>JABEBX010020558.1_pt1 | contig 14174 bp, 10 predicted proteins | sample 7245971 | NCBI WGS metagenome assembly JABEBX01 (sample SAMN14506365, study PRJNA622280) | hot springs metagenome | biome: hot spring [ENVO:00000051]|acidic hot spring [ENVO:00002120]; feature: spring [ENVO:00000027]|sediment [ENVO:00002007]; material: sediment environment [ENVO:01001048]... | reverse complement strand
GTGGCGATCATCATTCGGCAGGAGCTGCTGCTGCCCTTTATCGGCGGCATCTTCATTCTCGAGGCGGTTTCGGTGCTTCTGCAGGTGGGCAGCTACAAGCTGCGCAAAAAAAGAATCTTCAAAATGGCGCCGCTGCACCATCACTTCGAGCAGTTGGGCTGGAGCGAGTCGAAGGTGATCGCGCGTTTCTGGATCGGCGCGCTGGTGTTTGCATTGTTTGCACTCACCACGCTGAAATTGCGCTGAAGACACGACGCGGCAAGGCATGGGCGGTGCACAATACAATAGTCACGGCAGTCTGGCCGAGGCAAAGGCTGCAAGCGCCACGAGAGGCATGGCGTCAGAGACTAGGGCTCTGCCTGTCCTTGCGGCGCTGCCGGCGCGGCTGCATCCGCGCCCCTTCAAAACGGACTGACGACACTGACTGCTGGGGACAACGTAGAAATGATGGATCTGAAGGGCAAGAAGGTTTTGGTGGTGGGCCTGGGAAAATCCGGGCTGGCGGCGGCGCTGTTTTTGCGCCGGCAGGGCGCGCAGGTAACGGTCTCCGACATCCGGTCGGCCGAGGCCCTGGCCAAGGAGATTCCGGCGCTGCTCGATGAGGGCATCATGGTGGAGACCGGAGGGCACGGCCTGCTGACCTTCCGCCGCCAGGATCTGATCGTCGTCAGCCCCGGCGTGCCGCTCGATACGCCCGAACTGGTGCAGGCGCGCAACTTTGGCCGCCCTGTGATCGGCGAGCTGGAGCTGGCCGCGCGTTTTCTGAAGGGCAGGATTCTGGCCATCACCGGCTCGAACGGCAAGACCACGACGACGGCGCTGGCGGGCGAGATTCTGAAGGCGGCGGGGCTGCCTACGCTGGTGGCCGGAAACATCGGCGTGCCGGTGGTGGAGCTGATCGAGAAAAGCACCGACGAGACCTGGTCAGTGCTGGAGGTTTCCAGCTTCCAGCTGGAGACCACGGAGCAGTTCCGGCCAAAGATCGCGGTCATCCTGAACATTACGCCGGACCACCTGGACCGGCATGGAAGCTTCACCAACTACGCGGCGGCCAAGGAGCGCATCCTTGCCGCGCAGAATGCAGACGACTTTGCCGTGCTGAACGCCGACAATCCGCGGACGGCCGAGGCCGCGGCGCATTCCCATGCGCCGGTCTTCTGGTTTTCCGCGAAGCGCCCGGTCGCGCAGGGCGCCTGGGTGGAGGACGGCAACGTGGCCTATCGCGCTGCGCCGGAGGCTGCGACCGAACTCATCCTGCCGCTCGCAAAGATCGCCCTCAAAGGCGGACACAACGTCGAAAACGTGCTTGCGGCAGCTTGCGCGGCGCGGCTGGCCGGCGTTGAGCCCGCCGCGATTGCCCGCGCCATCGCGGGCTTTAAAGCCGTGGAACATCGCCTGGAGTACGTCGCCACAATCAACGGCGTGGAGTATTACAACGACTCGAAGGCCACCAACGTGGACGCGGCGGAGAAGGCGATCGCCGCCTTTGCGGGCGGGATTCACCTGATTCTGGGCGGCAAGGACAAGGGCGCGCCGTACACGCCCCTCGCGCCCCTGGCGCGCGAACGGGTGCGCGCCATCTACACCATCGGCGCGGCGGCGGCCAAGATCGAATCGCAGCTACACGGCGTGGTTCCCATCCACTCCTGCCAGACGCTGGCCAAGGCGGTGGAGGCGGCAGCCGCCGTGGCCCGGCCCGGCGAGGTCGTGCTGCTCACGCCGGCCTGCTCCAGCTTCGATCAGTTTGAGAACTACGAGCAGCGCGGAAGCGTCTTCAAGCAACTGGTGCTCGAACTGCGAGACTGGAAGACTCGAAACGGGTAGAGGCGTATGGCGAAGCTGATCGGCGTGGATAAGTGGCTGTTTTTCACGACCATGGTCCTGGTGGTCGCGGGCCTGGTGATGGTCTTCTCCGCCTCGGCCGTCGTCGATCAGGAGAAATACCACTCCGCCTACACGTTTATTCTGACCCAGGCCATCTGGGCCGCCTTGGGCGTGCTGGCGCTGCTGGTGCTCATGCACGTTCACATCAGCTACTACAACTCCCCACGCTTCATCTATCCTGCCTTGTGCGTCACCGCGGTGCTGCTGGCGCTGGTCTTTCTCATGCCCGGCTCGCATCACACGCACCGCTGGATCCGCTTCGGCAATTTCTTCACCTTCCAGCCTTCGGAGATCGCCAAGCCGGTGATGGTGTTCTTCCTGGCCTGGTTTCTGCACACGCGGCTCGACCGGATTCGCGACTGGAAGCATACGCTGCTGCCGGCGGCGCTCATTCCGCTGCTCTTTATCGTGCTGGTGGTGACGCAGCCCGACCTGGGCACGGCGATGGTGCTGGCGGGTGTCGCCGCCATGATGTTGGTGCTGGCCGGGATGGAGTGGAAGATTCTGATGGGCGCCTTCTGCGCGGCCCTGCCGCCGCTGGCCATTCTGCTGCTGGTGCCGTGGCGGTTCGCGCGGCTGCTGGCCTTTATGCACCCCAACTGCGACTCGCGCGCGGCGACAAATGCGGCCAGTTATCACGTCTGCCAGTCGCTGATCGCCGTGGGAACCGGCGGATTGACAGGGCGCGGCTACATGGAGGGAATGCAAAAGCTGTTCTATCTGCCCGAGGCCGCAACGGACTTCATCTTCGCCAACATCGCCGAGGAGCTGGGCTTCATCGGCGCCATGTTCATTACGCTGCTCTTTGTTCTCTTTGCCGTGCGCGGGCTGCGCACCGCCTTCCGCTGCACCGATCCCTTTGCGCGGCTGGTGGCCTTCGGAATCACAACCACGATTGTGCTGCAGGCGTTCTTCAATATCAGCGTGGTGTTGTCGCTGGTGCCGACCAAGGGCATCCCCCTGCCGCTGATCTCGCACGGCGGCACCTCGCTCTTCTGCACGCTGGCGTCGATCGGAATTTTGCTGAACATCAGCAGGCAGGCGGAATAAAGGCGGCACCGCAGTGATTTCCATCATGCGACAACAGCGCGCACCTCTCGACGACATCCCGCAGCCATCCATCCATGCCGGGCACGGCGACTCTGCATTGAAGGACGATCCCTCGTGACAGCGCTCAGGACTGCAAATTTAAGAATCCTCATCGCCGGCGGCGGCACGGGCGGGCACATCATTCCGGCGCTCGCGGTCGCGCGCGCTCTCAAAGAACGCCATGGCGCCGAGATCCTGATCGTGGGCACGGCGCGGGGGCTCGAGTCGCGGCTGGTGCCCGAGGCCGGCCTTCCCCTGCGCCTGATCGAAGTGGGACCACTCAAGAGCGTCTCGCTTGCCACCAGATTGCGCACGCTCACGCGCCTTCCGGCCGGCATCAACGACTGCCGGCGCATACTCCGCGAGTTCCGCCCGGGCGCGGTGCTGGGCGTGGGCGGCTACGCCTCGGGTCCGGCGATGATTGCCTCGCTGTGGATGAAGATCCCCACAATGGTCTACGAGCCCAACGCCATGCCGGGATTCGCCAACCGCATCGTCGGCCGCCGGGTCGCGCGCGCAGCCATTCACTTCCCCGCCGCAGCGCGCTGGTTTCGCAACGCCGAGATCACGGGCGTCCCGGTGCGGCCGGAGTTCTTCTCGTTGCCTGCGCCGCAAGGGCCGCCGCATCTGCTGATCTTTGGCGGTTCGCTGGGCGCGCGCCTCTTCAACACCCATCTGCCACGCCTGATGCCCGCGCTCTTGTGCGCGGTGCCGGGACTCACGGTCCTGCACCAGTGCGGTGAACGTCACCTGGATGGAACACTCGAGGCTTACCGCGCCGGCGGCGCCGACCCCGCCCGCTGGCAGGTGCGGCCGTTCCTCAGCAACATGGCTGCGGAGTTCGCGCGTGCGCACCTGATTCTTTCGCGCAGCGGCGCCACCACCGTGGCCGAGGAGGCCGCCGCAGGCAAGCCTGCTCTGCTGGTTCCGTTTGCCGCCGCCACTGATGACCACCAGCGCCGGAATGCGCAGGCCATGGTCGAGGCCGGCGCCGCCCTCATGATCGAGGAGCGGGAATTGGAGATTCCCGAACGTCTGCTGGCCGCGCTTGCCGGCCTCTTCAACGATCCCGCGCGGCTGGCTGCCATGTCGACAGCGGCGCGCGCCCAGGCCCACCCCGGAGCCGCCGAACGCATCGCGGATCAGTTGGCGGAGTTGGCCCAAAGCAGCGGCCCGGCGAGTCAGTGAGTGGCGCTGTGCCTCGCCGCCAGTCATCCCGCCTCCCTGCCCTGAACGCGAAGAGCCCGCCTGCCGAAGCAAGCGGGCTCTTGACTCTCCGCAGCCGAAGATTACCGGCGTCCACCGCCACCACCACCGTGGAAACCGCCACCTCCAAATCCGCCGCCATGGAATCCACCGCCACCACCGCCAAATCCACCGCCGTGGAATCCACCACCGCTGAATCCGCTGCCACGGAAGCTGCTGGCTCCATGGTAGGCGCCAACACTATGGGAGCCACCGCCGTTGTAGCCGCGGAAGCTGCCGCCGTTGTAGCCACCACGATAGCCGTTCCCATTAAAGCCGCGGTTTACGCCTCCGTTATAGGCGCTGCGGTTATAGGCGCTGCGGTTGCCGCCGGAGTATAAGCCGCGCCCCGCGCCGCCTCCCATATATCCGCCGTTCCCTGCGTAGCCGCGTCCTCCATAGCCGTTTCTCCCGCGAAAGCCGTTCCCTGCGTAGCCGCCATAGCCATAGCCGGCGCGGCCGTAACCACCATAACCTCCACCGCCATAGCCCCAGCCGCCGTAGCCCCAGCCGCCGGCCCAGCCCCAGCCATTCGCCCAGCCCCAGCCAGGTCCCCAACCCCAGCCGTACCAAGGCCCGACGCCCATGAAGAGGCCGCCGGCAAACCAGTCATCGCCGTAGTAGCCGTAAGGCGCGCAGGCATAGGGATAGTCTGGATAATAGCCCCACTGGCAATCGGGTGGGCCATAATAGGCGGGAGCGGCCACCACTGCCGGTCCAATGCCGATCCCTACCGCAATCTGGGCATTCGCCGTCGTCGCGGCAGCCAAGGGCAGCACCGCAATCATTGCGATCAAAACGTAGCGGAGACTCTTCATAACGCCCTCCCTGTGCCGCCCGATCCAGGTTGGTTGCCCAATCGGGACCCGGAGTTGCCTCCGGCCTCAGCACTTACAGGTCACATCCTCTATCCTGCGACCCGCTTTCAATCTTGTAAACCACGTTTTGGGATCTTTGTTGCGGTCCCGTCAAAAGAATCCCCGCCGGGCCGCGCAGCAAGGAACGAACAGCCGAGGCTGAGCCCGTCGGGTTATCCTGAGATGCAATGGATGCTTACGGACTCCGCCTCCTCGTCGGCGGCCGCTCCAGCCAAGGAGATTCCCCATGCCCCACGCGCAAGGAAGTTTCATGGTCGATGTTCACCCCCTGACGCCCGCTCCGGCCGAAGGCATCGGCCGCTACACGATCAACAAGACGATTCACGGCGATCTGGAGGCGACGACGATCGGCGAGATGTTCACGGCCGGCGATCCCAAACAGGGCGCCGCAGGCTACGTGGCGATTGAGGTGGTCACCGGCATCCTCGCCGGCAGACACGGCAGCTTCGTCCTTCAGCACTTTGCCAGCATGGACGGCGCGGGACCGAAGATGGAGGTGATTGCCGTGCCTGGTTCGGGGACCGGCGATCTCAAGGGAATCGAGGGAAGGTTTGTCATCCGCATTGAGGATGGAACACACTTCTACGACTTCGACTACACACTGCGGGCTTCGCAGTAGCTGCCGAGTTCCTTCACCATGCCGCAGTGCTCCTGAAGCGCGTCGAGAGCGCGTGCGCCTTCGGCTGCGGAGTGGAGCTGGCAGTCGACATAGAAGATGTACTCCCACGGCCTGCCGTGCACGGGCCGCGACTCGATCTTGGTCAGGTTGGTGCCGATCGCGCTCAAGGCGCTCAGCGCCGCAACCAGTGAGCCGGGGCGGTTTTCGAGGGTAAAGGCGACGCTCATCTTGTTCGCTGCGGGGTCGGTCCGGGCCTCGGCGGCGCGGCGCACCAGAAAGAAGCGCGTGTAGTTCTCGGCATCGTCCTCGATGCCGCGGGCGAGGATCTCGGCGCCGTAGTGATGGGCAGCCGCTTCGCTGGCAATGGCCGCGACACCCGCCTCGCGCAGCTCCATGAGTTGCTTGACGCTGCCGGCCGTGTCATAGAAGCCAATAGCTTTCATCCTGGGATGCGCGGCGAGAAAGCGGCGGCACTGCGCCAGCGCGACAGGATGCGAATAGACGCGGTCAATTTGGTCTGCCGTGGCGCCGGGCAGCGCGATCAGGTTGTGGCGAATGCGCACCAGCGTCTCGCGGACCACCTTCACGTCGTGGCGGAGCAGCAGGTCAAAGTGTTCGAGAACGGACCCGGCGAGTGAGTTCTCGATGGGGATGGCGGCAGCATCGGCGATGCCCGCGTCAAGCGCGGCAAAGACATCGGCCGAGAGCGCACAGGGCAGAATCTCCGCCCCGGGGACGAGCTTGAGCGCCGCCTCGTGGCTGAACGCGCCGGGCTCTCCCTGGATGGCAATCTTCATGGCGTGATCTTTGGCTCCCGTCTGTGCTCAACCGTTTTGCGCTGCCTGTTCGCACCATACCACAGGCGCGAGGTTCGCTCCGTATTACCGATCCGGCCCAATCGATATGCCACGCCATACCCCACCCTTTCAGCGGCGGAGCCAGAGATCGGCGAAAACGAACGCAAAAAACACGATCGCGATCACGCCGTTCATGGTGAAGAAGGCGGCGTTAAGGCGGCGCAGGTCGCGGGGCGAGACGAGGGCGTGTTCATAGGCCAGCAAAAAACCCACAACCACAACGCCTAGCCAGCCGGCGAGACCGAAGTGGAAGAGCCAGCCAAACCAGGCCAGCATCCACAACGCAGCGATATGCATGAAGCGGGCGGCGTGGAAGGCTTCGGCGATGCCCACCGATTGCGGCAGGCTGTGCAGGCCGGCCTCGCGGTCGTGCTCGCAATCCTGGCAGGCATAGAGAACGTCAAATCCCGCGGCCCAGAACGTGACCGCTGCGGTGAGCGCCAGAATACGGGGGTCGAGGCTCCCGCGGACGGCGATCCACGCGGCCGAAGGCGCCAGGCCAAGCGCAAGCCCCAGGCCCAGATGCGAAAAACGCGTGAGGCGCTTGAGGTAGCTGTAACCGAGCAGCACCACCAGCACCAGCGGCGAGAGAATCAGCGTGAGACGATTCAGTTGAGCGGCGGCAAGCAAAAAGATTGCCACGGCAACGACCGTGAAGCCCAGCACGAACTTGCGCGTGAGAAGCCCGGCGGGAATAGCGCGGCTGGCGGTGCGTGGATTGACCGCGTCAAGATCGGCGTCGGCCCAGCGATTAAAGGCCATGGCCGCCGAACGCGCCGCCACCATGGCGACGACAATCCACACCACCGCGCGCCAGGTGGGAAGTCCACCGGCCGCAAGCAGCATCGCGGTAAGCGCAAAGGGCAAGGCAAAGATCGAGTGCTCCCACTTGATCATTTCCAGCGTGGTGTGAATCTTGTACAGGATTCCGGCCATAGGTGACAATTTCCACTTTAATTGAGCGGACACCCGGAAGAGACCCGCCGAAAGCTTTGAATTGGGTTTCTTCCCTCGGCAGCCACGCTCACTACCCCAATGTGCCCGAAAAAGCACCGCCCAAGGGACGAATCCCCCAGCAAAACACACGTTCCGCGCCCATGACCAGAAATTAGTGACGCAAATCACAGAGCGCGGTCCACGATAGGTGGAATGATTGAAGTCAATACCTCACGGCATCGCCTGCTGAGAATAATCAGATACGCTAGAAAGGCTTTTTGTGCAACTTGACACCACTGCATTTTTGGCCGACCCGGAGTTGATTCGCGCGCTCAGCAATCACTCGGCGCCAATCGATTGCGGCACGGACCGCATCCTGTTTCATCAGGATGACGCAGTGGCCGGCCTGTACATCGTCCATGAGGGCGAAGTAAAGCTGAGCATGACCTCGCTCCAGGGCAAGACGATTGTCGCAGCCAAGGCTAAGGCCGGGGCGCTACTGGGGCTGCCGGGGCTGATCAGCAATCAGCCCTACTCGCTGACGGCCGTAGCGCGCGCCGGAGCGCAGGTGAGCTTTCTCGACCGCGAAAGATTCACGGCGTTGATGCAGTCGGACCCGACACTGGCCCTCAAGATTCTGCATGTGCTCGCCGCAGAGGTCCGGTCGGCGCGGCAGGCTCTCTACTAGGTAGGAGCAAGGCAATCTGGCGAACATCCGCGACGGAACGCTGGCATGGGGCGCTTCAGCGCCGGCCGAACCAGATTCCCTGTGCACGCAGTTTATAACCACGTCAACATTTGATTTTCTCGTGCAACGGAGCCTGCAAGCCTCGCAGGCTCCCCTGGGCTGCCCGTACCTGCTACACTCACTCTCGTTGTGATCGTTGCGCATATTGTTATCGCGGCTGTGGCTTATTTGCTGGGATCGATTCCCACGGGATACCTGCTGGTGCGGATCTTCCTGCGTCAGGACATTCGCGCCGTGGGCAGCGGAAACATCGGCGCCACCAATGTCCTGCGCGCGGGCGGCAAGGGGCTGGGCGCGGCGACATTTCTGCTCGATATGCTGAAGGGTTGCGCGGCCGTCTGGGTCGGCGGGGCAATGGGCGCATGGCTGATGCCCCAGGCGCCGCTGCGCGATGCCGAGGCGCTGGCGGCGCTGTTAGCCGTTCTCGGCCACATGTTCACCTGCTGGTTGCGCTTCCGCGGCGGCAAGGGCGTGGCCACCGGATTCGGCGTCTTTCTGGCTGCATCGCCGTGGGCGGCGCTGGCCGCCATCAGCGTCTTCTTCGCCGTGCTGGCGCTGACGCGCTACGTGTCTCTGGGCTCGATTGCCGGATCGGCGGCGTTTCTGGTCTTTGCGTGGATTTTGCCCCCGGGACCGCATCCGCCCGCGTTCTTCGCGGTGGAGTGCATCGTCGCGCTGCTGATTGTCGCCAAGCACCACGGAAATATCCGCCGGCTGATGGACGGCACGGAATCCCGCATAGGAGCAAAGAAAAACGCATGAGCCGCATTGCCGTACTTGGTTCCGGCGCATGGGGAACCGCGATCGCGCTCTCGCTCTGCCGCCGCGGCGGGCACGACGTTACGCTGTGGGCGCACTGCGAAGAGCTCGCGCGGCAGATCGACAATGCCCGCGAGAATACGCAGTTTCTTCCCGGATTTGCCTTGCCTGCCGAGCTTGCGGTAACCGCCGATTGTGCTGCCGTCTCGGCTTCCGACATTCTGGTTTCGGTGATTCCGTCGGAGTTTCTGCGTCCGACGTTTCTGCGTCTCCGCCCGCATCTGCGCAACGGCCAGTTTCTGGTCAGCGCCACAAAGGGCGTGGAAGACAAGACCTTCTACCGCATGTCCCAGGTGCTCTCGGAGATGCTCGATCCGGCGGGACTTCTGCTCTCGATTGGCGCGCTTTCCGGACCGAGCTTCGCCGCCGAGGTTGCCCAAGGCCAGCCCACCGCCGTCACTCTGGCGTTCAGCGATCCTCAGATCGCGACACTCATTCAGCGTGAATTTTCCTCGGAGTCGCTGCGGCTCTACACTTCAACGGATGTCATTGGCGTGGAGCTGGGCGGCGCGCTCAAAAATGTGATCGCCATTGCCGCCGGCGTGGCCGCGGGCGTCGGGCTGGGCTACAACTCGGCAGCGGCGCTGATGACGCGCGGCATCGCAGAGATCTCGCGGCTGGCGGCAGCCTGCGGCGCGCGGCGCGAAACTCTGGCCGGGCTCTCCGGCGTGGGCGATCTCGTGCTCACCTGTACAGGCTCGCTGAGCCGAAACCGGACGGTGGGCGAGCAACTTGGCAAGGGCCGCAAGCTCAACGAAATTCTGGAGTCACTGGGCGGCAAGGTGGCCGAGGGCGTGCGAACCACGCGCGCCGCATTGGGCCTGGCTCGCAAACACGGCGTGGAGATGCCGATCGCCGAACAGATGGAGCTGATCCTGAACGAAGGCAAAGAACCCCGGGAGGCGATCCGGGATCTGATGCTGCGGCCGGGCAAGGAAGAGCACTGAGCCACAGCCTGGGCCTCAATGGATCCCATCCTCATTCCGGGCGCCTTCTCTACTCGGCAACATAGGGAATCGCCTTGCCCGGTTCCTTGTCCGGGAAGTCGTGGACCAGGGTCTTCTCTGGCTCCTCTTGCGGTCGCCGATGTTATATCCTTGGCGCAATATCTCCTAGCATCAAAGGACCGACGTAAAGAGCGGGCAGGCAGCCTGGTCAAAAGCCACGATGCGCTTCCATACCGCCATGCCTCTGCTCCCTCCATGTGAAAAAGTCGTTACCAACGGAGTCGCTTGCAAAATTCAAAAAATCCGAATCCGACCTTCCCTCAGGGGCTAAAGCCCCATTGATTTCGCTCGCATTACGGCACGGCTAAAGCCGTGCCCCTTCAAGACCGCGGGCGGCAGCATGAATTTTGCAAGTAGCTCCAACGGATCAGAAAAAACATTGACGTGAAGGGTTCGCATTTCTATACTGAGTCATCGAATCCACGAGCCAGATAAAATTCTCGTCACTTGCACAGAATTGATCGGCACCGATATTTGAAGGGAGCTGCTGGTGCATCCTACCGTGAATCAATCCATGTTGAAGCTGAATTCCAATCGAGAACCAATTGCGGGGAACTGCTTTGCCCGCTGGTGCTTATGGGCCGTCATGGCCGTCATGGCCCTGTTGCCCGCAGCGGTTTTCGGCCAGGCGAACGGAAGCTTCGCAGGCAACGTAACCGATAAGTCAGGGGCCGTGATTCCCGGCGCAGATGTAGCGGTGATCGCGCAGGAGACCGGCCTGTCGCGCAACGTGAAGACCGATAACGCAGGGCACTATCTGGTGCCGCTGTTGCCGGTCGGCACATACACCGTGCGTGTGAATGCGACAGGCTTTCAAGCTGCCGAGACAAGGAACCTGCACCTGCAGGTGGACGAGGCCCGCGAGCTGGATTTCTCACTGGCGCCGGCAGCCACGACGACCACGATCAATGTGACGGCTGACGCGGTGCAGGTGGAGACGGCAAATCCCGCTCTCGGCCAGGTGATCACCTCGCAGCAGGTGACGCAATTGCCGCTGAACGGGCGGGATTTTGTGCAACTGGCCACGCTGACCGCTGGAGCCACAGCGGAGACAAACCCGAACAGCTTCTTCACTTCGGGCAGCGACAGCGAAGTGGCGGCGCGCGGATCTTTCTCGCTTTCGGTGGGCGGCTCTCGACCCAACAGCACGGACTGGCTGCTGGACGGCGTAGACAATAATGAGCTGACCGCCGGCGGCATCGCCATCCTCTCGTCGATTGATGACATTCAGGAGTTCAAGGTGCTGACCTACACCTACTCGGCCGAGTTCGGAACCCGCGCCGGACCGACGGTTCTGATCACGACGAAATCGGGAACCAACCAGTTGCACGGATCGCTCTACGAGTTCGTGCGCAACACCAACCTCAACGCGCGCAGCGACTTTGCGACCACCACCCCCAAGTTCAATCTGAACCAGTTCGGCGGCGCCGTGGGCGGGCCGATCCGGCACAACAAGACCTTTTTCTTTGTGGACAGCGAGCAGACGTTTAAGCGCGAAGGCATCGTCTTCACGGGTCTGGTTCCTTCCATGGCGATGCGCACGGGCGACTTCTCGGCCGATCCCTTTGGCAATCCCATCTCCGGCATGGTCATTGCGAATCCGAATATGGTTGGCGCCACAGGTTCGAGTGTCTATTTTCAGTGCGATGCGTCGGGCAACCCCATCCCGGCGAATCCGGATGGCAGCCAGGCGCAGGGGACGCCGTGCAACAAGATTCCCTCGAACCTGATCGACAAGGTCGGGCAGGCGATGATCAATATCTATCCTGCGCCGAACGCCAATCTGGGCGTTCCCGGCGCGAGCTATAACTACGTAAACGAGCCGGTACGGCAACTGAACGAGACCAAATTCGATACCCGGCTGGACGAAACGCTCACCGCGTCTGACAACCTGTTCGCACGATTCAGCTACGACCAGGCGTTCTCTTATGTGCCTGGCGGCGCGCCGGGACTCGCCGAAGCCAATCCTTTTGGCAGCAACGAAAACATCATCAACCACGGACGCAACATCGGACTCGGCTGGAGCCACATCTTCTCGCCCAACACGCTGAATCAGGCCACGGTGGGCTACAACCGGATATTCGACTACATCGCCTCGATGGGCAACTACACTTGCGAGTCGGCGATTCTGGGAATTCCCAATGCCGATCTCGGCTGCTCGTCGACCGGCACGCCGATTCCGGGCGGTTCTTACTCCCAGGGCCTGGTCTCCACCGAAGTCTACGGAGGCTACTGGTCGCTCGGCGATCGCGGCTACTCTCCTTTCCAGGGCGGGACGAACATCTTCTCCTTCAAGGAGGTTCTCGACCTGATCCGCGGCCACCACGACATCCGCACGGGAATCGACCTGCGCGACAACCAGATGAACGTTGGCACCGAGGCATTTCAGGACGGTTTCTGGCTGGTCGGCGCCTTCGGCAACTTTTCCGGCGGCGGCGTTGTCGCCGGCAATTCCGAGGCTGACCTGCTGATGGGCATGACTGGAGGAGCGATCCACGACCAGACTTACGGCGGCCCGGTCACCGGCCGGCGCTGGAAGATCATCCGGCCGTTTGTCGTAGACGACTGGCGCGTGACCCCGTCGCTCACCGTGAATCTTGGCCTGGCGTGGGATATGACGACTCCGCAAACCGAGATTCATAACCGCATTGCGAACTACATCCCGTCTACACAACAGCTTCAGATTGCCGGCCAGAATGGAGTGAACAATGCGGCGGGCATCAACATGTACTGGGGCGCATACGAGCCGCGCGTAGGCCTGACGTGGAAGGTGGCGGGCAGCGACAAGACGGTGCTGCGTCTGGGCTTTGGCATCTTTCACGATTCGTCGTGGAACCAGGGAGCGCAGGGTCTGTGGCAGAATCCGCCCAATCTTGGCGAGTCGGATCAGTTCCCGGCAACATTCTCTGCGGGCTGCGCGTATGCAACCTCGTACTGCGCCACGATTCTTGGGCAAACTCCAGAGTTGAACTTCAACACCTCGACGGGCTTCACGCCACTGCCCACACCGCAGAATGTGGCTACATTCCAAGGCTCATTTGCCTATCAGCCGCCGAACTTCCAACCTGGCCGGGTGCACCAGTACAACGTGGACATGGAGCGGGAGCTGCCCGGCAACGTGGTGCTGACCGCAGGCTATGCAGGCTCAACCGGCGGCCATCTGCTGGTCTACGGCAACGATCTGAACACGAACGGTCCTTCGGGTTGCGGAACCATCGCCAACTACACGCTGGGCTGCCTTCCCGGCGGCGCTCCGTATGTCTATCCCTATCCCCCGCCGAACTTCAACGCGATCTTCCTGTTTGGCGACGTGGGCAAGACGCACTACAACTCCATGCAGATCAAGGCCGAGACCAAGACGCCAAAGTACGGCCTATATGCGCTGATCGCCTACACCTACTCGAGGACGTACGACAACGGCCTGACCGACGGGCTGGGATCGGTGTTGAGCGCGCCTTACTTCCCGCTGCCCAACTGGCCCAACTTGGATTGGTCGCTGTCGCAGATCAATCTGGATCAAAGCTTTACGGGAAGCATCATTTATGACCTGCCCTTCGGCAAGGGCAAGACGTTCGGCGCCAACTGGAGCGGCCTGACCAATTCCCTCCTCGGCAACTGGCAGGCGACGCTGATCGAAAGGATCTCCTCGGGATTCCCTGTTCCGCTGATCGACACCAATAACCAATCCGGTGTCTCCTTCCAGAACGGCGGCGACGACAACAACTATAACCGGCCCAATCAGATTGCCAACTGCGATCCCTATGCCGCCGATCACAGCAAATACCAGTGGATCAACGCCGCTTGTTTCGCTGCCCCACCGCCGGGCGAGCTCGGCAACGCCGCACGCGTCCCGGTCACCGGACCCGACTTTGTCAACTCGGACTTCTCATTGATCAAGGACTTCGCGCTGCCGTGGAGAGAGTCCGGCCTGAACTTCCGCGCCGAATTCTTCAACCTCTTCAACCACCCTCAGTACGGAATGCCGGTTAACGACATCAACTACGGATCGCCGGCTGCCGGTACTGTTTCACCGCAGTTCGGCCAGGTGAACTCGACCGTCAACAACCCACGGCTGATCCAACTGGCCATGAA
>JABEBX010019865.1_pt1 | contig 14174 bp, 12 predicted proteins | sample 7245971 | NCBI WGS metagenome assembly JABEBX01 (sample SAMN14506365, study PRJNA622280) | hot springs metagenome | biome: hot spring [ENVO:00000051]|acidic hot spring [ENVO:00002120]; feature: spring [ENVO:00000027]|sediment [ENVO:00002007]; material: sediment environment [ENVO:01001048]... | reverse complement strand
AGCCACAGGTCCAGCCATACGACATATTCATCGCGTGTGGATTTTTTAAATTTGATACCACGAAACTGTTTGTTCATGTTGTAGGGCGGGTCCGCAATGATGAGTTCAAACACATACAGTGTGACCAAATATCAAAATATCAAATATCGCATCATGCGCCTATGCACCCCATTGATCATTCTTCTGTCCTGATGCAAGTTTGCGGATATGGGGGTGTTATCTCATGCCAATATGTTAATTTTGAACCGCATCCTTCATCCGCACTCATGGGACCAAAATAATATCCTGCGGTGACTTCGGCTCTTCCACGCCGGAGTATACAAGAACTGGCGGCGAACCGATGGTCCAGATATTGTCATGGGCCGGGCCGACATCCGGCGAGCGCGTCCAGAACACGCTGCCATCATCATAAAGCACATTCTGGCCACGGCCGTTGTGATTCCATGAATTGATATTAACGTTGTGTGCGCCCCCCGGGAAAAAAAGCGGATTACGATCCGCCAGAATCGCCACCTGGCCGCACTGCGCCCAATGATGGTGATAGGCGGATAATTCATCAATGTAGCTATATCCAATATTTGACCATACGATTTGTCCGTTTGAACGCCGCAATGCGCTGCCGGTTCCAGCCGCCGGGCAGATCAGATGATCCCAGGCGGTGTAGTGCGTGCGGATACTCAGCATGGGTGCAAGGTTCGCCATATTGCAATGGGCGTTGGCGGCCCGCTTCAAGTTGGGGGTCATCGCGCGTGGGAGCCAGTCATGATCGGCGGGAATGGCGATCCGCGGGAGCATGTTGTTATTTGTCGCCGCATATTGTCCAAATGCCGTTCCCAATACCGCAAGATTGTTGGCGCAAGCGGTCTGCATCGCAAAAACCCGCGCTTTATTAAGCTGGAAAATAGTGACTGCCAGCAATAACGACGCCGCAATGAGCATCACGGCAATATCCGCTTTGCGCGGGTCCCAGGTCCAGCCCGGACGGCGCGTATTGGTGAGCACGGTTGATCCGGCGTGCGGCGAGCGCAGCGATGCTGCATGCGCACCTACCGCGGCAATGGTCCGTTGCGCCATATCCCCAGGCGGTTCCACTGCTGGCAATTGGGAAAGGGCGTGAATTATTTCCGCGAGGCCCGGCGGACATGGTACGCCGGCCGCGGATTCTGCGCCGGAGTTTTCCACCGCACCGGATGCCAGCAGCGCATCAATATACGCCGCCTCCTGTGGGGAAAGACTGTACTTAGAGCTTTCCGAACCTTCCGGGCCTTCATTTTGGGTACTGGTCATGGCATCACCTTTTTAACCGCCATCGTGCGGCATCGCCCACGGTTTTTCACCGCGTTACTTCCCTTCGTTCTGCCGCCGGACATTCCACACTTCGCCAAACATGGCCAAGGCTGAGTGCAACCGGCTTTTTACCGTTCCCAGCGGAATACCGAGCATGTTGGAAATTTCCTTATAGGCAAAGCGGTTGTAATAGCTCAACAGCAACACTTCGCGATAAATTCCCGGCATGCGCGCTATAATCTGCCGCACCGTATCGGCATCCTCCATATCAATCAACCGGTCCGGCGCTGAAAGCGTATCGGACTCCATGAGTTCCATAAACGTTGCCGACTCGCCGTCATGGCCGGCCAAATTGTCCAACGACTGCGCGCCCCGGCGGAGATTGGCCCGGAGATAATCGCGTGCCTTGTTCGCCGCGATGGTAAAAAGCCAAGGCCGGAAGCGCCGTTTCGGGTCAAATGTTGCAGCGCTTCGATAAACCTGAATGAAGGTCTCCTGAAACAAATCATCCGCCAAAGCCGCCTCATTGATGAAGCGCTGCAGAAAGCTGAACAACTCTCTGCGGTAGCGCTCCACCAATTGGGCGAATGCGGCCTGGTCTCCGGCCACAAAATCGGCAATCAGCTCTTCATCCGTGGCCATCAGGCCCATCCTTTAATACGCGGAACGCAGATTCTGGTTCGCGCCGCGATCACTATTCTAAACGTTGGTCCAGTTGAAATTTATTTTCGGACCATTCCACCAAACCTGCAACATTGCGCTATTTTTCAACGTGAACACGAATTTATACCCAAGCCAACGCGGCGGTGCTGGATTCATTCGCGTGCTACGCCTATTGTTACTGCGTATGAATACACTGGCATTGCAATTTTCCCTGCGTGTGTTTTATGATGGCCGATGTTCCGTCTGTATACGGGAAATTCATCGTCATCTTCAACACGACATACACCAGCAACTTCAGGCGATCAACATTGCTTCACCTGATTTCAATGCTACAGCCTATGGGCTGGACCCTCAACGTGTCCATGAGGTCATGCATGTACTTAAGGATCGTGAAAGAATAAATTCACATTTTATGGTGCAGGAGTTTTGGCCGCCGACGAGGCACCAGCGACGAGCATATCCTGGCACAGTGGTTCTGTATGGAGTGAACAATGAAGTCGTTGGTCAATAGAATCAGTTTCACAGCCCCTTCAGGCGATGACGATAATACCCGCATGAATACAGGCGAAAGCAACGCTATTCACAACAGTGTATTGAAAGCGGGCGATGGGACTCGAACCCACAACAGCCAGCTTGGAAGGCTGGCACTCTGCCATTGAGTTACGCCCGCGATTAATGCGTTTATTGTAACAGCATATTTGGAAAAACGCACCAGCGTTTTTGCCCGGTTGTTTTTGCCAATATTAAAAATACAATTTTCCCGAGAGTTCCGGATGTTCCCGCAAATACTTTCGCACCATGGAAAAATAACTGGTTTCAACCACTTCCAGATCATCCAAGGCCAGATCACGCCTGGCCTGGGCCACCGCGGTTTCACCGGGGCCTTCAATTTCCAGAAAAAATCCGAACACGGGCATGGCATCAAGCTCCACCAGACAATCCCGGAAGGCAAATGATCGGCGGCGCTTTTGAAATTCCATAGTCTTCACATATCCCAAAGTGAGAAACAGCATCTCCGCCATTTCCGGAGGTGTGGCGGAAAAATCGATGGAGGGGCGGCTGCTGATTTGTGCGCCGTTGCGTTGTCCCTTCCAGGTAATCAGGCTGGGCATGGGTGTGCCGTTGATATCCACCTGATGCCGCAGGCGTAAGGCCGCCCGGGCGGCGCATAATTTGCCATCCGGTGAATCTAAAAATATGTTGGTCTCCCGCACCTCCCGCAAATATGCCGCCCCGGCATCCCTCAATCGCCGGGCCATGGATTCATAATCCATGCTCACCGCAAGTTTGATTTCAATTTCACGCGGTGTTTCAGTGCTTGCGGTCATATTCTGCATCCCTTTGCGGCAATAAAGCTTTTAATGAAATAGCGCGATAATCGCCGTCTGCCCATGTATAAAATTCCGCCCGCCCACCGGCCCAAGTTCACCGGCACAGAAAAATCCCGCCACGGGCACCGCGCCAAGCATTTCACGAAGAGCCTGAATATCATGGTGCGGCGTGCCAAATAAATTCATTCCCCGGCCATTACAACTGAACATCAGTGCGCCATACGGACGTTCAGCCAGCATCAGTTCGCCCTGCAGCAGCAATCGCAAATCTTCGTCGGCGGAACGGGCATCCTGCAGATGAAATTGAATAACCTGCCCCACCTGGACCATATCGCCAATGGAAAGGCTGCCCGTAGCCCGGTGTATGTTCAAAATATTCCGCACCAGAAAATCCCCCCGGCCAAAGTTGCCTTTGCGCTGGTCTATCACCCGGCCAATCAGCAGGCCGCGCAATTGGATGAGTTCCCGATCCTCAAGGGGCAGGCCGGACATCATATCCCGCACAGCCACCATGGCCGGTTTGTCATCCAGTGTTTCAATGATGTTTTCATGTCCCTGCGTAATTGTGAATGTCGGGCCAACCGGACGGCATCCCTGCGATACCACACAATCCACCTCCAGCGGCCCGGCAAACGAAACGCCAATCATGCCGCTGTTGAAAATGTGATCGTTCATCGCCAGGCGTGTTTCTCCCGGCCTTTGCACCCCGCTGGCCATACCCCCCACCACCGGCGCATTGGGAAATTCGCGGGAACATGCATCAAGCAACTGCACCACAGGCGTGGTAAACGGATCACCCAGCATGATAAATAACCGTAGATTTGGCCCCGCCTCCAGCCTGGCCCGTAATGTACTGTTGTCTCCCAGCAGTTCGGACCATTCTTCATCGGCAAAACGGAAAGTATCCACCGTTACGCCCGGCAGGGAAAAAGCAATGGCGGATACCGCCGGTTGCCGCTCTATTTCCCGGTCCACTCCCAATACGCTTTCCGCGGTGCAGGCCAGTAGCGTCCGGCAATGCGTGCGTTGAATGAGTTCACCGGTAATCTGGGAAAAATCCGCCTGCAACAGCGACGACACAAATACCACCAGCAGATCGATTGGCAGATCACCCATTTCCTTTTCGATCTGCCCGGAAAGGTTTTCAATAATACCCGCTGTTGTACTGTCGGCGGCAATGGCGGAGGATAAACGCATTAATGACAACTCCTGATACGCCATGCAGTATAGTTTCCCCCGGCATTGCCAGCCAGCGCCGGAGATAACGTCCACACTATGGGATTGCCACAATGCCCTTCCGCGTGCTTACAATAGTCAGCGTTGGTAAGTTTGATATGGAACAGCGTTTTATGAATGCAAAACAGATTCCTGATCCGCCAATGGATGCCGCTCCCACTGCGCAAGATCAAATCGCGGTGCTCGCGGGCGGATGCTTCTGGTGTGTGGAGGCGGTGTATCGGCAATTGCGCGGCGTGCAAAATGCCGTTTCCGGCTACGCCGGCGGAACCGCTCAAAGTGCCAATTACAAGGCGGTATGCACCAGCCGCACGGGCCATGCGGAAGCTGTGAAAATCACTTTTGATTCAAACAAATTGTCATTTGGGCAGTTACTGAAAATCTTTTTCACCATCGCCCATGATCCCACGGAATTAAACCGCCAGGGAAATGATGTTGGCCGCCAGTACCGCTCGGCCATTTTTTATGGTGATGAACACCAGCGTGAGGTGGCATTGGCGTACATCCAAAAGCTTGATGGCGCACGGATATTCAGCGATGCCATTGTAACAACACTTGAGCCGCTGGAGATATTTTATCCCGCGGAAGACTATCACCAGAATTATGCCGCTGTGAATCCGGGGCAACCCTACATCGCATGCGTGGCCTTGCCAAAAATAGAAAAGCTGCGCACCAGATTTCCCGAATTGCTCAATCATTGATTACAGTGATACAGTGGCACCGTGATACATAAGTTACAAAATCAAAATGCCGGCCTGCCGCATTGCGGGCCGGGTGATGGCGATTGCGCGGCTCAATGCGTCAGATAGGCACAGCGCAGCGGTCGGATCGTTCGGTCGTGCCGGTATTGCGCGCGTAGTTATGAAACGCGGTGGTTAGTTGCCGTGTGATCGGCCCAACTTGGCCATCGCCGATCATGCGCTTATCCACACTGGTTACAGGCACAACTTCCGCGCCGGTGCCGGTGAGAAAACATTCATCGGCTGTGTACAAATCATACCGCGTCAGATTGGCGGTCAGTGTGGGGATACCCGCCGCCGCCGCAAGTTCCAGCACCGCCATGCGTGTAATGCCCAGGAGAATGCCGCTTTCTTCCGATGGCGTCAGGAGACGGCCATCGCGCACGATGAAAATATTATCCGCTGTACATTCGCACACAAATCCCAGGTGATTGAGCATGACGGCTTCGGGTACGCCGGCGTCAATGGCTTCCCATTTGGCCATGATATTGTTGAGATAATTGAGGCTCTTTATTTTTGGCGATAGCGCCGCGGCGGCGATGCGGGGGGTGCTGGCGGTGATAATGGCCATGCCGTTGCGGTACGTTTCTTCAGAATACATCTTGATATGATCGGCAATGATGATGATGGATGGCTTGCTGCATGTTGCGGGGGAAATGCCCAGGGCGCCCACGCCGCGCGTCACCAGCAGACGGATATAGGAATCCGCAAGCTTATTGGCCTGCAGTGTGGCGGCAATTGCCTCTCCCATATCATGCTGCGAAAGCGGAATTTCCAGCCGGATGGCCTTGGCCGAGTTGTATAAACGCTTGAGGTGATCAGGGAGGCGGAAGATGCGGCCATTGTATTGGCGCAAGCCCTCGAACACGCCATCACCATAAAGCAGTCCGTGATCAAAAACACTGACGGCTGCGTGCTCCATGGGAACCAGCCGACCATCCATCCAGACCATTTTGCTCATAACCGGACCGCCTGTTCATAACCGATACAGAACCTGATATTTTAATCGTACAGGGTGATAGAAGCAAAAAGGCGAAAACTGGAGAATATCCTTCCGCGCAATTTTCGCACCCTTACGGGTAATGGTGCTACGAATCTGCTTGAGTGTTTCCAAGGCGACGGCGGTTGACTGGGCATTTGAAGATGCGGCTGGAACCATCTTGGCCACAGGATGACCATGACGCGTAATAACAACGACTTCACCCGCCTGCACCCGGTCCAGCATGTTTTAAGCAATAAGTCTATGGTAACTATGCAGGCAAACCAGTAATAGATGGGGGAAAGCGTTGATTATCAAGGCGATGCCGGAGGAGGGAATCGAACCCACACGCCCTTGCGGGCACTGGATTTTGAGTCCAGCGCGTCTGCCAGTTCCGCCACTCCGGCGATTCAATTGTTCATCAGTATACGCGGCCTTCCCCGGCGTGAAAAGTGCAGAGGGAAAAATATCTCCGGGGCCGTATCCACATCCGAATCCGCCCGGCGTCACGATGGAGTGGATTCAATCCGCAGCATCCATGCCTTGCTGACAATCGCTCCATATCCGGAAAAGCCAGTCAACGCGCCACCGGAGCCAACCACGCGGTGGCACGGAATAATCACTGGCCATGGGTTGCGGGCCAATGCGCCGCCGACAGCGCGGGCGGAGCCGGGCCGGCGGATGTGCCGGGCCAATTCTCCGTAGGTCATCGTTTTTCCGGATGGAATGTAAAATGTTGACTGAAGAACCTTTTTTCTAAATTCGCTTTGGCTGGACCAGTCGAGATGCTCTTTGAGCCAGGGCCAATCAATTGGTTCACGCCATGTACCCTTCCTGTCGCCGCCATAATAACCGATAAGAAATCGACGCACTGGACTCAACCATATCGGAACCGCATTGGCGCCATCGCCGACAGATTTGGTGCCTGGATATTCTTTGCCGACCGCACGGTCAATGATTGTGCCTTCGGGGCAAGCTGTGAAAATTCGCAGTAATGTTTCCGTTCCCTCGCCGCCGCGGCTCCAGAGCAGTCCGCAGTCGCCGCGTTGAGTCGGTATGGTTGTATAGAAAGTGGAGGCGGTATTTTTTGCACCGGACATATTGGGATCTCCGTTATTATTTGGCGGAGACGCATCAATGCGATGTGTCGCCATGAGATTCCTCGGCGGTGGATTCTATCTTTTCCTTCCGGTTGGCTATAAAAGTATAAACCACGGGAATTACATAAAGTGAAAATACACATCCGATGGATAATCCCGCGGCAATCATCAAGCCCATATCAAACCGGCTTACCGCACCGGCACCGGTGGCAATCAACAGCGGCACCACGCCCAGCACCATCGCGCCGGTGGTCATCAGAATCGGACGCAACCGTACGGCCGAGGCGTGAATAATTGCCTCATAAAGATTCATGCCTTCATTTTCCTGAAGCTTATTGGCAAATTCCACAATCAGAATGCCCTGTTTGGTGATTAAACCAATCAGCGTGATCAGCCCGACTTCCGTGTAGATATTCAGCGTGGCCACGCCGATGAACATGAATATCGCCGCGCCAAAAATAGACATCGGAACCGTGAACATGACAATCAGCGGATCGCGGAAGCTTTCAAATTGTGCCGCCATCAGCAGGAAAATCAGAATGATCGCCAGGGCGAATGTAATATAGATGGCGTTGCCCTGTTGTTCAAATTGCCGCGATTCCGCGGCATAGTCAAACTGGTAGCCGGTGGGCAGCAGTTTTTTTCCAGTCTGGTCAAGGAATGTCAGGGCATCACCCATGGTTGTGCCCGGTGCTGGTACCGCAGAAATCGTGACTGAATTAAGCTGCTGAAACTGCGGAAGAAATTCCGGCTCCACGACATGCTTGATTGTCACCACGGTTGAAAGCGGAATAAGACTGCCCGCCGCGGTGCGGATGTAAATGCGCTTCAGCATATTCGCGGTGGCTCGCAGATGATCCTGCAACTGCGGGATCACTTTGTATGTCCGGCCCTGCAAATCAAAGCGGTTGACATAGTTGCCTCCCAGCAACGGCTCGAGATCATTGGCCAGATCGCTGCCATTCAGTCCCAGAGCCGCAACGAGATTATGTTTGATCCGCAATTCAACCTGCGGGCTGTCATAGCGGAGATCTTTTTGCAGCACCAGAAACTTTCCACTCTTATAGGCCGCAGCCACTAACTTATTTGCCGCGGCATCCAGATCCCGATAGTCTTTGGTGGATGTGATGACAAATTGCACCGGTAAACCAAATGCCGCGCCGGGAATGGCCGGCAATGAAAAACCAATTGTTTGCAGCCCGGCGATTTTCGAGAGCTTCTCCTGAAACGGTTTGGCCAATTCCATCTGGGTCTTCTTGCGCTGATTCCATGGTTTGAGCATCATGCCGCCAACCAGCGCATTGTATCCCGGTCCCAACGGCGAAAAACCGTTGATCTGAAATACCTTTTCCGTCTCCGGAAAGCTCCGGCAAATCTGCCGGATTTGCGTGGCATACGCTGTCATGTAATGCAGCGTAGCCGTCGGTGGCCCAATGCCGGTGAAAAACAGAGTGCCCTGATCTTCGGTGGGTGCCAGTTCACTTTGAGTTTCCATGAGCATAAAGGGAATACTGACAAACAGTATCAGGGCCATAATCAGCACCAGCCAGCGATAGGCCAGCACCCCGTGCAAAGACCGCTCATAGCCATGTCGCAATTTCATAAACATGCTGTCAAGAAAATGCACCAAGCCATGTTGTGACGGGGCTTTAAGTACTTTACTGCTTAGCATCGGCGATAGCGTCAGTGCCACAATCATTGAAACCAGCACCGTGAACACCAGCGTAAATGCAAACTCGGTAAACAAGCTTCCTGTGAGGCCACCCATGAATCCAATTGGGGCAAACACCGCTGCCAGAGTGGTAGACATGACCAGAATAGGTCCGGCCAATTCGCGTGCGCCCAGTCCCGCCGCCTTTAAGGGGGTAAGACCTTGGTCAATATGCCGGTGGATATTTTCCACAATGATAATGGCATCATCCACCACCAGGCCGATGGCCAGAATGATGGCCAGCAAGGTAAGCAGGTTGATGGTAAAGCCGCAGGCAATCATGAACAATCCTGCGCCAATAATGGCCAATGGAATTGCAACCAATGGAATTAAAAGCGACCGGAATGAACCTAGAAACAGGAATATCACCAGCACCACGATTCCCAGAGTGATTAAAAGCGTGTGCTCCACTTCCGAAATTGCAGCTTTAATGTAGACGCTTCCATCATAACCAGTTGTACCGTGCAATCCGGGCGGCAGGTTGGCCTGTAACTGTCGCAGTGCCGCGTGCACTTCATGCGCCAAAGTCAGGTCATTGGCGGTTGGCCCGGGGAATATACCAAGGAAAGTTGCCGGTACACCATTGAGCAGCACGCTTTGATTGTAGTTCTGCGCACCAAGCGTCACCGTGGCCACATCGCTTAAACGGATGGGAGCACCGTTGACGTACTCGATCACCAGATTCTTAAAATCAGCAAGATTGTGAATAGAGGTATTGGCGGTAACTACCTGAGCGATATTTTTGCCCCGGATTCTTCCGATGGCGGAAACAAAATTATTGCTGGCCAATGCGGTAGAAACATCGGATGGCGTAAGTCCGTACGCCGCCAGTTGTGCCGGCTTCAGCCACGCCCTCAAAGCAAAGCTATTACCACTGGAGCCTGATCCGGCAGGTAGAATCTGGGCTTGGCTGACACCCGGTAAAGCCTGTATTTTCGGTTGTACCACGCGCAGCAGATAATCGTTGATTTCCTGCTGGTTCATGGTTTTGCTGGAAAACGCCAGGTAAATCAGCGCCCGCGCATCACCGCTCTCTTCATTTATTACCGGTGCCTGGCTGGCCGGTGGTAACTGACTGGCCACCTGTTGAACTTTGGCCAGAATCTGTGCCACTGCAGCATTGGGATCGGAATTCAGAACCATAAAGCAGGTAATTGTGGATGTGCTTTCCGAGCTGGTGGCGGTCATGTAATCAATATTGGGAGCAGCCGCTATCGCCTGCTCCAACCGCGAAGTGATGTACGCCTGCACCTGTGCTGGATCCGCTCCTGGATACGCTGTGGTTACAGTGATCTGCGTGCTGGTGATGGTGGGATATTCCTGCGTGGTCATGCTTAACCAGGCGCGCAGGCCCAGCACCAGAATTACCAGGTTGACCGCCGTGGCCAGCACCCATCGCTTAATAAATAAATCCGTGAATTTCATTGAAAATCAAACCTTGCATTATGGTTTTATTTTATTGCTCACCACAACCACAGCTCCGGGCCGCAGTTTCACCTGTCCGGCGGTCACCACCACTTCTCCAGCCTTCAGCCCGGATGTGATAACAATGTCGTTGCCCATGGGGTTTCCGGTCTTCACCAGCGCCGCTTTGACGGTCAGTTCAGATTTTCCCGCCTTATTGGTCTTATTGACGGTGTAAACATAGTCCCCGTAAGTGTTATAAGTGATCGCACCCTCATTCACGACCAGCACCTTGTTTTTCACCCCGGTTAAAAGGCTTACATCGCCAAACAATCCCGGTTTTAATAACAGCCGTTTGTTGGGAATTTCCGCCTGCACCTGAATATTCCGCGATGCCACATCCACTTGGGATGAAAGTGCCAAAACCTTGCCCGTAAAAGTCTGCCCAGGGTAGGCGTCCACGGTTAATTTGACAGTCTGGCCGGTCTTCACTTCAGCCAGATCATTTTGCGGAATAGAGAAATCCAAATAAATGGGTTGCCAGGTGTTTAATGTCACGATCGGCGTACCTGGAGAAACATACTGTCCCAAGCTCACCTGCCGAATGCCCAAGTACCCGGTAAACGGTGCGGTAATGGCCAGTTTAGCTAATGTGGCCTGATCACCTGCCACCGCTGCCATGGCCTGAAGCAGCGCCGCGTTGTCCGTATCCAGTGTTTCCTGGCTGGCCGCCTGATGCTTAATGAGGTTTTCCGTTCTCACCACATTGATCTTTGCCAGCGATTCCGTGGCCAAGTCCGCTCTCAACTGCGCCAATTGCGTGGTATCATCAATTTCCACCAGCTTTTGCCCGGCTTTAATTATTTGCCCGGAGTGAAAATGGATCGCGGTGACATTGCCGGAAATCTGGGCCGACACCTGCACGCCTTGCACGGCGGTTAAACTGCCGACAACGTGTATGGCCTGTGCGCGTATGGCGGTCCGCACGGTTCCTGTAGAGACCGTAATCGGCGGAATCGGCATGTGCGCAATGGCATACGCGATCTTTTTGTTAATCATCAGTTTGAAGGAGAATAAACCGATGATCACCGCCAGAAAAATCACCAGCAGAATTACAGAAATAATAATACGTTTTGCCATAATCTTTGCGGACCTCCGCTTCACTTTCTAACCACCGGCTGCGTTGTTGCGGGCCGGGTTGTTGGAGCATTCGAACTTTTAACTACCGGATGTTTCTCAACAGTTCTATATTTTTGGGGCCACCATCCGCCACCCATGGCTACAAAGAGCGCCGCCGTATCCTGATAGCGCTGTGCTTTGGCTGTCACCACCGCCAGACGGGATTGCTGATACTGCACCTCAGCGGTCAACAGCGTGGTGTAATCCACGGAACCGGCCTTGTATTCCCACCGCGCCAGTTGGTACGCGCGATACGCCGCCAGATATGCCTGCTGATCATATTGCAATGTTTGGGCATCATTCTCAACGGCACGCAGGGCGTCGGCCACTTGCGCAAAATCATTGAGCACGGTGCTCTGATAATCCGCCACCACCGCCTTCAGTGCCGCTTCCGCCGCCCGTTTATTGGCACGCAGTGTGCCGCCATCAAATAGGGTCTGCGTCAATCCCCCCGCCACGGACCAGATCAGACTCGATGCGTCAAAAAAATTAGCGATGCGGCCATTTTCAAATCCCAGATCGCCGGTAATTTGAATCAGCGGATACATCTTGGCCACCGCCTCACCCACCTGCGCATCACCGGCTTGCAGTTGTGCCTCGGCTGATAAAATGTCCGGACGCTGATGCACCAATGCGGAGGGCAGCGCCACTGGCAACGTATCGGGTAAATTCAATTGATCTAAATCCAGGCTTGGAATCCGGGCCTGCGATGGAATGCGCCCCAGCAACACGGCCAATGCGTGCCGCGCCGCGGATAGAGATTGTTGCAGCGGCGGAAGCGTAGCTTCTGTAGCCGCCACCTGGCTTTCCTGATTCACCACATCCAGATATGTCACCGATCCGAGGTGATACTGCTGTTTAACAATTTTAAGAATGTTTTGCTCATTGCGCACCAGGGATTGCGTGGTTGTTACCCGTGCTTCCAGTGCGGCAACCTCAATGGCGGTGGTGACGGTGTTGCCTTCCAGTGTCAAATATGCTTCCTGTAAGGCATAGCGCTGCTGCTCTTCCTGCGCTTGAAAAGAGTGTGTTACCAGACGATTGAGACCGAAGATATCCGGGTCATAGCTGACCTGAACTTCACCGGTGTAAAGAGAAAATGTCCGTGTGGGGCCGCCAAATCCGGCTCCGCTTTGCCGCTGCCTTTGTCCGGTGGTGGATAATGAGACCTGCGGGAAGAAAATTCCCTGCACGGATTTAAGATTCTGATGCGCCTCTTCAAGAGTGGCTTCTGATGCGGCCAGAGTCGGGCTGTTTTTAATGGCCCGCAGAACCAGGGTATCAATGGCTGGGGAGTTGTAAAGTTTCCACCAGTGGGCTTCAATTTTGGCTCCGTAGGCAAAAGCTTGCGCCTTACCCGCGGCTCCAACCCCGGAAATTGCCGGAATCTTCTTGACCTTGGCGCTGGCGGTGTACGATTTTACCGCCGGTGCTTTTGGCACGTTCAACGGTGGCTCAAAGGAGCAACCCGCCGGTGCAATTAAAACCAAAGCTACAAGCCCCGCGTACCATCCCCGGCGGTTTTTTTGAGGTTTCATTTTTAATCGGGCGGGAAACAGCTTCATCCCCTTGCACAACTACCCTGACAACATCCCATACCCCGGCTCAGTGCCAGAAAGTATTTTCAAGAAGTATAATAATGAACAATTCAAAGGTCAAATATATATTTGAAATTGATATTTTGTGGGCCATAACGGGGCTTTTACTGTTCAATTGGTCATTTTGGAGCTTTTGCGCATTGCGATGGCATTTTATTAATGGGACCATAATGCAGATTCGAGCCGATATTGCCGATAAAGGTAGTGGTGATGGTATCCGCGTGCCACAATCGCCGAAAAGTTGCTCCTGCTGGTGAGTCATCCGTTGCCGGGGACCGGATGGGTAAATATTTATTGGCCGCAGATTCGGCAATGTTGGCGCTGATGCTTTATTTTGGAACGTAGCAGGGAATGAGGTTCAACACAGCATGAGTGATCCGCTGACAGCCTTTATGATACGGCTGAAACACCCGACGAAATTTACCCTTGTAGGCTTAGTGATCCTGCTGGCTGTGGCTATTCCATTGTATCAACTCTATGTGGGGCAGACCAGAAAAATTCGTGCGGTAAGCGCGGAACTTACATGGACACGCTACAGCCAATCTATGGCAAAGCTCTTAAGACTTATTCAAGATCATGAACAGGCTGTATTGTTGAACGATCAACATAAATGGATGCCTTCCAATGAGGCGCAGAAAACCACCTATGAAATTGACTATCTCATGGTGCAAATAGGCCGAAAAAATCGGGCGTTTTCTCGCCCACTGCACGTTAATGGCTTGTGGAAATCGGTGGTTCAGCATTGGTCGGCACTCAAAATAGCCGATGCTTCCGCGCCTCCCGATATACTGGCTGCCAAATATACCCATGAATTATCCCATATATGGAATATCATGCTCCTTGCCTCCGATTATGCCCAATTGCGGCGCAATCGGGACCTCGTCAGCATTGGCGTGGTTGCCGCCGTGCGATCGGGCATACCCAACACGCTGGCAGAGCTTAACAG
>JABEBX010018111.1_pt1 | contig 14178 bp, 15 predicted proteins | sample 7245971 | NCBI WGS metagenome assembly JABEBX01 (sample SAMN14506365, study PRJNA622280) | hot springs metagenome | biome: hot spring [ENVO:00000051]|acidic hot spring [ENVO:00002120]; feature: spring [ENVO:00000027]|sediment [ENVO:00002007]; material: sediment environment [ENVO:01001048]... | reverse complement strand
ACGATTATAGCGGGATTTACCGCTACGCTCCAGTCCATTTCATGTTGATCAGATGAGGTTGATAGTATTGGGAAAGCATCGCCTGCGGCGCTGGGCTCTGGATATTGTGCTGATGGTGTTGGTCGTGGCCGGAGTATATGTATGGACACAATGGCGCGGCGCAAGTGATGTTGCTACCCCTGCCAGATTACCGGTTCTGACCCTGCAAAAGCCGGATGGGCAGTGGGTACAGTATCATCCCGGAGCAAATCAGGTGACCCTGATCAATTTCTGGTCTGCGGATTGCCCTCCCTGTATTGCCGAAATTCCCGCCCTCAACTGGCTCCAGCAATGGTTTGGGGGTGCTGATTTTACGGTGCTGGGTGTAGCTGTTGCCGGAAATACGCCGCAGGCCATCGCGGCGGCGCGCTCCCGTTTTGCTATGGATTATCCCCTTTATGTGGATAAAAACGGAGCTGCCGCCCAGATTCTGGGCGGCGTCACTCTGACCCCTACCTCCTTGCTGATCAACCACAAGGGGCAGATTGTGGGCCGTTATGTAGGGGCTATTTCCCTACCCGTTGTCGTCTGGCGATTACTTTGGATGTCCCATCATTAGCGATGTATGGCTATTTCCCTGTGGGCGCGTTGCCGGATAGAGGGGTGCCAGGGCTTTCGCCTCCGCTGCTAATGGCTGATCAAGCGGGCAAGCCGGCCTGCGGTGATATTGGGCATACAAGCGCTCCCAATCCCGACGTGTTTCAGCAGGTTTGGCGCAGGCCAGGGCCAGCATCCCAAAACCATCATCATCCCAGCCACAATCACCCAGCACGGCTTCCGGCCAGCGTTGCATGTAGGCGTCGCGCATCAGATTTTTACCTAATTCTGCCAAATCCTCAGCAACGCCCCGGGCCAGCGCCCGCTCTTTCCATTCGTCCCATTCAAATAACATTTCCTGTGTGGCAACCATAGAACACTCTCCCGTTGTGCAATTTCATGAATGCACCCTTATTGGATGGGGTGCTTTTGGGCTACGACCCTTTGGGTATAGTTCAGCTTGGGAGTGCTGTCAATAATTATATTCATATGCTTATATGCTAAAGTTACGCTTCTCGCTGCTTTTCTGTCCTTGTGCTAGGTTAAGCGGGTATTATCCTGAAGATGGCAGCGGGCCTGCAGGCTTTTTGCTCCAACGTCCCTTGCCTGTTGTTCTAAGGCTCATCCTGCTGTCAGGAGAGAACTCGCCCTGCGGGCTCAAACAGCTTTTCTGACGGGCGCAGGATTTCGCCAAGAACAACAACGGCGCGGGCCAAAGTCGCGACAAAGCCTGCAGGCCCGCTGCCATCTTTGGGGTTACAGTGGCATCTGGCAACGGAGTGGTACACATGATTCGTAGTATGACGGGGTTTGCCCGCAGTGAAAGGCATGGAGACTGGGGCACGCTGGTCTGGGAGTTGCGTACGGTTAACCACCGTTACCTGGATATCAGTTTACGGTTGCCGGAAGGTTTTTCCGTGTATGAAACGGCGATCCGGGCACGCTTGCAAAAATCCCTGCAGCGCGGAAGAGTTGATGTCTGGCTGCGCTTTCAGGCTGTTGAGGGTGGGGGATTGCGCCTCAATCGTGATCTGGCGGAAGAATTACAGACCATTTACAGTGAATTGCTGCAGTGCTGGAATCTGCGCGAGATGGCTTTGAATCCGCTGGACGCCTTGCGTTGGCCTGGGCTGGTGCAAAGCACCGGCACGGACAGCGCTGTTATGGAAGAAGAAGTGTTGTCATTGCTGGACAGTACCATTGCAGAATTGCAGGCCACCCGGGAGCGTGAGGGAGCAGCTCTGGCGCAGATGCTATTGAGTCGGGTGGACGCTATTGGCGAACAGACCCGCGCTTTGCGGGCGCATCTTCCGGAACTGGAAGAGGCGGTGCGTAATCGCTTGCAGGTCCGCCTTGCCGACCTGTCCATTCAGGTGGATCCGCAGCGTTGGGAGCAGGAGATTCTGTTTTATCTTCAGCGTCAGGATACGGCAGAAGAGCTGGATCGGCTGGATACGCATCTGCAGGAATTAAGACGGATACTGACCCGCCGCGAAGCGGTTGGACGGCGTCTGGATTTTTTAATGCAGGAGTTGAACCGGGAAGCCAACACCCTGGCCTCCAAGGCCGCAGACAGTCAGGTGACTTTTGCTTCTGTGGAACTGAAGGTGTTGATCGAACAGATGCGCGAGCAGGTGCAGAATGTGGAGTAGAAAATCATGACGAGCAGCGCAGAACGCGGTATCCTGTGGATTATTTCGGCACCGAGCGGGGCGGGGAAAACCAGCTTGTCGCGAGCGCTGGTAGAGGCTGTTCCGCAGTTACGCACTTCGGTTTCCTACACCACAAGGCCGGCGCGGCCCGGAGAGGTGGATGGAACAGACTACCATTTCGTGGAAATGGCGCAATTCAGCGAAATGGCGGAGCGGGGCGAGTTTCTGGAATATGCCCGGGTGCATGGTAATGGTTATGGCACCGGTGAGCCCTGGGTCAAAAGTCAGCTGTTTGCAGGTATGGATGTGTTGCTGGAGATAGACTGGCAGGGCGCGCGTCAGGTCCGTGAACGTTTACCCGGACAGGCGGTCAGTATTTTTATTCTGCCGCCTTCACTGGATACCCTGGAAACCCGTTTGCGGGCGCGCGCCCAGGATTCCGATGAAGTCATTGCGCGGCGCGTGGCGGCAGCCCGTGAAGAGTTGCTGCATTATGACGAATTTGATTATCTGGTCGTGAATGACCAGTTTGAAACAGCACTGGCCGATTTGCGCAGCATTGTCCATGCGGAACATCTGCGTTTGGGCAGCCAACAGCATGCCCAGCATCAGCGTCTAAAAGATCTTTTGGGTATGATTTATTAACTATTGAATAAGGTAAGTAAAAATGGCGAGAGTAACTGTTGAGGATTGTCTGGAAAATGTCACCAATCGTTTTGAACTGACCCTGGTGGCGGCGCGTCGTGCCCGCCAGCTGGCTTCTGGAGCTATAGCCGGAGTGGAAGTAGGACGGGACAAAAACACCGTGGTGGCCCTTCGCGAAGTGGCGGCAGGCCTGGTAACCCGGTCCATTCTGGACGAGCAGATGCCACCCCCAATGCCCAATTTTCCGGGCGCAGCGGGTCGCGATTTAGCGGGAGCAGAGGATGCCTCCGGCGTCTGAATCGGTAGAGGCGGTTTCCGTCCCCGTATTGCCTTTGGCATCCGGGGTTGGTGAAGTATTGCGGTTACCACCGGTAAAGCCGGCACTGGACGATCCCTGTGCGCCTTTGCGGGCGTTATTACAGCAGTACATGACTCCAGAAGAAGTGGCTCGGGTCCGGGAAGCCTATGAACTGGCACTGGCAGCGCATGGCGAGCAAACCCGTCGCAGTGGCGAGCCCTATATTCATCATCCGGTAGCGGTGGCCTGTATTCTGGCAGAACTACAACTGGATATATTTACCGTGCAGGCGGCTTTGCTGCATGATGTCATTGAAGATTGTGGCATTAGCAAGGAAGCACTCGGCGAGCGTTTTGGCCCGGAAGTCGCGGAAATGGTCGATGGGGTCAGCAAGCTCGGTCAGGTCCGTTTCGAAACCCGGGAAGAAGCCCAGGCCGAAAATTTCCGCAAAATGTTTCTGGCCATGTCCCGGGATATTCGGGTAGTGCTGATCAAGCTGGCCGATCGTCTGCACAACATGCGGACGATGGGGGTCATGACTCCGGAAAAAAGACGGCGCATTTCCCGTGAAACCCTCGATATTTATGCGCCTATTGCCCAGCGTCTGGGGATTCATGCCATTCGTATCGAGCTCGAAGAGCTGGCTTTTTCCCATCTTTACCCCAAGCGCTGGCATACCCTCAACGAAGCCGTCAAGGCGGCTCGCGGTCATCGCAAAGAGGCCGTCCAGAAAATCGAGCAAGCTTTGCTGGACCGTCTGCATCAAGAGGGTTTTGAAGCACAGGTCAGCGGCCGCGAGAAGCATGTTTACAGCATTTATAGCAAGATGCAAAAAAAAGGGATGGCCTTCAGTTCCATTCTGGATTTGCACGCCTTTCGGGTGATCGTGGCGGATGTGGATACCTGCTATCGTGTATTGGGCATCATTCACAGCTTATATCGGCCGATTCCCGGGCGTTTCAAAGACTATATTGCGATTCCCAAGTCCAACGGCTATCAGTCTCTGCACACGGTGTTGCTGGGACCTTTTGGGCACCCTGTAGAAGTCCAGATTCGTACGGAAGATATGCACCGGGTGGCGGAAGCCGGTGTGGCTGCCCACTGGCTTTACAAAACCGGGATGAATCATGCCCATGCCGAAACCCAGGCCCGGGCCTGGCTGCAGCGTTTGCTGGAGTTGCAGACCCAGGGCGGCGATTCGCAGGAATTCCTCGAAAGTGTCAAGCTCGATCTTTTCCCTGATGAAGTATATGTGTTTACGCCCAAAGGAAAAATTCTCAGCCTGCCGCGTGGTGCCACGGCCGTTGATTTTGCCTATGCCGTTCATACGGATATCGGGAATCAGGCGGTGGCCGCCCGCGTCAATGATATGTATGTGCCCCTGCGCAGTCCTCTGAATAATGGTGACAAGGTGGATATTGTCACTGCCACTTCGGCGCATCCGCAGCCTGGCTGGCTGGACGTGGTCGTTACTGCCAAGGCCCGCAGCAGTGTCAGGGCCTATCTCAAAACCATTCAACGCGAAGACGCAGAAACCCTCGGTCGTAATCTGCTGGAGAAGGCACTGCAGAGTCTGGGTGGAAATTATCAGCAGTTGGCTGCGGCGGATTGGCAGCGCGTTCTGGGCACTTTCAATGTTCAGGAGGAAGGCCAGTTGCTGGCGGCTGTCGGAATGGGTGAATTATTTCCGCTGGTCGTAGCCCATAAATTGTTGCCGGAAGAAGATGACCGGGGACGTTTGGCGCAAACCGCGCGGCGTCTGGGGCAGGCGGTAAGCCAACTGCTGCCCAGCCGTCTGAATCGCGAGGTGGCGGTGAAAAAACCGTTGCTGATTCGCGGCACTGAAGGTTTGCCGGTGACCCTGGCGCGTTGCTGTCGGCCAATCCCGGGCGATCCCATTTTGGGCTTTATCAGCGCAGGCAAAGGGGTGGTTGTGCATACCCACGATTGTCATAACATTCGCGAATGGCGCAAGCGTCGTGATCGTTGGGTGGATGTGCAGTGGGACCCCGATGCTCATGGCGATTTCCCGGTGACTATCCGGGTGGTGGCAGAAAGTGCCCGGGGCGTTCTGGCCCGTATTGCCACCCTCATCTCCGATGAAGATTCCAACATCGACCATGTGGATATTGAGCCTCAGGATGGACTCTATACCGGAATCACCTTTACCATATTGGCCCATGACCGGGATCATCTGGCGAAAATCATGCGCAGTTTGCGGAGTTTGCCCATGGTTTCACGGGTACAGCGGGTCAAGAACTAATCCAAGGAGAAAACATGCCGACACCAGTACACAGTGATGCAGCACCCCAGGCTATTGGCGCCTACAGTCAGGCGATGACCCATAACGGTCTGCTCTACCTGTCGGGACAAATACCCCTGGATCCCGGCACCGGACAGATGGTGGAAGGGGATTTTTCATTGCAGATACGGCGGGTGCTGGACAACCTCAAGGCGGTTTGTGCGGCTGCTGGCACAGATTTGCAACAGGCCATCAAATTGCAGGTTTTTCTTACGGATCTCAGCAATTTTGCAGCAGTGAACCAGGCTTTGGAGGCGGAGTTTGCGCTGCCCTACCCAGCCCGGGCGGTGGTGCAGGTTACGGCACTGCCCCGGGGTGCCCAGGTGGAAATTGACGGTATTGTCGCCTTGGGGAAATCGGACTGATATGGAGCGCGCCGAACTTCTGGCCCAGCCGATGCGGGTTTTGCTGCAGGAACATCCGGTGCTGGTATCATTGCTGGAAGAGCGGGGAATTCATTGCGGTGAATGCTTTATTGCTGATCGCGAAACCCTGGCCGGGGTGGCGCGGATGCATGGGGTAGATCTTAACGAAATTCTGAACGAGTGGGCCCATCGCGAGGCTCTGCCGCACAGCGACTGAGCAGGTGCCTGCCTCCTCCGCTCCTCTCTACCTGCAAAGTTCGGTTTCGGCGCTGCGGGGCGTTGGTCCGGCCCTGGTTCAGCGCCTGCAGCGCATGGATATCTGGCGGGTCCAGGATGTGCTTTTCCATCTGCCCAGCCGCTACCAGGACCGGCGCCATCTTTTGCCCATCGGGACACTGCTGCCTGAACAGGAAGCTGCGGTGCTTGGCGAGATTACCCAGGTGGAACACTTGCGTGGGCGTCGCGATCAGTGGCTGGTCACCCTCAGTGACGGTACCGGACAACTGTATATCCGCCTTTTTCACATGCTCGCGCCGATGCGTGCCCAATGGCAGGAAGGCAGGCGCTTATGGTGTTTCGGGGAAACCCGTGCGGGTTACCAGGGTCTGGAAATGGTGCATCCTGAGTGGCAGATGGCCGACCAGCCGCAATTTGAGGCGCCGACCCACCTGACCCCTTTTTATCCCAGTACCCAGGGCATTACCCAGGCACAATGGCGGCGCTGGGTTGCCCAGGCACTGACCCTGGTGGATCAGCTCCCCGATTATCTGGCGAAATATTTAGGTCCGGCGTGGCCACCCCTGGGTGAGGGCCTGCGGCTTTTGCACGAAAGTGCAGAAGAAGTGCCGACGCCTGCGCATCCCGCCTGGCAGCGTCTGGCCTTGGAAGAACTGCTCGCCAATCATCTGGCTATTCGCTCTGCCCGTACGGCCGGTGATGAAACGGGTGCTCCGGTCATAAAGGCCAGTGGGAGTCTCTGGACGGCGTTTCTGAAACAACTGCCTTTTGCACTGACTGCCGCACAGCAGCGGGTCATTGCGGAAATTAACCAGAATATGGCTCAGGCCCGGCCCATGCGGCGTTTGCTGCAAGGCGATGTGGGCTCCGGCAAAACGCTGGTAGCCGCAGCGGCAGCATTGACGGCCGTGGAGCAAAATTACCAGGTAGCCCTGATGGCACCAACGGAAATCCTTGCCGAACAGTTGCATGACCGTTTTGTGGAATGGTTGACGCCCCTCGGTATTCAGGTGGGTTTTCTGGTGGGCGGGCTTGGTCAGAAAGCCCGCCGCGAAGTCCTGGAAAATTTACACAATCAACGCATCCAGATTGTCGTGGGAACCCAGGCACTTTTTCAGGATGAAGTAAAATTTGCCGGACTGGGTCTGGTGATTATTGATGAACAACATCGACGGTCATTGAGGTCGGTGTGGACGTGCCCAATGCCAGTCTGATGGTGATTGAGCATGCGGAACGGATGGGCCTCGCGCAACTCCATCAGTTGCGCGGCAGGGTAGGGCGTGGTCAACGGCAAAGTAGTTGCATACTCCTTTATCATCCGCCTTTGGGGGGAAAAGCCCGGGCGCGCCTGCAGGTCATGCGTGACAGTCGCGATGGCTTTGTGATTGCCCGCAAGGATCTGGAATTGCGCGGCCCTGGCGAGTATCTGGGCACCCGTCAAACCGGATTGCTGCAGATGCGGGTGGCAGACATGATGCGTGATGAAGCGCTGCTGGCCGAGTTGCCACGTCTCGCCACACAATTGCTGCACGAAAATCCAGAAGCCGTGCAGGCGCTGATTCAGCGCTGGTTGGGTAATCGTCTGGATTACAGCCAGGTGGGTTAAGTGAAAACATGCCGATTATCATGGACTTTGATGATCTATCTCGGGTATATTATGAAAGCATTAAAATGAAAAAACCAAGGAAGCAGGTGCATGGGTAATTTAAGAAAATGGTGGTGGCTGCTGGGGTTAATGGTTCTGTGGGGTCTGGATGGGTGTGCCCCCCATATTTCTGCGCCGCCCGTGCATTCTGTGGCCTATTATGCGGCGCAAATCAAGGCGCCAGTCATTACTCCTGTGGCTCCGGTGGTATCGCCGACAGTTTCTGCGCTGGCGCAGCAGCAACCCGTGCGGATAGTCGTCTCAACCACGGCGCATCTGCTGCGGATTTATCGGGGAGATACGCTCCTGGCTACTTACCCTGTGGCCATTGGCTTTAACGGTTCGGCACCGCGTCGTACCCGTGGTGATGATGTCACGCCGGTTGGTCATTATCATATTGGCTGGATTCTCCATGGCACCCAGTATGGCCCTTTCATGGGACTCACCTATCCCAACAAGGAAAATGCCGAGTGGGGATTGCAGGAGGGTATTATTACCCATAGCCAGTATCGCGCGATTGTGGACGCCATTGATGCCGGTCAGACTCCACCTCAAAATACTCCGTTGGGCGGCGAAATAGGCATTCATGGGATGGGTCCGCAGTTTTCTGATGATCCGGAAAGCAAGGTGTTTCCAGGTCGCTGGACGGCGGGCTGCGTAGCCTTGTCCAACTGGAATGCGCAACAAATTGCGGCGCTGGTACAGGTCGGCACCCCAGTGGAAATTGTGGGTGAGGTGAAGGGTTATCGACGTAATTTTGACCCGAAAGCAGAATTGGCATGGTCACAGTATCAGCACCGCAAGATGGGCAGTGTTGATAAATCCCACAGCACGGCCAAGCACTTAAGCTCCGTCAAATACGCCCGGAATCCGGGTGCAAAAAAGTCTTCCGCTTCTTCCCCTGAAACAGATATGGACGTGCTTCTGGCCAGGCTGGGAAAAAATCAGTAACGCACGGTAGCCTAAGGAACTCTAGTGTGCGAGCTTCTGGCTGAGTTGTTGGGCGGCTTCCATACAATCACCCAGGGCGACACCGTCACTCCAGTTGGCGCGGAAATACAATCCAGGAATCTGCCGGGTTATTTTGGCGATGCGTTCCAGGCGAGCCAGGTGGCCCAGTTCATATTGGGGGATGGCTTCCGGCCAGTTTTGACAGCGACTGAAGCTGGGTTCTCCTGCTATGCCCAAAATGGGTCGGATTTCGTGTAAAACGGTCTGGAGAAGGTCGCTGTCACTGCGACCCCGCAAAGGATTCTGGCTGCCGCCAATGAATGCAGTCATCAGAACCTGCTCTGGAGCTGCGCGATCTGGAAACAGCGTGGAGGAGAACAGGACGCCCAGGGTTTCCAGACCCATTGTACGGGGAATCAGCATGCCGAAACCATCCAGGGGATGCGCAACGCTGCTGCGCGGGAATCCCAGAGAAAGCGTAGTGACTGCTGGATAGCTGATGGCTTTCAGTTCTGCCGCCAGGGTTGGCTGCAGCGTTGCCAGCAGAGCCGCTGCTTTATGGGCAGGCAGGGACAGAATGATTTTTTCACTCCGCCAGCTTTGCTGTTGACTGAATACTTCCCAGGTTCCGTCCTCGTGTTGTTGCAGTAGATCTACCGGCGTGTTGCACTGCAGGGGTCCCTCCAGCCGTTCCGCCATGCGCAGGGGCAAGGCCTGCAGGCCATTGTGGAAAGAAACCAGACGTGGCTTAGTGGGGTTCTTACGGCCAGCAAGTGCGGCCCTGAATAGCGAACCATGTTCCTGTTCCATTTTGACCAGGCGCGGAAAAGTGGCGGCAACTGCCAGTCGTTCCGGATCCCCGGCAAATACTCCCGAAACAAAAGGATCAACCAGCCAGGTAAGTACTTCAGGACCCAGGCGGCGGCGTACAAATCCGGCGATGCTTTCTTCCGCTGAGGACTTGCCGCGCCCGCGAAAAGCTTCGCTGAGGAGGCGCAGGCGACCCTGCAGAGAGAGTAACTTTCCGCTGAATAGTACTCCCGGTCCGAGTGGGACCAGTTGGCGTTTGCGATTGAGTATGTAGCGCCTTTTGGCCAGAGGGTTGGCTTCGACGATTTCCTGTTGCAGTTGGAGTGAATCCATCAGTGCCGGAACTACCTGACCTTTGAGCATCAGCGAATTGGGTCCGGCATCCCGCAGAAAACCATTTTCTTTGATGCTCAGAAGATTTCCCCCGACTTGGGGGGCTGCTTCCAGCAGGCGGGACTGCACGCCCTGTTGCTGCAAAAAATAGGCACTGGCGAGACCGGAAAGGCCGCCACCAATAATGATGATTTTATCCAAGAGATTTATTCCTTGCCCAGATAGTAAGGGCTTTGCAAATACCAGCTTTGAAAATGCCGTAATAATGCCACTAATACGGCAGTGACGGGGAGGGCGAGCAAGAGGCCGATAAAACCGAACAACTCTCCCCCGGCCATCACGGCAAATATCACGGCCACAGGATGCAGGCCGATGCGGTCTCCTACCAGATATGGGGTAAATACCATGCTTTCCAGAATCTGTCCGATGAAAAATACCAATAATACCCAGGCAACCGAAAGCAGCGAACCGGTTTGCACATACATGGCGAGACTGGCCATGAGGACGCCGCTGATGACACCCAGATAAGGGACAAAACTCAGGATGCCGGCTATCAGACCAATGAGAATGGCGGTTTTAAGGCCGATGATGCTGAGACCAATGGCGTAGCTGCAACCCAGGGCGAGCATGACCAGCAGTTGGCCACGCAGAAAGGCCATCAGCATGGTGTCGGCATCCCGGCTCAAAAGACGTATTAAGGGTGCATGCTTTTGCGGAATCCACTGATCAATCCGGACCAGCAAACGCGGCCAGTCCCGTAATAAATAAAAACCCAGAACCGGCACCAGAATGATGCTTAATGCGCTGGTCAATAGCCCTGACCCGGAGCTCAACGCAACTTGTACGCCATGTCCCAGCCATGTGGCCAGTTTCTGGGCATTACTGGTGGCATAGTGGGAAACAGCGCCGCTATCCAGTTGAATACCCGTTGCTGCGGCAATTTGCGGGATCAAACGGCTTTGCAGTAATCCTCCATATTTTTGCAGATACTCCACAAAAAGCAGGGATTGATGCTTGATGACCGGTAACAGGGCCATGATGCTACCCGCAAAAATCAGCAGGACAATCACAAACACCAACGTGGTGCCCCAACTGCGGCCAATGCGATGACGCTGGAGATAAGTCACCAGAGGGTTACCCAGATAGGCGAGAATGGCTGCCAGTAAAAAGGGGGTAAGAACGGGAGACAGACGAATCGTCAACCACCCCAGCAAAATCAAAATGGCCAGGAAAAAAAAGCGTTGCATGAATTGACGTATGCTCCGTGTGGATCAAGCCGCGAATTTGCAGAGTATATCAGTCGTGTAGGGTTCGGCTATGGGCGTTCTTGTCGATGCCGAGAATATCCATGAAGGTGGAAAGTACGCGGGATCTTTGCAGACTTTTGGGGACGGCAATATAGCTTCTCCAGACCGGGCTGGGGGCGGCTATGCGGATACCATGAAGTCCCCAATCCAGGCGTTTTTCAAAAACCGTTCGGGTGATGAAGCCTACTCCGAGTCCGGCTTGAACCATGGCGCCCACCGATTCCACATCAGCTACTTCCACGAAGCGTTGTGGCTGAATATCTCTGGCGTTAAAAACGCCTTCCATGATTTTGCGCACACCCGAGGAAGGTTCCCGCCAGATGATCGGATAAACCTGAAAATCCTGAATGGGAACTTCCGCGTGAATGGCGAGGGGATGGTCATGGGGCACGATGGCGATGATTTCATCCGCACACCAGGGCAGTTTTTCGTAGTAGGCGGGGAGGTTGGGAATATCCATATCCCCCTCAAAAAAAAGAATGTCAATTTCGGAAAGCTGAATATCCTGCCAGTAGGTCACGCCACTTTTGATATGCAGATTGATATCTGGATGATTGCTCTGAAATTTTTGCAGGTAGGCCGGGAGGAGGTGGTTGGCGATCAGGCTGGTCGAGGCAATGCGCAAATCGCCACTTTGCAGGGATTGGCGGCGGATGACCTGACGTTCTATGTCGCTGATTTTGTCACGGAGCTGGCGGATGTCGGGCAACAGAGCTTGACCTGCATCTGTCAGGCGAATGCTGCCTCCCTCCCGGATATAGAGGGGCTCGCCGACTTCTTCCGAGATTTTATGCAGGCGTTCAGAGATCGCGGGTTGTCCGCGATGCAGGCGGGAGGCGACTTCACTGACGCTGCCGGTTTCGGCGAGCAGTAAGAGGGTCAGCCATTGTTCTGCGCTAATATTCATCAATTAATCCGAATCAATATTCAACTAAATCGATTTGTTTGAATTTCAAGGATAGCGTACCGTCAAAATAAAATCATTTCCAAGAGTTGGTAATGCCGGAAAATATCTCAATTGCACCTGAAGTATTGACCCATGTAATCGAAAGAGAAGTAGGCGGATGGCAGGGCAAGCTGCGCCATAACCCTTTATTTCACCTGTTGCTGGCCTTTTTTGTTGGCATCATCGCCGGGTTGGGAGCGGTGGCGTTTCGGCGTCTCATCGGCCTGATGCACAACCTGTTTTTCTTTGGTCAGTGGTCCTTTTCTTTTAATGCGCTGAAACATTCGGATGCCAGTATCTGGGGTGCCGGAATCATTTTGGCCCCCGTTATCGGTGGTCTGATTGTGGTCTGGCTGGTGCGCAACTTTGCGCCCGAGGCCAAAGGTCATGGCGTGCCCGAGGTGATGGATGCCATTTACTACAAGCGCGGGGTGATTCGCCCTGCCGTGGTATTGATCAAGGCGCTGGCTTCGGCCATTACCATTGGGAGTGGTGGCTCAGTGGGCCGGGAAGGGCCCATTATCCAGATGGGCGCAGCCTTTGGGTCCAGTCTGTCGCAATGGTTGCGCTTGCATGAGTGGCAGCGTCTGGGCTTGATTGCTGCCGGTGCCGGTGCCGGAATTGCGGCCACTTTCAATACGCCGGTTGGCGGCATTCTGTTTGCGGTGGAATTGATGCTGGTGGAAGTCAGTGCCCGTACTCTGGTGCCGGTCATGATTGCCACTGGAACGGCCACCTTTGTGTCCCGCCTGTTTCTGGGAAATCATCCTTCTTTTGTGATTCCTGCCAGCATTATTGCCAGTACAGCCCATGAAACGGCTGCCGATTATGTAGCGTATGTGGTTTTTGGATTGCTGGTAGGGGGCGTAGGTTTGCTGTTCACCAATACCCTTTACTGGACTGAAGACTTGCTGGAAAAATGCTTAAAAAATGCCTATCTGCGCACAATTTTGGGAATGGCTGCGGTGGGTCTGACCATGTATATGATCCAACGCTGCACCGGACATTATTATGTGGAGGGCGTGGGTTATGCCACGGTCCAGAATGTTCTGGAAAGTACCCTGCTGAATCCCGGCTTTCTGCTGCTGTTGTTGGTATTGAAGGTGTTTTCCTTTGCGGTCACCTTGGGTTCGGGAGGATCCGGCGGGGTTTTTTCTCCTTCCCTGTTCGTGGGAGCCGTGCTGGGGGGCGCTTTCGCTGCCCTGGTAAGTCACTGGATTCCGGACTATCAGATGGGTATGGCGGTGGGAGCAGCACTGGGTATGGCAGGGATGGTCGGGGCATCTACCGGGGCCGCCGTCACTGGCGCCGTCATGATTTTTGAGATGACCAATGACTACCACATCATTATCCCGTTGATTGTGGTATCGGGCTTGGCTTTTGGTGTGCGCAGACTGTTTACCCGCGAGAGCATCTACACGCGCAAGCTGATCCGGCGGGGACATTTTATTCCTGAAGCCCGGCACAGCAATCTTTACCTGATGCGTCCTGCGGCGCAACTCATCGAAACGCCCATGGTGCGCCTGCGCGGAGACCGGACATTGGAGGATTTGCAAAAAATACTCCTGCATCGTCGTGAGCTACCTCATGTGCTGATTATTGAAGGGACCATGCCTTTGGCGGTCATTCCTGCGCATCGGGTGGCAGAAATTCTGCGTCGGGAAATCCGCCATGTGCCCTTGAGTGATCTGGCCAGTACCGACTGGGTAGCGGTGCGTGATGACAGTCAGCTTTATGATCTGGTTGCCCGTCTGCGCGCCTGTGCCTGCGAGACGGCGCTGCTCTGCAAAAAGGATCCCCCCGAACATCATGAGGATGTGGTGGCTGTGGTGACCGTGGAAGATATTCTCAGTTATGCCTCTCTGCCTCAGGTCCTGCTGCGACCGGAGCGCGGTCCGCAATGAGTCGGGATACCGTACGATGAAACAGGCATGGACAAGCCTGCGCCGCACTCTCCATGATCGGCTTTCCCCGGTGGGTGAAGGGCCCGGCTTGATCCTTCTTGGTGCCTTTGTGGGCTTGTTAGCCGGTGGTGGTGCTTTGCTTTTCCATTATCTGGTAGCGCTGCTCCACAACCTGTTTTTTCAGGGAAGCTGGAGTTTTTATTACAA
>JABEBX010020557.1_pt1 | contig 14179 bp, 12 predicted proteins | sample 7245971 | NCBI WGS metagenome assembly JABEBX01 (sample SAMN14506365, study PRJNA622280) | hot springs metagenome | biome: hot spring [ENVO:00000051]|acidic hot spring [ENVO:00002120]; feature: spring [ENVO:00000027]|sediment [ENVO:00002007]; material: sediment environment [ENVO:01001048]... | reverse complement strand
GAATCTCCGTAGCTATCGGATGCCTTGACCGAGAAGCTGAACGTGCCGACATCGGCGGCCTTGCTCAGGGTTCCGGAGAGCGCGCCGCTGGAAGCCAATGTCAGATCCGGAGGCAGAGTGCTGCCTGCGACCAACTGGTAGGTCAGCGCGCCTGCGCCGCCGCTGGCCGTGACTGCGCTTGAATAGGCCGAATTAAACGTTCCGGTTGCGGCGGGCGCGGCGCCAAACGTAATGGTCGGCGCATTGTTAATTGTCAGGGTCAGGGGGCCGGAGGTCAGTGTGTCTCCATATTGATCGACAACAGTGACGGTGAAGTTGTACGGGCCCACGTCATTGGCGTAAGGAGTCCCGGTGATAGCGCCCGTGCTGGTGTTAAACGTCAGGTGGCCGGAGGTGGGAAACGCGCCACTCAGTGAGTACGTTGTCGTGCCCAAGGCGCCGGTAGCCGTAACGCCGCCGGCATATGCGGCGCCGACGACGCCGGCCGGCAACGTCGCGTTGAGGGCGATGATTGGCCCGACCACCGTGATGGTTTGTGCCGTCGAGGTCGCCGTCAGTGCATTCGGCGTGCCCGAATCGGTGACCGTAAACTTGATTCCGCTGTAAACACCGGCGCAGGCCGCCGTGGGAACTGAGGGCGAGGAAAGCGTACCGGATGAGCTCAGGCTCAGGCACGGGGGCAGAGGAGCGCTTCCGCTGGCCAGTGCCCACTTATACGGCGCAACCCCGCCAGTCGCGGTCAGCGCCAGCGAGTAGGCCGTTCCCACCGACACCGTCCCCTGCGCAACGGTCAGGCTTGGGATCGCCGGAGCGGCGGGGATTGTAATCGTCAGCGTTCCAGTCTTGGTGCTGTCAGCAACCGAGGTCGCGGTAATCGTGATCGACTGGGGAGAGCTGGTCGCTGCGGGGGCTGTGAACGTGGCCGAGGTCGTCGTAGTGTTCGACAGGGTTCCAGCCGAAGCCGTCCAAGTGACGCCGGCCGCATTCTTGTCGTTCGTCACCGCAGCGGTCAGAGTGGTGGTATCTGTCCCATCGACGGTACTCGAAGCGGCGGTGATGGTGATCGGGCCCAATGCGGCAGATCCTCCGCAGCCCGCAAGCCACAACACGAATGAAGCTGAGAGAACACCCGCAAACAGCCGCACACACGAACTCCTCAACATCGATCCCCCTTATTGGCAGCGCATCACGCTACCGCACTATTGCTACTTATTCGTGGCGGACAGTAGGGCATGCAACCGAAATCACACGAATTTGCTCAATTTCTATTGATTTCGTCTTTTTTCATGCGATAATCTCTACATAGTTCAGGCTCTGTAGCTGTTTTGGACGGCTCTTTCCCCAAGGGTCGGAGAGTCACGCGTCCAAGTTTGGTAAAGAAGGAAGAGAACTCTCCGCAATGCGCGATGTTCGTATTCCTCCAGTTCGGGATCTACCGCTTCAGCCGGATCGTTTATGATCGCTCGTATAAGATCCAGCTCTGCCCCTGAAGAGCCGTCCGTCCCTGTTCGCCTGAGCAGTTGGAAGGAGATCGCGGCATATCTGCAACGCGACCCGCGTACTGTGCAGCTATGGGAAAAAAGAGAGGGACTCCCGGTGCATCGCCTGGAGCACCAGACTCGATCCAGCGTCTACGCATATACAAATGAGATTGATGCCTGGCTGAAGACACGGTCAGGATTGCCCATTGCAGAAGAACCGGAAGCACAGGCGCCGAAACAGGCGCGATTCCCAGGGCGCCGGCCATCCCTCAAGCTTTCTTCCTGGCTGATCCTTCTTCTCTTTGCGCTGGCGGTCATCGGGCTTGGCGTAGAGATGAAGTCGATTGTCGGCCGGCACAAGGCGTCCGTAGCCGCTGATACGCCTTCTGCCCCGCTTCTTGCAGTCCTGCCCTTTGAGGATCAGACATCGACCGACGACGTTCTGGCGGGCAACCTGACGGATAGCCTGATTGACGATCTTGATCGAATCGGCAAAATCGCCGTGATCTCGCGACAGTCGGTTTCTTCCTTCAAGGGAGAGCGATTGCCTTTGCGGCAGGTGGCCGGCAGGCTGCACGCTTCGCTCGTGCTTCGCGGCACGGTGGCAAAGACCGAGGATCGGCTCCAGGTGACGGTCGAGCTTCTGGACCCTTCTCATAATACGCATCTGTGGGGCGCCACCTATACGCGCAACAGCGGCGACAGTTCTCCCTCGTTGTGCGAGATCGCGTCCGGCATCGCTCTGGAGGTCACGCGCAGGATCACAGGCTCGGCGCCCGCGGTCGATCTGCCCAACAGGGATGAAAACCCCAAGGCCAGGCAGGCCTATCTCACTGGACGGTTCTATTGGAACCAACGCGATCTGCCCAGCCTGGAAAAGGCGATCGCCGCGTTTCAGCGAGCCATTTCCATCGATCCCAAGTTCGCTGACGCCTACGCCGGACTCGCAGAGACCTATGATCTGATGACGGACCGTGGCGTGCTGACCGATGCCGCGGCCTTTCGCCGCGCCAAAATTGCCGCACGGACCGCCATCGCGCTCAACCCCACAAGCGCGAATGCCTATAATGCGCTGGCCATGGTCGTATACCGCCAGGATTGGGACTTCACCCAGGCCGAAGAGTACTTCAAAAAGGCCATTGCGCTGAACCCCAACTACGCCGTGGCTCACCAGTGGTACGGCGAGTTTCTGGGCGATATGGGCCGCTTTGACCAGAGCATCTCAGAGTTACGCAAGGCCGAAGAACTCGACCCGCTGGCGCCCATGGTGGGCAGCGACCTGGCTGACGGCTACCTGCACGCAGGACGGCTGGCCGAGGCCGATACCGAACTGCAACGCGTTCTGGATCTCTACCCGAACTTTCCTCCCGCGCATCTTTACCGCATCCAGGTTTACACGCGCCAGGGAGACTACTCCGCTGCGGAGAGCGAAGCCGAGACCTATCTGCGACTCACTCACGACGCGACGCCGTTGCAGATGGTTGAAATTCAGCAAGCGGCCGCAAGGGGCGATCTGGCTCGCGCCCGAGCGCAGCTATCTCAGCTTCTTGCTGGAGCGAACGGGCGCTCGCTGAAACCCTACCAGCGGGCTCAGCTTTACTTCTTCACTCATCAGGACGATTTGGGGTATGCGGAACTCGAAGGCGCCTATCGCGCGCGAAGCTGGTGGCTGGTGACGATGCTGGTCGACCCCGGATTCGACGCCATCCACAAGCAGCCGCGTTTTCTCGCCGTGGCGCGACGTGTCGGAGTGCTGAATTCCGACCATCGCGAGATGACGCGAGCAATCGAAACCGCACAGACATTCCGCTGAGTCCTGCCGGTTCTGACGGCTTCATCCTGGCCACGGCCAGGGGCAGCAGCCTGAGGTTGGGTCTGTGCCGCCCGACCGTCGATCGGCGCTTTAGACGTGGCAACTGGCCAGTCCACGCTTTTCAAGATAGCGCTGATGGTAATCTTCCGCGCGCCAGAACGTCTGGGCGGGAACCACCTGCGTGACAATGCGCTTCGGCTTGAAGCGGCCCTCGGCGGTGAGCTGCTCGATTTTGGCGCGAGCCTGCGCCTCCTGTCCGGGCGAATGATAAAAGATGACGGAGCGGTACTGCGTGCCCCGGTCAGGCCCCTGACGATTGAGGGTAGTTGGATCGTGGAGTTCGAAAAATACGTCGAGCAATTGCTCGTAAGTGACCTTCTCCGTATCGAAATCGATCTCGACCACTTCCGCGTGCCCGGTCTGATCGGTACATACATCCTTATAGCCGGGCTTGGCGAACGTTCCGCCCTCGTAGCCCACTGCCGTCGCCGTCACGCCAGGCATCGCAGCAAGCGCGGCCTCCACGCCCCAAAAGCATCCTGCGCCGAATGTTGCTTTTTCAATACTCATGGTGTGTAAGATGCGCGAAACCGGATTTTGGCTTCCAGCGGGTCACAGCCTTTGCGGCAGTTGGAGATTCGAGATCGCCCGGCTACAAGCCGGCCAAAAACTCGTTGAAGAGCTTGGCGTGAGGCGACGCTTCCGCAACCTTTGCGGGGTCGATCAAGGCTAAAAGGGCAAAGCCGTGCTTCACCTTGTGGTATTCGCCTTTGGTCGTAGCCTTCGACGCGTGAAGCAAGGCAGGCTCCAGCGCGTCTTTTCGAATGGCCTCAATGTCCTTTGGGCTGCCGGGAAGATGATTTGTCAGAAAGCCGCCGTCGTAAAACGCAGCCAATGCTACCCGGTCAGCCAAAAACCACGCTTCCATGGCCTGGACCATAAGGAAGATCTTATGCCGGTCGAGGGCAGGAAAGTCCCAGCGGTCGCGCTCCTCAAGGTGCTGGACAGTAGCGGAATGAACCGGGGCTTCGGCGTCGACCAACAATGCGCAGACGTCGCCTGTCTGGCTCGACTCTACTGCGGTCTTGAATCGTTTGAACGCCTGATCGCGCCCGCCGCAAGGAACGATCCTGGGGTTGCGACTTGCCGGTACTAGCTTTTGGCAATACCGGGAGAACCCCTCGCCGCACCTCTTGAGCGTGTCTTTGTTATCGCCACCGCCCTCCACATAGATCCGGACGCTCACCAGCGGTTTCCCCCGATTTCGCCGCTCATCCAGAGATGCCCGAGCGAGTAATCTTTCAGCCAGACCTTCAGCCGCTCTTTGTCCAGACGCTTGATGACCGTCGAACCCTCAATCTTCTCGCAGACGCAGACCACTTCGGGAGTTTCGGTGAATGCGTCAAGCAGCGCGTCGGAGTGCGTGGTGACGATTAACTGGGTTCGCGTGGAGGCATCGACCAGCAGATCGGCAAGCGTGTGGATGGCGTCCGGGTGCAGGCCGAGTTCGGGCTCATCGAGGCACGTAACGGGTGCGGGATTCGGGTTGAGCAGGATCGTAAGAAGCGCGATCCAACGCAGAGTTCCATCCGATAGGCGATAGGCCGATGTAGAAAAGCCGCCTTCCTCCTGGATCGCCAACTGGAGATTCGCTCCATAGAGACGCACATCCAACGATTTGAAATCTCCAGAAAAGCGGGATACCAGATCGTTCATGCGCTCGAAAGTCAGTCGGTGGAAACCTTTGAGGTTAGCAATCATTTGTGCCAGATTAAGCCCACTCTCCTCAAGCCTATCAACGCTCTGGCCCCCAAGGACCGGTTCACGGGCAGCCAGGTCGGCACCAAATTCCCAATCCTGGTGAAACTCAAATCGGTCAAAGAAGTCGCGGATTTCGATGATTTCTGGCAAGCTGCTACCCACTCCTGCTTCCAGCAATTGACGATCCGCGATCTGTGACAATACTGAACGATCCGAGATCAACCCAAAGATGGGTAACGGTTCGCTTTGGCGTGAGATGCGGACGTGCAGTTCTCCTTGTGCGCCCCTTCTGACGAATTCAGTGTTTAAGGCATGGTAGCCATCGCTGCGATCTGCCATTCGAAGCGATTCGCTAGCCACGTGAAACAGGGTCTGAAATTTATCTAGGCCGATTTCATATTCATAGACGAGTGGCTCTTTCGCGAATCGCTCGTTGTGCGGCATATCCCATTGGACTTTTGCGGCCACAGAAGCACGGGGATTCTGATTTCGCCCCCCTTGCCACAGCCACTCATCTGCGCCACCGGTTTGCAGAACAGTGCTCCAGGGTTCCTTCTCCGGCAGCATGTACAGAAACCTGAGAATTTCGATCAGGTTTGACTTCCCTGATCCGTTCGGCCCGATCAGGATGTTCAGCGGCTTGAGTTCGATCTCCTCGGAATTGGGTCCGAAGGAGAGCAGGTTGACCGGACGGATCGACTTGAGAAACGGCTGCTGGGGCATGGCTACTCCTCCTTCCTTTGGAAATCTGCCACTACCGTATCACTTTATCGCAATGGCCGCGTGGTCCAGGGACATCCCATGAGCACCTCGCATTGACCAAACAGGTTCAGTGGACGAGGATTTGTGCTCACTCGTGGGTCATCGTCCCGTAGGGACAGTCCGAAAACAGCCAAAGGTGAAGTCCGGCGCACAGGACGAAACCCTGAGATAGCTCTTGAGATTTGCCCTTCAGCTCAACGGCGCCAGGTGTCGGGTGTTCTGGTAGGTGTAGACGATGCGGTGGATGACGGTGATGGTCGAGAGCACGGCCAGCACCCACAAGACGGGAGCCATCACGCCCCAATGATTGAAGAGCGCGCCCAGCAAAATGAGCACGATGCGCTCGGGCCGCTCCATGAATCCCACCTTGCACTGGCGAATGAGCGACTCGGCACGGGCGCGCGTATAGCTGACCATGAGCGAAGTGACCATGACGAAGGCCACCAGCACCACGTAGCGAAAGCGGTTGATGCGACCGTAGTAAACCAGCAACCCGAAGAAGAGCACCACATCGGAGTAGCGGTCGATGACCGAATCGAAGAACGAGCCGAAGACCGTGACGGTATTGGTGCGGCGAGCGACACGACCGTCGACCATGTCGAAGATGCCGGCGCCGAAGATCACCAGGCCTGCATAGAAAAACATGCGGTCGCCGTTGGCGGCGTTGGCGTGGCCGAAGAGAAACGCGGCGGCGATATTGATGACCAGACCGATAAAGGTGAGGACGTTGGGAGAGATGCGGGTGAGCGCCAGTCCATGCACGATGCGGTCGAGCAGCCAACCGCAGGCACGGCCAAAAGCACTTGTCCAGGTCATTTGAGCTTCCCGCTCCTGGCCGCTAGCTGACAGCCTCACCACGCTAGAGCCGGCTCGATTGTTCTTCGGTCAAGGAGCTATTAGCTAGAGGCTAGAAGCTAGTAGCTGTTCTTCGTATTATTGCGTCGCCGCAGACGCGGCTCCATCCGCTCCGACAGCGTCGTCGTGAATCGTGGCTAGTTTCAGAATCTCCAGTTCGCGCTTGCCGTTGGGCGTCACGATGGTGACCGTATCGCCTACCTTCTTGCCCACGATTCCGCGACCGATAGGCGAGGTGGTGGAGATCAGCCCTTTCGAGACATCAGATTCCTCACTGGTCACCAGGCGGTACTCAATCTCTTCTTCCTTGGTTGAGTCGTAGACCACCACCGTGGACCCGAAGCCAACCCTGTCCCTGGGGATGTTGGCCAGATTCACCAGCGACAGCTCCGCCATGCGCTTCTTGAGCTGGCCGAGGCGGGCGTTGACAAACTCCTGCCGCTGCTTGGCCATGTGGTATTCGGCGTTCTCCGAGAGATCGCCCAGAGCCCGCGCCTTCTTGATCTCGGCCGGGAGTTCAGTGGTCAGCTCGTACTCGAGCTGCTTGATCTCCTCTTCCAGCTTTTTCTTGATATGTTCGGGCATCCGTATTCCGGTCGGCGGCGAAAGACAGGCTCCAGCCGCGAGAGATGAACGTACCTGAAGTCTATTATAAGGCAGAATCGGGTGTCAGATTGCAGAGGGGCGCTGGACTTGCGCGTCGACGACCCCTCATCTCTGCAAGGTGACGAGGCAGGAAGAGCAGCGGAGATATCGTACCCTTACCCGATCCCGTTCTCCGGCCCTTGACTGCGAGTCCGATGCCCCTGATCGAGAAACTCCTGCAAAATCAGCGTTGCCGCCACCTGGTCGACGAGCTTGCGGTGCTGGCGGCGTGCGTGACCGGCGCGGTAGAGGATCTGATGGGCCTCGTGGCTGGTCAGGCGCTCGTCCCAAAAGTGGACAGGCAGCCCGGTCAGCTCGCCCAGTTCAGCGGCAAAGGCTTGAACCTTCGCCGCCTGCGGGCTTGTTTCACCGGAGAGATGCACAGGATTGCCCACCACGATGCCCGCCACGCCGAACCGTCGGCAGAGCCGCGCCAGGGAGCGCAGGTCCTCGCGCCGGCTCGCGCGCCGCTCGAGGGTCAGAACGGGCTGCGCCGTCAGCCCCAACTCGTCCGACACCGCGACACCGATGCGGCGGCTGCCGACATCGAGAGCAAGATAGCGGAGTGGAAGGCCGGGGTTCACAAGGTTCTACCTCAGCTTACGGCCTGGAACCGGTATCTGCGCAAAGCCGATGATCGACCGATACAATGATGGATAGAAAGAGAATCCCGGACGGGTCTTTCCCCGTCAGTTTCTATAGGGAAGGTTGAAGAGCGGCAGGATGGCGCGGCGCAGACAGAAGAGCAGAAGAAGGAAAGGTTCTGGCGCCGGCAGTTATCTGCTGGGATTATTTGTGATTGTCCTGCTGGCCGGCGCGGGAGCTGGGTGGCTGGTGTTTGTTCCCTACGGGCCGGAGACGGCGACTCTCGTGAATGTGACGCCGGGTTTGTCTTCCCTCGCGATTGGCCGCCGGCTCGAAGCGGCGGGTATCGTGCGCAGCCGTTATGCCTTCGATCTGGTGCGCTGGGTCCGGCTCGGAAGACTGGCGGCTGGGATATACGAGTTCGACCATCCGGCGCCGGTGACGGAAGTGTATGCGCGGATCGCCCGCGGTGACGTGGTGACACGATCGGTCACCGTGCCGGAGGGGGCGAACATCTTCGACATCGCCGCGCGCGTGCAAGAGGCCGGCCTGATCTCGCGGCAACAGTTCGTGGCCGCCGCGGAGAATCAGACGGCGCTGATTGCAGACCTGGACCCGGAAGCGAAGAGCCTGGAAGGCTACCTCTTTCCGGATACCTACCGATTTCCGCCCACGGCCACGGCAGAGCAGATCGTGAGCGCCATGGTGCGGCGGTTTCGCGCGGTGGCCAAAGATCTTGGATTGAAGGAGAACGTGCACGAGGTGGTTACGATCGCATCACTGGTGGAGCGGGAGACGGCTGTGAACGAGGATCGTCCACTGGTGGCGAGCGTGTTGATGAACCGGCTTGCGGCGAAGATGCCTCTGCGCACAGACCCCGCGGTCATCTACGGCCTCGAACTGGCCGGAAAGTGGCGCGGCACAATTTACGAGAGCGATCTGACCCGCAATACTCCCTACAACACCTATCTCCACGCGGGCCTGCCGCCGGGGCCGGTGGCGAATCCCGGCATCCCCTCGCTGCGCGCAGCCATGCATCCGCCGAAGACCAACTATCTGTATTTCGTGGCCGCGGGAACCAACGCGCAGGGACACTCGCTCTTTGCAACGACACTCGACGAACACAACCATAACGTGGCCGCGTACCGGCGCGCGCAGAGGAAGGCGGTTCAGCGATGAGGATCGCGCATCCTTCTGCCTGCGCGGCGGCTCTGGCGCTTCCGCTGTTTGTTGCGGGTTGTTCGCTGCTGCCGACCACGCGCCACCTGCCGGTTCCGAAGGCGCCGGCGATCGTGCGCTCGGTAACGGCCCAGGAGCTCGTGGACCAGCTCAACCAACGGTGGAATGCGCTCGATACCCTGACGGCCACGGTCGAGATACAGGCCACGGAGTTCAAGGCCGCACAGGGCATCGAAAAGGATTTTCCCTCGAGCCGCGGATATATCCTGATGCGCAAGCCCAAGATGCTGCGCGTGATGGGAACGTATTTCGGAGTGCCCATCTTCAATATGGCAAGCGACGGAAGCAGCTTTACGCTCGTGATTCCCTCGAAGAATCTCGTGATCGAGGGAGCCAACACGGTGACGGAGAAGAATCCGTCAAGCCCGCTGCTGAATCTGCGCCCCGATTTCTTTCTCGATGCCATCGCGGTGCGCGGCCTGGAAGCAAACGACGAGTACATGGTGGCGAACGATACGGAGACCATTGAGGACGCGGCCAAGAAGCATCTCTATACGGAACCGGAGTACATACTGAGCATCATGCGCCCGAAGTCCGGCCGGGAGAAGATTCCGGTTCGCGTGATCACCTTCCACCGCGACGACCTGATGCCTTACGACCAGGACATCTACGACGGCCAGGGCAACCTGGAAACCCAGGTGATCTACAGCAACTATGCGGAGTTCAGCGCCGGCAAGTACCCCTCCAAGGTGACGATCAGGCGCCCGCAGGAGGGGATTCAGCTTACGCTGACCGTCGAAGACGTGCATGAGAATATCAAACTCTCTGACAGCCAGTTCCAGGTAAAGATTCCCACCAATGCCACAGTCCGACAGCTCAAGTAGCATCCGGCGGGGCGGCGGTTGATCCAGGCCTTTCGTACAAGAGAGATCGATGGCTTTTACCGAGCAATACGATGTTGTCGTGGTGGGCGCCGGTCACGCCGGCTGTGAAGCGGCGATGGCTGCGGCGCGCATGGGGATGAAGACCGCGCTGATTACCATGAACCTCGACCTGATCGCCCAGATGAGCTGCAACCCCGCCATCGGCGGCGTGGCCAAAGGCCACCTGGTGCGCGAAGTGGATGCGCTGGGCGGCATTATGGGCGAGGTGGCCGATGCTGTCGGTATTCAGTTCCGGCTGCTGAACTCATCGCGCGGCCCGGCAGTCTGGAGCCCGCGCGCCCAGTGCGACAAGCAGCTCTATCGCGTAAAGATGCGTGAGGTGCTGGAGTCGCAGCCGGGCCTGCACATTCGCCAGGCCGAGGTCGTCGATCTGGTGATTGAAGCGCAGGGGGCAGAAGGCGGGGATCAGGGATCGGAGGCCGCGGGACCGCGGAACCGCGAGACTACGGAACTTGGAGCGGAGGCGCTCGCGGAGTTGCCGCGTCCCGAAGCGGTCCGGCAAAGGGGCCGCGTGGTTGGGCTCAAGTTGCGCGACGGGCGGTGCTTGATGGCCGGCGCGACGATTATCACCACGGGAACGTTTCTGAACGGGATCATTCACTGCGGCGAGGAGCGCTACCCGGCCGGGCGCTCGGGCGAACCGGCATCGGTGCTGCTGGGCGAGGCGCTGCGCTCGCTCAGGCTGCGGACGTGCAGGCTCAAGACCGGAACACCGCCGCGCCTCGACGGCCGCACCATCCGCTGGGATGCGTTTGAAGAGCAGCCGGGCGACGCCGATCCCACGCCCTTCAGCTTTCGCACGAAGAAAATCGTGCAGCCGCAGATCTCGTGCCACATCGCCTTCACCACGCCCGAGACGCTGCGCGTGATCCGGGAGAATGTGCACCGCTCTGCGATGTACTCAGGGCGAATTGAGGGCGTGGGTCCGCGTTATTGTCCGTCGATCGAAGACAAGATCGTCAAGTTTCCCGACAAGACACAGCACCAGTTCTTCCTCGAACCCGAGGGGTTGAACACGCATGAGGTGTACATCAACGGCATGTCCACCTCGCTGCCGATGGAGGTGCAGTGGCAGATGGTCCACTCCATTCCAGGGCTCGATCAGGCTGAGATGCTGCGTCCCGGCTACGCCATCGAGTACGATTCGGTGGACCCGACGGAGCTGGATCGCACGCTGCGCGTCAAGGCGTTCACGGGGCTCTATCTGGCCGGGCAGATCAACGGGACCAGCGGCTACGAGGAGGCCGCGTGCCAGGGAATCATGGCCGGCATCAATGCGGCGCTGTGGCTGAAGGGCGAGGCTCCGTTTACGCTCGACCGCTCCGAGGGCTACACCGGCATCCTGATTGATGACCTGATTTCAAAAGGAACGAACGAGCCCTACCGCATGTTCACCTCGCGGGCGGAGTTTCGGCTGCATTTGCGCATTGACAACGCAGACCGGAGGCTGACGCCGCACGGGCGGCGACTGGGCCTCATCAACGACGAGGTCTGGGCCGAATACGAACAGAAACAGGCGCGCATGGCGGCGCTGGCGCGGCTGCTGGCGACAGGCAAAGTGGATGCGGAGAAGCTGGAGAAGGCAGGGTATGGCAACCTGCCGACTGTGGCCGGATTGACCTGGGCGCAACTGCTCAAGCGCCCCGAGGTGGGCATCGAGCCTCTGCTCGCGGCGCTCGGCGATGAACTCGCGCGCCATCCGCTGCTGCGCGAGTTCATCGCCGATCCCGCGCAGAATGCCGCGGCGCGAAGCGCAGCCATCGAACGCAGCGAAATGCGCAACGAGGCGCGGGCCGTGGAGACGGAGATCAAGTTCGAGGGCTACCTCGCGCAGCAGAGAAAGTCGATTGCGCGATTGAAGGCCGCCGAGTCGGTGGCGATTCCTGAATGGCTCGATTACGGCGCAATCAGCGGACTGTCGCGCGAGATGCGCGAGAAGCTGGAGCGCGTGCGCCCGCTGACGCTCGGCCAGGCCAGCCGTATTCCCGGCGCCACGCCGGCGGCGCTGAGCCTGGTGCATGTGTCGATACGGATTCAGGGCCGGCAGCAGAAAATGCTCGGCCAGGCCAGCGCGTAACCACGGAGCGCCAGCAGAATCAGCCTGCGAGCGTGCCGTGCATGCGCCAGCGCGCGATATCAGATCCGCCAACGCGGCTGGCCCGCTATTATTACCCATATGAACCTCGATGCGATTCAATCGGCGCTGCGGGATGCCTCTCTGGACGGCTGGCTTTTTTACGATCATCATCACCGCGATCCCATCGCGGCGCGGATTCTCGGGCTTGATCCTCAGGCACACGTCACACGGCGCTGGTACTACTTTGTCCCTGCTGTCGGCGAGCCGCGCAAGCTCACGCACCGCGTGGAGCAGGGGCGTCTGGATACGCTGCCGGGCGCGAAGGCAGTCTACTCCAGTTGGCAGGAATTGCGCGGAGGCATCGAGGCGATGCTCACCGGCGCGCATCGCATCGCGATGCAGTACTCGCCGAACAACGACATCATGTACGTCTCGATGGTCGATGCCGGAACCGTGGAGTTTCTGCGCTCGATCGGCAGGGAGGTTTTGTCCTCGGCCGATCTTGTGAGCCGGTTCCAGGCCGTATTGAGCGAGGCGCAGGTGGCAAGCCATCAGGCCGCGCAACGCGCCATCGATGCGATCGTCGCCGAGGCCTGGAAGGAGATCGGGCGGCGGTTGCGGCCGCCGGCTGGCGCTGGCCGCACGGGCGGACTCTCAGAGTTCGACATCGTGACCTGGTTAGGCGAGGCCATGCGCCGCGAAGGCCTGGTTTGGGAGAACGGTCCTGACGTGAGCGTGAACGCCAACACCTCCGACTCGCACTACGAGCCGACGGCCGCGAACTCCTCGCCCATTCGTGAAGGCGACTTCCTGCTGATCGACATCTGGGGACGGCTCGATCAACCGGGAACGATCTTTTACGACATCACGTGGACCGGCGTCGTCGGCCGCGAGCCAAGCGAGAAAGAACAGCTCGTCTTTGAGACGGTGCGCAAGGCGCGCGATGCGGCCATCGCCGCCGTGGCATCCGCATTTGCGGCAAATCGCCCCATCCGCGGCTTCGAGGCTGACGATGCGGCGCGCGACGTGATTCGCGCAGCGGGCTTCGGCGAGTACTTTACGCATCGCACGGGACACAACATCGAACAGGAACTGCACGGGTCGGGTGCGCACCTCGACAACCTGGAGACCCACGATGTGCGCCAGATTCTGCCATACACGTGCTTCTCGGTCGAACCGGGCATTTACCTGCCGGAGTTCGGCGTGCGCAGCGAGGTAAATATGCTCACCGCGCCAGGAAAGGCGTGGGTGACAGGTCGCTTGCAGCAGGAGCTGGTGAGGATCTAGCTGCAGAGGATCAGAACTGCGTGTTTCTTGGGCGGGTCTCTATCCACCTATGCCTGAGCCTGAATCCTGACAAATCAGAGAACAGCGTGGTTTTCGCCGCTTCAGCCTGCGCGGCCTGTAGAATGTCCGGCGCGAATGAAAACTGGCGTTTGCGGCCGAGTCTGTTCTCGTTCAATCGGATGTACCGAATGAGGTTCTCGGCGATTCTGTCCGGCATCTCGACCGTGTTCATGACGCGCCGCATCGCCTCGTCGTTGCGGCGCAGGAAGTCGATCTCCCGGGGCAGGTTCTTGTCGATCGCGCGCTCCACGCAACCATAGAGAAACTCCGCCGCCTCGGTGCAGTCGAAATAGCGATAAAGGTCGGCCGTGTCGTTGACCACTTCGACGTTCCGCGCCGGTGTGGGCCGCCACTCAATATAGTCCATTAGCGGGCCTGAATGGGCGCGCAGCGTATCGCGGTATGTGTCGATGCGGTCGAGCATGACCGGGGAGACGGGGAATACCATGCCCGGCGGCGTGAATTTCCGCTCCGCCAGGACGTGATGGATCAGGCAGCGATGAAGCCGTCCGTTACCATCCTGGAAGGGATGGATGTACACAAACCCGAATGCAGTCGCGGCGGCCTGCAGCACGGTGTCGATTTCCGCGTCACGCATGCGCTCGTTCGCCGCGAGCATACCTTGCGCAGCAACACAGACAGAGCGTCGTCGCCGCAGCCGCGTAGAGGTTGCGGCTCTGGTAGCGGGATTTGAGCGGAGCGGTTTGAGCCGCGCGGAGTACTGCCGTCA
>JABEBX010000606.1_pt1 | contig 14180 bp, 8 predicted proteins | sample 7245971 | NCBI WGS metagenome assembly JABEBX01 (sample SAMN14506365, study PRJNA622280) | hot springs metagenome | biome: hot spring [ENVO:00000051]|acidic hot spring [ENVO:00002120]; feature: spring [ENVO:00000027]|sediment [ENVO:00002007]; material: sediment environment [ENVO:01001048]... | reverse complement strand
CAGCGCGCTCACGTACTTCAGGGGAAAACTTGTTTGACTTGTTCATGGCTCCATTCTCTTCAAGGTTGGAGCCTCCATCAAATCCGGGGCGGTTCAGCATTCCCGGAACGCCTCCTCGATGCTGTATTTGTGGTTTTCGATGCGAGCCATATTCTTTTTTCCCACCTCTCCGTTCTGTGTGGTGCAACTGCCTCAGGCGGTCTGATGCATGATCTCAACGTATCCAATCAGCTCTGCCGAATAGCTGCCATCCCCATTCGCTGCGCCCTTGTGCTTCAGTTCCCGCTGCAGTGTCGGCTCAACCACCTGCCCGAATAGTTCCTGCCGCTGCTCCGGGGTGAACCTCGGTGAGGCTACTGGTGCCTGCAGGTATTGCTCAACCTGCCGCTCGACCGCCGGAACCCGTGTGCCATCCTGTGTGACCGCAATGGGTTGAACCACGACACGGCGTTCACCGTTGCCTGCGGACGATTCAACCATCCAGAGAGAAAGCAGCACGGGCGCGTCTACGTCCCCTGAAACCGCAATGCCGATATCCTCGGGCGAAAGGCTGCGCCAGCGTCCAAGCTCTTCCTGTATCAGCGGATGATCCAGACCCATCAGTTCCACGTTATCGCTGCTCGTAGCCGTATCGCGGCTCAAGGTAAATCGTGCCCGACGTGCGCCATCAACAGTCACAAGGTCGTAGGTCTCGTCGTCGATCTTGACCAAGCGCTGCTGACGATCTGCCACCGCTGCCGACAAGAAACGCACCAGCCGATCCAGGCTGGACGACACGTCAGAGAAGGGCTTGTAGTCATCGAGACTGAAGCCTTCGAGGTCTTGGAACAGATCGAACACCACCTGCCGCGCCTCCCGTGAATTCGAGAGCGCCGCCTCCAGCTCCACCTGTGTGCGCTTCAATTCAGGGTCGGACAACGCCTCCTGGTACAAGCGGTCGTAATTGAGACGCTCGGATAGCTGGCCAAGAATCTGCGCCCGCAGGTCTTCTGCCACGTTGCCTTGGTCATCAACCTTGCCGACCGTCTTGGCAATTTCCGTCAGCTTCTCGTCGAGCATCAGGAAAATTCGCCCTTCGATGGTGTCAGACAGGACGAGGTTGTAGACCTGTGCCGTGTGGTTCTGTCCATAGCGGTGGATGCGCCCGATGCGTTGTTCCACATCCATCGGATTCCAAGGCAAATCGAAATTGAACAGAATGCGCGCGAACTGCAGGTTCAAGCCTTCGCGGCCAGCGGCTGTACACACCAGAACACGCGGGCCGTCTTTCAGGCGGAATTTTCGCTCTGCCGCCAGCTTGGCACCGTGGTCACCGCCGCGCAGAACCACCACGCCCTGGCCGGGATACGCCTGCTCAATCTCGCGGGCAATCAGATCGACCGTGCCGAGATAGGTGGCGAAGATGACGATCTTCTCGCTCGCATTCTGCCGCCACAGATAGCCCAGACCATCGAGTAGCTTCTGCGCCTTGGTCTCCCGCTGCTGCGGGAATACCTTGAGCAGATCGCCAATGCGCAATCGCTCCTCGGGAAGATGGAGTTCCACGACGGCTGATGCCGCTTCCTCGGCGTGCGTCGCAGAATATTCGCTGCCGTAAGGATCGGAGGCCATTTCCAGTGCCTCCTCATCCAATTTTTTGACCAAGCTGTATTTGAGATCGGCCAGCACACGATCAACTTCGCTGCGCCCGATACTGTCCCGTGCGAGCTTGAATTCTTCGTGGATCAGCTCCCGAGCCTCGTCTGTCAGCCGCTCGCGCCCCTCAATGTCAAGGTCTTTGTCCCGCAGGAAAGCCTCGTGCAGCGTCAGCATCAGCAGGCGGCGCTTGAGCGTGCGACGCACAGCCGCAAAACTGGATGCAGCAATCTTCTGGAAGATGGCCATCAAGAAACCGAGCGCACGCCCCTGACCACCTTGGCGGCGGGCAAGGTCGAAACCGTCCTCCAGATATTCGCGCAGCTTCTCGTAGAACAGCCGCTCTTCCTGATTCATCAGGAAAGACTCGGTATGCACCCAGCGCCGCGCAAATAACGGCGAACCATCGGGCTGGCAGGCATCGGCCTTGGTGCGGCGGAACATCACCGTATTGAGACGGTGGCGGTTCTCCAGCATCTCTTCAGGGCTGCCAAACAGCGTGGGGTTCAGGAGCTGCGCCAGCATCCAGAACTGAAAGTGATTGCCCTGGTGCGGGGTGGCCGACAGCAGCATCAGATCACGCGAATGATCCTTCAAGGCCTCGGCCAGCTTGTAATTCTCTGTCTTCCGCACCTTGCCGCCGGTGCGGTAGGCCGTCAGATGGTGCGCTTCGTCGAACACCACCAGATCCCAGCGTGGCGCATCGAGCAGACGCTTGATACGTGCCGGTCGCTTCAATGTGTCGATGCTGGCGATCAGCCGGTCGTGTTTGGCAAAAGCATTGGTCTTGCGGTCGGTGATGTCGCCCTCGGAGCCGAACACCTCGAAGTCGAGGTTGAACACTTCGTTCAGCTCGCGGTGCCAGTTATTCACCAGCCCAGCGGGCACCACCATCAGCGCGCGGTTCAGCTCGCCTCGACTGGCCAGCTCCCGCAAGATCAGCGCCGTTTCGATGGTCTTGCCCAAGCCCACCTCGTCGGCAATCAGATAGCGCCGAGGTGATGCGGTGGCAATGCGGTGCGTCAGCACCACCTGATGCGGCAGCAGGTCGATCTTGGCGGAAGTCAGCGCCGACGCACTTTCCATGACCGGCAGCGCGTGGGCTTCGTAGGACAACCACGCTTTGCGCGCCCTATCTGCGCCGCCATCGACGGCACGCAGAATGCGCTCGGTGCGCGAGAGCTGGCGGCGCACCGCGCCCACCGGCACACGGCGCTCGCCCACGCCGAAGAAGGCGCGCAGGTAACCATCGCGCGCCGGGTCAAGAACGACACCTTGGCCGAATTCGTGGTGGGTGATCCGTTCGCCGGGTTGAAACTGAGCCTCTGCTTCCACGAGCCGACCTCAGGTAATTCGCAAGTGGAAGAGGCCCGCCGCTTTCGCACCCTCGCGCAGCAGAATTTCCTGCGGGTACTCATTGGCCTCGCCCCAGAGCAAGCGGCCAAAGTCGAGCTGACTGCCCCGGTGCGGCGCTTCGCACAACCACGACACCGCATCGGTGGACGTCTGCACCTTGAGACGGCTATTTCCCTGCGGTAGCCAGAAAATCAGCGCGGCCTCGCCCGCATAGGCATCCTGAAACGAAAGGATGGCGCGCTTGATCGTGTCGGCCAGCCATATTTCGCCCTGATCGGGAGCCAGCAGATCAAGACTGCCTTCAAGACCGGCTACCACCAGCGTCTGGTTGTCGTTGCTGGGGAGGTCATCCGGCCACCCATTCCCGTTCGGGGCGGCGGCCTGCAAGAACTGCCGCAAACTCCACACCTCGCCAGCCGCGCACACCGTGTTGCGTGCTTCCTCATCCCACAGCCAGCTGGTGCCGCGCCGTTGCCACACCGTATCGAGCACCTGCCTCATTACGCATACTCCCCATCGTCATCAAACAGCGAACCCTGCTGCGGCTTGGGTGCCTGGCTGGCTTGCCAGGTGGTGAAGATCGACACCGCGCGCGAAGCCGCGTTGCGTGTGGTTTGATCCGCACCGTTCTTCTGCAGCCACTCCAACAGGGCTTTCAGTGCCACGTGCGGCTTGAAGTTGTCGTTCTTCAGCGTGTCTGAGGCATTGATGCCGCTGCCATCGACACACGCGCCGATCAGCACCAGTGCCTGATCGAGGTCCGAGGTGAGCTTGCGCTTGTGCTTGCCCGACCAATCGCGGGCAAAATCGAGCGGACTGGTGCGCGTGAAGACCTTCTTCACCTCGCTACACCAGCCACGCTGCACAAAGTCATCCGGTGTGGTGATGGTGCCGCGCAGAAATTTCTGCAACTGGTCACGCTTCATCTCGGTGGCCGCACCGAAGGTGCGCAGAAACTGGCGCGTCATCGGCTCGGCATTCACCGGCGGCGCTTCATTGCCCTTGTCGGCGTCTTCGTCGATGAGCTGGTTGATACCGACCAGCGCATCCTTGACGGAGATCGTGCGCCCCTCATCGACATAGACCTTGCCGTAGTGACGGGAGAAATATTCCAACGCCTTGCCACGCCGGATCACCTGAATGTCTGCGGCGGGCAGACCTTCCTTGGCGTGGTTTTCCAACATTGCTTGCAGTTGGCGCACATCGGCCATCACCTCGCGGCGCATCCGACCCCAGCTCACCGGTTTGGGTTCTTCGGTGCGTTTGCGGCAGACGTGGATAATGTCGTATTCAACCTTTTGCGAGCCGAATTGTCCGTCGCCCTTGGTTTCGTCGGAGCGGATGGGGTAGGTTGCTTCGAGGTAATAGCCTGCGTCGAATAGCGATTCCAGCACCGCCACCCAAGGTTCGTCTTCGCTGTGATGGAAAGTGAAGGCCAGAATGCCGCTGGGCTTGAGCAGGCGATGCGCCTCGCGCCAGCAACCGGTCAACAGGCGTTGGTAGAAGCCATCGGGATCTTCCGGCTCCCTGTACGGGTTGGCAACCGCCTCCATCGACTTTGGCGTGTGCTCTGTTGCATAAATCGACGGGTATTTGCTCTTGAGAAGCAGACGCAGCCAGACGTAAAAAAAATCGGCAAGCTCCGCGTACTGCATCAACTCGCCGAAGGGTGGATCGGTGATAACCAGATCAAGGCTGCCGTCGGCAAGCTGTGTCAGTTCTGTGGAGGAACCACAGAAGACCTCCGCACCGCTGACAGGATCGCCGGGAAAAACCTTCTCGCTCTTGCCGTCAATGCGGCTGGCCAGTGCTGCATCCTTGCGTTTAAGGCCTTCGGCACTGACGGTTTCCCACGGATGCACAGCCCAGTCTCGGCCTTCAATGATGCCCTCAATACACGAGGCCCAGTTGCCTCGACCCAATGAGGGAAATACGCTGTTCTCGACTACCGTAGATTTTGGGTGGTAGTTATTGTTTGAAAACATCGGTTCCGGGGTATCCCGTTGCGGATTCCAAAAGCTGAACATGCACTGGTTACGAAGGTACTGCTGGAAGGCGCCAAGGACATACTCTCGAACCTGCCAATCGTAGTTCCCGACTTCAACAATTGCCTTGAGCAGTTGCGCATGCACTAGCAACTGGCGCGGGTTGAACATCGTCCAGTAGTGGGTGTGCCCATGCTCCGGAATACCCCAGCCGTGAGTCTTCCAGCCTTCGGAAAGCAAGCTGCGCGGCCAGTAATCCTTGAGATCACTTTCTTTACGCGTCTCCCATTCCGCGAGAGCCTCATCGTACTGACGTGCAAACGCCGCATCGTAAGCGGCGAAGAAACGCCCGCGGTAAGGTTTCCCCGCTTCGTCTCGCTCGGGGGCGTAGCCCTGAACCGCATAAGCGGCCATCGGCCCGGTCTTGCCGGTAGCTTTAACAGTGGTCAGCACATCCTGCACGGTGCCGCAGTCGCCGCAAGCGTAATTCGATTTCTTGGGTACTGTTCCCGCATCGGTCTTGAACGTGACATTGGTTTCGGGACAGGTCACTTCTTCTGGAAGCACGCCACGCACTTCCAGCAATCTAATCTGGGATGCACGCTCCTCGTTCCATCGAGCCGTAGACGCTGCGTCGTCCTGTGCGGAGCCGCCGAACGGTTGGCCGTTGACGTCCTGCTTCGCACTGCCCCTGAGCCACTGCGGATGAACGAGCAAACTGAGTTCGACCTTCTTGTTCTTGCCCTTGCCAAGGTTGACCATTGCCGCATGGCCACAATGTGGGCAGATAACGCCTTTCCTGCGGTCGAGCACGGAAAATGGGTATTCATCCGGTGCGACATACAGCGGCGCATCCGGGGCCATCCGCGCTGATTCCTCCTCAACATGGAATTCGCCGCCGCACTTGCCGCAGCTGTGCTCCCAGTGCTTCACGCTGATGGTCTTCACCGCCATCACCGGGCTGCTCATGATCGGCGTCCGGTGGCCGCAGCCCGTCACCTGACAAGGGCCGTGCTTGGCCCAGAAGGTGTAGATGACCTCCGGGCCTTCGTAGCGATAGTCCTTGCGCTCATCGCGCGGAATAGCCAGCGGGTCGAAATCGGCAGGCATCACCTTCTTGGTCGGCAGGTGCGTCCACGTTCCCTTTTCACCTTCCGGGCCGTCGCAGTAGTAGTACGGCATGATCTGCGGCTTGACCTCGGCCTCGATGTCGGCCAGCAACTTTTTTACTTGCTCCAGATCGACATTGGCCAGCTCCTGCTTGACCACAAACCACGCGACCGGGTTGAGGTCGTTGCCGACCATTTGCATGCCGAGGCGCGAGCCTTCCACCAGCGTGGTGCCGCCGCCCATGAAGATGTCGGCCACCTTCAGGTGCTTGAATGCGCCTTTTTTCTGGTGGTTGGCGTAGTAGTTGTCCCACACCAGCTTGGCCGCGTGCGATTTGTCTTCCGGGGCCTTGGTCGCCGCCGCGATCAGCATCGAACGGAACACGCTGGAACGCCGCCGCGCCCACCACTTCGACATCTGGTAAATCGGCTTGCCCGCGTTGCCTTCGATGATCGCCACCTGATTGACCGGCAGGATAGGGAAGTCGACCTCCAGGCAAGTCTTGGGGCGGTTCGGGTCGTTGAAGTCGACAGTTTCCATTGCGACCGCCTTGCCTGCGCCGACGGCTTTGGCGACTTCTTGCGCCAGTAGTTCTTTTTTGGTGGCCATTTACGGGCGACTCCTTATTTTTCGTATGGCATCTTCGACTCGGTGTTGAATCTCACAGGTCATGACAATCCTCGACCCAGTCGATGCCAGCGACGTGAGAAAGCCTCACGGCCGCCTTCCATAATTCGGCACACTTCGTCACGCACGTTTTGCTGCTGCAATGCGCCTTCTGTTTTGACAAAGCATTGACCATTGAAATCAAGCGCAAAAAGCATTTCTGCGTCGCCATTGACCACAATGTTCGGGTTGTGGGTCACGATGATGAGCTGACGACGCAGCTTGTTTTCTCTGATCTGGCGAACAACCAACTCGTAAATCAGGTGGTTGTCGAGATCGTCTTCTGGCTGATCGAGCACCAGCGGTTCTGCACCTTGTGCCAGCAAAAATGCCAGCATGGCTGCCGCTCGTTGTCCTGCGGACGCTTGACCGATGGGCTGGAAATCTGTGCCATCGCCTTTGCGGCTGTAGTTGACGAGCAGACTGTCTTCGGGAAACCAGCAACGAATATGGTCGATGAATTCCGGGTGCGCCTCGCCCTTGCGTTGAAGGTAGTTCTTGAACTTGCCTCCCAGCGTACCGCCACCGCCACACGCCTCAACCAGCCGATCTTTGAGCGTCGAAAGCCCAATTTCGCTATCGGCGGCTACAAGCCAATCGGCAACAAGTCCACTACTTGCAGTATCGCCGTCCATATCAAGGATGTCCGACACGAAGCGTTCATCCATGACATCCAACATTTCGCGCAAGGAGCGTTCTACGGTGCGCGCATCCTTGCCAAACGGAACCAGATCAATACGCACAAAATCATTCTGTGCGAGCACCTGGCCGAGAAAAGTCTCACGTGTCGCACTGATTTTTTTTCGTGCATTAGAAAGATTCAGCCAGAGCACCTCGCATTCCATAACGAGGCGATCACGCTCCTGCTGAAGGAGATCCATTTTCTTGCTCTCACCTTCAAGCCGCTGTTTTTCTTGAACCAACCGGGCGTATTCGTTGGGGTCATTTACACCTTGGGCCAGCAAATCTGCTTTGAGCTTCTCGTAAGCCTGTTTAGCCGCTTCAATTCGCTGCTTCCAGGACAACAAACCAGGATCTTGGCGCAGGGCATTAAGCGACGTTGAGAGCTGGCTTACCGCAGTATCCACAGCCTTCTGGGCAACCAAAACACGTTCGTTCAGAGCTGCAATTGCTCCGAGGACATCAGCATCCGCTTGGGCGTCGAAAGATTCTTGGTGCAGCACATCGATAGCCATTTCCTGAGCAAGGCTCTGGGTTTTTTGTGCAATGTCATCTGCCGACTGAAACTGTTCTTGGACTGCTTGATTTTGTTGTCGTGCCCGCTGATATGCCTTCAGCACATCAGCATGATCCGCTTTCTCGAAGGTTTTTAGCTTGCGCTCCACGTCGTGAAACTGCCGCTGAATCTCAGCGTTCGCTTTGAGTCGCCCGTCCAGCTCACGCAGCTTGGCACGCTGAGCAAGATAGTTTCGCTTCGCCTCCTCAAAGGAATTTTTTGCAGATTGGGTTTCTGCTGCCTCATCAATCACACCGAGCAGGGCAAGCGTATTCTCGCCAGCCAACGCCGCAATCTGGCCTTGGCTGAAAATCCGCAAAGGGAATCTTTGCGGAGATACCTCTTGGCTGATGGAGCGTTTCCATTCACCGTTCTCATGCTCTTCAACAGTGACAGCCTGCGCGGAATTTTGTTGCCACGTCAGACGGTGTGGCACCGCATCTCGATATAACTCCAGCGCGACTGCCGTTTGTTCAAGCAAACCGCCTCGGTCGTCACGGTTCTTTGAAACCTTCACGAACTGTTCGAAGGTTTGCCGGGGCTCGCTCTTTTCATCAAGGCGATTGATCTCTCCGGTTCGACCGGATGCCAAGCGCAGTGCATGAATAACTGTTGATTTGCCTGTGCCTCGCCCACCGACCAGAGCATTGAAGTAGGGGCTGAACTTTAAAACTGACGCGTTATTACGCCCCATCGCACGAGCATCCTTGACCGTGATCGACGTGATGAAATGCTCTGGTGTCTTGAAGGGGTCAAATGCTTCCTCGTCGCTACGACGAATCGAGACGCCATTGCCATCTAACAGAGCAAGCCGCAGGCCCTCCAATGACGGAGTTGCCATCTTGACCCAGGTGTAGCGTGACCCTGGAACGTTCGGATAGGGGGCGCGGAAATTATGGCAGTCCGATCCAAGCACCTCTGCCCATTTCAATTTTCGTTGGGTGTAAATGGCAGGCTTAGAGGTGTCTGCGTTCACGAACTCCATCGCAAGAATGTCGTTCGACTCCAAAACTTGAGCGACTGTATTGGCATCAAGCTTCGGCTTCACGCCCCCCTCAGCTTCAAGCTGCAATAGCCCTTTAGCACAATCAGCGTGAGCAGGGATGGGCAAGCCACCCGCCGCCACAATGGCCTGTATGACTTCAGCAGCCGCCTCCCGCGTCACCCCATCGCTATCGCCCTTGGTGTCTTGGTACTTAACTGCACCGAGAAGCGTGTCGATATCACTCGTTGTGGTTTGAGCGCCGAAGACAGCAAGCAAATGAAAGCCGCCGTTAACTGAAATCTCAACGCCGGGAAAAAGATGCAGCTCACGAAATCCAGCAGGTGGATTTGCTTGCATTGCGGCATATGCCGCTTTTAGTTGATCGATCCACGCACCGCTGTTGTGATCGGTCACCGCAACGCAATCAATCTCGGCGGCCATATATTTGAGCAGCCAGTCCTCGGGCGTTAAGGCCCCCTCGCTTCCGATCAGGTCATGCCAAGGAGTGTCCTTTGATGCAGGGGTATGCGTGTGGAAGTCAAACTTCCACCAGCGTGAGCCCGGATACGGCCATATTGAACTCACGCGGATGTCCCCTTGGTAATCTCAACAAAAGGCGACAGCACCTCCAACAGCGAGAGGCCGCCGTGCGTCAGCGTCGGGTAACCGCCTTGGCTGCGCCACTTTCTGCGGCCCAGCGCCAACAGGTGAGCGCCGTGCGGGCTGTCGATCTGCATAGCTACCGGTGGCACGAAGGGGCCCGCATCGCCCGTTCCCGCCTTGCTGCGCCCACTGGAGAAAGTCTGCTTGAGGTGGGCGGCAACCTCACCATCGGCGTCGGGGAAATAGCCGGTGGCTGCATAGCCGTGATCCGAGGTAATGACCAAGCGCCGCCCAGTGGCAAGGCGCTCGACAAAGGCCCAGAAGTCGTCGCTGGAAAGCTGCTGCGCGGCATCCTTTGTCAGCAGTTCCAGACCTTGGCCTGCGCCGTAGTCGTGCAGTTTGGCGTCCGGCCAGTGATGCCAGAACACCCAGTTCTTCGCGCCCGAGGCACTGCCTACCAGCCCTTCGCAGTCCTTCCACGGCAGATCGATGGTTTCGGTCTGTGCCGGTTGAAGCTTGTGAGCCAATCCGCCACCGTTGTCTTGCAACTGGCTTCGGCTGGACAGGCCCAATGCACGGGCAAATTCGTTGGTTTCGCCGGGCAATTCGGAGGCAGTGGCTGCGACGCCCTGCAGGGTGAAGCCGCGTTCTTTGGCTCCCTGCAGCAACCAGGGCAGTTCGCGCAGGCTCAGGGCATCCAGAACCAGCACGGCGCGGGCAGCACTGTTGCCAAACTGAGGCACAGCCCACCAGCGCGCAAGACGATCCGAGGTGCGCTCCACGCCGCTGATCTCGGGTTGGCCGAAGCACCGCCACAGATCCCAGCCACTGGATGCAAGAAACAGATCAAGCTCGCCGATCTCGCGGTCGCGTTTGACGACCTCGCCCGGGGCATTGCCCTCGGCCAATGGTCGTGAGGCGATATCGAGCGTGCGTTCGATGATGAAACGCCACGCATCCGCAGCGGTGCTTTGAGTCAGACGCTGCAATATTCCCGCATCGAGCGCCATCAGTTGTCCTCCTTCTCAAGGCTCAGCTCGAAGGTCATGCCGTCGGGCAGCTTCTTGAGCAGTTCCTTGAGCTGCGCGCCGGTGGCGGCAGACACCTTGATCGAGACTTCTGCCACAGGCGTGGCCGGGCCAATGCCCCAGCCTTCAAGCTTACCGATCAGGTTGAGCGGCGAGGTTGGCGGGTTAGAGAGCGGAATGCGTGGTTTGGTCGTGGTGCTTGTGCCACCACCAAAGATGTCGCCGCCGTTCGACGATGTACCGCTGCCGGGAGTGTTGTCGCCACCGACAGGTGGGACGGGTGGCGTGGTCGTGCCGCCGCCAAAGATATCGCTACCGTTTCCACCAGCAGGGGGTTGCGGCGCGGGGGGCGTGGTGCCGCCGGTCGCGGGCACGGCAGAGGGTTCCATCAGGAACACCTCGTCCAGCTGACGCCCGGTGTAGGAGAGTTTGGGCCGCAAGCGCCGCCACGCAGATTCCTCATCTTCGCCAGCGTCGGTTTGCAGATGCTCCAGATTGCGCAGGTTGATGGCGATCTTGCCGCGTGCGCACAGGCGCAGGATGCGCTCCTTCATCGCAGTTTCACCCAGCCAAGGGATGCAGTCCTGACCCGCCGGGCGTGGCTCCTGCAGTTCGCGCAGCAGCTTGCCGAGGGACGCGTTCTCCGAGGCCGCTTCGAGCACGAGGTCTTCGAAGTCTTCTGGCACAAAGAGATCGTTGGTCAGCGTTTCCTCGATGCCTTCGGGGATTTGCGCACCTTGCTTTTTCAGGTGCTCGACACTGAACAGGGATTGCTGCGGGTTCTGGTGATCGTAGCGGTGCAGGACAGCGAAACGGTCAAAGCGTTTCTTCAGGTTGTCACGCAGGGTGCCTTCGAATTCTTTGTGCAGCTTTTTGTATTCCGGGTTCTGACCGCTCCATTCCTGCGCCTTCATTTCAGCGCGCGCTAGGATGAGCAGATCTCGATCCAGGAATGCATTGGTGGAACCAGATCGGGGCAACAGGAAGCGAACGGTGTTGCGGCGCTTTTGCAGGTGATCCTTGAGCCAACGACCCAACGTCTGATCGGTTTTTTCCGGTTCTTCCGGCAGTACCAGGACAGGCAAACGGTCATCCCAGCGCTCTGGCTGCTCGGCTTCGTCGAGTGATGTCCATGGGTCTGTCTGCCAGGATCTCGGCAAAGCAATCACGCGGAAGTTTTTTGCGACCTCGTCGCTGCCGCCGATGACGTAGCGCACCTGCTTGGCAAGCTGCGCCTGATCGGAGCCATCGGTGAAAAGCTTGTCGTTACGGGCACAAGCCATCAATTTGGCACGTGGGTTTTCTTCCTCACGGAAGACCAGACGCGGGCCATCTTGATGGATGTTGAAGCTGTTCTCGACAATCGTCGCCAGCTCAACCTGGAATGCATTGCTGTCCACCGGCTTGCTGCGAGTGATGTCCACCTGCAACGTGGCGGGATCGGCCCCAGCAAGGTTACCGACGGCAATCGACCGCAGCCACAAAGAGCCTACGATCTCTTGCAGGTGTGGCGCAAGGTTGGCGTGGTCGTACACCGCCTCGGTGACCGAGATGATGTTGTGCTGCGCCTTTTCGCGCAGGGTGCGATGGTGCTCGTTGGACACCGAATCCAACAGCGCGCCAATGCCCGAGGTATCGTCATCCAGCCGGAAGTCGGCGGCGGTGAGCACAGGCACAGCTTCACCCCGACTCTTGTAAAGATTGGCCAGGATGCGAATCATGTCGCGCGTTTCTTGCGCGTCAGTGGCGATCAGCACCTGCTCTTCAAGCAGACGCAGCAGGTGCGGTGCATAAGGCCAAGACTCGGTGAACTCGCGGCGCTTGCGATCCTGCTCGGCAGGCGGCACATCAAGCAGACGGAAATACTCTGAGACGTGCTGGGCAACCAGTGATTCAATGGTGCCATCGGCAATCTGCAGGCGGTTGTCGAACAGACGGTGCAGCAACATCCGCCGCCGATCCTGCTGGATACGCTCGGCATTGCCACCAGCCTTGAAGTCGATGGCCACCGGATTGACACGATGAACCTGCTGGTATGCGTCGCTGCCACCATTGCGCACGGAGATCACGAGCACCAACAGATCTGGCCGCTCTTTGGCGATTTCCGAAAGGATCTGGATGAAATTGAACGCCCAGTTTTTCCAGGGGTACTGCTTGGTGTTGGTCAGGCCGTCGTACCAGGTCTGGAATTCATCCAGCAGCAGCATCGTTGGCGTGTGTTCCAGGAGTTCGACGATGAGCTTGTCGGAGGGGATGTCGGTCTTGGCCACCCCCATGCCTTCCCACTTGCCTTTGATGAACTCGCCGCGCGGATGACGCTCGAACAGCAAGTCCCACAGGAATTTGTAGCGCTGGCGGTGCAGGCTCTCGCCAATGACTAACATTCCATCACGCAAGGCAATCTTGCCGATGTTGGCGTCACCCAGCGTGGTGGCCCAAGAATTCAGCCATGCACCGGTCGATGTGGCATCGCTGACGGCATGGTAGAGCGCGGCCATCAAGTGAGACTTACCCAAGCCACGCTCGCCAATCACGACTACCGGTCGGCCTTGGTTGGGGCCTACAGCCTCGATGCCCTTCAAAAGGTCATGGGTCGGATACGTGATCTCCAGGAACTGGCGCGCGGCAATCTGTGTCGCGCCGGTATTGGAGTCGTTGGAGAGTTCAATGGCCGTCCCTTTGAGGCGTTTGCCCCGAAACTCATCCCGTAGAGTCAGTCCAAGCATCACTTACGCTCCCCATCGTTTGTTTGCCCATCGGCTGTGTCATCCCCGTCACGACCGGAGGCCAGCCCTTCCATCGACTGCTGCTTAATCCAGCGGTCGATGTCTGCGCGCAAGAAGCGCCACGTCCCGCCAACCTTGAAGGCAGGGATCTTCTTGGCTGCAGCCAGCCTATAGACCGTTCGCTTGCCAGCCTTCAGATAGGCGGCAACCTCGTCCAGGGTCAGGATTTCATCTTCAGCGTTTGCCATCGCTTCGCCTTTGCCGCCATTGAACATATATTGCTAAGAGTTGCCAATTCTCCCATAGGTGAGCCCTCTAGACCAGAGGAAGAAAATGATTCTGTACTATCGTGTTGCGGCAGGAGAACGAGCCAGAAATCAGGACGGGGGCCGCTGTTCTCCCATTCGCACGCCCCCGTCTACGAATGGGCAGGCCAGCGGCAAGCCTGTCGGCCATCGCTCCTTGTCACGGACGGAAGCAGAACCTCCGTTTCGGGGACGATGACCCTGATTGACATCCTAGAACATCCGTCCAGGGAATATAAACTTCAGGCTTTCTGGCTTCTGGCGCTCTTGCCTTCCCACCCCGCCGATTCCTCTCAACGCATCACAGAGGAATTTCATGGGACCATCAGCGCAGCACGAGAAAGGCCGGCAGGCCAGTCCTTATCTGAACGCCCGCCATGATCGGGATCGCCTGCGTATCCCGTTTTCGTCCGGCTATACACAGGTGTGGTTTTCACTCTCTTGCAAGGAGCATCCTCATGGAAAACGCAGTAGAGGGTAATGCAGTACAGCGCCCCGTTCTTTCGCGCCTAGTTCTGGCGGGCACCGGTATCGGTCTCACCCT
>JABEBX010017516.1_pt1 | contig 14185 bp, 15 predicted proteins | sample 7245971 | NCBI WGS metagenome assembly JABEBX01 (sample SAMN14506365, study PRJNA622280) | hot springs metagenome | biome: hot spring [ENVO:00000051]|acidic hot spring [ENVO:00002120]; feature: spring [ENVO:00000027]|sediment [ENVO:00002007]; material: sediment environment [ENVO:01001048]... | reverse complement strand
CTTCGCCGTGGGCAAGATCACCGCCACCTTCGCCGCGCCGCTGTTTCCCAAGTTCGTGCTGCTCATGCCGGGCGACTCCATCGCCGGGTTCTTCGCGGTGATGGTGATTTGCGCGCTGGCCAGCGTGGTGGCCATCCGCATGGCGCTCAAGGTCGATCCGGCCGAAGCGATCGGAGGTTGACCATGGCAGGCAAAGGCATCCGCATCGAAGGGCTGAAAAAGCGCTACGGCAGCGGCGACACCGCAGTGGACGCGCTCAAAGGCGTGGACATGGAGGTCGCGCCGGGCGAAGTGGTCGGACTGGTCGGCCCCTCGGGCTCGGGCAAGAGCACCCTGCTGAAGTGTCTGGGCGCGGTGATCGAGCCGACCGCCGGGCGCATGACCCTGGGCAACGAAGTGATCTACGACGACGGCTGGAAAATTCGCGACCTGCGCGCCCTGCGCCGCGACAAGATCGGCTTCGTGTTCCAGGCGCCGTATCTCATTCCCTTCCTCGACGTCACCGACAACGTCGCGCTGCTGCCCATGCTCGCTGGCGAACCCAACGGCAAAGCGCGCCAGCGTGCGCTGGAACTGCTCACCGCGCTCGACGTGCAGCACCGTGCCAAGGCCATGCCCTCGCAGCTCTCCGGCGGCGAGCAGCAGCGCGTGGCCATCGCCCGCGGCCTGGTCAACCGTCCGCCGGTGATCCTCGCCGATGAGCCCACTGCGCCGCTCGACAGCGTGCGCGCGCTGGCGGTGATCCGCATCCTGGGCGACATGGCCAAGCGCTACCAGACCGCCATCATCGTCGTCACCCACGATGAAAAGATCATCCCCACCTTCAAGCGCATCTATCACATCCGCGACGGCGTGACCCACGAGGAAGCCGGCGAAGGACGGGGTTTCGACTGAACCGCATAGGAAGGAGTCCCCCCATGTTGAAAAGCCTGCCCGCAGATGTGCGCCCCTACCGCCGCACGCCAGAGTTCACCGAATCCACGATACCCAAGGGCCTGCTCAAGGAACACACCACCAAACCCGGCATCTGGGGCGTGATCCACGTCACCCAGGGCTTGCTGGAATACCGCATTCTCGCAACCGTGCCCGAACGACATCTGCTCACGCCCGACAAACCCGGCATCGTCGAGCCGACCGTACCGCATGAAGTGGCCCCCATCGGCCCGGTGCGCTTTTATGTCGAGTTTCATGCCCATCCCGATGTGACCCAACCCCCTGCCGAAAGCCCTGCATGATGCGTACCGCGCCTTTGATGCCTTTGATTCCCCACGCCCCGCGGCCCTGGCCGCTCATCGTCTGCGCCTTGCTGGCAGGCTGCGCCGCTGGGCCGGATTTCAAAACGCCGCCCGTTCCACAGGCCATGTCGTACACCAGCGGTAAGCCGCCCGCCCGCACGGCTTCGACGCCCGGCGAGCTGGGTGGCGCGCAGCAGTTCATCGCGGGTCAAACCGTGGCCGCAACGTGGTGGAAGGCATTTGCTTCACCCAAGCTCGACGCCCTGGTCGTGCAGTCTCTGCAGCACAGCCCGACCATCGCCGCGGCGCAGTCCACGCTGCGACAGGCGCGCGAAACCTATGCCGCGCAAAGCGGCTCCACCCTTTATCCACAGGTCAGCGCCACGCTCGGCGCGCAGACCTTGCAAAACAACAGCGCGGCCATGGGCCTACCCGGCGGAGAGCGGCGCTACGACTTGTACAACGCGGGGGTTGGCGTGAGCTACGCCTTTGATCTTTCCGGCGGCAACCGTCGCGCGCTCGAAGCACTGGCGGCACAGACCGAATGGCGGCGTTACCAGCTCGATTCTGCGCAACTCAGTCTGGCTGGAGCCGTGGTCGCCACGGCCGTGAAGCAGGCACTGTTGGCCGCTCAGATCGACGCACTGCAGAAAATGCTGGCAGCGCAGCAGGAGCAGCTTGAAATCACCCGCGCGCGCGAACGTCTCGGCGTGGCCACGGCCTCGGACATCGCCACGCTGCAAACCCAGATGGAACAAACTCGCGCCAGCATCGCCCCGCTGCGCAACAGCGCTGACCAGGCGGCCCATCTGCTGGCCGTGCTCAGCGGGCAAGAACCCGGCACGGCGAAGAATCCGCGTTTCACCTTGGACGACTTCACCCTGCCCGGCGATTTACCGCTGAGTTTGCCGTCTGAGCTGGTGCGTCAGCGGCCCGACATCCTCGCGGCCGAAGCCTTGCTGCACGCCGCCAGCGCTCAGATCGGCGTAACGGTGTCCAAACAATACCCGCAGCTCACTCTGAGTGCGAACCTGGGCAGCCAGGCGCTGACCGCGGCCAGTCTGTTCGGCAGTGGTTCATTGATCTGGGGAGTGGCCGGGCAGTTGGCCCAGCCTTTGTTCAAACCCGGGCTCAAGGCCGAGGCACGCGCCGCAGAAGCTGGCTTTGATGCCGCGGCCGCCAACTACCGCGAAACTGTGCTGCAAGGCTTGGGGCAGGTGGCTGATGTGCTGCGCTCGCTGGAACACGACGCCCAAACCTTGCAGGCACAGAGCGCAGCCGAAGCCTCGGCGCAAACTTCGCTGCAACTGGTGGAGCAGCAATACGCGCTAGGCACAGCCAGCGCGCTGCAACTACTCACCGCGCAGCAGCAGCTGCAACAGACCCGCATCGGCCTGATCGCTGCGCAGGCTGCGCGCCTGAACGATACCGCCCTGCTCTATCAGGCGCTGGGCGGCGGGCTGCAGCCACAGACGCAGGCGCTGGTGCAGACGCAGACCCATGCGCCTGCGCCTGCCGCATCGTCTGCTGGGCTTACTTCTTCCCCGGTTTGATGTCGGCGAAGTACATCGCCACTTCGTCGATATCGTTGTTGCTCAAGGGCTTGGCCATCGGCCCCATGACATCATTGGGACGCTTGCCGTCGCGGAATTCCCTGAGGGTCTGAACCAGATAGTCTTTGTTCTGGCCCGCCAGGTTGGGATAGGTCGGCAGGATGGCATGACCATCAACACCGTGGCAGGCAAAGCACACGCCGAATTTGGCGCTGATCGCAGCCGACGGTGCAGCCTGGGCCATGCCGACGGTGAACAAGACGCCCGCGACGGTCAGGGAGAGAGATTTCAAAAGAGTCATGATGGAGAGTTCCAAATTCAGGGGCGCACATCAAAGGATGTTGCGCACATAGGCCCACACGCCAATGGCGAAGAATGAGGCCATCCAGGTCCAGTTGATCCAGACCGCCACATCGCCCAGACGGGATACGGTGCGATCTGCGGTGTAAAGCCCTTTGACCTTGCCGGCTTTCCACAGCATGGTGGTGTAGAACGCCACGAGAGAGCCGCCCACCGCGACAAAAGTGGCGAAGAACCAGACCACTGCGCCCCACTCGTAGTGCGGTTTCGAGGCGAGGTCGTAGTGGAATGGAGCCAGATAAGCCACGCGTAGCGCCTCGCGGTCCACCGAGACAACCAGGGCCATCAAGGCGTAAAACGCCATGGCTGAATACGCCTGCAGGGCGGATCCCCCCACGGGCACTTGCCGCGCGTAAAGCACCACGCCGACGATCAGCAGCAGGGTGAGCCAGAACAGCGGCTGGGTGAACACCTGCATGTAGGCAGGTAGCCCCCAGGCCCAGAGCAGGCCGGTGATGAGTTGCAGCGCCGCACCCCAGTAAGCGGTCTTCACGCCGATACGGTGCGCCAAGTCCAGATAGTCACTGGGAAAGTCGTCTCGGGCGCGGAAATAGCGTGCGTAGCCCAGCAGAAACACCCCGGTCATGGTCAGCGACATGACGATGAAGAACGCGAAGCGCGGCAGCTCGAAGGCGTGAATGCCCATGCCGTTCATCACCGGCACGCCTTGCGGGGCGTACCACTGCATCCACTTCTGCGGAAACAGCCCCTGATACGACAGCACATGCATGATGAAGCCGTCGAAAATCAGCAGGGAGAGCGCGCCGGTGGCCCACCACACGGTGGTGTCCGGGGCTTGGGCGGCATGCGACACGTCGTGGTTCTTGAAATAGAACACGAACCACATGGTGTAGCCAATCCCCAGGGTGAAGATGAAAAAGATCACCCAGAATGCCGACAGCACATTGCTGGTGTACCAGGACGGGTCATAAATCGTCTGGGTGAACAGCAGCGGCGCCACACCCAGCACGATGGCCATCGACACGGCGATCTTGGCCACCCCGGTCATCGCCACCGACAGCCGCGCCCAGGCGGGCTGCTGGCGGCGCATGAAAGCGATGATGGCCAGCAGTCCCGAGCCGAGAGACAGATTGACGAAGGCGATGTGAAACGACCAGGTCAGCACGTTGAGATACTGGAAAATCCACGCAGGCGCTGGCAGACCAGCCGGGTCCTGCAAGGCGTGCAGCATGGCAGAAACTGAAGCGTTATCCATGATGTCAGTCCTTTGCTTGGGTAGGTTGCTGATCAGCGGCTTGCGCCACCGCGGTGCGCAGCGGCGCCGCAACGGGCGCACGAGCGATCAGACGACCCTCGGCGTCCACCGTGCCGGCATTGACGGCAGCCAGGAAGGTGGCGAGGGCCTTTTGCTCGTCGCCGGGCAGATCGATCTTGGGCATGTAAGGCACGGTGCCATGAGCGAGCGGCCCGGCAAGGAAGCCCTGGATCATCGCCACGTCCGTCGTGCCGTGCAGCAGTTTGGGCAACGGGCGCAGCGGACCGTCCTTGTTGATCGAGTGGCAGTTGGCGCAGGACATCACCGCCAGCAATCGCCCGGCCTCCATCTGGTTCTGCGGTGTGATCACGCGCAGATCGGCCGGCACGAAGGCCGCCGCCTTGAGCAGACCCTCTTTGGCGATGATGGGCACTTCGTCCTTGATGCCCAGGCCCGGCACATCGCGCCCGATGGTCTGGTTGGAGTACATGTACTGCCCCACCACCCAGGGTTTGCGCAGGGTTTCGCGGGTGCGTTCTTCCGGCCAGATTCCCGCGACCAGCAGGATGACCACCATGGCTGCAGCCAAGGGCACGCGCACCGCTTGCGGCTTGAGATAGATCCAGAGCAGATAGGCGCCAATCAGCAGCGACGTGACCATCAGCGGCACGAAGGTGGTGACGCGGACATCGACATAACCAAACCAATGCGGCATCCGGTCCTTGAGGATGACCAGCGCATTGGGCGGCAGCGTGGCGACGTACCACATGAATGACAGCGCCCCGCCGATCAGACCGGTGAGACCGAGTCTGGCTACGGTCTGCCCCACGTCTCGCCGCAGCGGATCCCCTTTGGGGATGGCGGCGACGATGATGCTACCCACCACTGCGGCCGAGGTGAGCATCAGGAAGCCCCGATCGGCAAGCTGCGCGGCAAAGTTCAGGTTGTAGAACGCATCGAACACCGAGCCGGTGAGATACCAGCGGTCGCTGCCCGGCCACATCATGAACGACAGGATGCCGATGATCAGCACCAGCGTGGCCACAGAACTCACCACGAATGTCCAGGTGATTTTCAGGTGCGTTTTCGGATCGATCTTGCCGATGGTGTAGACCAGCGCGTAAACCCCGATCACCTCCACGGTGAAAAACACCCACTCGGTGGCCCAGGCCCAGACGAAATTGTGGATCAGCGCGGAAATGCCGCGCGGGCTGGCAACCGTGGTGGAATACCAGATGCCCGGACCGGTGACCGAGCCCCAGATGTACGAAAACACCAGCAGAAACATGCCGTACTTCTTGATGTACTGCATGATTTCCGGCTTGTTCTCGCGCACCGACCGGCTCTCCAGCAGGGCAAACAACACAGCAGCGCCAACAGAGGTGTTGGACGCCAGCACATGAATCGTGCCGATGATGCCCATCACCCAGGCCGTGCCAATTTGGGGCACGTACCACGTCGGGTAAATGCCAAGCAACTCAGACATACAAACTCCTTCAAGCAATGTGTCGACGGTGGATCACGGTCTTGACGCCGCTGGCCGTCAGGTCTCTATCCGTACATCAGTATTCGCTGATATAGATCAGGGAACAAGATGACAAAACGCCGCTGGGAAAACCCTGAATGCCCGGCCGAAATGCCCCCGATTGGCGCCGCCGCTAATCCACACGCGACGGTTCACCACACTGGAGTTCAGGCTTCAGCAATGCACCCTTCTGATGCAGGCAGGGCGAAGCCTAGACGGGTTGCGTGCGGTAGCGGCGGCGGCACAAAACGGGCGCTTGATCTATATCAATTCGGAATTCGGGGTGGGGGGAATCTCTACCGCAACGGATATCCCCAAGGTGCTTTTACCGTATCGATGAACAAACCTGCGGCCCTTTGCCGCACAACTCCGGTTTTTGTGTGAGATCAACAGACAATCTGATACATCTGATTACATTCATGTTTACGTGCTGCCTTTTGCAGCAACAGACCCATAGGAGATTGCCATGCTGACTTCCACCCAACAACGCTTCAAGCGCAGCGCCGCCGCGTTCTTTCTCTGTTCCTTACTCGGCTTCGTCGCCCCGATGCAGTCCGCCCGAGCCGAACGCCCCGCCTATGACCTGGGCGAGCCGGTCATCGCGCTAGTTCCCATCATCAAACAGCACGAAAAAGCGCTCAAGCTCGATGCCGCCCAGCAAGAGCAGTTTGCCCAATGGCTCAAGACCGCACCCGCCAAACGCCAGGCCGCTGAAGACAAGCTGGCCAACACCCGCCTGCAACTGCGCGCTGCGCTGTTGGATGGCATGGGCGACACCCCCGAGCGTCAAGCCCTGATCGAAGAGATCGGCAAGCAGGAAGCCGCGCTGGTGGCCATGCGTGCGGGCTGCGTGGACAGGATGCGCACTCTGCTGAACCCCGAGCAGTTCAAGGAAGTCGTCGCGTTGTACAAGGCCTCGCTGCACAAAACGCACGCGACCAAGTCAGCAGCCCGATAAGTAATGATGCGCTCACTTTTTTAGTGCAGCGCCTTGTAAAGCAGGTGGGCGAGTTCGCGGGAGATGCCGTCCACCGTCATCAGGTCGTCTTCGCTGGCGGCCTCGACGCCGCGAATGCCGCCAAACCGCGTGAACACCTCGCGCGCCATGGTCACCTGCCCGCGACCGCCATCGACCAGCACCAGATCGGGCAGGCGTGCATCGCCAGGCGTTTCGCCGTCGGCAGCAAGCGCCCCTTGGGCCTGCGCCTCGGCAACGCGCTTATAGCGCCGGGTGAGCACCTGGCGCATCGCGGCGTAGTCGTCGCCCGGCGTGATGTCGTTGATGCGAAACCGCCGGTATTGCGACGGCTGCATGGCGTGTTCGGCGTACACCACGCAAGACGCCTGCGTGGCCTCGCCCGCGGTATGGCTGATATCGAAGCATTCCGCGCGCAAGCCTTCGGCCTGTTCGGCGTCCAGGCCAAGCGCCTGCGCCAAGGCAAAGGTGCGCTCGCGCTGCGAGCCTTCTTCCGCGAGCAAGCGTGTCAGCGCGATCTGCGCGCCTTTTTGTGCCATCTCCAGCCAGTCGCGCCGCTGACCGCGCGGCTGCGTAACCTGCTGCATGCGATGCCCAGCGTGTTCGCCCAGGGCATCGAGCAATTCCGGCTCGACGGGCAAGTCGCACACCAGAACCGGCGGCGGCGCCATCTGCAGGTAATGCTGCGCAACAAAAGCCTGCAGCACCCGCTGCGCGGCCTGGCCGGGAGCGCCCTGTTCGGGGGCGACGCCATCCGCCAGGTCGTCGCCCAACTCCAACGCCGCCTGAACTTGGCTGGGAAAGTAGGCCCGGTCGCCCAGATGCCGACCGCCGCGCACCATGGCGAGGTTGACACAGGCCCGACCTCCCTTGAGCGCCACGGCCAGAATGTCCACATCTTCGGCGCTGCCCACTTCCATGCTTTGCTGCTGCAGTACGCCTGAAAGCGCGGCGATCTGGTCGCGCAGCACAGCGGCCTCCTCGAAACGCAGCGCGTCGGAGAGCGACTGCATCTGCAACTGCAGATCGCCCATCACCACCCCGTGGTCGCCGCGCAAAAAGCGCACCGCATGCTGCACGTCGCGCGCATAGTCCGCCGCGCTGATCTTGCCCACGCAGGGCGCCGTGCAGCGGTGAATCTGATGCAGCAGGCAGGGCCGACTGCGGTTGGAAAACACCGTGTCCTCGCAAGTGCGCAACTGAAACACCTTTTGCAGCACCGCGATGCTTTCCTTCACCGACCAGGCATTTGGATAGGGACCGAAATACTGCTGCTTGCGGTCGGTCGCACCGCGGTAATACGCCACGCGCGGGTACTCGTGCGCCGTGGTGATCTGCAAATACGGGTAAGACTTGTCGTCGCGGAACAGAATGTTGTAGCGCGGATGCTGCGTCTTGATCAGGTTGTTTTCGAGCAGCAGTGCCTCGGCCTCGGTGCGGGTGACCGTGGTGTCGAGCCGATGAATGCGCGACACCATCAGCCCGATGCGCGTGCCGCCATGATCTTTCTGGAAGTAGCTCGACACGCGCTTGCGCAGATCGCGCGCCTTGCCCACGTAGAGCAAACTGCCATCGGCCGCGAAGTAGCGATAAACGCCGGGCAGATGCGGCAACGCCGCGACCTGCGCCAGCAGCGCCGTGCTGTGCTCCGGCTGGGGAGAATCGGATGCCATGAGTCTCAGTTCACAAGGTGCAAGGCCTGCTCGAACACCGCGCGAAACATCGAGGCGGTCAAGCGGCCGGTGTTCTGGTTGTAGCGGCTGCAGTGGTAGCTGTCGATCAGCATATAGTCGCCCAAGCGATGCTCTGCGGCATGGGCGAAGCGGGCCGAGGAGGCTTTCTGCCCCAGCGCCATGAGCACCGCGTCGTGCGCCACCTTGCCCAGAGCGACGATCACCCGCAGATTCGTCATGGCCGTGATCTCTGCGGCGATGAATCGATTGCAGGTGCGAATCTCCGCGGGCAAGGGCTTGTTTTCAGGCGGCAGACATTTCACCGCGTTGCTGATGCGGCAGCCGTGCAGTTGCAGGCCATCGTCGGCCCGCAGCGTCGAGGGGTGATCGCCGATCCGCACGGGTACGGGCCGCGAGGCCAGACCCAGTTCGGTGAGCGTGCCGAACAGCAGCGGCCCGGCGCCATCTCCCGTGAACGGGCGCCCCGAGGCATTGGCCCCCTTCAGGCCTGGCGCCAGGCCCGCGATGAGCAGCGGCGCATCCAGCGGCCCCAAAGGCGGCACCGGCAGACAGGCAAAATCGGGATGATCTTGTTTGACTTGGTGTAAAAAGGCCGCTAGTCGTGGGCACAGACGACAATGCGGATCATAAAAAAGTGAGCTCGAAAGTGGTGCGTCGTCACCTTGCCTATTCATGAAAGTCCAACATCGGTGGGATTTGTTTTGCCATGTCGTCGACAACCTCGGCGATATCGGCGTGACTTGGCGACTTGCTCGGCAACTCGCCGCGGAGCACCAGCAACAGGTGCGATTATTCCTGGACGACTTCAAGGCGTTCGCCCATATTGCGCCGCAGGTTCAGCTCCGTGCTGCGGAGCAGACCCTGGCCGGGGTGCAGATTGTGCCTTGGGCCCGGCAGACCCAGGCCACGCCGGGCGATGTGGTCGTCGAAATGTTCGGCTGTCACCTCAGCGACGCCTTCATTGCGCAGATCGGCAAGGCCTCGCCCCAGCCCGTCTGGCTGAACCTCGAACACCTCAGCGCAGAAAAGTGGGTCGATTTGCATCACCTCAAGCCTTCGCCGCAAAGCGGCGGGCTGATGAAGTATTTCTACTACCCCGGCTTTACCGACAAATCCGGCGGTCTGCTGCGCGAATCCAATCTGATCTCGCAGCGCGACAACTGGCAGATGCAGCCCTCGGCCAAACGCATCGCCCTGCGCGCCCTCGGCCTGCCGCCCCCGCCCGATCATGCGCTCACCGTGCTGCTGTTCAGCTATGCCCGCCAGCGGCTCGATGGCTGGCTGCACACCATGGCCGCTTCCGAGCGTCCGGTGGCACTCTGGGTCTGTCCCGGCCTGGTGATGACGGCCATCAACACCTGGCTGGACATGACGCTGCAAACCGGCCAGATCACCTCGCGCGGCAGCCTGAGCATCTACGCCCTGCCCTACATCCCGCAGCAACGTTTCGACGAACTGCTCTGGGCGGCCGATGTCTGCATCGTGCGGGGAGAAGATTCCTTCGTCCGCGCGCAATGGGCAGCCAAGCCCTTCGTCTGGCACATCTACCCACAGGAAGACAGCGCCCACGACCGCAAGCTGGATGCCTTCCTCGATCTCTACCTCAATGAGGCCGACAGCGAACTGCGCGACACCGTGGTGCATTTCTGGACCGCCTGGAACCGGGGCCTCGACCTGGCGCCCGCCTGGCTGGAGTTTGTGAGCAGCCTGCCCGCCTTGCAGCGCCATGCGCTCAAATGGTCGCGCAGCCTGCAAACCCATGCCGATTTGGCCAGTCAACTGGTCGATGAAGTGCAGCAACTCGCCAGCAATCGGCCCTCCCTTGCACCCGCCCGGTAGAATGTAGGTTTATTTGAAACCCCACAGACTGTTCAATGAAGATCGCACAAGAAATCCGCGCCGGCAATGTCATCATGGTTGGCGACAACCCGATGGTGGTGCAAAAGACCGAATACAGCCGCGGTGGCCGCAATGCCGCCACGGTGAAAATGAAACTGAAGAACCTGCTCACCAGCGGCGGCACCGAAGTGGTTTACAAGGCCGACGACAAGATCGACTCGGTCACGCTGGAGCGCAAAGAGTGCACTTACTCTTACTTCGCCGACCCGATGTACGTCTTCATGGACGCCGACTACAACCAATACGAAGTCGAAAAAGACAATATGGGCGACAGCCTGAACTACCTCGAAGACGGCATGTCGGTCGAAGTGGTGTTCTACGACGGCAAGGCCATCTCGGTTGAAATGCCCACGACCGTGGTGCGCGAGATCATCTACACCGAACCCGCCATCAAGGGCGATACCTCCGGCAAGGTGCTCAAGCCCGCCAAACTCGCCACCGGCTATGAAGTGCCCGTCCCCATTTTTGTCGCCACCGGCGACAAGATCGAGATCGACACCCGCACCGGCGAATACCGCAGCCGCGTCTGACGCCAGATCGAGCCGATCGGCTCACATTGACAAAGCCGCCCGAGGGCGGCTTTGTTGTTTCAATTCAGACCTGATTTACGAAGAGAACCGCTGGCACCAGCCGTTCGGATAGATGGTTCCCGCAACCAGTCGGCAAGACCCGCTGGCCGTAGCCGATGAGCCCGGAATGAAGTAGGCGCAGTTGCTGCACTGCTGGCCGCTGTGCGGCATGTCCTGATACTGCACAGCCGCTTTGCTCAGCATGCCGTCGTCGGCTTGTGCCGGCACGATGGCCGCAGCACCGACCACCGCGAGCAGCAGGCCGCCTCGGCGCAACAGACTGCGCCGCTGGGGGTTGGTCAGGGGAAGTGACGATTTCGGGTTATGCATGAGTGATCTCCTTTGACACGATACTGAAGCGGAGGCCCGCGGGCCTCCGCAAAACCAGAGGCCAATGCGCCTTATTGGTGGTCGACGTGAGGCTCCATCGGCGCCAGAATCGCCAACAACTGGTTCTGCAGCCCCAGGGGCACGTTATTGCTGTCCATGGACTTCTGCAGATCTTCGACCAGGGCATTGAAATCGGCCGTTCTCAGATTCATGCCTTTGTGCGCCTGCCGCATATTCAGCCCGGTGTACTTGCACGGGCCGCCGGTGGCTTCGCACACCTGATTGACCAGTTCCATCTGCAGATGCGGAATATTGGTCTTGGCGAAGAAATGGTTGATGCGATTGTCGGCGGCAACATTGACGATCATGTCGTGCACGACCTTGGTGATGGCTGGTTTGCCGCCGAGCTGTTCATATAGCGTCTGACCTGAGGTCATCTGAGCATGCACCAGCGTCGGAAATGCCAGCGCGCAGGTCAGGGCGACGCCGCCGAGATGGCGCGCCAGCGGGAGGGATTGCAGTTTCATGGATGTTTCTCCTGAAAGGGTTAGAAATCAGAACGTGCCGTTGAGCGAGAGGTAGAAGCCCTTGTTGCTGGCCTGGAACGGCAAGGGGCCGAGATCGGCATAAGCCGCAGTCAACGACAGGCTCTTGTTCGGGAAGTAGGCGATAAACACGTCTTTCATCGTGCCGGGCGAACCGATGGCCGTGGCGCTGGAATTGATCGGGTACTTCATGTTGTCGGGTTGCTGTCGGAACTCGCCACCCACGGCCACATCCGGGCGCAAGAACACCGCCGCCGAGCCCTCGAGCTCGGCGTGGTAGCTGTTGTCGCTCTTGGTTCCCAGGGCGCCGGCGATGCCGTTGTTGGCGTTGGTGCCGAAGCCCAGCAGACCCATGGCGTTGGCCTTGGTGCCGCGCAAAGTCAGGTTGACCAGCGTGACGCGATGGAAGATGCCGTTGAGGAATACCTTGGTCGCGGCGACGTAGAAGTCGGTCCCCGAGTCGCTGGCGGCGCCAAAGAATTTCGGAATGCCGATCGGGCCCAGCCCAGAGAAGTTGCTGTTGAAATCGTTGTTTTTCTTGTATTTGATGCCCACGGACACCTGCGGATAGGGCGTATAGAGCACATCGCCAAACAGCCGCGCCTTCAGCCCCAGCACGTCCATGCTGATGGTCTGGTTGCCCAGATTGATGCTTGGCGCTACGCCGCCGCTGTTGATCAAGCCCAACCCACCGGGCTGATTACCCAGCACACCCAGACTGGACAAGCTACCCAGATTGACGTTGAGGTTCTCGTGGGCCACCGAGATCTCGAAGCGGTTGTGAATGCCCACAGCCGCGCCCAGGGTGGTCAGCCCATAGTTCGGCACGGTGACGTAAGTGCCGGTGACCGAGCCGCCGACCTCGTCGCCTGTGTCATACCCGGCAATTACCGCCCAAGGGGTGATACCGCCCCCCGTGGAGCCGCCCACCTCGGTAACCCCGCTGGTCGCCAGCAGCCGACTGCCCTGCGCATGTGCTGCGCTCATTCCCCAGACCCCCAGCCCTGCCACGGCTGTGGCCGCGAGGGTTCTCTTCCAACGATGTGTACTCATGGTCTCGCTCCTTATGGTCAGATGTTCCATCCCACGCGCGTGAAATGACCGCAGCCTCAAGCCGACCCCAGCCGGTTTTGGTCTGCGATATGAGCGATACGCCGCGACGAAGGCGGCGGATTCAGAAAAATCGAATAAAACACCAAGAGATATGTAACTATTTGTGTCTAACCCGCGCTGCACGACTTTTGGAGTGCGTTTAGCATCCGGCCATGAACACTACGCCGATCCCACCCGAATCCGATCTGTTGCATTGGGAAGACTTTCCCGCAGGGGCCGTGCGCGACTGCGGCAGCACCCTGGTCAGCCGTGAAGCCGTGCTCGACTTCGCCCGCCAGTTCGACCCGCAACCTTTCCACGTCGACGATGAAGCGGCCAAAAACTCGCTTTTCGGCGGGCTCGCCGCCAGCGGCTGGCATACATGCAGCATGGCGATGCGGCTGATGTGCGACGCCTACCTGCTGCGTTCGACCAGCCTGGGCTCGCCCGGCATCGACGAATTGCGCTGGTTGAAGCCCGTCCACCCGGGCGATCGGCTGCGCCTGCGCATGACGGTGCTGGCCGCGCGCCCCATGCGCAGCAAGCCCGATGTCGGGCTGGTGCAGTCGCAGTGGGAGCTTTTCAATCAACACGATGATTGCGTGCTGAGCATGAAGGGCTGGGGCATGTTCAAACGGCGCGCACCCGGCGCCGAGGGCCCAGAGGCTGGCGCGCAACCCTGATCGTCAGGCGAGCGCGCTGAAGTAGGCCGCAGCGTCACCGCGCTGCGTGGCAGCCTGATGGCCGGAAAATTGCTTGCGGATTCGGCCCCGGCAAGTTGCTGACATACGAGCGACCTACCATTCGAGCCGCGCTTGGCGCACACGGTTTCAATGATGTGCGTCAATTTTTCGTGGCCAGGAGGGTTTTTCAGCCCTATGTCGGCCGCGCTTCTCCCTACACTGAATCTGGATTTTTCTCATGGCCACTTCGACACCGACAGAACACACTATGGGCGCTACTCCCTCTTTCGACATGGTGTTGTTCGGTGGCACCGGCGATTTGGCCATGCGCAAGCTGCTGCCCGCGCTGTATCAGGCGCACCAATCCGGCACCTTGCATCCGGCCGGGCGCATCGTCGCCCTCGGCCGGGGCGCACTGACGCTGGATGACTATCTGGCGCAGGTGCGCACCCAATCGGGCCCGCACCTCAAGGCGGATTTCAGCTCTCCGGTCTGGGCGGCCTTCGCC
>JABEBX010016275.1_pt1 | contig 14199 bp, 19 predicted proteins | sample 7245971 | NCBI WGS metagenome assembly JABEBX01 (sample SAMN14506365, study PRJNA622280) | hot springs metagenome | biome: hot spring [ENVO:00000051]|acidic hot spring [ENVO:00002120]; feature: spring [ENVO:00000027]|sediment [ENVO:00002007]; material: sediment environment [ENVO:01001048]... | reverse complement strand
ATACTACGACTAAGGCTAGCCAGGGTGCAAGCAGGAGGATGCTGAAAAAGCCCTTGTTATCATTGCGTACCGTTGGAAATCTGGGAGTTGCATCTGCGCGCCTCATTTCTAATAGTCTTTTACCGCAGCTGCTTGGTGCAGCAGCTGATGGAATAACTCTACTTGCAAGATCCAGACTGTAGTTTGGCTGGTACTTACAGAAATCCGTACTAAGCAGGGGCAGTTGGGAATCATTTTGGGTTGGCTTTATTGAGCTGCATTCGGAACTACAAAAGCCTCGTATACGGTTTGGTTATTGCAAAGCAAAGAGGTGATCTTTATGCAGAAATCTGTATTCTCAAGGGCGAAACTAATTGACAAGCTTCGCCTCTGGGTAAACCAGAATACAGTCATGACAAATCACCATGATTGTCATGAACTGTCATGAATCGTCATGAATTTAATGTCTTGCTCGTCCTTTATTAAATCCTCACAGGCTGGCTTTTTTGGTGCAACTACATGAAAATGAACGGATACCATTGCGTGTAATGGCGGTCACTTATTATGGCATGGATGCTGCTTAACTACATCGGTGTCGTAGTGGCACAACTCACACTGAATGTAACGGAGGAAGTTGCTATGAAAGTTCGTCTTCGCTCTCCCAAGGTGATCGCGGTGGCTACGGCTTGCGCACTTGGCTTGGCTCCCTTGGCCGCGTCTGCCGCCATCGGGCAGGCCTCTCTTTTTGGTATGGGCCGCATTTTAGGTACCGGTGCGGTTACGGCGGTAGATGGTGCCGCTGGTGGTGGCATCAACCCGTGGGCGGTAATAGCCGGCTAAGGTACCAATCAGCAGATTGGTGCGACTGCGTTTTACTCGCATTTGCTGCTCAATAATTACAATATGGATGCCTATGGTGCATCGGTTGGGCTGTTTAACCGAATTGAAATCTCTTACGCACGGCAAAGCTTTAGTCTGGGAAATACCGGAGATACGCTAGACCACCGAATTCTGTCTGTAGTGAGTGGTTCCTCTGTCCCCTTAGGCACGTCAACCACTTCGGCTGCTTTGGGCTTGAGTGGACCAGCATTCTTTGGCAGCAACTACCAGTTGAACCAGGATATCATCGGTCTTAAGGTCCGGCTCTTTGGCAACATTGTGTATGACCAGAATTGGTGGGAGCCACAAGTTTCTGTTGGCGTCAACTTCCACCACAATGAGATGCCCAAGAACCTGGCAGATACCTTACATGTCACCCGCAATGCTGCTTCGTATTATTTGTCTGCTACCAAGGTATGGCTGGATGGAATTTTTGGCTTGACCACCCTGGCCAACGTGAATATTGACGTTACCAACGCAAACCAAAACGGTTTGCTTGGTTTTGGTGGGGTAAATGGGATGGGCTATAAGGTGGAGCCAGCTGCTTCGGTCGGCGTCTTCCTGAATCGCCATGTGGTGCTGGGGGCAGAGTATCGTTCCATGACGACCAGCTTCTAATTTCGTTAACGAAGGAGTCCTAATCATGAGTTTGTTTCGTTCCAAATCCCGGAAGGGAATTTTTGCAAATGCTGCCATTGCAGCGATCTATGCTGTTAGTAGTGGCTTCTTTTTAATTCTGGGTAGCAATTCCGCCATTGCAGCACCAAGTGCTGAGTCTGTTCAACGGGCTGATATCAAATTACCCATCAAAAACTATATCGCAGACTTTGGGGGACCCGAGGGTGTAAAAGCGCTTATTGATACCTTTGTAGGGTATGTTGCTGCTGATCCGCATATCAATTATTACTTTGCGCATACCAACATCAAGGCGCTCAAATATAATCTCACCCAGCAAGTTTGTGAGATCGTTGGTGGTCCGTGCACGTATACTGGTCCGACCATGACCCAGGCCCACCAGAACTTACAAGTAACCACGGCAGCCTTTAACTACCTGGCAGCAGATATGATCAAGGCGATGGACCAACATCAAATACCGATGCCGGCGCAGAATTATCTGCTGAAACAGCTTGCTGCAATGGAACCACAGGTGGTGACCGCCAATGGGCCCCTGGGATAATTTCACTGGTAGTGGTTGGTGTAGTACCTCCTCCTCATGACCAACATCATGAGTTTTTCGACCTGCTTCGGCAGGTCAGTTTTTTGCTAAGAGCTGCAACAATCTATTGGCTTTCTTGTACTTCTTCCTCTTCGTGCATCCAGGTCAATGGAAGTTGCGTAAAATTTTTTGGATCGTACACATGGAGCTACGGATGAAAAACCTGAATCGTCGTGAGTGGTTGAAGCGCAGTACGGTGTTGGTTGCCTCAGCGGCAATTGCCCCTTTGGTCTTTGTTAACAAAGCCTCAGCCAGTGATCTGCAAAGTAAGTCCGAGGTTGGTTATCAGGATCATCCTGATGGCAACAAGCAATGTAGCAATTGCTCTCATTTTGTTCCGGGAAGTAGTCCTACGGCCGCTGGCACCTGTAAGGTAGTCGCCGGCTCTATCAGCCCCAATGGCTACTGTTATGCCTATGCCCCTGCGTAAGTAGATGTTCTTTCTTGCTCACCCAGGACTGGGGTCGGCCGAACTTATGGACTGGCCCCATTTCTTCTGGAGGCCAAAGTAAAAAAGGCCCCAACATGGGGCCTGAAGCGGGGCGAGTGAAGCGTCAATGTTTCAATCGGCAGGAGCGGAAATGCTTCCCTACCAGCATCAGAAACTGGATAGTTTGCTGGGTTTCTTGTTTTTTCATGAGGTCCAGAAGGCCAAAAATTCCACCCTTGGGTGCAGGTTCCTTGGCGGCTTCTTCGGTGGCACCGGCCAGGCAGTGGACAAAATCCGTCAGGATATGCTGCGCATCCATTTGTTCTACCACGTGCAGCACCCGGTCCAGAACTCCGGTACGAACGGCCCGATCCAGCAGACACATGGCGTCGGTTGCCAGCGTGGCCAGCCGGGTGACCATTTCATCGGACAGGGAGTCTCCGGCGGCGCCGAGCATGCGGGCAAGGTGGACGATGCGATCCAGATCTCCGTTGTGTACCAATGCCGAGATGGCCGGTAGGGCCTGGGCCAAATCCGCCCGCTGGACCCGGTCCAGCAGATCCAAGCCGTTGCTCGCGATTTCCGCCAGCCGACTGACCATTTCATCGGACAGGGAGTCTCCGGCGGCGCCGAGCATGCGGGCAAGGTGGACGATGCGATCCAGATCCCCGTTGTGCACCAATGCCGAGATGGCGGGCAGGGCCTGGGCCAAATCCGCCCGCTGGACCCGATCCACCAGGTCCAGCCCATTGCTCGCGATTTCTGCCATGCGTCCGACCATTTCGTCGGACATGGCATCGCCAGCAGCCCCCAGCATCCGCGCCAAATGGACGATGCGCTCCAAATCGCCATTGCGGACCAGCTGTACCAGAGCCTCTTGGGCCTGACGCAGTTCGTCTTCCTGGCTGGTATCAAGTACGGCTGCCATGGAACACCTCCTTAGAGCAGGCCACGCGCGGTTGCCCAATAAAGCTTGTTGTAGGCCATTTTGAAGGCATGCACAGCACCCGTAGGCTCCTTGGGTTGGGGTGGGTTCTGATAGTTGAACATGGCGTAGGTAGCCCGATCCTTGCCGGCTTCAATGAAGCAGAAGACCTTGCCGTCGTAGCTTTTGACCGGGCGCCCCATTTTGACCACTGCCGCGACATTTTCTGCCGCCGTTTCGGCTTCAAAGTGGGCAGTGGAGCCCGCCTTGGAAATGGGCAGGTTGGTCGTATCACCCAAGACAATGACGTTTTTGCCATGTTCGCCCTCCATGTGCAGGGAGTGGCGGTTGGTTGGAATCCAGCCATTTTCGCCGAGCCCATTCTTCTCGATGACCTCTTGCCCCTTGTGCGGTGGTACGGCCACCAAAAGGTCATAGCTGACTTCGCCGCCTTCCTCGCTGAGGACCTTGGCATTCTTGCCATCCACTTCCTTCATGTTGAAGAGGGTTTCGTACTTGATTCCCTTGGCATCAAACTCCGGAGCCGCCCATTTCGCAACGTTTTCCAGGCTGTGCACCCGGCCAATGGGGTAGGTGTAGTAGAATTCGGTTTTGTCCAGAAGCCCCCGATCCTTGATGTAGTCATACATGGCAAAGGTGACTTCCAGGGGGATCATGGGGCACTTGTGTGGCAAGCCAACGGTGACCACAATGCGCCCTCCCTTGAAATCCGAAAGCTGTTTGTAAAACTCCACCGCGTTCTCGGCGGTATAGCAGTTCACCGAATTTTCCTTGAGACCGGGGATATTCTCGGGCATAGCACGGGAGCCAGTGGAAATGACGATCAGATCATACTCGTGGACCTTGCCGCTCTTGCATTTGACGTGGTTTTCAGCCAAATGGAATTCCTCGACGGGATCCACATGAAAATCAATCCCTGGTTCCAACAGGCTTTGCTGCTCCCGTACCAGTTCATCCGGTGTGGCCCGGCCCATGGCCACATACAGCCAGCCCGGCTGGTAGACATGTTCGTGACTGGCGGACAACATGGTGATCCGCGCCTTACCGGTTTTCATTTCGTGATGGATTCGCCGGGCCAAATGATTGGCGAAAATCGTACCGCCCATACCACCACCCACTACGAGAATTCTCATGATTGCACTCCTTTTGCGATGATCCCGTTACTTCGCTTTGCGGACCTTGATGTGGAAGGTCCCTTCGCTATCTTGATTGGTATCCACCATTTCGTGTCCGACTTTGTGCACCCACTCCGGTACATCCTTGGCGGAACCAGCGTCGGTGGAAAGCAGTTCCAGCGTGTCGCCAACCTGCATACTTTTCATGTTGGCGATGAGTTCCATCAGCGGCCCAGGGCAAAAACTGCCGCGGGCATCAACCGTACGTTCTGCCATGCATACTCTCCTTTTTTCTCTCGTCTCCGCTGCCCGGGATCATTCCTGCTCCCGGTCTTCTTGCCTCAGAAGGTCAGGATCTGCGCCCCTTCGGCATCACTGAAAAACTTGGTCAGGCCCATGGCTCCGGCAACGATGGGTTCCAGGTCCTCTTCTTTGACGCCCATGACATCCATGGCCATGGAGCAAGCCCAGATCTTGGCGTCTCCCAATTCCACGGCCTGCTCAAAGATCTGAAAGAATTCGGGAACCTTATGCTCCTCCATCTTTTGGCCGAGCACACCGCTTGCAGCCGCATGTTTGGAATGGCCCTTGATGAAATGGGGAAAAGCATTCATGGAGAGAAAAACCTGGACATCGGTACCCGAAACCGCTGCTACCGATGCCGCCATTGCCGCAAATTGTAAATGCTCGCGGTCACCGTTAAGACAAATAATGAACATGCCTGCCATGGGATTCCTCTTGGATTACTCTGTGTCATTCCTAAAGCAGGATTCGTGCCGTTTTATCTATGATCTTGCAAGGTGGAAAAATCGGCATCGCAACCAGATGGCTGCACTGTTTTTCCCGGTTTCGAAAGAAACAATGACATGACAATGACATGACTGTCATGACAATAAGAATATAATGCTTAGTTTATCTTTGCTTCTCGGATAGTGGGCGTTGTGTGCATCCAAAAAAGAATCTGTTTCGTAAAAAGTAAAATGAGAAGGTTTGAGGCCAGCAACACTGCATTAGTAATGCCTAAATTAATGATCAATGATACGTTAGATGAGCAAATAAAGAGGTTTGATAGAGAAAGTATGGAAGTGCAAAATAATGGAGAAGAACTGTCGACCATTTCCGGTTATGGTTGATCTAGATAACTGTCTCACATAGAAACTGTACCATTACCCTGGGCCGAGATCATGAAAGAAAATTTTCCAGAAGAGTCATCGCCAGAACCCATTGCCGCCCTGGACGCCCAGTCGGCCATGGATCTGCAGAATAATCCTGTGGTTGTGATTGACGAGGAGTACCGAATCGTTGCCGCCAATCACGCCTATCGGGAACGATATGGGGTTAGTGCTGCTGACCTCATTGGCCGACGGTGTCATGAGGTGTCTCATCATTCCGATGTGCCTTGTCACATGCGTGGTGAGGACTGTCCACATCAGGCCGTTTTTCGTAGCGGCGAACCATTGGAAGTGCGGCATGTCCATTATGATCCCTTGGGCAATGCGGAACATGTTCGGATTCGTGGTCATGTCCTGCGAGATTTTCGTGGCAAGGCGTTTCTGGCGGAAGAAATCATCCGCCTGCCCAGAGAGAAAAGTGATATTACTTGCAACGAGATGCGCATGGTTGGGCGCTCGCCTGCCTTTCTCCGCTGCTTGCATCATATAGAAATGGCAGCGCGAACCGATGCCAGTGTGCTCCTGTTTGGGGAGAGTGGGGTTGGCAAGGAGTTGGCCGCCAGTGCCTTGCATCAGTTGTCAGGGCGCGCAGATCATGAGTTGGTAACCGTGGATTGCACCACTCTTCCGGAGCACTTGTTTGAGAGCGAATTCCTGGGGCATGAGCGTGGTGCATTTACGGGATGCATTGGACGTAAGGTTGGGCTGTATGAACATGCCCATGGTGGCACCCTGTTTCTGGATGAAGTGGGGGAGCTCCCATTGCCAGTCCAGGCAAAGTTGCTTCGCGTACTGGAGACGGGATCCTTTCGACGACTAGGGGGCAGTGATTTGCTCCATGCCGATGTACGTGTGGTTGCGGCCAGCAATCGAGATCTGCGAAAAATGGTGGAGGAGCGTACTTTCCGGGAGGACCTCTATTACCGATTGGCGGCCATTACCATCGATCTTCCCCCGCTGCGGGATCGGCGTGAGGATGTTCCGGGGATTGCCAGCGTCCTGCTGGATCGCATTGGCCGCGAGTGGGGAGGGGAATGGCAACTTTCGCGGGAAGCAGAACGGCGACTTTGTGCCTATAATTTTCCTGGAAATGTCCGCGAGCTTCGCAATATTTTACAAAAGGCTGCCGCCCTGGCCGATGGCCCGCTGATCCGACCCGAGCACTTGGAGTTTTTGCGAGTTGGCGAGGTGGAGTTGGGGAGATCCATCCATCATCGACCCTTGTCCGTATCCAATCGACGGGGCCGTCCCCATAATCTCCAGGAGCTCTTGCAGCAATTTCAGGGTAATCGCAGGCTGGTGGCCGAGCAGCTTGGGGTAAGCGAACGAACGGTGTATCGCTGGTTACAATCCAGTTGAGATCTAGGAATTGCCGGAAAGTCGGCGAATTTTGCGCTCGGTTTCGTACTGACTCAAGGCATAGACCGACCAGATGGCAGCCGGTACCCAGCCGATGAGGGTGAGCTGGAGAATCAGGCAGATAATCCCGGCAAAGGGTCTGCCAATGGTGAAAAACTGTAACCAGGGAATCAGGATAGCAAGAAGTAGACGCACAAAGATCTTCTTGGATGCAACTCTAATACGTTTGCATTTTTCCAAGTCATTGTCTATCCTCTGACAGCATGAATCGCGACCTTTTTCGGCATTGTCATCTTGCCTTCGCAGCTAGCGAAGTCCTTCTGCTGCTGCCCCGCTGGGGCTAAATTCTCTTTTGACCCATTGCGGTCCCAGTCATCTCCACCAAACCATTTCCCAGATTCCGTGTCAGGAAGGATTTGCTATGCAGCCGAAAGAACAGTTGATTATTTTTGATACCACCTTGCGGGACGGTGAACAGTCTCCCGGTGCGGCCATGACCCAGGAAGAAAAACTCCGCATTGCCAAGGCCCTGGAGCGCCTTCGGGTGGATGTGATCGAGGCGGGCTTTCCCGCAGCGAGTCCCGGAGATTTTGCCGCGGTGCAAAGCATCGCCGAGGCCATCCAGGAGTCTCGGGTCTGCGCTTTGGCACGGGCGCGAGAGGAAGACATTCGCCGGGCAGGCGAGGCATTGGCGAGTGCATCCGCCGGTCGGATTCACACCTTCATTGCCACCAGCCCCATCCATATGCAGGCCAAGTTGCGGATGACTCCGGAACAAGTCTTGGAACGGGCTGTGGCAGCCGTCCGCTTGGCCCGCAATCTTTGTGAGGATGTGGAATTTTCTCCCGAGGATGCGGGCCGCTCTGAGGAAGATTTTCTCTGTCGGGTCATCGAAGCGGCCATCGCTGCAGGGGCGCGCACCATCAACATTCCCGATACGGTGGGGTACAACCTGCCCGACCGTTTTGGACGTCTCATCGCCACCCTGCGGGAACGCATTCCCAATAGCGATCAAGCCATTTTTTCGGTCCACTGCCACAATGACCTGGGCCTCGCCGTGGCCAATTCCTTGTCGGCGGTGCTTCACGGCGCCCGCCAGGTGGAATGTACCATCAATGGTCTGGGGGAGCGGGCCGGCAATGCCGCCCTGGAGGAGATCGTCATGGCGGTGCGCACCCGTGCCGATGTTTTTCCCTGCGAAACCCGTATCGATACGCGTCAGATCGTACCTACCAGCAAACTAGTGTCCAGTATCACCGGCTTTCCGGTACAGCCCAACAAGGCCATTGTTGGTGCCAATGCCTTCGCCCACGAGTCTGGTATTCATCAGGATGGGGTATTGAAGCACCGGGAAACCTACGAAATCATGCGTGCCGAAGACGTGGGCTGGGCGGCCAACCGCATGACCCTTGGGAAACTTTCGGGACGGGCGGCCGTACGCGCTCGCCTGGAAGCGTTGGGGATTCATCTGGATGGCGAGGCACTCCATCAGGTCTTTTCCCGTTTCAAGGATTTGGCCGATCGCAAGTCCGAGATCTTTGATGAAGATTTGCAGGCCCTGGTCAATGAGGATGCCCAGGAAGTTGCCTCGGACCGTTTGCGTTTGGGGTACCTGAAGGTTTGTTCGGAGATGGGTACGCACCCTGAGGCAACGGTGGAGCTGTGGGTGGATGGGGTGGCCAGGACGGCTGCCAAGGCGGGCGGTGGTCCCGTGGATGCAGCCTTTCAGGCCATTGAGGACATCCTGCAAAGTGGGTCACGATTGATGTTGTATTCGGTGAACGCCATTACCACCGGTACCGATGCCCAGGGCGAGGTCACCGTTCGTCTACAGTCAGCCGATGGTCGTAGTGTCAATGGCCAGGGGGCCGATACAGATATCGTGGTGGCCAGTGCCAAGGCCTATGTCTCGGCCCTGAACCGCTTGCAGATGCCTGCCAGCGAGCATCCCCAGCTCTGAAGGGGATGCGCTCCAGGGCCCCTGCCACCCAGGATTCGGTCGATCTGGGTGGCATTCTTTGCTGGCTCCAGCGAGAGCACCGCCAGAGCGTGCGTCTGCGCTTCGATGCCGCAGGGAAGCTCACTGTCCATTGCCCCATACATCTTCCCATTCCCATCCTGATGGAGCTATTGCAGGAGCGGCTTCCATGGATTCTTGCCCAACGGCAGCGAATGCAGTCCCAGGCTCTGGAACAAGGGAGTAGGGTGCCTTATTTGGGGGGAGTGCTGACCCTGCAGATCCTGGAGGCGGGGCGTCCAACCCTGAACCGTTCGGGGAGTACGTTATGGATGACGGGAAGGCTTTCCCCCGAACAACGGCAGCGCATGTTGCAGCGATGGCTACGGCAGGAGTTGGAGGCGGTCTTGCAGGGGTTGCTTGCTCATTGGCAAGCCCGTCTCCAAGCCCCTGTGACCCATTGGGGAGTCCGGCAGATGCGCACGCGCTGGGGGAGTTGCAATGTGCTTAGCAAGCGTTTGTCCTTTGCAAGTACCCTGATTGCGGAGCCACTCAATTCCATCGAGTATGTGGTGGTTCACGAACTGGTCCACCTGCGGGAGCCGGGCCATACCCCGCGTTTTTATGCCCTGGTCGAGCAATGTCTTCCTGACTGGCAAGAACGGGAGCGGGATTTAGGGCGGCAAAAAAGGAAAAGCCCCCAAAAAATGGGGGCCAGCAGATGATGTTTTCCGCTTACAGGGACTTTTTGCAGAAATACCAGTCGGTACACTCATAGCCCTGATTGGCGCGCTCATTGGCATCACCAATGGTGGAGGGAGGTGGGACGATGACCTTGTCACCAGGCTGCCAGCCGATAACGCTTGGCAAAGGCCATGAATTCGGTACTACAGACGGGAGTAAAATCGGCTGGATGGGAAAAAAGTACCAGCCATTTGCCGCGATAGTCCTCCAATTTTCGGGGACCATGGGTGGTCCGTGCCGTAAAGGCGGGAGCGGGTTCGTCGATGCGTGGCATCCTTGGACTACTATCCATTGCGTTTTCCATGCGAAACTCCTCAAAGCAAGGGAACCAATTTGTCCCAATGCTGATATTAGATATATTCTAAATATCTTTCAAGTCTTTTTTTGAGGTGCTTGTGGAACGTGTTTCGGAGTTGGGTTTCTGGCAGCGGATGCAGCAGGAAAAGGGCTGGATCGTGCTCTTTTTTAGTTCTGCTGGTTGCCATAGTTGTCGGATATGGCGCAGGCTCTTGCAGGATTGGGAGTCAAAACGATCTGATTTGCGCGTCTGGGAGGCCGATGCCGGTATCGAAATGGGCTTGACCCAGGAGTTTGGGGTCTACCATTTGCCGGCACTTTTTTTGTTTCGTGATGGTCAGTATCAGCGCCCAATCCAGGTGGAGGCCCGGCTGTTGGCGCTGGAGGCGTGGCTGGAAAAGAATGCATCCCTCCCCGCCGAGGAGTTGCCTTGATGGGTTGCTGGCGGGAGGGATGGTGGCAGGCGGCCGCGCCCGCACCGTCCCCCCATTTTGATGCGAGACCGCCGAATACGACGGTGGATTTGCTGGTGATCCATGCCATCAGTCTGCCGCCGGAATGCTTTGCTACGGGTGAGGTACAACGCTTTTTTTCCGGGACCATGGATTTTTCCACTGACCCTTATTATGAGCAGCTGCGCAATCTTCGGGTTTCGGCCCATTTCTTTGTGGAACGCAGTGGACTGCTCTGGCAGCATGTGGGAGTGGACCAGCGTGCCTGGCATGCAGGCCAAAGCCAGTGGCGGGGTCGGGAGCGCTGCAATGATTTCAGTATTGGCATTGAGTTGGAGGGATCGGCAACGCAGCCCTTTGCCGATGCCCAGTATGCATGTCTCGTGCGCTTGATTCGTGCCCTCTGGGTATATTTCCCGCAGTTGGATCACTCCGCAATCGCTGGCCATGCGGAGATTGCCCCGGGTCGCAAGTGGGATCCGGGTCCCTATTTTGATTGGTCACGCTTGTGGCAGGAGTTGGGATCCCATGATGGCAGAAGTAGCTAGTCCAAGACCTAAACGGGATTGGCGACGGGGTTGGGGAGGACCCATCCTGGTATTTGTTTTGTTGTTCCTCTTTTCTCTCTGGTATTTGGGCGTCCTTGCCCAAACCCATATCCTGATTCGAGAGACCCCTGTGCAAAGCTATCTGTACCAGGATTATTCTGGCAGTTATGCCAATCTATCCCGTGTCCGTCGGAAAATGCTGGATGCTCTGCCGGAAAAGCTTCGCAAGGGGGCGAGCACCTGGACCCTCATCGAGTCGGAAACCGGATCTCCAGGCAAAGAAAAAATCCAAGCCAGGGTGGGCATTGTTCGCAATGCTGCCCCTCCAGCCGCCTGGAAGAAAGGAGAGTGGCCTTCCCAGCGCGTGCTGCAGATGGACGTCCATGCCAATCCCGCCATTGCTGCCTGGAAAGCCTATGCTGCCCTGCAACAATGGAGTAAAAACAATGGCATTGCGTTGCGCTACCCCTTGGTAGAAATGGAGGGGCCAGGGGATCGTTATCGGCTTTGGATGCCTTTGCCGTCTTCCCGGCCATAGAATTCTACGGCATAGAGTGCCGAGCGCTCAAAACGCATATCAAAGCAGGCCGTGCAGCGGGCACCGCGTTCGGGTTCCCACTCTAGGCCGCGAACTCGCTCAAACCAGCGATCTTTATCATAATCGAGGTCAACGAAGGAAATGCCGAGTTGTCGGGCATAGCGAATGTTTTCGTCCTTGCGGAGTCGGTATTCCTCTTCTGGATGGATGTTGGGGTTATAAAAGAGGATGGTGAGCTCGATACCTGCCTGCTGGATATCGGCCATGACCGGTCCGGCACAAGGCGCACAGCAGGAATGCAAAAGGACCTTCCGGCTGCCATCGGGGGTTTGTAAGGGTTGAGAGGGCTTGGACAAGTTGCTGGCCTCCACAGGGTAGTTGGTTCATATTGTAACAGTATTCTTGCGCAAAGGAGCTGCTGTATGGAGAGTGATTTTCGTCCCGGTCGTTGCCAAGCTTGTGAGGGAGGGGTGAAGCCTTTGGCTCAAGAAGCGTTGGAGCGTGCCCTTCAGGATTTGCCACACTGGCAGGTGGTGGACGGGGCTTTGGAGCGGCGCACCACATTTCGCAATTTTTTTGAAACCATGGCCTTTGTCAATGCCTTGGCCTGGATCGCCCAGCGGGAAGATCATCATCCCGATCTGCAGGTATCCTATGGGACTTGTGTGATTCGATACCAGACGCACGCCGTGGGGGCCATTACCGAAAATGACCTGATTTGTGCGCGAGCCATCGAATCCCTTCTGGCCTAAGGGCCAGGAGGGAGAAAGTCCGCGGGGATTAGTGTGCGGGCTTGAGGAGGGGACGCATCCCTTCACGGACCTGCCGCTGAATGAAGGCAACGCGGCCGGGCTCTTTCTTGTCCAGTTCGGCAGCGCAGTGAGAGTCGGTGAGGGCTGCGGCGGCCAGCATCACTTCCAACTCGCAGAGGTCCACCTTGGGTTGGGTGAGTTTTTCACTGGGCACATTGAGTTGATCGCCAACCTGCCAGAACATGCGGGCATTCCACATCCGCAATTTTACATTGGGGTTCTGAAACAGCTCGACACAACGAGTGTTGAGGGCATGGGCATCCATAGTTTTGTCTCCTGTCGTAGCCAAGTAAAAATTTCGCCCGGAGGCGCAAGCGCTCAGCATACCCGAAAATCGTGGGAAAAGGGGAGTCCTTTGCCATAAAAAAGCCCCGCCGTGCGGGGCTCTGATTACTTGCTTTGGTCGTTCAGCCGTGGGCAGTATTCATATTGATCTGCTGATTGGTAGCGAGTTCGGGATTGTAGAGATATTCCACGTTCCCTTGCTCCACCTGCTTGAGATACTCCTGGAAGTCGGCCTTGGCCTTGTCCCAGCTGATGCCCATCTTTTCGACCAGGTCTTCGCAGGGCGAAGCATGCCACTGCAGCTGGACGATCTTGAAGGGATCGGCGCCACATGCCAGGGCCGCCAGCTGCACGTCGGCAATGATCGGTACCGAGTAGTTCATGTCATGGGCTTTGCCGATCCACTGGTTCTTGTCCATGGTGGTGATGCAGCCGGTGTCGATGCCAATCATGACGTCGGCATTGGCCTCTTCCCGCGCCACCTTGATCTTGCGGTTCATGGTGAAACTACGGGTGAATTCCCGCTCGGAGATAATGTGCCGAAAACCAAAGCCGCAGCAGTCATACCAAGTGGAGTAGTCAATGACCTGGGCCCCCAGGGCTTGGGCTACCGAGGTCCCCACCGCTGTGCGATTGCCACCCAAGATGCTGTTGTCATACACGGCATCTTCGTGAACCATCTTGTAGTAATGGCAGGCTGCATGGACCGTGACGCGGATGTTGCTCATGTCAATGGTCTGCAATTCACTGGCAATGCGATGCCGCATGACGTGCAGCCATTCACTGTAGTGCACCACTTCTTCGGGAATGACGATCTTGCCATCCACCAGCCTTCCTAGCTTGCCGAGGATTTTCTTGACCTTTTCGCGCAGTTCCGCCGATTCCACCAAATATTTGCGGATCTCCTTGTAGTTGCCAAAGGAGGTGCCGCAATGCACCAGCGGAAAGAAATGCCCATTCTCAAAGCCATGCTGCTTGCCCGATACATAGGCCTGATGGAAGTTGCGCAGGAAGACCGCAGCCAAAGACTCGACGTTGCCAATGCCAGAGCCGTGGTAGTTCCAGGCCGTACAGGAGGTCTGGTCCGTCTCGTCCAGATAGTCGATGCCAAAGTGGTTCATGAACCACATGAGACTGGTGGGATAGCCAGGGATGTTGCCACACTGCCCACAGCTCTTGTGATGCCAGAGTTGATTGGTGGGAATCCGCTTTTTCCAGCCAAACAGGGTGTCCACTTCCACCGGCTTATGGGCATCGCTGATTCGGTGGACGATGATCTCCCCTTCCTTCTCCAGCTCCCACATGTGCTCGCGAATGTCGTCCATCCGCTCGCCAAGATCCACCGTCCGCCGGTCCACATGACTGCGTACCCAAGCCGTCGCCGCTTCCGCTTCCTGGGCCGAGAGATTCGTGTCCTGGAAAAAGGCTCCGTGCCCCGCTACCCCTTGATTCACCGTGTTGTCACTCATA
>JABEBX010016938.1_pt1 | contig 14201 bp, 10 predicted proteins | sample 7245971 | NCBI WGS metagenome assembly JABEBX01 (sample SAMN14506365, study PRJNA622280) | hot springs metagenome | biome: hot spring [ENVO:00000051]|acidic hot spring [ENVO:00002120]; feature: spring [ENVO:00000027]|sediment [ENVO:00002007]; material: sediment environment [ENVO:01001048]... | reverse complement strand
GACTCCGGCTCTCGCATAAAGCCGCGAGAGCCTCCGCTCAGGATGACAGAGACGTGGTTGGTCGAGCAAAGAGCCTGATGTTCAACTATCTACTGACTCCAAAATGGTGAAACTCCAGGCCCAGGGCGTAGCCCTGGGTCCTAACCCGCGGTGACGATCTCCGAGAAGTCGGCGATCTTCGAGAGATCATGCAGCGTCCGGTTGAGCAATGCGAGTCGATTCGCACGAATATCGGGCTCGGGGCTCATGACCATGACCTTCTCGAAGAAGTCGTCGATGGAGGGCCGGAGCGCGGCGATCACGCGCAGAGCTTCACTGTAGTCGCGCTTGACCTGAAGCATCTCGATAGCCGATGCGGCGGCGCTGGCAGTCACGGCAAGGAGCTTTTCGCAAGGATCGAGAAGCAGATCGTGGTCGACGATCAACAGGGCAATCTCCCCCTTCGCCGTGGCCTGCGCGAGGATATTCTTCATGCGCTTGAAGGCGGCGCTGACGGCAAGGAAGTCCTCGCCTCCACGCGCGGCGGTGAGCGCCTGGGCGCGGGCAACCAGATCGCCAAGATCGTCGCAACCCGCGGCGATCACGGCCTTGGCAACGTCGTAGGCCTGATTGCGGCCCTCTCGAAGGTAGAAGTCCATGCGCTCGGCGAAGAAGGATTGCAGCTTTGCGGAGACCTCGGGCGTCAACTCGGTCGCGCTGAGAACTTCATTGAGCTTGAGCGGGAGGCTGGACTCGGCCAGGATCCTGACCACGGCGTTGGCGGCGCGGCGAAGAGCAAACGGGTCCTTCGATCCGGTGGGCTCCATGCCCAGAGCGAACATGCCGGCGATCGTGTCAATGCGGTCGGCCAGACCAAGCACGCATCCTTCCGCGCTGCGCGGGATCGAGTCGCCGGCGGAGGCCGGAAGATATTGGTCGTAGATCGCATCCGCGACGATGGCGCGAAGCCCCTGCGAAGCGGCGTAGAGACCGCCGATGATCCCTTGCAGCTCCGTGAACTCCTTGACAAGCTCCGTGGTGAGATCGGTCTTGGCGAGCCTTGCGGCTTCGTCGATGGCGCGGATGTCGAGCCCGGCCTGGCGCTCCACCGCAATGCTGGCCAGCTTGGCGGCGATGGCGCGAACACGTTCCGTCTTCGCCGCGTAGCTGCCCAGATCCTTCTGGAAGGTCACGTGTTCGAGAAGCTGGACGCGGCCGGTGAGAGGTATGCGCTGGTCGAACTCCCAGAAGAAGCGTGCGTCGTTGAAGCGGGCTCGCAGCACGCGATCGTTTCCCTCCCGGATGATGGTTGCGTTCTTGGGCGTAAGAGCGATGTTGGTAACGGCGAGGAAGTATGGAACGAGTTTGCCGTCAGGGCCTTCAATGGCAAAGTACTTCTGGTGGTCGCGCATCACCGTGACCAGAACCTCTTCGGGGAGCGTAAGATATTCGGGCTCGAAGTTGCCGAGCAGAACATCGGGCCACTCGGTAAGGTGGGTGACCGTATCGACCAGAAGGTGGTCCTCGCGCCAGCGCGCCTCTGGCGCCGAAGAAGCAGGCACAAGGTCAGTGATGCGATCGAGAGCCTTGCGAATCCTGTGGCGGCGACGTTCGACGTCGGCCAGCACAAAGGCGGACTCGATCTGGGTGAGGTAGGTGGCGGGCGAGGAGAGGATGATGGGTTGCCCGCCATAGAGGACGCGGTGGCCATAGGTCGAGCGACCGGCGGTCTTGCCGGCGAACTCGAGCGGGACAACCAAGTCGCCCAGCAGGCAGACGAGCCAGAGGACCGGGCGGACGAAGCGCTCGGGCTTGCCGGCGCGCCAGTACATATTCTTGGCCCAATAGATGCCGGCGATCTCCCTGGGGAGTTCGGCGCAGAGAACCTCGGCGGCGGTGCGGCCGCGCTTGAGCAGGGTGGCCGCGAGGTACTCACCCTTGGGCATGGAGATGGTCTTGAGATCCGCGACCGCCACGCCGGACTTGCGCGCGAAGGCCTCGGCGGCGGGCGTTGGGACGCCGTCCTTGAAGGCGATCTTCACGGCCGGGCCCGTGGTCTGTTCGCGGATGTCGGGTTGCTGGGCCTGGACATCCTTGACCAGGACCGCGAGGCGGCGCGGGGTGGAGTAGCTGGCGGCCACTGGCTCGCCGGCAAGAAGGTGTTCGCGCGTAAGCAAAGCAAGGGCGCGCTTGAGCAGCTCCGCCTGGGCGGAGGCGATCATGCGCGCGGGAACTTCTTCTAAACCGATTTCGAGTAAAAAGTCTGCCATTCCGTTATGCGTCCGTTTCCTTGGCTTGAAACCTCTGGTTAAGTCTCCGTTTTGAACGAGCGGAGATCCATCCCCGCTGCAAAAAGCTCCCGATGAAAAAGGGCTCAGCCCTGAGGGAGGTCTCGTTCCTCCCCCGCAAAACCTGAGTCAGACCCTCCCTACGCAACAGCTTCCGGCAGCGCGGTGAGCCTTCCCTGCTCGGCGTAGATCCTGGCTACGCCGACGATGAGGTTGCGGATGCGGGCCATCACGCCGACGCGCTCAGTCACGGAGATGGCGCCGCGGGCATCCAGCAGATTGAAGGCGTGCGAACACTTGAGCGCCAGCTCGTAGGCGCCGAGGGTTGGGAAGCGCAGGATGCTCAACTTGTCCTCATTCTTCTCATCCAGCGTGACCGTCGCGCGCTCCAGCAGGGCCTTGCACTCCGCCTCGTAGAGGTTGAGCCGCTGCCATAAGCTCGAGACGTCGGCGTAGTCGAAGCTGTAGGCCGAGAACTGCTGTTCTTCATGCAACCGGACAGAGCCATACGTGATCTCAGCCCCTGTGACCGGATTGCGGGACCAGACAATGTCGTAGATGCTGTCGAGGTCCTGCAAAAACTGGGCGATGCGCTCCAGACCATAGGTGATCTCGCAGGAGATGGGGTCCAGCTCCATGCCGCCGCACTGCTGGAAGTAGGTGAACTGGGTGATCTCCTGACCGTCGAGCATCACCTGCCAGCCGACGCCCCAGGCGCCCCCGACGGGCCACTCCCAGTTGTCCTCTTCGAACTTGATATCGTGCTGCGCAAGATCAATGCCGATGGCGGCGAGTGACTCCAGATACAGCTCCTGCACCCGCTCCGGTGGCGGTTTCAAAATCACCTGTAACTGCGTATGCCGAAACAGCCGGTTGGGGTTCTCGCCGTAGCGTCCGTCGGCGGGGCGGCGCGAGGGCTGCGCATAGGCGATATCGATGGGCTTGGGCCCCAGCACGCGCAGGAAGGTGTCTGGCGACATGGTGCCGGCGCCGACCTCAAGATCGTAGGGCTGCTGCAGAACGCAGCCATGGTCGGACCAGAACCTCTGCAGCGTAAAAAGGAGTTCCTGGAAGGTGAGGGGATTTTTCTTTTCCACAACCAAGGGCATCTATCGATTCTAAACGAAGGGGCGAATCTCCCTGAGGAACACCCGGCAACACCGGCACTTCTCATACAGAGAGTCCATTGCTCAACGCACGCCTTCAGAGCCTGTTCTGAGCGCGGCCGTCGCTTGAAGGCTACGGGCTTTAGCCCGTACATCAAGGCAACAGAATCAAAGGGCTTTAGCCCCTGAGGGAATGCATTTGGGAGTTTCGACCTGGAACGGCTAAAGCAACACGGCCGCGCTGCGCAGGCGATGTTCCAGGTGTCGTTCGAGGACGGCGATGGCGAAGGCCCGCAGGTCGGCGTTGCGGTTTGCGGGCCAGGGTTCGGTGGCCAGCTCGGCCAGGGGTGTCCTGCCGATGCGGTGGCTCTCAGCGACCGAAGATGCGCTGAGCGGATGGCTGTTGGGACGGCAGTCGTCGTGACAGGTTACGCCATCGGCGGTGGGAGACCCGTAGACAGCCTGGCCGCGCAAGTCCAGCCCACAGACCGTGCAGTGGCCAAGATCCGGCATCCAGCCCATCAGGCGGTTCATCCAGAGGCAGAAGTACGTGATGGGTAGATGGACGGCGCCAGACTGGATGCTGGTGAGAGTGGTAATCGCCAGGCGAAAGATGTTGTCCTCGGGCGCCAGCTCGGGCATAGCCTCTTCGAGGACTTCGACGACGAACTGGAGGCCGGCGGTGCGGAGGTAGTCGATAGGGGCCGCAAGCGGGGACCAGAGGATCTCGAAGTGATCCAGGCGAACGAGATCCTGACGAGGACGTTCCATATAGAGGGCGCGAACGTGCGTAGCAGGTTCCAGCGCTCCTCCAAAGCGCTTGCGGCTCTTCATCGCGTGACGCGCCACACCCTTCACCCGGCCCTGGTCGCGGGTAAAGAGCGAAATCAGCAGGTCCGCCTCATGAAAGGGCCAGGTGCGGAGGACGATGGCCTCGCCGTGGTGCGGAGTTTGACGGCCTTCAGGCATATGGAAAAATAGGCGGAAGTGAGTCGCGCATGGACAGCAGTGGAAAGAGTGTGTAGTGGTGTCTCACAGATGGGTTGGCAACGAGTTTGTATCAGGACATGACGTTCGTCGCGGCGCAAAAACGGAAAAAGGAAGGTCAGCTTTCGCCGCTGAGGGAACGCTTCTCTCTCCCTGCAAACTGGATGCGACCCTCCTTAAAAGCAGAGCGCGCAGCTCAAGCTGCGCGCTGTGGCAAAGAAACAGTGGCGGGAGAGATATAGATTAACGACCGTAGTGAGTAGCGTTCTTTTCGCGGAAGCTCTCCCACTTTTCGGGCAGATCGTCGCTACCGAAGATAGCGGAGACCGGGCAGACAGGAACACACGCGCCGCAGTCGATGCACTCGGAGGGTTCCGCGATTACATACGCCATCTCAAATTCTCCTTGGAACTGCTTTGACTTAAAACTTCAAAGAGCTTCTCACTCATTCTAGCAACAAAGCCGGCTATGATCGCAGATCGACCGTAAAAATACGGTAATCGCCCTTACCCGGTGCAACGCCCCCGTGACGATCAGACCGTCGTGAGGGGAAACCGGCAGGAGTGCTTGAGGTCGCTCAGGCATCCGTACGCGCACGTTGCGGATGGGTGGGGGGGGCTTTCAGCAGTCCCCCGCTGAGCCTCGCATCTCGTAGTCTTGCCGACGAAAGCAATTTTCCTGTAGGTGTAGTCCGACGCCTCGGCGCCCAGGGGCGTTTTCCCCAATGAAAACACCACTGAACACCTTTCCGGGATACCCGGCAACAGGGAAATCGATCCACTGCACTCGGTTTATGGGATACCCATCAACCGGAAAATTGCTCTAAAGAGTCCCTGAAACGCGACGTGCAGCGAACTCGGCAGGCGTCAGGATGGGATCGAGATTGCGGCCGGCGAACATGTCGGCAAAAAGATGCTCCATGGCTGGATGAAGAAGTCCATTCGACGCCAGGATCTCGCGGCTGTCGAGCGTGAACTTGCTGTCATCGAAGTGGGTGAGGCGGCCACCAGCCTCTTCAATCAGAAGATAGCCGGCGGAGGTATCCCAGGGATTGAGCTGGAACTCCCAGTAGCCGTCGAGGCGTCCGCAGGCGACGTAGGCAAGGTCGATGGCTGCGGAGCCGGCGCGCCGAACACCGTGCGTCCGCAGGGTGAACTCCTGATAGAAGTGAACGTTGGGGCTGTTGTGCCGCTTCTTGCTTGGGAATCCGGTAGCGATCAGCGACTCGGCCAGCGAGCCGGTGCGGGAGACATGGATGGGTGCGCCATTCAGGGTTGCGCCCTGACCGCGTGCGGCGCTGAACATCTCGTCGCGGAGCGGATCGTAGATGACGCCGGCGACCATCTCGCCATCTTCACCGGGCGCCAGGCCGCGAGGACGGCGTTCGCAGCCCATCACCACGCAGAACACAGGAAAGCCGTGCGCGAAGTTGGTGGTGCCGTCGAGCGGATCGACGTACCAGCGAAACTCGCTCTCCAGCGCCTCGCGCGTGCCCTCTTCGCCATAGATGCCGTGCCCGGGAAACGCCCGGTGCAGCCGCTCGACGATCAGCGCCTCACTGGCGCGATCGGCTTCCGTAACCAGATCCACCTCGCCTTTGTACTCGGTGCGGACGCCGCGATGATAAAAGTCGCGCACAAGGGCGCCGGCTTCGCGCGCGATAACTTCGGCGGTGGGGAGCAACTCGTTCATGGAAGAAACCTCTGATTCATTGGTTCATTCAGTCTACGTTGAAATATCCACCAGGGTCTGTCCTCTCGACCGCATCCTGAGCATGACGAAAGGGGGAGTGGAGAGATATCTGTATCTGCTGCTGTCGCCGCTCTTGCGCTCCATCGGACCCGGACTAGAGCATTTCCAGCGTTGATGGGTACCCCGAAAAGGGCGTGCAGCGGCGCTTTCATTGGAGGAAACGCCCATGGAAGTCGAGACATCGGGTACACCTACACTGACAATACTCTAAGCGCCCGCGCCTTCAGAACGCACTGGAGCCCGCCGAGGACCGGAGACGCCCCCTTCGGTGATGGTCCGGATCTGGGCCTTGTAGATGAAGAGATTCGGCTTGCCCTCGCGGGTGAGGCGCAGCATCTTGTCATCAAAGTATTCAATCCAGCCACTGACCGCCTCGCCATCGCGCAGCTTGATGACGACAGGTATCTGGCGGTCGCTGAGGGATTTCAGGTACAGCGCCTCTTGTCCCGTCTCGCCCGCGGGCGGTCCCTTGTGACGCTTCTTCGCCGTCATAGCCATATAAGAATTGTACGGCGAGCACCGGGCGGAAGTCTCCGGGTCGCGTGAGCCCGTACATAAAGGCAACAAAATCAATGGGCTTTAGCCCCTGAGGGAATGCATTTTGGGGATTTCGGTCGAAACAAGGCCTTTTTCCGCAGCCTCTTTAGCCCTCTCAGCCTTTGTTCCCGGCAATGGCCTCCGGAAAGGGCTCACCGTCGGCCCACACCGCGCCATCGACGAACTGCTCTAGCTTCCAGATGGGAACGGTCTTCTTCAGCGTGTCGATGATCCAGCGGCAAGCCTCGAAGGCGGCAGCTCGATGGGCGGAGGCAACGGCGATCAGAACACTGGTCTCACCGATGGCGAGGCGGCCTAAGCGGTGCACGATGGCCACCTCACGCACGCCGAAGCGCTCGATGGCCTCGGAGCGGAGAAGTTGCAACTGCCGCAGCGCCATCTCCTCGTAGGCCTCGTAGTCCAGGTGCAGCGTCGGGCGGCCGCGGGTGTTGTCGCGGGCCAGACCATCGAAGACGCAGACCGCGCCATCAGCTCCGGCCTTCACCGAGCGCTCGATGGCGGCGGCGTCGATAGGCTCGCGGACCAGCGCAACCAGACGGGTAGCCTCCACCGGTGCGCCGCCGCTCACGGGCGGAAGAATCGCTACCTCGTCGCCATCCTGGAGGATGCAGGTGCGCGTTGTGTACTGCTGGTTGACAGCGACTGCCACCGATCGCAGCGCTTCGGCCTGCAGAACACCCTCACGGCAGAGCGCGGAGAGAAGATCGGCGACGGATTCACCTGCGGCAAGATCACGCCAGCCGCCGCCTGCCGGTACGATGGACTTCAGAGGTCCGAAGGCGAGTAGGCGAACACGGATAGGGGACGAACTCATCCCTCCATCATACGGATACCTTGATACTGACCCTTCGGGGGGCGCGCGGCCTGGCATCGAACCGCCAAACCTCCCTCTTTTGATCCATCAAGCGCCCCACCTCTCGATCTTTCCAGAGGTAGGCTCGCGGGCTATGCCCCACCCATCTCATCTTGACGCGCGCGATCCTGTAGGATGCGAACAACAGCCTGTGCTCATCCTCGCCGGGCCATCAAGTCCGGATATACCAACACACTGGAGGTTCCATGCTTAAGGGATTTCGTGATTTTGTCCTGCGCGGCAACGTGATGGATTTAGCCGTCGCCGTGATCATCGGCGCAGCCTTCACCGCCATCGTCACCGCACTGACTACCAACATCATCAATCCGCTGTTGGGGGCGGTCGTAGGCAAGCCCAACTTCGACTATATGGTGGCGCATGTCAACGGCGGCCAGATCAAGTACGGAACGTTCCTCACCGCGATCATCAACTTCCTCCTGATTGCGGCCGTGGTGTACTTCTTTCTGGTGGCGCCAACACAGTACCTGTTGAAAAAGCTCAATCCACCGGCGCCGGCGCCTGCACCACCGGCAACCAAGCCCTGCCCGCAGTGCCTGAGCGACATTCCCGCGGCGGCGACCCGCTGCAAGTTCTGCACGCAACCGGTCTAACTCCTCGTCGCAGCGTTCCCCGCGGAAGGACAGAGACCAGCGGTCTTTCCCGCATGGGAAAGGGCGCAGCGCAAAGAGTGCGCAAAGCCCCGGCTGATGGCAGCCGGGGCCTCGCTTGTGTCTACCCTCTACAACCTACCCTCTACCCTCTGTCTCTATACCCTCTACACGCTGTCTCTACCGGCGCAATGCCATCTGCTCGGTGACGATCTGCGTGAGGTCCGTCTTCTTGAGGCCGTGAACCTCCTCATTGAACTTGTCCACCTTGCTGGACCAGTTCATGGAGCAGAACTTCGGACCGCACATGGAGCAGAAGGCCGACTCCTTGTAGTATTCGTCGGGCAGCGTCTCATCGTGCATGCTGCGGGCTGTCTCCGGATCCAGTGAGAGCGCGAACTGCTTGTCCCAGTCAAAGGTGTAGCGCGCGTGCGAGATAGCGTCGTCGCGATCGCGGGCGCCGGGACGATGGCGCGCGATATCGGCCGCGTGAGCTGCGATCTTGTACGCGATAATGCCATCCTTGACATCCTTCTCATTGGGCAGGCCAAGGTGCTCTTTGGGAGTGACGTAGCAGAGCATCGCCGCTCCGTGCCAGCCGATCATGGCCGCGCCGATCGCAGAGGTGATGTGATCGTAGCCGGGAGCGATGTCGGTGACCAGCGGACCCAGAACATAGAACGGCGCGCCGTCGCAGAGTTCCACCTCCTTGTCGACCTGCTCCTTGATCTTGTCTATGGGGACGTGGCCGGGACCTTCGATCATGACCTGAACATCGTCCTTCCAGGCCTGGCGGGTAAGCTCTCCGAGCGTCTTGAGTTCGGCAAACTGCGCCTCATCGGAGGCGTCCGCGATGGAGCCGGGACGGAGACCATCGCCAAGCGAGTAGCTGACATCGTACTTGGCCATCAGCTTGGTGATGCGGTCGAAGTTTTCATAGAGAAAGTTCTGCTTGTGATGCGCCGTCATCCACTGCGCCAGAATGGCGCCGCCGCGGCTGACGATGCCCGTGATGCGCTTGGACACCATGGGAATGTACTGGATGAGCACGCCGGCATGAATCGTGAAGTAGTCAACACCCTGCTGCGCCTGTTCCTCGATGACTTCGAGGTAGACATCGATGTTGAGGTCTTCCACGCGCTTGACGCGGGCCAGGGCCTCATAGATAGGAACCGTCCCGATGGGAACGGGCGAGTGGCGCAGGATAGCCTCGCGAATCATCGGTATATCCCCGCCCGTAGACAGATCCATCACCGTGTCCGCGCCATGATGTACCGCCAAATGCAGCTTACGCAGCTCCTCGTCCACGTTGGACACCAGCGCGGAGTTGCCAATGTTGGCGTTGATCTTGCACAGCGACGCAACTCCGATCGCCATCGGCTCCAGCTCCGGATGGTTGATGTTGGCCGGAAGAATCATGGTTCCGCGGGCAATCTCGGAGCGGACCAGCTCCGGACTCAGCTTCTCCTTGTGCCCAACGAATGCCATCTCTTCGGTGATCATGCCCTTGCGGGCGAAGTGCATCTGGCTCATGTTCCAGTCGCCGCTGCGCGCCGCCTCCTCCTTGCGCTTCACAATCCAGTCCGCGCGCGGCAGTGGAACCGGGCTGTTGCCGTTGGAGGGGCTGTTGCCGTTCAAGGGGCTGTTGCCGTTGGAATTCCCGTTACCGTTGATGCTCATTTCTGTCTCTCCCACTGGGGTGCGCAAATCGAACGCTGTCGCGCATGTTTCCCACCCTTTTCAAGCATTTTCCGTGTTGATGGGCACCCCGGAGACGGCGTGCAGGGACGTTTCCTTGGAGGAAACCCCGTGGAACTCAAGGCGTCGCGTACACCTACACCGAAAATCCTCTAGCGTCCACGCAGAACCACCCACAGTAAAATTGCTCTACCGGTCGAGTATACCCCGGACTTGGTAGAGTGATCACTGTGAACGACCCAATCGTACCCTCCGTTTCGACCTCCCTCTCATCGCCCCTTCCCCTGGGATTTCGCTGGGCCGCCGTGCGCGCCGGCATCAAAGCCAGCGGCAAACCGGATCTTGCTCTCGCAGCGTGCGATAGCCCCGCCGAGGCTGCGGTTTTGTACACCAGCAACCAGGTGGTCGCGGCGCCGATCATCGTCGGCCGCCGCCACCTGGCTGCCACCGGCAGCAAGGTTACCGCCGTGGTGGTCAATGCCGGCAATGCCAACTGCGCCACCGGCGAACCGGGAATCGAGGCCTGCCATAAAAGTTGTGTCGCCGTGGCCGATGCCCTGGGTTGCGTCTTCGATGAGATCTTTCCCTCGTCCACCGGGATCATCGGCGTGCCCCTTCCGGTAGACAAACTGATCGCCGCTATCCCCGCCGCAAAGGCGGCGCTCGGCAATCGCCCAGAAGACGCCATGGCCTTCGCCTCCGCCATCCTGACCACCGATACACGGCTGAAGGTGGCGCAGGAGAGCTTCACGATCGACGGCAAGACCGTGAACCTCTTCGGCTGCGCCAAGGGCGCGGGGATGATCGGGCCGCAGCTGACTCCTCTCCAGCTCCCGCCGGCGCCGCATGCAACCATGCTGGTCTATCTGTTCACTGACCTGGGCGCAAGCCCAAACGCAAACCCAAACGCGAACCCAGACCATCTCAGCGCAATGCTTGCCGCGGCCGCCCGTACCAGCTTCGACTGCATCTCGATTGATGGAGACATGTCCACCAACGACACCGTGCTGCTGCTGGCCAGCGGCAAGAGCGGTGTGGCGGCGCAGGGTGAGGCCGTTCCCGCCTTCGAGGCGGCGCTGCAACGGGTATGCGACGCGCTGGCCTACAAGATTGTGGATGACGGTGAGGGCGTCTCCCACGTGGTGACGCTGGAGATCTCCGGCGCACCCTCCAACGAGGATGCCCACGCGATTGCGAAGACGATTGCGACCTCGCCGCTGTGCAAGACGGCGTGGTCCAGCGCGGACCCCAACTGGGGACGCCTGCTGGCGGCAGCCGGTCGCGCGGGCGTCGCGTTCGATCCAGCACAGGTACTGATCCACATCGGCGGCCTGCCCGTCTTCGAGTACGGGGTGCGCGCCGCGAGCTTTGACGAGGCCGCCACGCACGCGGCGATGAGCCCAAGGGCTTACACCATCGCCATCCACATCGGCCGCGGGCCGGGACAGGCGCGCTTCATTACCTGCGACCTCACCAAGGAGTACGTCAGCATCAACGCCGATTATTCCACCTAGGGAACCTTTGCATGAGGCCGTGTTTTGAAAGAGCTTGACTTCCGTCCTGAAGGGTACGGGCTTTCGCTTGAAGGGTACGGGCTTTAGCCCGTACCTTGAGTTTCTACATTTTGGAGCCAGTAGATAGTTGAATATCAGGCTCTTTGTTCGACCAACCCCATCTCTGTCATCCTGAGCGAAGCGCGTAGCGCGTAGTCGAAGGAAGGGTCCTTCGGCTTCGCCTCGGGACTCCGGCTCTCGCATAAAACCGCGAGAGCCTTCGCTCAGGATGACAGATCTCAGGGGGCACTGGAAATCATACAACCTCGCATCTATGCAACAAGGCCCATTCCCTCAACGTCTTTAGCCGCGCCGGAAACGCAACAAAATCAGTGGGCTTTAGCCCCTGAGGGAATGCATTTGGGGATTTCGACCCCTACAACACTGTTACCGAGGCTCGCGTGCATCTGAAGCGCCCCAGCGAGCCGCTGAGGGGTAGGGTCACATGGTAAACTGGGAGAGAATGAGCAACTTAAACTGTGGTGTGGGCGGCAGAGAACATGGCCCGGATTCTGCAAGTTGTCCCTCCAACGTCTCCCTTCCTAAAGTGAGGCAATTTGGAATCCTGCTTCTGATGTCGTCGCTGACGGCGATGGTGTGCGCACAGCAGACGTCGCCACAAGGCTATCCGGAGAACTCACAGACGACAGGGGTTGACTGCAGCGATCCCATGCAGGCGAGTTCGGCCGAGTGCTCCAATCCCGGCACTCCAGGCTATTCAGGCCAGGGCACAATCCCTCCAGTGGGCCTGCGCAGCGGATACGGAGCGCCGGCACTCACGCCGGGCGCCAGCTACACCGACGTCGAGCAGATGTCGCGGCAAGCCGGATTACCGGCCCGGACGGTGCTGCCTCCGCAGCCGCTGACAGAGTTCCAGAAGTTTGTTGCGTCCACCTCCGGGCAGGTGCTGCCGATCTTTGGCGCAGACCTCTTCCACGGTGTACCTTCGACCTTTGCACCGCTGAACATGACGCCGGCGCCTCCCAATTATGTGATCGGTCCGGGCGATGAGCTGCGCGTGCGCGTGTGGGGGCAGGTAAACCTCCAGGCCAATCTGCGTGTGGACCGCTCGGGAGAGATCTATCTTCCGCAGGTGGGCCCGGTGCACGTGGCGGGCATCCCATTTTCCGGGCTGGAGACACATCTGCGCCAGGCCATAGGGCGCGTGTACAAGAACTTTGACCTGACTGCGGATGTCGGCCAGACTCGCTCCATCCAAGTCTACGTAACCGGCGAGGCGCTCCGGCCGGGGGTGTACACGGTGAGTTCGCTCAGCACGCTCCTGAATGCTGTGTTTTCAAGCGGCGGACCGTCGGTCGAGGGATCGATGCGCGATATTGAGTTGAAGCGCGACGGCCAGATTGTTACAACCTTCGACCTGTATGACCTGCTGGTTCACGGCGACAAGTCCAAGGACGCGGCGCTGCTGCCCGGAGATGTGATCTTTATCCCACCCGTAGGTGCGGAGGCAGCTCTTACGGGAAGCGTGCGCACGCCGGCGATCTATGAACTGCGCGCGGGCGAGACGTTGGATGAGTTGATTGCGGATGCGGGCGGGGTGTCCACCGTGGCGGCCCAGGCAAGGGTCTCGATCGAACGCATCACGGACCACCGCGACCGGCAGGCGATGGAGGTTCCCTACGACGCGACCGGCCTGCGGGCCCCGCTGAAGGACGGAGACCTGGTGTATGTCTTCCCCATCCTTCCGCAGTATCAAAAGACGGTGACGTTGCGGGGCAACATCGCCAACCCAGGCCGCTTTGCGTGGCATCCGGGGATGCGCGTCAGCGATCTGATTCCGGACAAGGACTCGTTGATCACGCGGAACTACTGGTGGAGACGCGCTCAGCTTGGCCTGCCCGCGCCGGAGTTCGAGTCAACACCACCGGCTGCAGCCATGCAGGGAAGCCAGCAACTGACCGCGCAGCAGCGCGGCAACAACTCTTCGCTGGCAGCGCAGGGGGTTGCGCTCTCCGGCAACATGCCGCCACCGGTTGAGCGCACCACCGTGCGTCAGATAGCGCCGCAGATCGACTGGAGCTATGCGGTCATACAGCGGATGGATCCAAAGACGCTGAAGACCACGCTGATTCCCTTCGATCTGGGCAAGCTGGTGCTGGACCACGACAGCTCACAGGACATCGAACTGCAGCCGGGCGACGTGATCTCGATCTTCTCCCAGTCGGACATCCACGTGCCGGTGGAGCAACAGCCAAAGCTGGTGACGCTGAGCGGCGAGTTTGTGCATGCGGGCGTGTACTCGGTGCAGCCGGGCGAGACCTTCCGCCACCTGGTGGAGCGCGCGGGCGGATTGACTCCGGATGCTTACCTCTACGGCTCGGAGTACACGCGCGAATCGACGCGCGTCTTGCAGCAGGAGCGCATCGACGAGTATGTGCAGAATCTGAGCATGCAGATCCAGCGCAGCAATATGGCGGTCGCCGCGTCCGCAGCCGGTTCCCAGAACCTCTCGACCGCGGCCATGGCGCAGACCAGCGAGCAGACCATGCTCAACCGTCTTCAGCAGATTCGGGCGACGGGAAGAATCGTGCTGAGGTTCAAGCCAGACAGCAGCGGAATCGACAGCCTGCCGGATATAGCCATGGAAAACGGGGATCACTTTATCGTGCCGCCGGTTCCGGCCACGGTGAACGTAGTAGGCGCGGTCTACGACCAGAACTCCTTCCTGTACGTCAAAGGGCGCAAGGTAGGAGCGTATATGCGGTTGGCGGGAGGCCCCACGCGCGATGCCGACCGGAAACAGGAGTTCCTGATGCGCGCCGACGGCGAGGTCGTGAGCTACAACCTGGGCAAGGGGC
>JABEBX010023379.1_pt1 | contig 14204 bp, 8 predicted proteins | sample 7245971 | NCBI WGS metagenome assembly JABEBX01 (sample SAMN14506365, study PRJNA622280) | hot springs metagenome | biome: hot spring [ENVO:00000051]|acidic hot spring [ENVO:00002120]; feature: spring [ENVO:00000027]|sediment [ENVO:00002007]; material: sediment environment [ENVO:01001048]... | reverse complement strand
GGCGTGCCCCGCAACGCCTCCAGACTCAATGCGGCCGTTGTCTGGGCGGCGTAGAACAGGGCCTCCAGCTCCTTCAACCGAAGGCAGCCGATCGCGAGCATCGCCTGCGTTCCATTCAGCAGCGAGATGCCCTCCTTGCCGCGCAGCTCAAGCGGCGCGACGCCGGCGCGACGCATGCACTCGGCGGCGTCCAGCACCATCCCCTGAAACTCCGCGCGGCCCTCGCCGATCAGCACCAACGCCATGTGGGCCAACGGCGCAAGATCCCCGCTGGCGCCCACACTTCCCCGCGACGGAACCACCGGCGTAATCCCCCGATTGAGCAGATCGCAGAGGCGCTCGGCCACCACCGGACGAATCCCCGACAGCCCCTTGGCCAGAACGTTGGCGCGGATCAACATCATGCCCCGCACCGTGGCGCGCGGCAACGGCTCCCCCACTCCGCAGCAGTGCGAACGGATCAGGTTGATCTGCATCGCGTCGATCTGGTTGTCCTCCAGCCGGATGTTCGCGAGCAAGCCGACACCGGTATTGAGCGCGTAGACCGGCTTTGTCCCCCGCATCGCGTCTTCCACGCGCTCGCGGGAGGCTTGCATGCGATCAAGCGCCTCGTTTGCAAGGCACACCTGCTCGCGCCCTTCCGCAACCGCTACAACATCGTCGATCGTCAGCGAAGCTCCATCGAGAGTGATCATGCTGCCATCCTAGGACCGGAGGCATGCGAAGCGGAACGCCCAATCAGCGGTAATGGGCCATTACTCCCGTTGATTCGATGGCACAATAGCGTATGATCGTACCCATCAACGGCACAACGGCCGTATGGCCGTCGCATAAATGGCCGATGCGGGAAGGCTCTGAGGAAGTCGCTGTTTTGCAAGGGCGGGGCTTTAACTTGAAGGGTACGGGCTTTACAGGCTGCGGAAAAACTCGGCGCTTTGAAAGGGCGGGGCTTGGCCTGAAGGGTACGGGCTTTAGCCCGTACATAAAGGCGGCAAAAACAATGGGCTTTAGCCCCTGAGGGAATGCATTTTGGGGATTTCGGTCGAAACAAGGCCTTTTTCCGCAGCCTCTTTAGCCAGTACATGAAGGCAACAGAATCAGCGGGCTCGATCCCCTGAGGGAACGCTGCTTCCTCTCCCGCAAACTTCATCGGGCCTTCCTTGAAGGATTGGAACGAGCGCTGCTTTCGCCGTGCCCTTGAGGAAATAGACGGTGCGCAGACGATGTTCCAAAAGCCCCCGCCGGACCGGCATCGCTCCTCGCCGCCCAGACCGGCATCTCGCATCTCCAGAGAGGACCCATGCTTCCCCACACCGGAATCGATTCCATCGACCGCAAGATTCTGCGCGAGCTGAGCAACGACGCTCGCCTCACCGTAGCCGAACTCGGCCGGCGCATCAGCCTCTCCCCCTCCGCCACCGCCGAACGTCTGCGCCGCCTGGAGAGCCTGGAATTCATTCAAGGCTACCGTGCGGAGATCAACCTGCCGGCCCTCGGCTTCACCATCACCGCCTTCATCCGGCTCACCTGTGAGGGCACGCGCTATAAGCCGTTTCTCAAGTTCGTGCCCACGCTGGACGCCGTGCGGGAGTGCCATCATCTCACCGGCAACGACGCCTTCCTGCTGAAGGTCGTTCTCTCCTCGATGACCGAACTCGAAGACCTGGTGGAGAAGCTGCTACCCTACGGCAGCCCCACCACCAGCATGGTCCTCTCTACGCCACTCGAGAGAAAGCGTCCGGTTCGCTTTTGAGCGTCGACGGCTCTGAGCAGGATGCCGGGGCCTCAGCATCCGCCTGCTGTTCTTCGGCAAGCACGCCCTCGATCTGATCCAGTCCCCAATCGAGATCCTCACGGCTGATCATCAGAGGCGGAGCAATTCGAATCACCCGCTCGTGGGTCTCCTTGCACAACACGCCACGGTCCCGCAGCGCCTCGCAGACCGGCCGGGCCGGCACATTCAACTCGATCGCGAGCCAGAGGCCGCGGCCCCGCACCTCGACGACCTGCCGGCCCCGCAGCTTCAGATTCCGGCGCAGCCGCTCGAGCGCATAGGCGCCCAGCTCCGCCGAACGCTCCGGCAGCTTCTCCTCCACGATGACCCGGATCGCCGCGCGCGCCACGGCACAGGCCAGCGGATTGCCGCCGAAGGTACTGCCATGGTCGCCCGGCCGAAACACCCCCAGCACCTCCGCCGAACTCAGCACAGCCGAGACCGGATAGAACCCGCCCGAGAGCGCCTTGCCAATGATCAAGACGTCCGGCCGGATGCCCTCATGCATGTAGGCGAACAGCTTGCCGGTGCGGCCCAGTCCAGACTGAATCTCATCCGCGATCAGCAACACGCGCTGCTCGCGGCAGATCTCCTCCACTGCGCGCAGGTATCCTTCTGGAGGAAGGATCACCCCGGCTTCGCCCTGAATGGGCTCGACCAAAAACGCGGCTGTGTTCGGCGTAATCGCTCGGCGCAGCGCCTCCGCATCGCCGAAGGGCACGTGCTTGAACCCCGCCGGGAACGGTCCAAAGCCCGAACGGTACTGAGCGTCCGTGGAGAGTCCAACGATGGCGATCGTCCGCCCGTGGAAGTTGTTGGAGCAGACAATGATCTCGGTGCGATCCTCCGCAATGCCTTTGACCGTCTCGCCCCACTTCCGCGCGGCCTTCAGCGCAGTCTCCACCGCCTCCGCGCCGGAGTTCATCGGCAGCATCTTCTCGTAGCCGGTCAGCTCATGCAGGTCACGCAGCAGCCGGGGTAGCTGATCGTTGCGAAACGCTCGCGACGTCAGCGTCACCTTGCGCGCCTGCTCCATCATGGCGCTCAGAATCGCCGGATGACAATGGCCCTGATTCACCGCCGAATAGGCTGCGAGAAAGTCCAGATAACGGCGCCCGTTCACATCCGTCACCCACGCCCCCTGCGCGCGCTCAATCACCACATCCAGGGGATGATAGTTATGAGCGCCATACCGGTCTTCCATCGCGATCAGGTCAGCGTCCTGTTGCCGCTCCCGGCTCTCCTTCTCAGGAACCGCATCGACGCGATGCAGCTCCGGGGTCAACTTCATCACCAGGCACTTTGCGGCGCCCCCAGCCTTCAGAAACTCATCCAGCAGCACCTGCACTACATCGAATCCCCGGCCGCGCAACTCCCGCTCCAGCTCCGCGCTGATGCGGTTGAGCACGATCGTCCGGCCAATGTTGACCGCATTGCAGGCGAACACCAAGGCATCCTGCTCGGAGACGGCAATACGCATCTCCGGCGGATAGAAGGCTTGAATCTTCCGCAGGGAGGCCTCATCAAAGGCTGGCGGGTAGTAGAGGATGGAGCCGTCTTCAAGCGGCGCGAAACAGGTATCCAGGTGATAGAAACGCGGATCCACCAAGCGCAGTCCAACCACCTCAACATCCTCCCAAATCCTCCGCAGCGCGTCGTGGCTTGCCTCCATGGTCCGGGGTCCGTAGCCGGCCCACAGTCGAGATCCATCCGCGGAAAACAGCGCATCGCCCTCGCCCTCGAACGGCGTCGCCCTGGGAAGATCGACGATCCGGTAGCCGGCCTCACGAAACCACTGACGAAACCACGGCTCCTCTCCCTGCCGCTCGATGTGCCGGAAGCTACTGATGGCAACCACGCCCTTGCGCGCCAGACCGGCATTGGCGGTGAACACCATATCCGGTGAGCCGGCTACAGGTTCCACCAGCAGAATATTCGCGACCTTTGAGAGCGCGGCATACAGGCTCTCCCACTGCTCCAGCGCGCGCCGCCGGGAGGAGTGGCCCAGGTTGCCCTGCATCCAGGGATTAATGACATAACTCACCTCGTACAACTTCGGAGGGCACATAAGAAGGGTCTGCGCGTGATTGCCGACGAAGTCGTGGCGATCGGTTGGAGTGCTTGCTGTCTCTTCGAGTAAGTTGGTATTCATCGTAATAAACCCCTTGATATTCAGGAGCATGGCAGGGTTACACGACGGCCGTCAACGAGAATGATTATTCATCGCGCGCAGCATAGATATGCGGTATAGATATGCGAAATACACGGCATAGATATGCGAGCTGCGGCTCCAGCGGCATGCATCCGCACCAAACCCAGCGCCAAAGGCGCGGCTCCATAACAGCCCAGGGCAACCGGGGTCCCCAACGAGCGCTTTTGCTCGTTGGGGAGGGACGCCCTGGGTATTGTTCCGGCCAAGACCCGCGAGGGCTGAAAGCCCGATCTATAGGGCTTTCGCACCGCGGGAATGTACCTCAGCGGGTTCCCTCAGTGAGAACCGCTACATTGTCATGGTAAAGGTTGACATTTTATAAGTTGACAATTCATAATAAGAATACTCAAGCGAGAACTTCCATGCCAGCCGCAACGATCAAGCCGGACCCGTTTTACGACCGCTCGGTCGAACTGGCGGCGCTGGATCGCGCCTGGAAGCGTCCTGGAAACAGCGGACAAATGCTGCTTCTTTATGGCCGCAGGCGGCTTGGCAAAACCTTCCTTCTCCAGCGCTATTTCACGGCGGGAGCTTCGGGAAATGAGCCGGCAAAGCCGCATTGCTACTACCTGGCCGAACAGTCCACGGCGGCAGCGCAGCGACTTATCCTGGCGCGGCAGTTGCTTGCGGCGCTACCGGCCAAGGGGGTAACGGCAGAGGAAGTTGCCGTCTCATGGAATGCGCTTCTGCGCTACGGCTCCCAGCAGGCACGAGCCCGGAAAAAGGGTGCGGGCCGCTTCGCATGGATTCTCGACGAGTTCCCGTATCTCGTCGCCCAGACGCCCGAGTTGCCCTCCATACTGCAAGCGTGGTGGGACCGGGAAGGGGTTCACTCTCCACTCTTTTTGGTTCTTTGCGGCTCGCAGCTCTCGGCCATGGCCGCGCTTGGCGAGGCAAGCGCGCCGCTCTTCGGACGATTCAATGCCGGAATCTTCCATCTCGATCCGCTTCAGTACGAAGATGTCGCCTGTTTCTACGGGAACAGTCCGCACTACGGCGTCGTTGAAAAATTGCTGATGTACGGTGTCTTTGGTGGAACGCCGCGCTATCATGCTCTGGTCGATCCATCGCGCCCACCTGCCGAAGAGATTGTCACTCTATTGATGCAGCCGCGCGCCATACTCGAAAACGAAGTGCGCTTCCTCCTGGGAAGCGAACAGATTCGCGACCCCGCGCCCTACAACGCAATCCTGGCGGCGATTGCCGGGGGCGAGACCAGGTTCAACGGCATTCAACAGGCGATCGGCGCCGAACGAGGGGCGCTTTCAAAGTCCTTGCGCACGCTTCTGGATCTGGTTTGGATTCGCCGCGAACTGCCTTTTGGAGAAACCTCCGACCGTCGCGCGCTCTACCGCGTTGCCGATCCGTTTCTGGCCTTCTGGTATCGCTTTGTCGCTCCCCTTGCCAGCGATCTGCAGTTCTCCGATCCCGCTGCCGTGTATGCCGCCCATGTCGCGCCCCGCTTGGCCGAGTACATGGGCTGGTCCGTCTTCGAGGAGATCTGCGGCCAGTGGCTCCAACGCCATGCCAAGCAGCGGCTTGGCCTCACCCTTCGCCGGATGGCGCGCTACTGGAGCCGTGACGGCCGCACGGAGATCGATCTGATGGCGGAACTCAGTCACGGAACCTACCTCTTTGGCGAATGCCCGATCCAGCCGAACGGCTGCACCTTGTCGCCGAGGGCGATCTGCTCGCCTCCTAGAGAACCATCTCCTTCCTGGTCTATCCAGGGGAAGGAATCGGAAAGCAATCTCGGCAAGAATCTTCGTACGTTCGTTCGCAGTCCTGGCGCCGCCATTGCCTGCTCGCGATGCACCGATAGCGCTTCATTTGCCGTCGGCGCCGTCGGTGCATGGAGCAACGCTTAAGCTGCCCCATGCATCGGCGCGCAACCAAGATTACTCGGATTACTCGGATTACTCGCCAATATCGAAACTTACCCCCTGCGCAAGGGGCAGGTGCGTTCCGTAGTTCATCGTGTTCGTAGCTCGGCGCATATATTGCTTCCATGCATCCGAGCCGGACTCGCGGCCACCGCCGGTCTCCTTCTCGCCTCCAAACGCTCCACCAATCTCGGCGCCCGAGGTGCCGATGTTGACGTTGGCGATCCCGCAATCGGATCCAGAGGCTGACAGGAACCGCTCCGCCTCCCGCATGTTCAGCGTGAAGATGGATGAAGAGAGTCCTTGCGGAACATCGTTCTGCAACGCAATCGCCTCGTCCAGATCGCGATACTTCAGCACATAAAGAATCGGCGCAAACGTCTCGCGCTTGACCACTGCGATCTGCTCGCGGACCTCCACCAGCGCGGGCCGCGCGTAGAAGGCCTCCTTGGCGTTTTTCATCTCGATACGGTCGCCGCCGGTGATGGTTGCTCCCGCGCTCCTGGCCTCCTCAATCGCCGCCTGCATCTCCTCGAAGGAGCGGCCGTGGATCAACGGCCCCACCAGGGTTCCCTCGGTGCGCGGATCGCCGACCACCACGGAGAGGTACACGTGCTTCAGCCGTGTGAGCAGATCGTCGTAGATCGACTCATGCACGATCAACCGCCGCAGGGTCGTGCACCTCTGCCCGGCTGTCCCCATCGCTGAAAACGCGACCGCTCGCAGGGTAAGATCCAGATCCGCGCTGGGGCAGACAATGGCCGCGTTGTTGCCTCCCAGCTCCAGAATCGCGCGTGCGAATCGCCTGGCCAGCCGCGGCGCCACGATTTGTCCCATGGCGGTAGAGCCCGTCGCCGAGATAAGAGATACCAGCGGCGAATCCACCAGCGCCTCCCCAACCTTGACATTGCCGATCAAGACGGCGCACAGCCCTTCCGGCACATCTCCCAGCCTGCTGGCCGCGCGCTCAAACAGCGCATGCACCGCAAGCGCCGTCAGCGGCGTGGTGTGCGAAGGCTTCCACACCACGGCATCGCCGCACACCAGCGCCAGAGCCGCGTTCCACGACCACACGGCCACCGGAAAGTTAAACGACGAGATGACGCCCACCACGCCCAGCGGATGCCACGTCTCCATCATGCGGTGGTCCGCACGCTCCGAGGCGATCGTCAACCCGGTCAACTGCCGCGAGAGACCCGCCGCGAAGTCGCAGATATCGATCATCTCCCGCACCTCGCCGGAGCCCTCCGAGAGGATCTTGCCTGTCTCGATCGTCACCAGGCGTCCCAGCGTCTGAACCTCCGCGCGCAACTCCTCTGCCAGCACCCGCACAAGCTCGCCGCGCCGCGGAGCAGGCACATTGCGCCACGCGAGAAACGCCTTGTGCGCCGCCGCGATCGCCTCCCTGGTTGCCGCCTCGGTGATCGTTGTTACGTGCGCAATCACCTGCCCGGTGATCGGAGTCCGTACCTCCTGCGTACCCTCGGTGTACGCCCTCTCGGGCACACCCAACCGTGACAGCAAAGCGTGGACCTCATGATCCAGCGCATCGTTCAACTCGTGGCCAGTTGCAACCATGTTCGTCGTCATAACCGCTCTCCTCGCATCTCGAACCCGAAATCTCGGAATCTCCAATCTCGTTTTCTTGTTTTATCGCATCTCGCCTGATTGCATGACCTCAACGATGCACTCTTCCAGCAGGTCCAGCGCAACATCGGTCTCAGCCTGCGACACCACCAGCGGCGGGCACAGGCGAAGCGTGTTGGCGCCGCAGCCCAACAACAGCAAGCCTTTCTTGAAGGCGAGGTTGACGATCTTGTCGCGCAGCGCGCCGGCAGCCGCGCGTGTCTGCTTGTTTTCGACGATCTCCACGCCGATCATCAGGCCGCGTCCGCGCACATCGCCAACGATCTCGTGCCTGGACACCCAGCCGCCCAGCCGCTGCAGCGCCGCGCCTCCCACCGTGGCCGCATTGGCCATCGCCTCGCGCTCGATAATCTCCAGCGTCGCCAGCGAGGCCGCAAGGCACAGCGGGTTCCCGCCGAACGTGCTGGCATGCGAGCCCGGCGCCCAATCCATCACCTCGGCCTTGGTCAGGCACACGCCCAGCGGCATTCCTGAAGCAATGCCCTTGGCCATGCAGACCATATCCGGCTGCACACCCGAGTGCTCGATCGCCCACCACTTGCCCGTGCGTCCGGCTCCCGATTGAATCTCATCGACCACCATCAAAATTCCGTGCCGGTCGCAGATCCTGCGAATCTCCTGCAGAAAGATGTCGGGTGCAACCACGTACCCTCCCTCTCCCTGAATCGGCTCGACAAAGATGGCTGCAACCTCCTCCGGCGCAAGCAGCGTCTTGAAGAGCTTCTCTTCGATATACCGTGCGCAGCCCAGAGCGTACGCCTCCTGCTCCCGCGGGCTGCTGCCGGGGTCGGTGTCGCGGTACGCGTAGGGATAACGTACATGCGTGACGCCCGGAACGAAGGGAGCGAAGCGCCGCTTCTGCTGCACCTTGGAGGCCGTCAGGGACAGCGCGCCCATGGTGCGCCCATGGAAGCTCCCCAGGAAGCTGATGATGTTCTGCCGGCCGGTGTGATACCGCGCCAGCTTCAGAGCGCACTCCACCGCCTCGGCGCCGGAGTTGCCGAAGTAGACGCGGTGCGGCCCATCCATCGGCGCAATCGCGGAGAGCTTGGCCGCCACCTTCGGCATCAGGTCGTAATAAAAATCCGTGCCGGACATGTGCATCAACTGCGCGGCCTGATCTGCTTTGCCTCTGGGCCGGGCACGGCCGTAACGAACTTGGGGCCGCGGCGCGCATGCGTCTCCGGGGATGCTACGCGAACTGGATTCTGTATCTGGGTGACGGGTGTTTGGGTGCTCATGGAAATCTCCTTTGGTCCCCGCATCACTGGTGCGGGACAGAACCTGTTGCAAGACGTGACGCTTGGCTCACCATGGACGGAAGATCCATGGCAAGCTCGGAACAAACCTGGGTTGCGAGGCGTCGCGAACTTAATCGCCGGAGAAGAGATTGGGCCGCAGGCTGCTCGGAAGCGCGTGCGCATGCACACAGACACTCTCATGTCTCTTTGCATCCCTGCGCGCCTGCTGGAGCTCGAGAGCCGAATTACCTGGCATCGACATGCGTTCCCCTACTCGTTGCCAAGATTATAGCGCTGTCAACCAACAGCCGGCATGATCGCTCACTATAACCGATAACAACAGATACCAAGGCAACCATAGCTACAGGCGTCCTTCCGCCACGCCGCGCTCCGGCCGCGATGAAATTTCCCTGGCGACCTGAGCAAAAGACAGATGCGGGTCTGTCTGACGCACCTCTACAGCATCCGGAACTACAGCGTCCGGAAGATTGTTCTATCGCTGCTTCCACACGGGTTTGCGCTTCTTCAAAAATGCGTCCACGCCCTCCACGGCGTCTTCGGTGGAGGCCAGGGTGGCAAACAGGTCATCCATCACGTCCAGGCTCTGAGGATAGGGAATATCCTGCAACCTGTTCAGGCCCTCTTTGCCGATACGCAGCGCAAACGGGCTCTTCGAGGCCAGCTTGACGGCCAGCTCTCGGGTCACGGCCGCCAACTCCTGTTCGGGCGCCACTTTGTTCACCAGTCCCAGCGCAGCGGCCTCGTTGGCGCTGAACCTATCTCCGGTGAGAACCATCTCCATCAGCTTCTTTCGTCCCAAGGAGAGGCTGGTCGGCGCTGCCGGGCCCAGACAGACCAGGCCGATGTTAATCGCGGTCATTCCGAAGATCGCGGTCTCGGCCGCCACCGTCAGGTCGCAGGCAAAGGCCAGGCCCGCTCCATTGGCCAGCGCATAGCCCTGCACCGAAGCGATGGTCACCTTCGTCATCCGCGCCAGCGTATGGTAAAAGGTGTCGATCCGGGACAGAAACGAGCGCACCTCCGGCTGGGTCTTGCGGGGCGTGAACTGGTTGAGCAGGATCCCGGTGCTGAAGTTCTTTCCCGCCCCTTCCACCACTACCACCATCACCTCCGGATCCTCTTCCATCCTGTGCAACGCCGCATCCAACTGCTGCGCAAAGGGGATGGTAAAGGTATTCATCGCCTGCGGCCGATTCAGCGTAATCCACCCTATACGCCCTTCTTTTCTGGTGATGATCGGATCCTGTTGCACGCGTCACTCTCCTTCTTCCCGCGGATTCCGTACACCTTGCATCGCGAAGCTCCGCTCTGCGCACGTCTGGGCTCCAGTGTAATAGGCCCCACAGAGAGTTCCCTTGCGATGCAGGCGCGAACTCGGCCCGCACCCTGTTTGGATGCGCCTGTTTGCGAACGGCCGGCCGGTAATGGAATCTCCCGCGCTCCCGTGAAGGACCGGGCCCCCGCGGAGTGCTACCATGCGAGGATGAACCCTGGGTTGCTCCTCGACCTTGCGCATCAGCCGCCGCTTGACCACGAACATTTCACCGCCCATCGCGAGCTCGAAGCTCTGCTCAAGAAGAGCGTGCGGGGTGAGGTCCGCTTCGACCTTGGCTCGCGCGCCCTATACGCGGCCGACTCCTCGAACTACCGCCAGCTTCCGGTGGGTGTTGTCCTGCCCCGCGACGCGGCCGACGTGGAGGCAGCCCTGGCCGCCTGCCGCGCCACCGGAGCCGCCGTGCTGCCGCGCGGCGCGGGAACCAGCCTGGCCGGCCAATGCGCCAATGTGGCCGTGGTCTTCGACTTTTCGCGGCACATGAACCAGATCCTCTCGGTGGACCCCGAGGCAAAGCTGGCGCGCGTGGAGCCGGGCCTGGTGCTGGACCGGCTGCGCGAAGCCACGGAGTTGCACCATCTGACCTACGCTCCCGATCCGGCCACGCACTCCCGCTGCACCCTGGGCGGCATGATCGGCAACAACAGTTGCGGCGTGCATGGCCTGCTGGGTGGCAAGGTGGCTGACAACGTCGAGTCCCTGGAGGTGGTGCTCTACGACGGTACGCGCCTGACCGTGGGCCGAACCTCCCCAGAGCAGCTTGCGGCCCTGCGGCGCTCGGAGGGCCGCGTGGGAGCCATCTACGAGGGATTGGCTCAGTTGCGCGACCGCAACGCCGATCTGATTCGCTCCCGTTTTCCCCGCATTCCCCGCCGCGTCTCCGGCTATAACCTGGACGAGTTGCTGGAGGAGAGCGGCTTCCATGTGGCGCGCGCGCTGGTCGGTTCCGAGGGCACCTGCGCCACCGTCGTCGCCGCCACCCTGAACCTGGCCGCCAGCCCACCCTTCCGGGTGCTCACCGTGCTGGGCTTCGCCGACCCTTTTCTGGCCGCCGACTGCGTACCGAGAGTCCTCGAACACGGCCCCATTGGACTGGAAGGCTTTGACGGGCTTCTGGTCGAGTTCATCCGCCGCAAGCGCCTGGCCGCCAACGACGTGGACCTGCTGCCGCCCGGCGGCGGCTTTCTGCTGGTCGAGATGGGCGCCTGGGATGAGGCCGAGGCGCAGACCAAGGCCGCCTCGCTGGCGCGCGCCGCACAGAGCTGGCCGCAGTCGCCCGTAACCCGCATCTACACCACCGAAGACGCGGCCCGCATCTGGCACATCCGCGAGTCGGCCCTGGCCGCCACCGTCTTCGTTCCCGGAGAGCCGGAGGGCTTCGAGGGCTGGGACGACGCCGGGGTTGACCCGGCGCGGCTGGGCGATTACCTGCGCCAGATCACCGCGCTGATGAAGGAGTTCGGCTACCGCAGCGCGCTCTACGGCCACTACGGACAGGGATGCGTCCACATGCGCATCAACTTCGACTTCCGCTCCGTGGAGGGAATCGGCCGCTTCCGCCAGTTCATCGACCGCGCCGCCGATCTGGTCCTGCGCTTCGGCGGATCGCTCTCCGGCGAGCACGGCGACGGCCAGGCCCGCGCCGCTCTCCTGCCCAAGATGTTTGGCCCCGAGCTGATCACGGCCTTCCGCGAGTTCAAGGCCCTCTGGGATCCGGACAATCGCATGAATCCCGGCAAGCTCTCCGACGCGGTGCGCGTCTACGACCCGGTGGAGAACCTGCGCTACCTCCCGCCGGAGGCGATGATGACGGGGAAGGCCCGCTCTGCGAACACTGAGGCTCCTACGCCTTCAGAGACCCGTTTAGAGGCCCATCCGGAGACGCATACGGCCACGAGCCCGGAAACTACGGCCACGAGCAAGGCAACTACGGCCACGAGCAAGGCAACTACGCAGACGAACCCGGCAACGCACTTTGTCTTCGCCGCCGATGCCGGCTCCTTCCTGCACGCCGTCGAGCGCTGCGTCGGCGTAGGCGCCTGCCGCAAAGAGAAGGGTGGTGTGATGTGTCCCAGCTACCGCGCCACCGGCGAGGAGAAGCACTCCACGCGTGGGCGCGCGCGCCTGCTGTGGGAGATGCTGGCCGGGGCACTGCGCGAGGAAGGCTTCCAGAGCCAAGCCGTTCACGAGGCGCTCGACCTCTGCCTGAGCTGCAAGGCCTGCAAGAGCGAGTGCCCGGTGGCGGTCGACATGACCGCCTACAAGGCCGAGTTTCTGGCCCAGCACTACCGGGACCGGCGGCATCCCCTGCAACACTACATCTTCGGCTTTGCCGACCGGTTGGCCCAGATGGGCTCGCTCACGCCGGCGTTGACCAACGCCCTGTTGACCGGCCCTATCACCAGCCCTCTGATCAAACACATCGCGGGCGTGGCGCAGGAGCGGCAACTTCCGCGCCTGGCCGCCAAAAGCTTCCAAAAGGTGCGCGCGGAGCACCCCAAAACACATGCAAAGACGCATCCAAAGACGCATCCGGACGCGCACGCCAACCAGCAGCCGGATGCCAGCCGAGTGCTGCTCTGGCCCGATACCTGGAACAACTACTATCACCCCCGGAGTCTGGCCGCCGCGGAGTCCGTTCTGACCGAGGCCGGCTTCGCGGTAGAGGTTCCCACGGGCCATATCTGCTGCGGCCGTCCACTCTACGACTTCGGCCTGCTCGATGCGGCGCGCCACTATCTGGCCCGTGTTCTCGACCGCATGGAGAACGCGATCGACGCCGGACTGCCGTTTGTCTTTCTCGAGCCCAGTTGCGCCAGCGTCTTTCGCGACGAGATGCGGGAGTTGTTTCCCCATGACCCGCGCGCAGAGCGCATGCGCGAGCAGGTGTGGCTGCTGGCCGACTTTCTCGCTGCCAAAGCTCCCGATTTTGCCGTCGGCCGGCTCGCCGGCGAGCACATCCTGATCCACGGCCACTGCCATCACAAGGCGGTCTTCGGCGGCCCGGCCAACGAGATCGCGCTGCTCAAGAAGGCTGGAGCCGAGGTTCAGATGATCCAGTCCGGCTGTTGCGGCATGGCTGGGCCGTTCGGCTTTGAGGCGGATAAGATCGATCTCTCGAAGAGCATCGCCGCGGACGGTCTGCTGCCGGCGGTCGAAGCCGCCGCTCCAACCACCCTGATCGTCGCCGACGGCTTCAGTTGCCGCGAGCAGATTCAGCAGCTAGGCCATCGCTCGGCGCTGCACTTCGCCGAGGTTCTGGCCGGTCCCCCCGACCGCAAGCGATGAATCGAGCGGGCGGAGGGTCAAGAAGCGGAAGACTACGCGCGGGGAGGCGGGGTGCCGGAATCCACCAAAGCCTCCACGCTCCACCGCGAGTTGGCTTACTGGACCACTTTGTCCATTAGCCAGGAATCACGGCGGCGTGACCTTGCTTGTGAGCGAATTGATGCAATGCCCGGTCAAAGGTAACCAGCGTAGCCTGAATCTCCTTCGCATAGGCGAGTAGAAAGCAGTCTCCGACCGCCTTTGACGCCTGCTGTGCCCCAAATGGTTCGGTGGTCAGACGAAACCCGGTGCCCAGGTTGCGCGGCTCAGGATAGAACTCCACGCGCGAGTCTTCGAGCCAGCGATCATACACACTCCAGGCTTTGCGGAGCGTCAGCGTCTGCTCCCCCATTACGGAGCTGTTGGTGAGAAGGCGCAGCAGCCCGATCTGGGTATACCGGGAAAAGATCAGCTTGCGATCGTCCGGCAGCATCTTCAGCCACTTCCACGCACTGGCGCTATGAATATGGCCGGTGTCGGAGAGGGCCAGCCAGACATTCAGATCAGGAAAAAATAAGGTCATGCGGGTTCTCGTCCGTTGGGTACTGCGGACCACGCTTGCCGGAGCCGCGAATCAGAGGGCCAGTGACCGGTCGTCCCTTGGCCGCGCCCGGATAAGTCTGCTCAATTGCATGGACGATCAAGGAGCGAATCGAGGCGCCGGAGCGTTCCGCGCGGTAGCGCAGCCGGTCATGCAGTGGCTCGGGGATATCAATGGTGGTCCGGACTGCCATGCCATAAGTATGGCACAAGGGATGGGAGTGCG
>JABEBX010023833.1_pt1 | contig 14207 bp, 12 predicted proteins | sample 7245971 | NCBI WGS metagenome assembly JABEBX01 (sample SAMN14506365, study PRJNA622280) | hot springs metagenome | biome: hot spring [ENVO:00000051]|acidic hot spring [ENVO:00002120]; feature: spring [ENVO:00000027]|sediment [ENVO:00002007]; material: sediment environment [ENVO:01001048]... | reverse complement strand
TTAAATGGGGCTGATCGGGTTCGAACCGACGACCAGCGGGTTATGAGCCCGTCGCTCTACCTAGCTAAGCTACAGCCCCAAAGCTCTAAAGCTATAATGTACCTAGAATATTTAATATTTTCCGATTCCGTTTTAAATATTTACCTCAAATCGCAAACTTATACAATCAAGCCAGCACATAATAAATTGTTTGATCTTTTAACATTGACCTTATAATTCCCTCACGTTCTAGATAAATTAAGTGTGCTATTGTTTCTCCTACTGCAAAATATTTCTGTGCTTTTGGAAAGGTTTTCCAGCCTCCAGCTTTTAAGTTCCAGGATATAGATCCCGCAATTTCGTACGCAGTTCTTTTTCCTTCTTTTATAGCTAAAAGTATTTCATCAAGCCTAATTTTATGATGATCTTTAATTTCATCGATTCTTTTCTTTTGATCAAATCCCAAATCTCCGTGACCTGGTAATACCAATTCTACATCCAGGTCATATATTTTATCCAAGCTTTCAATATAGCTTTTTAACGAGTTGTCCAGAGAAGGCCACCATGTAATATTAGGAGTTATATCAAAAAGAAGGTGATCCCCTGAAAATAGAATTTTTTTGTATGGTTCGAACAGGCACATATGCCCTGGTGAATGGCCCGGAGTAAGAATAGCTTCTAATCTAAAGGTGCCATAGTTAAGGGTATCTTTGTCTTTCAGTGCTTTAAAGTTTATTTTTTTAAATTCATCACTTATCGGATACGTTTTAACAAACATATTATTTAAAATTTTAAATGCACTTTCTAGTTCACTTTTCGGAAAACCGTTTTTATCCATATATTTATTGATCTCCAGCCAGTAAGTAGAGCTGTTTGAATATTCAAAGACAATCTTATGTTCAACATCACTCAAATAAACAGTCGATCCTAATGCTAATTTGCTAATTAAACCAATATGATCTGAATGCATGTGAGTAATGAAAAAATCAGTTTTATCTAGCTTTACTTCGAGCTCGTCCAAAGCATTAATCATTGCATCATAACATTCCTTCATATTCATGCCCGTATCGATCAACAAAGATCTTTTGGCTCCCTTGATTAGATAAGAATTCACATATCTGAGCGGGCTATCAGATAAAGGTATTTTAATTCTAAATAGATCTGGCATTATTTCCTTGATATTCTCGCTGTATTCTTTTTTAAGAACCATCCCTTTTCATAATATTGACATTATATTTAATCATTTGTACCAAAAAACAAGAGAGAATTTTAATATATGCGGGTTCATGATTAGTAACTATGAAAAAAGTCCAACTTAAAAAAAATGTTTTGGACGATGTTGCAGTAAATGATATAGCGGAGATTAGAGATTTAGTATTAAAATTGCAGAAAGAGGGGAAAAGAGTGTACAGATTAGAGTCTGGTGATCCATCTTTCAATGTTTCAGAAACCATAATTAACGCTATTAAGGAGGCTTTGATTAACGGTAAAACACATTATACAGAATCTGCAGGTATTCCAGAGCTTAGAGAACGAATTTCGATTAAATTAAGAAAAAAGAACAAGATAAAAAATGCAATTCCAGAGAATGTCCTAGTTACGAGCGGAGGTACAAATGCACTTTATATTATCTTTAGAGCGCTGTTATCTAGGGGAGACAAAGTAATAGTTCCAGATCCTATGTGGACTGATGTCAAGGAGATAGTAAAACTTGCCAACGGAAAGCCAATAAGTATCCCGATCGATCAGTATAAAGACTTGGGAAATATTTCAGGGTCTGAAAATATACGAGCGATATTCATAAGCTCCCCACACAATCCGACTGGCAAAGTGTTAAAGAAGGAAGAATTAGAGAAAATTATCAAATTTGCAGCTGAAAAAAACAGTTTTATAGTAAGCGATGAAACTTATGAAGACATAATATTTGATAACAACAAACATATCAGCCCAGCCTCAATTTATCCAGATACCATATCCATTTTTTCAATGTCAAAAAGTTATGCTATGAGCGGTTTGAGAATAGGATATATCTATTTGGATAACGATCAGCTAATAGAGAGATCAAAAAAGATGCTCAGATACACAGTCAATAGCGTAACATCGATTGTACAGTATGGTGCGCTTGCAGCTTTAAGCATTTCAAATGAGGAGATTGAAAAAATGAGAAAAGAGTACCAGAACCGGAGAGATATACTTTACGATGCTGTAAATAATTCAAGGTACCTAAATCCAGTATTACCAGAAGGCACATTTTATCTCTGGACAAGCATCAAGAACTATCCAGAAGGCATAAAAAACTCCTGGGAATTTTCAAGATATGTTCTTGAAAAATATAATATAGGCACAGTACCAGGCTCTGTATTTGGCGAAAATGGAGAGAATCATGTACGATTTTCGTTTAGTGCAGACACAGAACAGATCGTTGAAGCGTCAGAATTGATAACCAGGGTATTATGATGTTTTAGCTTCTATGGCATCATCCGTTTAAGATCAGCAGACTTATTTTTATTATTTACTTTTGATTTTTAATAAGATGTGTGAGAATAATTTTCATCGCTTCAGAAGATCCAAGTCCTAACGTGGATGCATGTGCATCTCTGGCAAACCGTTCTATAACAGTTCCACGCGTATATCCAAATCCTCCTGATACATGAAGACTGTTTTCAACGCTTTTCATTAATGCCTCAGTTACAAAAAGCTTAGTAGCTGTACTTTCTATGCTTATAGGTTTATTCATATCCATCAACATTGCAGTATTGTAAACAAGAAGCCTTGAAGCCTCAAGATTAGTCAACATCTCGGAGATATAGTTCTGGATATGCTGATAATTTATGATCTGTAATCCTCCACTTTTTCTGTTTCTGGCAAATCTCACAGATTCTTCAAAAATTCTCTGCATCATACCAAGCGATCCTGCAGACAATGTTACCCTTGCTCTTTCAAGCACTGTTGAAAAGATCTTTAACCCCATGTTTTCAGTGCCAATGATAGATTCTTCACTGATTGGAGCGTTATCGTAATAGAGCGAAGAAATTGCAGTGCCTCTCATGCCAGTCATATGGATCTTAGGGCCTATTCTAAAATTCTGGGTATTTTTTTCAACAAGAAATGCAGATATTCCTTTTTCTCTCAGTTCCGGTGCAGTTTTTGCAAAAACAATAAAATAGTCTGCAACCATAGCGTTCGTGATAAAATTCTTAGATCCTGTCAGGTAATAGGTACCATTAACTTTTTTAGCAGTGCTTTTGATACCTCCCACATCTGTTCCACCAACAGGTTCTGTAAACGCAAATGCTGGTATTTTTCTTCCCGATACAATTTCTTTGAGCGTTTTCTTCTGATTTTCATTACCAAATAAGAGTATCGTGTTTTCATACAAACTTTTCAATTCCATCAGTATGGCAGTATTTGAGTCCACGCGCGCAATTTCTTCAGTTGCAATAATTTCTTTGAGCTTGTTTGAACCAGAGCCTCCATACTCTTCTGGTATACCTAACGCTAATATTCCTTCCTCAGCCAATGCCTTTTGAGACTCATAGGGAAATTCTTCGTTTTCATCCCATCTGCTTGCATTTCTTTGAATATTTTCTTCACAGAACTTTCTGATCTTTAAACGGAAATCTTCGAGGTCTTTAGAAACAAAAGAAATCATATGCTAATTATGCACAAATACCTTTATAAATTTTTGTTTTTCTATTCCATAAACACATCTTTATTGACTTAGATTAAAGACAAAAATAGTTCAGAAGATTTAGACTCACATATCTCAGGAATGAATAATAATAATCTAACTTATAAAAATATTAACTATATTTAAGCTTATGTAACAAAAATATAGTAATTGCTAATATTATACAAATAATAGATATAATACCCCATAGCAGAATAAACTGGCGTATAAATATAGATAACAGATATTCATAAAAAACCGGAGAAAATGGGCCTATAACACCATTGATCATGGAAAAACCGCCAAAATATTCGCCTCTTTTGTCCATTGGTGCTATTTTCCCGATTATGCTACTTATGGCAGGAGAGATTGTATTTTCTCCAAAAGTGAGAAATATCACATCTAAAATCAGCAGATAGAAATTATCAGTTATACCAATCACAAAAAATGAAGCAGCATATATAAGCATACCCAGAGATATACGGTTTAGTTCGCTCACATTTTTCAAGATACGGTTTATAGGAAGCTGGAACAGGATTACAGTCAATCCGTTTACTGCAAACAACATGCCGATTTGCCAGCTAGAAAAATAATATGCTCGAGAGAAGAATTGGTTCAAAATATATTCCCATGGCCCTACTGCAAATGAGGACATGGCTAGCAAGAAACCAATGATAATAAACAGTTTATCTTCATAAGGAAAGGATATGGACATCTTCTTGACATTTTCAGCTTTTCTGGGAGGTAGTGTTTCATTCACAAATCGTATATATAAAAACAGTTCTGCGATTGCCCCAATGGCTGGTATGACGGTAACATAAGAATAATTGAAAATCACCACCAGCCCTCCCAATGCAGGGCCTATTGAAAACCCAACATTCGCGGCGATCCTGACCAGGCTGTACGCGTTTATCCTATCTTTTTCAGCAGTAGTATCTGTAACCATGACTGTATCTGTAATTCCCTGTATGCTACTCAAAGGTCCAATACTAATAAACGCCGCGAATATAAGAAAGATAGAATAATTAAAATAGATGCCTGCTGAAATCGTAGAATATACGATCATTAAGAGAGGTGGCAAAAGAACTGCCATTTTCTTTCTGCCAAACCGGTCAATCAGATTTCCACCATAAATGCTGGTTGGTATCGTGAATGCAGAAGATATGAAAAATAGAATTCCCACTGTAAAAAAAGAAACGTCTCTAATGGTGATCAAGTATATTGGTATAAATATCCAGCCTCCAGACCTGCCCATCACGCGCAAAAGCTCAGAAATAGAGATCGCTAAAAGTGTTCGATTCTTTCTTAAATTAGCAACGTTTGCCAGAAGTGATGGACCCTTAAACCTGTTCATATTTTATGCAGGCGAAATATAGGGAGTGATATAATAAATTTATTTAAAAAAACGATTAAAACTCAAGTTTTTGATAAAAATTCTCTCTGTATTTTCTAATAAGCATAACTCCGCTCAGAGATATAGCAGTCCATACTATTATTATATAATCAGAGTATACCATCGGTTCTGAAAAATCATTGAAAGAATAGTAAAATGACAGCGCGAGAGATATAGTAGATATAACAGGCAAAATATAAAATATTTTATTATAGAACTCAGTTTTTATGTTAAATAAGGATATGTTAGTAAATATATGCACAACAATATAGCTTAAGCTGACTATTGTTGCCAAAATAACAAATCCGTAGAAATAGCCTAGCAGGTATGATGCAAAAAGTGAAGAGATGGCTGAAAATACCAGGATCAATGCTAGAAATTTAGATTTATTGTTCAATATAGAAATGGTAGAGAACGGGATAATATTTTCGTCTTTGATCTTCATATAAGCGCTGCTAAAAGCATTTAGATACGATACTGCCAGATTTAAAGAGCTCAAAAGCGTGAAAAATAGAAACAGAGAAAATATAGCGATTCCAAATCTCTGGTAGATATAAGTAACGATAATATATGGATTAGAGCTGTATGCACTTATATTATTTGCTCCAAGAAAAATGATCATAGAGAATGATGCAAGTACCATTACCAGTCCAGAAAGAGTATAAGATATGATCAATGACCTAGGTATGTTCTTCTTGGATTCTACGGTGTTTTCAGAGATAAAAATAGCTGAGCCGCTTCCGGCAAATATCAAAATGCCATATACTGTCCCGTTCCAAAATCCGCTTATGTTAAAATTGTTAAAAAGTGGAGGAATAACAGGCTTGTAGTATATAAACATCAAGCTGATCGCAAAAATAAATAACAGTTCCAAGATCCCGCCAATTAAAATATATCTGATTGATATTTTAATGCCTTTTGAAACTAGCAGAACAACAATAGCTATGAATATTATTATGATCAAAGGTCTCAAGAGATAAAGATTGTATCCGAGCACTGATAATCCAATGGCAGAAAAATTGGCTACAAACAGTGCAATATTTGGTAATATTAACAGTCCGTAAAGAATATAGAATAGTGTTACAAACAGTCCTGCTCGTTTCCCCAGTGCTTTTCCTACATACGAGAAATAGCCACCGTTCGTCGAGTACTTTTTAGAGAATTTATAGGAAGTGTAGATTGTAGCATAGGAGATAAGAAACGACAGCAGCACAACAATAGGCAAGTCCACACCAGAAAAGACTATTATCACAGAAAAAAGTGCCACAAAATTTAACATAGGCCCTATCGATGTGAAAGATTGCATTATCGCCCCGCTCATATTTACGGTTCTGTCCATGCAGTTGCATGAGCAAGGTCATATTTAAAATTTATTTGAACAATTTAAAATAAATTTGCATAGAAACATTTATTAAAGATGTCAAAATGTAGCAAAATATTGAACCTGATAGATAATATTTTAGAGCATATTACGAGCGGTGAAATAAAAAATTATGAAGATTTAGAGAAATACAAGATGAAGTTATCTAAAGAGTTCAGAACCAATTTACCAAAAAACAGTGAAATTATCTCACAGATACCTGAAGATATTCGAGAGCGATTCTATCCATTTTTAAAGAAAAAGCCCACCCGAACTTTGTCAGGTGTTGCTATTATTGCTGCGATGAGCTCTCCGAGCCCTTGCCCGCATGGAAAGTGTATTTATTGCCCAGGGGGAGTAGAATTTGACACTGCGCAATCGTATACAGGAAAAGAACCTGCAGCGTTAAGAGCTATACAGAACAATTATGATCCATACCGGCAGACTATGATGCGAATGCAGCAGCTTGAGAAAATTGGGCATTCAACCTCAAAGATCGATGTGATTGTGATGGGAGGAACCTTTACAGCCAGGCCTACAGCATATCAAGAATATTTTGTAAAAGGGATCTATGATGCTTTAAATGGCAAACAATCAGAATCTCTGGAAGAAGCGATCCAGAAAAACGAGAGTGCGGAACATCGCGCAATCGGGTTGACTGTAGAGACCAGACCGGACTGGTTCAATATTTCGCAGATAGACGAATCCTTAAAGTTTGGTGTAACGAGAGTAGAATTAGGGGTTCAGACAGTATTTGACGATGTTTTAAAGTTTGTGAATCGTGGGCATGGACAGAGTGAAATTATAGAATCCACACAGCTTTCTAAAGATGTTGGACTAAAAGTTGCGTATCACATGATGCCTGGATTGCCAGGAATGAATCCAGACCGGGATCTTGAAGCTTTTAGGACTGTTTTTGAAAATGATGCATACAAGCCTGATATGCTGAAGATATATCCGACTTTAGTGATAAAAAACACTGAACTGTACAGACTCTGGAAAAATAAAGAATATGAACCTTACTACAATGACGATGTAATAGAACTCATGATCAGGGTTATGAAGATAATACCTAGATGGATCAGGATACAGAGGATACAGAGAGACATACCGGTACAGTTGATAGAAGCGGGGGTAACAAGAAGTGACATAAGGGCTTTGATACAAGACACTATGAAGAGGCGAGGAGAAAAGTGCAATTGCATAAGATGCAGGGAAATCGGTTACAAGATTCGAGAAAACGAGATCACGAAAGACCAGATAATTGAGTTAAAGGAAGAACAATATAATGCATCAGGTGGAATTGAAAAATTCATAAGCATTGAAGACACTAACAACGATGCTCTCATAGGGTATTTAAGGCTGAGAAAGCCTTCTTCAAAAGCGCATAGGCTTGAGCTATCTGACAGTGCTATAGTGAGAGAGTTAAAAGTTGTGGGTCCAGAGGTACCTTTGAACTATGATTTTAGTTTTGGATATCAGCACCAGGGATATGGAAAGGCTCTTATGAGCCGTGCTGAACAGATCACAGTAGACTGGGGCTTTAAGTACCTGCTGGTTAATAGCGGGGTGGGAGCACGAAATTATTATCGAAAACTTGGTTATGAGCTATATGGTCCTTTTATGCGCAAGCTCTTAAAATAACAAAATTAAAATATCAAAATTCTATAACTTGATTATATGTATCCTCCATGCATCAAAATAAATGAAAAGCTTATTCCAGAGGTAAGAAAACGCGTTTCAAAGAGCCTTGTTGAGAAGGGCTACTCTCAAACTCAAATCTCCGAAATATTGCATGTAACACAGCCTATGGTAAACAAATATTTAAAAGAAGAAATTGATAAAGATTATCTTTTTAATGAATTAAACGTCTTTTCAGAGAATATGGTAGATAGAATCGTGAACAAGTACTCTGAATCTGAAATCGTAGACTATTTTTGTGATTTTTGCATGGGCATGAGAGAATCAGGGAGATTCTGCAACATTCATTATATCAGTACATGCGATCACTGTTTCAAGTTTAGAAACGTTGCTGTGCTTGGTGAAAAAAAAGAGAATATAGAGCTATTGAAGAAAGCGATACATTTATTGTCAACTATGGATGTATCTTCCATAACTCCCGAGGTAAGAATGAACCTTGCTTACGCGACCAGAGAAGCGTCCACAAAAAGCGATGTTGCAGCGATTCCAGGACGGATCACGGTAATAAACGGCAAGATCCGTTCATGGGAAGAACCTGAATATGGATCAAGCAAACATTTGTCAGAACTGTTATTGAGCAGAATCAAAGAGACTAACTACAGAGCAGTGATGAATATTAAATTTGACTCTGAGATCATGAAAAGACTAAAAAAACTGAAGTATAAGATAGAAATAGTGGACCGTAGCAAGGTAAAAGATCTTTCGAAGTACATAGGAGAAAATAAATATGAAGTTCTCGTAGATCCTGGCATGTTCGGGATCGAGCCTGCAACCTACATATTTGGCAGGGATCCGATCGAAGTTGGAAAAAAGATCATTTCTATCATGGAGATGAAAATATGAATATTTTGGTAACTTTCCCAGCACCACGTGAAAAATTTGAAAAATTGAAGAATCTAGGAAATGTATATTTTATGGATGATATCAAAGATCAAAAGCTTCTAAACGATATCGATATAATATTTGTATACCGCTGGCATGTAGAATTGGCGAATATTAATATCAATTCAATGAAAAATTTGAAGATTATTCAGTCTTTGCTTGCTGGCGTTGACAACATTCCTTTTTCTCAAATATCGGACAAGATTATTTTAAAAAACTCTGGTGCGTCCTCAGATGTAATCGCAGAGCATGTTTTTGCGTTAGTTCTTGCAAAAACGAGAAATATTATATTCCATAATTCAAGCATGCGCAGTGGCAAGTTTGAGCAGCTTATGCCTGCTATAAGATTGAGAGGAAAAGCTATCGGAATATTAGGGTACGGAAGCATAGGAAAAGAGATTGCAATGATTGCAAGGGCATTTAACATGCAGGTTTTTGGAATATCAAGGCATAAGCATCCGGAACTGGATTTCAGTGGCACGTTTGAAGACCTGGATCATGTATTGAAGAGCTCAGACGTAGTAGTGATATCGTTGCCTTTAAACAAGTATACAAAAAACCTCATAGACAAGGATAAATTGAGCTTGATGAAGCGAGATGCAATACTGGTAAACATTTCCAGAGGCAATATTATCAACGAAAAAGATCTGTTTGAATTCTTGATAAAAAACAGGGAATTTACAGCATGCTTGGATGTCTGGTGGCACTATCCCCGTGATGAAACATTCAAGCAGGATTATCCATTCGAGAATCTTGAAAACGTGATCATGACGCCTCATGCTTCTGGAATCTATGAGGGGTATCTTGACCGGATGATCGAAAATGGGATAGAGAACATATTCAGATTTCTAAACGGTTCTATGGAAAATGTTGTTGATGTGAGGGATTATCTCTAGATACTTCTCCAATTTTTTAATAATATGCTCCTGTATTAAAAAAATGTTTTTTAAAAATGAAAAAAATAAAATATTATATTAAATATATGCTAAATGGTGAAAATTTTGGAAATAGATTATCAGCTAATCAGAAATATGACTAAAGAGTTTGTACAGAAGAACATAGTTCCAAACATAAAAAAAATAGAGAAAGAGCGAGCCTCGAAAGAGTTTTTGAAAAAGTTAGGAGAGCAAGGATTTATGGGTGTTACTGTGCCGCAGCAGTATGGCGGGTCAGGTCTGGACATACTTAGTTACGCGATCATACTGGAAGAGATCAGCAAGGCTTCGCCTTCAATATGCGTGATAATGGACGTTCATGACGGATTGGTTGAATATCCGATAATAGTTAATGGTACGGATGAGCAAAAAAGCAAGTATCTTCCACTGTTATCGTCGGCAGAAATGATAGGTGCATATGCACTGACCGAGCCTGCAGCTGGTTCTGATGTGGCTGGAATGCAATCTCGTGCGACCAGAGATGGAGACTATTATTATATTTCTGGCACCAAGACATTCATCACCAATGCCGGCATTGCAGACCTGTTTGTCACGTTTGCAAGAACCAGTGTGGGAACTAGAAGATCAGACGGCATCACTGCGTTTATAGTTGAGAGAAACAGTGAAAACATAGAGATAGGCCCAGACTTTGAAAAGATGGGTATCCGGGGCTCTTATACAAACGAAATAACGATGAACAACGTGAAAGTGCACAAATCACAGATATTAGGAAAAGAGGGAGATGGGTTCAAGATCGCGATGGCAGCGCTGAACATGGGCAGAATAGGTATCGGATCACAGGCGCTAGGCATTGCTGAAGCAATGCTGGAAAAGATGATTTCGTACTCTATGGAACGCCAGGCTTTTGAAAAGCATCTATCTGAAATGGAAGCTATCCAGTTTGACATTGCCGAGATTGCAACAAAGATTGAAGCTGCAAAGCTTCTGGTTTACAGGGCTGCAGAGTTATATGACCAGAAAAAAGATGTGCGAAAAGAAGCGAGCATGGCAAAATATTACGCTAGCTCAGTAGCTGTAGAAGCGAGCAGGCTAGCAGTGCAGATCTATGGAGGATATGGATACATTGAAGATTTTGACATAGAGCGATATTACAGGGACGCAAAAGTGACCGAGATATACGAAGGTACCAGCGAGATTCAGAAACTGGTGATTGCTAGAGAGCTTCTAAAATAGCTATCCATCAACCACTTTTTTGGCAATCGTGTACGGATCTGCCTTTTTTGTGCTCAGTTCATCCAAGTACCGGTTCAGGTCTTTGCTCTGCAATACAAGCTCCACCTTTTCCCGGATCAGCTCTTCTATTGCAAAGTTCAATTCTCGCTCTGCCTTATCAGTATCTGATACTGTAAACTTTTTGTGCTTTTCTATCTCCCTGAACAGGTCCTCAATGCCCTGTTTCTGTCTTGCAACCGTTGGCAACACCACTTTTTTCCAGCCTTTCTGCGGTAGCAGAATCAACGAGTTCTGTATGTCTTTTATCGCGATCATTGCCCCTTCCAGCTCTGCCTTGTTTACTACAAATATATCGCCTATCTCCATAAGCCCTGCCTTGATCGCCTGTATTTCGTCACCAAGTCCTGGAGCCAATACCACCACCGTAGTGTCTGCCAGGTTCATGATCTCAAAATCACTCTGCCCAGCTCCAACAGTTTCGATAATTATATAGTCAAACCCTGCAGCATCAAGGATCTTTGTTGCATCCCATATAGACCTTGTCAACCCGCCTCGCATGCCTCTTGATGCCATGCTGCGCATATATATTCCATACTTGTCCAGTGATTCCTGCATTCTTATCCTGTTCCCGAGTATCGATCCGCCAGAGTATGGGCTTGATGCGTCAATTGCCAGTATTGCAACCTTGTACCCCAACTTTGATATCTGCTCGCTCAAAGCACCTATAAGTGTGCTTTTTCCGCATCCTGGTGGCCCTGTTATTCCTATTAAATGTGCAGATCCCGTGTGAAAATATATCTGCTTTATCAACTCTTTTGACTCTTCTTTTGCGAACGTGTTTTCTACAAGTGATATTCCCTTCGAAATCTTGACCGTATCCATATTAAGTATTCCGTCTGCCAGTTCTCTGAGCTTCATGTTCAAGTTTCCACATCCTTGTACTTTCGAATTTCCCGAGCCCTCTTTTTTACATGCTCTATTATTGTGCTTAGAGATGTGCCAGGACCATAGTTTCCAGTTATACCCATCTTCTCGAGTTTTGCCCGGTCTCTAATAGGTATGGTTCCTCCACCAACGATGGCAATGTCATTTATACCTTTCTGTTTCAATAACTTTGCAACCTTGCCAAATGCGGTGAGATGCGCACCATTTAACAGGCTCAATGCAATGATGTCCACATCCTCGTTTATCGCAGTATCTACCACCTGCTCTGGCGTTGGCAGCAATCCTGCATATATCACTTCCATTCCTGCATCTCTAAATGCTTTGGCAAGCACCAGTGCACCCCTGTCATGCCCATCTATGCCTGGCTTGGCTAACAGTATCTTTATAGGCCTATTTTTATATGAATTCTGGTTCTTTCCAACCACCATATAGATCCCTTCCTACATTTGATATTTCTTCCAATGTTGCGTATTCTTCAACTGCCTTCAATATGTAAGGCATAACATTTTTTTTATCGTCGATCAGTGCTTTTTTGTACTCTTCCAGTGCCTTTAACACACGATCTTTGTTTCTGTTCTTCATGACCTCTTTCAACCTTGCAATCTGAACTTTCTGCGGCTTTTTGTCAATTTTCAAGATATTTATCTGCCTTTCTTCCTCTTCCTGATACTTGTTCACTCCCACCATTATCTCATCCAGACTCTCCAGTCTTTTCTGGTGCTCATATGCTGTTCTGGATATCTCTTTCTGCAGATATCCTGCTTTTATTGCCGCCAGCACTCCACCAATCCTTTCAATTTCATCAAAATATCTGTAAGCCTGTTCTTCCATCTGGTCTGTGAGCCATTCTATATAATAAGAGCCACCCAGTGGATCAACAGTATCTATAACTCCAGTTTCTTCAGCAATTATCTGCTGCGTCCTTAGCGCTATTTTCACAGCCTGCTCTGTAGGCAAGGCTAGTGCTTCATCAAATGAGTTTGTATGCAAGCTCTGTGTACCACCAATTACAGCTGCAAGCGCTTCTATAGTGGTTCTTATTATATTGTTCATAGGCTGCTGCCATGTTAATGTATATCCAGATGTCTGTGTATGAAACCGCAACAGTAAAGTCCTCTCTTTTTTAGCACCATACTTTTCTCGAAGCACCTGAGCCCATATTCTTCTAGCTGCCCTAAACTTTGCAATCTCTTCAAAAAAGTTGATTGAAGAATTGAAAAAGAATGAGAGCCTGGGCGCAAATGAGTCTACGTTCAATCCGGCTTTTATGCCCATGTCTACATAATAGAACCCATCTGCGAGTGTAAAAGCCAGCTCCTGCAAAGCGCTGGCTCCAGCCTCCCTTATGTGATAGCCCGAGATACTTATATAGTTCCATTTAGGCATGTTTTTAGTGCTATAAGTCATCATATCTCTTATCATTCGCAAATGAACCTCTGGAGGATACATCCACTCTTTCTGGGCTATATATTCTTTCAGTATGTCTGTCTGCACAGTTCCTGCAAGCTTTGCAATCGGCACCTTCTGTTTTTTTGCAACTGCTATGTACATTGCAGTCAATATAGCTGCAGGGGCATTGATCGTCATTGAAGTGCTTACTTTATCAAGGTGAATGCCATTGAAGATCACCTCCATATCTTTCAATGACGTCACGTTTACTCCACATTTTCCAATCTCTCCATCTGCCCTCTTGTTATTACAGTCATAGCCGTAAAGTGTGGGCTCGTCAAAAGCAATGCTTAATCCGGTTTCACCATGCTTGATTAGATACTTTAACCTCTTATTAGTATCTTCAGGTGTTCCAAATCCTGAAAACATTCGCATAGTCCATAACTTGCCCCGATACATGTTTGGATATATGCCACGCGTGTAAGGATATTGCCCTGGCATACCCAATATTTCATCCAGTTTTTCTGGCAGGTCCTCTTCTGTATAAACTTCTTTAATCTTTATGCCGGATGTGTTCTGGTACTCTTTTTCCTTAGCTCCTGTCTGCCTGTTCCAAGGGTTCAGATACTCTTCTTTCCATGACCTGTACCTGCGTTCCTTATGTACGTTCCTTTTTTTGATCTCATCCGCTTTTCCTGCCCAGTAATTTTCTATATTGTCATACATAAATAAATACAATGGCTTTTCCTATATTTAAAT
>JABEBX010022583.1_pt1 | contig 14221 bp, 9 predicted proteins | sample 7245971 | NCBI WGS metagenome assembly JABEBX01 (sample SAMN14506365, study PRJNA622280) | hot springs metagenome | biome: hot spring [ENVO:00000051]|acidic hot spring [ENVO:00002120]; feature: spring [ENVO:00000027]|sediment [ENVO:00002007]; material: sediment environment [ENVO:01001048]... | reverse complement strand
AGGGTTTATTTACCAGGGTGAGTATATTATTAATTGGTGTCCAAGCTGTCATACAGCTTTATCAGATTTGGAAGTAGAGTACAAAGAAGAGCACTCCAAGCTTTATTATCTAAAATATTTTTTGGAAGACGCTGAGGAGTTTTTGGTTGTTGCTACAACAAGGCCAGAGACATTATTTGGTGATACGGCTGTTGCAGTTAACCCCCATGATGATAGATACAAGCATCTTGTAGGCAAAAAGGTTAAATTACCACTTGTCAACCGACTAATTCCCGTTATAGAAGATGAGTACGTAGATGAAAGTTTTGGTAGTGGTGTTGTAAAAATTACGCCAGCTCACGATAGCAACGATTTTGAAGTAGGCAAAAGGCACAATTTAGATATTGTGATTGCAATTGATGATAGGGGTAAAATGACAAATAATGCGCTTGATTTAGAAGGTATTGATAGGTTTGAAGCAAGAAAACTTACCATAGAAAAATTAAAAGCAGCAAATGTGATTTATAAAATAGAAGACTATGTTCATTCAGTAGGACATTGTTATCGTTGCAATACAGTAATTGAGCCATATATTTCAAAACAATGGTTTGTAAAAACCAAAGAATTGGCAAAAAAAGCTAAAGAAGTTGTATTGGATGGTAGGATTAAATTTATACCAAAGCACTGGGAAAAAACGTATTTTGAGTGGATGGACAATATTAGAGATTGGTGCATATCAAGACAGATTTGGTGGGGCCATAGGATACCAGCTTATGTGTGCAAACAATGTAATGAAGTGTTTGTAAGCGAACAAAATATCAAAACGTGCCCTAAGTGTTCTGGTGAGCTTGTTCAAGAAACCGATGTTTTAGATACGTGGTTTTCATCTGCTTTGTGGCCGTTTTCTACACTGGGCTGGCCTGATGATACGCAAGATTTAAAGAAATTTTACCCAACCGATTTGCTTGTTACAGGTTTTGATATCATTTTCTTTTGGGTAGCAAGAATGATAATGATGGGCATGTTTTTTATGAACGATGTGCCATTTAGAGATGTTTATATTCATGCACTTGTGCGCGATAAATTTGGTCAGAAAATGAGCAAAACAAAGGGTAATGTTATAGACCCATTAGAAGTTATTGATAAATACGGTGCAGATTCTTTGAGATTTACGCTTGCTATACTTGCAGCGCAAGGTAGAGATATCAAGCTATCCTATGAACAAATAGAATCGTACAGACGATTTATGAACAAAATATGGAACGCTTATAGGTTTATTGAAATAAACACGAAAGATTTTTCGCCAAACAATAGCATAACTACATACTCAAGCGCAAGTGTATGGATTAAATCTAGACTTACAAAAGCAACTAACCAATTGGTGCAAAGTTTGGATGAGTACAAATTCAATGAAGCGGCAGAAACCTTGTACCAATTCGTATGGCATGAATTTTGCGATTATTACATAGAGATGAGCAAAGCTCATATAAATAAAGACGAGTTTAGCGATGAGACCAAGCAAACTTTGCTTGAAGTATTTGAGCAAATACTTAGGTTATTGCACCCATTTGTACCTTTTATAAGCGAATTTTTATGGCAAAAACTGCCTTTGAAATCGGCACAATCTATCATGATAGCAAGTTTTCCAACACCCAAGAACGAAAATGCTGAAATTGAAAATGAGTTTGAGTGTTTGATAGAGCTTATCAAATCAATGAGAGTTTTAAGAAGTGAGAATTCAATACCAACAAACAAAAAGCTACATTTCTACTTTAAGCCACTAAATCAAGAAACTCGCGATATTGTCCAAAATTACAAAAAATACATATTATTGCTTGCAAATGCCAGTGAATTATCTATAATTGATAAAGAGGTGCCAAAAAGTTTTATACAGCCAACTAAGTATGGTGATGTATTTTTAGAAGCAGAAAATGTTGATGTTGAAGGCGAGATCGTGAGATTAAAGAAGGTTGTAGAAAAAGCTCAAGCTTCTATCGATTTTCTAAATAAAAGGTTACGCAATGAAGAGTTTGTTTCTAAAGCTCCAAAAGAACTTATCGATAAAAATAAACAAGAAATTCAAGAGGCTATTTCAATAAGAGAAGTCTCAAGAAAAAGAATTGAGCAATTAGAGAGCGTTTTATGAAAAAATTTTTATTTGTGTGTTTTGCTATTTTGCTGTTTGTAAATTTTGCACATGCTGATGTAGGCGAAGATTTTGCAAAAGAATTATCTTCTAAATTGGTCACAGAAAAAGGAAAGGTTTTAAGTGTTGAAAATGGCACTATTGTCTTAGATAAAGGCTCAAAAGATGGTGTAATGAAAGGAGAGCTTGTTTATATATACAAAAACTTAGGCAAGTTTATTGATCCTACTACACAAAAAAGCGTCGAATTAAAAAGTGGCAGAGCCTATGCCCAAGTAGTATCTGTAGAAGCTGATAAAAGCGTAGCGAAAATTATTCGAGGCACACAAAAGGTTCAAAAATACTTTTTGGGTTTGCCTTTGATACCAGATGGTTATACTTATTCAAAGGCCAAAGTTAGCGATAATGATGAGTGGACAATAGGCAAAAGCATTTACAGAGTAGCTATTATTACACGAAACCCCATCTTGTTTGATAATATCAAAAATGCTCTTGATGCAACCAAAAAATTTGAAGTAATTGATGCAGATACAATTCAGATTGCAATGACAAAAGAAAAATTAACACAAATTACAACACCCAAAGATATAGAAGCATTATGTAGCGATGTAAATTGCGATTTTGTCATTCCTGTTTATTTAAAAAGCAATAATCAATTATCTTACAATATTTATAACGGCTATAGTGGTGATTTGATTTATACTACAAACACACAGCTATCGCAGCAAGAAGTAGAAAAAATAAAGACTGCAAAAACCGAAAACATACCACCAGAAAATGTTGTTCCAACGGCTTTAAATATAGAACCCAGGTTAACTTTGTGGGAGAGCTTTTTAGCTAAATTTGGCTTGTATAGTAGGTATTCAAATGTTGGCACATCAAGCGCTACAATGAGGCTTGTAAATTATGCAAATATTGGCTATTCCGCCAAAGCATTGGCTATAGCAAATGATTACATTATAGTTGCAAATAAAGGTGAGTTAGAGTTGTATAGGTTTGATGGATATTCCCTAAATAAAGTAGCAAGCGCAAATATCGGGTATAATATCTTTAATATTGATAGCGCTACCATTGATGGCAAAACTTACCTTGCTGTATCAAATTTCAACGCCTATGGTCAACTCTCATCTTCAATAGTTACAATTGAAAATTCCTCGCTTCATGTTGTAGCTAGCTCAATTGGTTATTGCATAAGGTTTTTTGATGCGTATTCTAAACCTCAACTTATTGCCCAAAATATGTCTATTGGCTCAAAGTTTTATGGTCCAATTTATACATTAAGCTTAAATGGGGTTGTATTAAAAGAGTTGAGTTTGCCAATAAAACCCGCTTCTTTTTATGAGTTTGAACAAATTGGTAATAAATTAGTTTATGCTACATCTGAAGGCCAAATCGCAATATATGATTTTGACACAAAGAAAAATTACTTAACGGGATACTATGTAGGCCAAAGTGCAGAGCCTATTCAAAGGTACTCGCACCAATATAACCCAAATATGGGCTATATTGAAAATAAAGAAGCTGGTATAGTATATATTCAAAATGGTTTGAAATTTTACAAATCAGGCGAGCAATACTATGTAATAGCTCAACAAAGCTATAGAAGTAACGCTATTGCCGTTGCCGGCAGTCATTACAATGCATACGGCATATTTATGTACAAACTTGATGATAACAAATTGCAACAGGTTTGGAGCTCTGGCAGCGTAGCGGGTCGTGTTGTTAGTTTTTGTAGGCAAAATGATTACATGGTATGTTTGATTGCTACACCAGCACCATTTTTTACGAGGTTCATTGTAGGCGAAGACGATATTTATACAAGATGTTTGAGCGCTACCGCGTAAGGACGCTTGAGGATATTAAAAAACTGGTATTTGAAAATGATGAGCTCAAAGACATATCGCTGCTTGAAAAAAGCATAAAAAAAATCAGAGAAGGTATTGAGTTATACGAACAAGGTCAATCGCGTTTTCCATTAGGTGTGGCGTTGCCTATTGCAAAAAACTTGGTTGATTTAGTTTTCAATATTAACAATGTTATTAAAGTAGAGATTGCAGGCTCTCTTAGGAGGGGTAAAGAAACTGTCGGTGATATTGATATACTAATTTGCACACAAGATTTTAAAAATGTATCAAAATCGCTAACCACTATACCGCACAGGCAATTAATTGCAGCTGGTGAAACAAAAGTAAGTTTGTTATTATCAAACAATATTCAAGTAGACTTTAGATTAATAGATGAAAAATCTTTTCCAGCAGCGCTTCAGTATTTTACTGGCTCAAAAGAACACAATGTCAAGTTGCGAGATATTGCAATTAAAAAAGGCTATAAACTCAATGAGTATGGTTTATTTTTGGGTAATGAGAGGGTTGAGCTTACTAGCGAAGAAGATATCTATTCTATGCTTGGACTTTGCTTTATAAAACCACCTCTTAGGGAAAATAAAGGCGAAATTGAAGCGTGTTTTTCACAAAATTTACCCGATGTTGTAGAACTTAGCGATATAAAAGGTGATTTGCATGTACACTCGAACTACTCAGATGGATTAATGAGTCTTGAAGAAATTGTGCAAGAAGCAATAAATCGTAAATATGAATACATTGCAATAACAGACCATTCACAGTCTTCTTATGTTGCTTCAGGCCTAAGCGTAGAGCGCTTGTATGAACAGCTAAATGAAATAGACAAGCTCAAAGCCAAGTACAAAGGGCAAATAAACATACTTGCTGGCAGTGAAGTAGATATTAAACAAAATGGCGAGCTTGATTTTGATGATAGTGTATTGAAAGATTTAGATATTGTGATTGCTTCAATTCATCAAGGTTTTAATAATTCAAAAGATACAAATACAAAAAGAATTATTAGCGCAATAGAAAATCCATATGTTAATATAATTGCTCATCCAACTGGCAGATTGATTGGCCAAAGACAGCCGTACGAATTAGATATATACGCTATTGTTGAAAAAGCCGCTAAATACAACACAGCATTAGAGATTAATTCTTTTTATTTGCGATTGGATTTAAATGATGAGCATTGCAGAATTGCTAAACAAGCAGGTGCTAAATTGTGCATAAATACAGATACACATACAAAAAACAATCTAGATTACATGATTTATGGTGTTCTTACAGCCCAAAGGGGCTGGCTTGAGAAAAAAGATATTATAAATACACTTAGCTTTCTAGAGCTAAAGCAGTTTCTCAAGAAGCGTTAGCTTCTTTTAGCTTTTTATTAGCTGCTTTTGTCAAGCGAGAAACTAACCTAGCTGCTTTGTTTTTGTGAATGACGCCTTTGCTTTTTATCTTATAAATAATCTTTTGAGCGTTCTTTAATTGCTCAGATAAATTTTCTACATTTGCGTTGTTTATAGCAAGTCTTGTTTGTTTTACAATGTTTTTTAATCTCGTTCTATAAGATTTGTTTCTCAAATATCTTTTTTTGTTTTGTCTAACTCTTTTGAGTGCCGATTTATGATTTGCCACATTTACCTCCTTTTCAAATCATGTATTTAATACCATAACTAAAAAACAAAGTTTTGGCTAAATCAATAATTGTTTTTAAAATTTCTAAATTTTTGCCTTCAAACATTTTTTGAATAAAAACCATATCAATTTTTATGCCACTTACGGGTATTGTTTGCAAATAAGACAATGAAGAGTACCCTGTGCCAAAATCATCTATAACTATACTCAAACCATGTTCATGGAGTGTTGTTAGCTTATCTAAGTGTTGTATTAAAACACTTTCTGTTATCTCTATTTCAATTAAGTTAAGCGGTGTTTTGTATTTTGATATGAGACCAAGTATGTTTTGAACAAAATCGTCATCTTCTAATTGCACTGCAGATACATTTATTGCAACGGATACATTAAAATGCGATTTTTGCCATTTATCTATTTGTTTTAGCGCTTCCTCAAAAACATTCAAACCAAGCTCGCAAATAAGTTTTGTTTCTTCTAATGTGCCAATAAAGTCTTTGGGCAACAAGATTTTATCGTTTGTTTGCCATCTAAGAAGCGATTCGCACGATTTTATACAAAAGTCATTAATCGATAACTTGGGCTGGTAAAATAATACAAATTCGCCCTTTTTAATGGCAGCTTTAATTTTATTTTGGTAAGAAATAGCTTGTTGAATTTGTTTGTTTGCTTCTTCTGAATAAAAATTTATGAAACGCTTTAGTTTCTTTGCTTGCAATAGGGCGATCTCAGTATTTGCAATAAGCTCCTGAGTATTTTTAGCATTTTGTGGCCAAAGACACGCGCCAAATGTAAGATTGATAGCAAAATCTACATCAAAATCGGTTTTTTGTACATACTCATTTAAATCTATGGCAAATTTTGTTATTTTGGTCTCATCTGTAAAATCAAGTATAATGCCAAACTCATCATTGCCTGTGCGGGCAACATAGTGAATATTTGGCAATGATAATAGTATTTTTGCTATCGTTTTTAAAACGATGTCTGCTTTAATGTAGCCGTACTTATTGTTTAGCGCTGTGAAATTATTTATATCGCAAATGAGAACTGCAAAATGCCTCTTGGTTTTTATTAGAGCATCTATAGTGTATGCAAATGAAAGGCGGTTTGGCAGATTCGTTAGCACATCAAATGAAGATAGATACGAAACTTGTTGTTTTTTTTCTAAAAAATTTATGGCGTATGAAATATCGCTTGCAATCTCTTCAAACAGCTTGATTTCTTCTTTATCAAAAGAATCAATCTCATCAGAATAAACCTTTAGAACTTTGCTAACAGTATTTGTTTCAAACAAGCTGATGGGGACTGTAATGGATGAATGAAAACCAGACGCTTTTGCGCGCTCTATCCACGGACTCATTTGCGGACTTGTTAAAATATTGTTGCATACAACTATTTTATTTTCTCTAATAGCTACGCCTGATGGCCCTTGACCTTCTGGCAAATCTTCTCTAACTGAAACCACAATATTTTTTAGGTAACTTTTGGCTCCAGCATAAGCTTTTGGTTTAACCATTTTTGTTTTTTCGTCTACGCAACCGATCCATGCTAATTTAAAATGCCCAAATGCAACCAGAATTTCGCATACGCTTTTAAATAAGTCATTGACAGACTGAACGCGAATCATTGTATTATTGATTCTTGATAATACTTCATAGAGGCGATTTATACGCACAAGTAGTTTTTCGTTTTCGAGGCGTTTTGTAATATCTCTAAACACAGCAATCATTGTTTGGCTATTGAGCAAACTTACACTTGCTTCTAAATACACTATTGTGTTGCTTAATGTTTTAAATTCCAGTGGTTCTGTGATGCCTTTTTGCTTATTGATAAACTGTAAAAACAAGTCTTGATAATAAGCTTTTTTATCTTCATTTAGCAATGCAAATACATTGATTTTGCTTAAGGGCTTTTTTTGTAGAATGTCTTCCATAGCTTTATTTGCAGCCATTATTTGGTGTGTGTTAGCATCAATAATCAATATCCCATCGTATAGTTTATCAAGGATAGATTTTATTTCTTCAAACTTAGAGCCTATAAGGTCAGTATAATTTTTAATTGCATCAAGTAGCGTTTCAAATGTATTTTCTAAAAATTTGGCTTTGAAGTCTTCATCAATACTGAAACCTTTTTCTTTAAAGACTTCAATAATGTAATCTGCAAATTCAATAATGGATTCTAAGTATGCCAAAGGGTCTTCTAAAATCAAATGCGTATTTTTACTGCATTTGTTTTCAATAAAATCTTTTAATAGTGGGGATATTTGCTGGGCATTGGTTGTTATTTTATCGCAAAAGCGCAAAAGCTGCTCTTTTATCTTTGATTGGCTATATTTCCAATATTGTTCTAAATCAAAGTAATCACTTATCATAAAAGAATTTTTAAACTATTTTCATATGTATGTTTAGCTACAAGCTCTTGTTTTATACCTAACAATGCAGCTATTTCTTCCAAAATATACACAAGATAGGCTGGTTCATTTATTTTGCCTCGTTTTGGGTGTGGTGCTAAATAAGGAGCGTCTGTTTCCAAAACCATGTTATCAAGTGGTATTTGTGACACATTTTGTCTAATTAGTGAATTTTTAAATGTCACTATGCCGCCTATGCCTAAAAAGAAATTCCTATCTAAACTGAATTTTAGCAAATCTAAATCACCGCTAAAGCAATGAATAATAGCTTTGAGCCCTTTTTTTGAACGCAATATATCTATTGCATCTTTTATAGCATCCCTTATGTGTATACTAACAAAACATTCATGCTCTATGGCTAAATCTAATAGCGTTGAAAATACCTCTTTTTGGATGTTTCGGTTAGAATATTCGTAATAATAATCAAGACCTATCTCTCCAATGCCAATGCATTTTGGGTTTTTTAAATGATTTTCAATAGTGTCTATAGTGTGTGCATTGTATTGAGCAGCCTCATGAGGATGGATGCCTGCAAAATAGTAAAGGTTTGCGTAATTTTCACAGTATTGTTTGGCTTTTTCAATATCTGGCTCATTTGATGTTGCAAGAAATACTTTTTCTACTATACCTAACCTAGACAGAACAAGTTCAATATTATCATCAAATTCTTTTGATTGTAAATGTGCGTGTGTGTCAATAATTTTCATAAATCGATAAATCTCAAGCTAGATTGCGCATGGTCTCTTATGCTTTTAACATTTGGCAAATCAATTGTTTTTCCGCTTTGTATAACATACTCAAGTATATCTTCCATAACGCCACCACAAGAGCATTTAACAGGTTCATAGCTGTATGGCAAAACCTTGTCGCTAAAGCACTTTTTACACCTAAATAAACTTTTTGAGCCAGAATTTTTGCCTTTTTTGGCAATTGGCTTTCCCTCAATTTCCACTATATCCATAGAAAAATCAATGGTTGAGGCACTTGATATGCTTGTGCCAACACCAAAGCCATCTACTACATCAACAAGCGATTCAATGTTTTCTTCGTCAAGGCCACCACTGGCAAATATTTTTACATCACTTGCACCCCTTAGGTTAAGTTCCCAGCGTATTTCTTCTATAATAGCCCTTAGGTTTCCCCTTCTTGAACTTGGTGTATCTATACGCACGCCTGTGAGTTTTTTGCCTAAAGTCTCATAAACCCTTAATGTTTCAAATTTTTCATCGCCAAACGTATCAATTAAAATGATTCTTGGCACATCGCTATCCATTGTTTCATCAAAGTATTTTGCAGCCTCTACTGTGTCGCCAGCAAGCAGTACCAGTGAATGCGGTATCGTGCCGCTTGGCGCTATGTTTAATACATTTGCTGCTTGAACAACAGAAACGCCGTCGCACCCACCAATATACGCAGCGCGTTCAATTGCCACTGAAATAGCTGGATGCATGCGTCTTGCACCAAACGATAAAAGTAACTTGTCTTTAACCAATTTTCTCAGTCTTGCAGCTTTTGTGGCAACACCGGATTCTTGACACAAAAAACCCAAAATGGCGGTTTCGTATTTTGCAAATTCGCTATATAAACCTTCAATTTCTAGTACAGGCTCATTTTCCCTAAAAATGCTGCCTTCTTTAATCGAGCGAACATTTATGTTTTTTGAATCAAGGAGTTCTAAAACCTCTTCAAGCCCTACAAATACGCCCCATTTGTAATTTTTGGGCAATTTTTTAACACTAACTTCTGCTTTTACCCTTTTATCTAATCCTTTTACCTTTAATGCGTAAACGGCTCTATCAAAGTATACATCTGTTACTTTTGCATTTACTATATCTTCTTTTGTTGAAATAAACAATTTTTACCCCCTAATCCACAAAAGCATTCAATATCAGACCAATTATACTCATTATAATTGAACCTGCAAGTGCGCTAAAAAAGCTTTCTACATTAAATCCCTTTACAATATAAGAAGCAAGGTAAAACAATAGTGCGTTAATAATCAAAGTAAATAAGCCAAGCGTCAGTATGTTTATAGGCAGCGTTAAAAGTATTAAAAAAGGCCTTATAAAAGTGTTTAACAAACCTATAACCAAACTTGCAGCGATTAGCGAAAATACGCTTTCAACATATAGTCCTTTTACAATCATTACACTAACGCCCAAAGCAATAGAGTTTATTACCCATTTGATTAAGAAAATCATTTAGCCTCCAGAATACGGTTAAAGTTTGCAAGTTGCACGCCATTTTGTTTTAGAGCTTCAATAATTTTTACAAAATAAAATTCTTGAAGCCATATTGGCGCTTTTAGGTCGTTTTTTTCTATCCAAGCCCACGCTTCAAATTCTAAGCCATATATGCTTTGTTTCAATAAAACGCATTTTGGTGAATATGGGTCGGTTTTTAGTATGTATTCTTGCTTGTTTAATTCATCAATGACAATGCTTTTGACCTTTTCAATATCCCAGTTTGTGTCAACTATGAATGGAATCTTTAGTTTTATTGAGCCGGGTGAGTATGTGGAATTAATAACTTTTGAGTTTATAAAGTAAGAGTTTGGCACAACAATATCTGTATTATCGTATGCTTTGATTATCGTCGATCTTAGTTTCGTTTCAACAACTACGCCTGTTATGTTGTTTTCTGGTATGTTTACAATATCGCCTGGTTTAATTAGCTGTTCAAATATGATTATAATGCCAGAAACCATATTATTAGCTATTGTTTGCAAGCCAAAGCCCAGCCCAACGCTTAATGCACCAGCAATAAGGGCAATTGTAGAAGCATTTACGCCTACAAATGTTAATGCTATAGCTAAAATTACAAATACAATTGTGTAAGAGCCCAATGTTTTTAAGATTTGTATGTTTGCTTCTCCAATAGATTGCTTGAGTTTGAGTTTTTCTAAACTCTTTTTATAATGCTTATCTATTAAGAATCCTAAAATTAGCAAAATAATGATTTTTAATATTAAAGATAGAGATAAATCAATGCCTTTGTATTCAAAAAAAGAGTAATTTAGTATTTGGGCAATTTGAATGCCTAAGTTTTTTATGTATTTTGCAGTCTTGTTTATAGCGTAGATAGAAGGATTTTGTATATGCAACATGATTTTTTTAATTGTATTTAGTTTGTTTTCTAGTAAGCTTAGATTTTGCTTATAGGTCATTAAATCCAATAGTGTTTGTTTAAAATATACAAAATACGAAATTTGAGCGTTTGATGTGTAATTAGGTGGTGAATAGTTTGTTATAAACTGAATATTGGTGTCAATCGAGTTTTCAATTTTTCGTATTTCATTTTGTATGTGGTTGTACTCAGAAACGTTATCTGTTGAGTTTTTATTTTCTATAAGTCTGATTAAGTAACGTCTCACTTTCAAATCAATTATTGATATTAATATAGAAAATAATTGGTTTTCATTGTAGAGTTTTTGGTTTTCAAGTTGAGCTAATCTGTTTTGTAGATAGGGCACGTTGTAGGTAGAATGTAAAATCTGTGAAACTAAAAGCTGGATTTGGGTATCAAGCTGTATATTTTGAGAAACAATATCATCTTGAGTTTCATCGTAGTATCTCTCACGCGCTTTAATCTTTTCATCAATATTTTTTAAAGCATAGCGGTCCATGGCGATTTTATGCGTTATGGCATCCATTGATTTATATGAGTTATTTAAAAATTGATTTATATTATCAATATTTTTCTTTGCTTGATCAATCTTTGTTTGTGTAATTTTGTATCTTAAATCTAAAAGCTCTTCATCAAGCGTATTTTTTTGTGTTGATAAGAATTTTTCATTTAATATTTTTTTTCTCTCTTTAAGGTGCTGTATTGTTTTTTCTAAACTATTTATTGTATTGCTTAAGTTAGTTAAATAATCAACAAAATTATTGAATTCATCAAAATAAATGACCTTTGCTTTGAGCAACCTACCTAGCTTTTCTTCATTTTGGAGCTTTGGCTTAGTAAGATAGAGACTTTTTAACTCCCTTAACAAATCGATTTTAACATACAGCTTGTCAAGTACATTTGGGTCTTTCGTTTTGCTTATTTGTGTGTAGGTTTGTTGCTCTATTTTTTTAATGGCCTCAATTGAGTCTTGTGAGCTTTGCGTAATCAATGTAGAACCATAAGAGATTGCTTTGAAAATTATCATGCAAAATATAGTAATTATGAGTATTTTAAAAAGCCTCATAATAAACTTTATATAGAAAAAAATTTTTTGTGTCAATACTATTGACTTTTTAAGAGTTTTAATTACTTTATAGCACGTGGTAGAGATGTTGAAATTGGGTGCGCTTGTTTTGTGTGGAGGTAAATCTCAAAGGATCGGACAAAATAAAGCCTATTTGCTAAAAAACAATGAGCCTTTTATCGACATTATTGTTAATAAACTACTAGAAATATTTGAAGAAGTGATTGTTGCGGTTGACAAAACTCAAAATTATACACAAATTATAAAACATAGGGTTAAAATTGTAGAAGATTCAAAGAGTTTTTTTGGTCCCATTGAAGGTTTAAGGCAAGGTTTAAAAGTGACAGAAAATGATTATTTGTTTGTATGCGGATGCGATATGCCAAATATTAAAAAAGAATGTATAGAAGAGTTGGCGTCTTATGTGGACGGCTTGTGGGATTGCATATTGCCGTTTGTAGATAAACCACAAGTATTGCATGGCTTTTATAGTACATCTTTATACAGAAAAATCGGAGCAAACGATTATTTTAGTTTAAAGGGGCTTTTGCGTGATGCAAAAGTTAAGTATGTATCAAAGTTCAATTGTAATATTAAAGAATCGATTATAAATATAAATACGAAAGAAGATTATGAAAACTTGGTAGGAGGAACAAATGGATAAAGCATCTAGCGAGGACATTTTTTCAAGTAGTCTTATAGAAGAAGGCAAAAAGAAAGGTTATTTAACCTACGATGATATTAATAAACTTTTACCGGACGATATTAATATCGAAGAAATTGATGATTTAATGGACAAATGCGATAATCTTAATATCGATATATTAGACAACGAAGCAGATGCCAAAAAAATACCCGCTGCAATAATAAAAGAAGAAGAATTACTAGAAGAAGATACAGAAATCAAAAGTGCCATAAAAATGTATTTCTCCGAAATGGGAACGATAGACTTGCTTGATAGAGATGAAGAGATTGAGCTTGCAAAAAAAATTATAGATGAAAAAAATTTATTATTAGAAACGCTCATAAATGTGCCTTTTTTTGGTTCAGCTTTGGATGATTTAATATACAATGTAAGCAACAATACTATTAAACTCAAAAATATATCAAATGCGCTTGATAGCTCTTTTGATGATGTAAAACAAGAAGATGAAGAAGATTTCACAACAAAGCAGAAATTCCTAATTGTATTTTCGGAAATAAAAGAAACACTTGCTTTATATAAAAAGGAAAAAAATCCAGACTACCAAGAAAAAATTTTGCACGATTTAAGAGAAATTTCTCTTAATGATACATACATAGGAGGAATGATAGAGAGCTTCAAACAAAAAGCTTACAAACTCGAATCAAGCGAAGAAAAAAACCAAATATTTGAACAGTTAAACAAACTCGAAAAAATTAGGTCTATAATTGAAAGTGCAAAACAAAGAATGATTAAAGCAAATTTAAGGCTTGTTGTGTCAATAGCAAAAAAGTATTTAAGCAGGGGTTTATCTTTTTTAGACCTTATACAAGAAGGCAATATTGGTTTGATGAAAGCTGTTGATAAATTTGATTACAAAAGAGGTTTTAAATTTTCAACGTACGCGACATGGTGGATAAGACAATCAATATCGCGCGCTATTGCAGACCAGGCTAGGACTATACGTATTCCTGTTCATATGATAGAGACAATAAATAAAATTGTTAGGACATCAAAGTTGTTAGTGCAAGAAAATGGCAGAGAACCCAGTGTACAGGAATTATCAGAGAGCCTTAGCGTGCCGGTTGAAAAAATTAAAAACATTTTAAAAATAGTGAAAGAACCTATATCCCTTGAAACACCTATTGGCGATGAAGAAGATACAAGGTTAGAGGATTTTATAGAAGACAAAAATGCTGCATCACCGCTTGATACAGTGATTGAATCCGATCTTTCAGAAAAGATAGAAGTAGTGTTATCTACGCTAAGCGAGCGAGAACAAAAAGTTTTACGTATGAGATTTGGCATAACAACGGGTTTTGACCATACG
>JABEBX010020556.1_pt1 | contig 14221 bp, 13 predicted proteins | sample 7245971 | NCBI WGS metagenome assembly JABEBX01 (sample SAMN14506365, study PRJNA622280) | hot springs metagenome | biome: hot spring [ENVO:00000051]|acidic hot spring [ENVO:00002120]; feature: spring [ENVO:00000027]|sediment [ENVO:00002007]; material: sediment environment [ENVO:01001048]... | reverse complement strand
GCGGCGCACCAGTTTTCGGCCTCGGTGTCGACGGGCAGGAGCGGCGCGACGGCTTCGAGCGTGTCGCCGGCGACGGCCTGGGCCAGCTCAACATCCTGCTCGATCACGTGCGCGCCACGGGTCAGGATGCGCTCGGTGAAAAGCCACTGCGCGGGCCACTCACGCGGCTGGGCCTCGCCGATGCGGCGCAGACAGCCGCTCATGCGCGCAATGACGGCCGAGCGGATGGCGCCCTGCAGATCGAGAACGGCGTTGTATTGGGCGGAGTGTAACTCGCGGCGCAGGCTGTTGATGGAGCGCCTTGTTTCAGCGCTGAAGGGATGGCGCTTCCAGTCGCGGGTGGGGGCGAAGTGCAGGTGATCGACGACCGGCATGGCGGCAGAGCGGGATTGGCTGTTGCCAGTTGCCTGTTCCCTGCTCGCTGCTTTCAGCAGCGCCTGCCAGCGGGGGTCGACGACCCAGCCGATCTGCCACGAAGGGTGCGCCCGGCGCAGGGCCGTCACCGCGGGCAGCGCATGGAGAATATCGCCCATGGCGCCGAGCCGGACCACAAGCAGACGAAAGCTGGACTGCGTATGCAAGGTTCAATTTTAGCGGAATGGGTAAGTGAGCGCCGTTGGCAGAGCGGATAAGCCCAGCAACCGCCGGTATTCTAACAATGTGAAGGCCAGGCCAAATCCGCGACCCGGAGGACCGCTGGGCAAGGTTTCCTTTGGCTCCGTGCTCAAATGGCTGGCGCTCGGCATAGCAGGTTTGTGGATGGCGTGTGCGCTGGCGCTGGTAGCGCTCAAGTGGATCGACCCGCCGACGACCGCGGTGCAGATGGAGCGGCGCATCGAGGCCTGGATGCACGCGAGGCCCTATCACAAACGCTACCAGTTTGTTCCGCTGGTCCAGATCTCGCCCAACCTGCAGCACGCCGTGATCGCCGCTGAGGACGGGCGTTTCTACCAGCACCACGGCTTCGACTGGCACGCAATCGAGCTTGCCGCCGAAAACGATATGCAGGGTGGACGCCGCATCAGCGGCGGCTCGACGCTCACCCAGCAACTGGTGAAGAACCTTTTTCTTGGCGCCGAACGCTCTTATCTGCGCAAGGGGGCGGAGTTCACACTGGTTCCGGTGGCGGAGTTTGTGCTGGGCAAGCGGCGGATTCTGGAGCTGTATCTGAATGTGGTGGAGTGGGGACCGGGCGTCTACGGCGCTGAAGCGGCCAGCCGCGCCTGGTACGGAGTCGCAGCGCGCAAATTGAGCCGGGACGAGGCGGCGCGGCTGGCGGCGATCCTGCCCGCACCGCGCCGACGACGGCCCGAGCGCATGGACCACTACAGCAGCATCATTCAGGAGCGGATGCGGCAGATGGGGTGGTAAAGGAGAGCGAGCGCGGCGACGCGCCGGCAATTCAGCAGGTTCAAGAGGCTGCCGACCCCCTTGCAAGTAGCTCTTTGGTTCACAAAAAAAATTGCGCGTCCGCAACTTGTGCACGGGAATCAGGGTTTATCGTTTATCACGGCACAAAGAGGATGACTCTGCGTCACTCTCTTTGTGCCGTGATGAAACTCAATCAGCGACGTTCCCCTGAAGGCCTCCCGGAACGCGCAACAGGAGTTGTGTCTGATATGAGACTGAGCGCAAAAGATAAAATGGCTCTTTCGTTCCTCGTCGTGATGACCGCCGTCACTCTGCTTGTCGCCGGCTGCGGCAGTGGTGTCTCCACTATGTCCACCGTCGCATCCAACACGCCCACAGGCTCGGCATTCGTCATCGGCACGGATGCCCCGATGGCTGCCGTCACTTCCTTCGTTGCCCAGTTGCAGAGCGTCACCGCAACCGACGCGAACGGAAACAGCGTTTCACTTATCAGCGGCGCGCCCACTGTGGACTTCGCGCGCTACAACGGCCTGCAGACTTTACTCGATCTGAATAATGTCTCCGCAGGCACCTACACAAGCGTCCAAGTTGTGCTGGGACCGACTGCAACGATGAGTTATTTGAATGTTCCTTCGAGCGGCGCGCCGACGATCGTCACGCAGAATGTTACTCTCACCTCGCAGAATGCAACGGTCACGCTGACCAACCCGCTGGTGATCTCTGCAAATAGCGCTCCGGTCGGGCTGCGGGTTGACTTTCAACTCGGAAAGTCCATCCAGGTAGACTCCAACGGACAGATCACCGGACAGGTGACGCCTACCTTCGAGATTGACAGTGTCGGCGTGAATGACGCGATGGCTTACGTGGATGAGTACATCGCAGGAGTTCTCAGCGTAAACGCCTCCGGGCAATCTTTTGTTGTGCAGGGCCCGCATGGCACGCAGATCACTGTCAACGTCAACGGACAAACCGAGTGGGATGGAGATGCGAGCCTGAGCAACCTGACGACAAGCTCCATCGTGCAGATCTCCGGCAAACTTGACAAGGTCGCCGGCACACTGGATGCGGATGAGGTCGACATTTTATCGCAACAGGGCTTCTACGCCAGCGGTCAGGTCACCTATGTGACTCCGGCCACGGGCACTGCGACCAGCTTTGATCTTTATGTTCGCAGCTTGCTGCCAAGCACCACCGGCCTCTCGCTCGGCAACATTGCAACGGTCAATTTAACCGGCAGTGAAAAGTACTCCATTTACTGGATGCACGATGCTCTGGCCCAGTTCCTCTTCAATGCGGGTGGTCTACTGCCGGGACAGGACGTTGCCGTGGGCGGTCCGGCAACCGGCGCAACCAATGCTCAAAGCGTCTCTGTGCATCGCGTGATTTTGCGCAATTGGGGCTTCAATGGCACGGTTGTGCCGGGAAGTGAAGAAATGGGCAACCACATCTTCAAGATGCAGGTGGACGGCTTCGCAGGCCTGCTCATTCCGCAGACGATCACGGTCTACGCGGGCGGAGATGCCAGTTATCGAGATGGATTCAACGGAATGAGCGACATCACGGATAACGCGAAGGTTCGCGTCGTGGGCGTGCTGCTGAAAGATCCTCTGAGCGGTAGCACCGTGCTTGTCGGTCACTACATCGACTCTGAGAATTGAGCGCCGCAACTGGCGATATTCGCATGCGCCGAGGCGGCAGCTTGAGCCTCGGCGCAATTTTCGTGAGCGTTCACTCATCCCCAGGTGATGCGAAGTCGGCGGGGTCTTGATATGCAGACGAGCGAGCCATGCCTCCTGCGCGAGCTTCCATCGATCAGGAAACCAGGCGACAAGATCGCGTGCAACTTCCCTTCCCTGCTCTGGGTAACCACGAAGAACGAGTGGAGCGATGGACTCTGCCGCACATCCTCCCGCGCGGCATCGCTCAGCTCCTGCCAGAGGAAGTCGTTGTACTCGCTTCCACCCAGGTCCGGAGTCTCGTCCGCCTCAGAGTTCCTCTCAATGTCGAGGGCTGCGGCGAAAGCCGTGGTGCTTCTCCCCGATCGAGCCAAAAACCTCTCCGCTTGCGTATGCACCGTTACCACGCCCCTTTAGCGCTGAAACAAATCAATCGGCTGGGTGAAGTCGGTGACGCGGATGTGGCGGGCCAGCTCCGGATGCTGGCGCTGGAGGGCCAGAAACATCTCCCAGGCGACGCGGCGATAGCTGAAGTGGCCGGCGGGCGCCGAACGCAACTCCGCGATGTATTGAGCCTCGGCGAAATCCATCTTGAAGAGCGCGCGGATGCGGGTGGCGAGCGGCAGCAGATATTTTGCCGACTCGGCGGCTTCAGGCGCGGAGCCGGAGGCGATCTGCGCGGAGGCCCGGTGCGCGTCTTCGATGGCGGAGCAGTAGTCGTCAAGGACGCCGGCCTCGGCCAGAATGTCGGAGCCCGTCGGCAGGTCCGCCGCGCCGGGCGTCTCGTAGCCGTGCCGGCTGGTGAAGTCCTGAATGATTTGTGTCGTGCGGCGATGGCGGTGCATGTCACGAAAGCCGCCGATGTCCATATGAATGTCGAAGCGCAAAGCGGCGCCGGCGTGGAAGGCGCGGAGGACTTCGTCGTGAGCGCCGCGGCGCCTGATCCCCAGTTCAACGATCTCCGAGACCCGGGAGGCTGGAAGCCCCGAGACGAGATCGCGGATCTGGCGGTAGGGGTGGTGGCTGGCCGAATAGAGCAGCGTGGAGGCGATCTCGACTTCGAGGGATTCGGTGCGCTCGACGAGATCCACCACGGCGTGGGGCAGCGTCCTGGAACGGAGCGGCGCGAGAACTTCCGCCGCGGCCTGGGTCAGTTCGGCACGGGTCTGGATCAGGTAAGGATTGGGCTGGGCGTATTTGATGAGCGTGGGCGCGGTGCGGGTCTCGCGGGTGAAGAGAGCGGCGGCTTCGGCGGCGAGGTCTTCCGATTTCTGATTTCTGATTCCTGATCCCCGTTGCGCAGCGGCGAGCTTGTCCACAAACGCCTGGGCCGCGCGGGCGTTCACATTCCAGGCGGGGCCGATGGCAGCCTCGCGCAGCTTTTCACCGAGCAGGCGCACTTCGGCGGCGGGATGCGAGAGCAGGCGCGAGACCTGGGTTTCAAGGGTGCGGGCGCTCACGATCTGTCCGAGCGAAGTGTTGGTGGCCAGCGGCAACAGGTAGCGGGCCACATCGAAGGCGCGGGCGCGGAGGGTGCGGTCATAGGCCTCGGGCTTGAGCGTCTCGGGCCGGGCGACACGCGCACGGAGCAGATCGAGCACCGCGGCGGAGACGCGCTGGTAGGCGGCGAAGAGATTTTCGATCGTTCTGGAGTAAAGTTGCGCCGATGCCGAATCTTCTCCAAAGCCAGGAAAAAACCAGCCGGATTCGAGAAAGTTCTGGTAGCGGGTGGATCGCTCCTGGCCGTCCCATCGGGTTTCGTCAACGAGGACGACGGCGGCCAGCAGGCTCAGGCGCTCGACGGCAAAGGCGATGTGCGCCAGATCGGCGATGGAGCGGTGGCCATATTGAAAATAGAAGGTATTCAGAAACTGCTCGGCGCGCTGGGAGCTGATCTCCGCCAGCGACTCGCGCATGGAGAGTCGGGAGCGCGAGTATTTGGCCATGGCGTAGGCGAGGATCTCGGGGTCGGCGCCATGGACGGCAAAGACCTCGGTCTGGGTACGGGCGCGGGGGGTGGAAAAAGATTCACTGGACATGAGGATCGTCTCGCGGACAGAATACGTCATAAGGGAGTGTGCGCGTGCGGGGTTTTTTCCACCTCGCGCCAGAGGGCGCGGCGGCCCGCAGGCGTGGGCTTCCTGGCACAGAGCGGAAGCATCGATTGAGGAGTTTCTGGTGCGGGAGTTTTTAGTGCGTACATCGCACAAACCGCGGCCTTTGCCGGCGGGCCACTGGGCGTTGACCCAGCGCTGGAACGATCTCTTGTTTGCGCATTGGCCGATTCCCGTCGCGCTGATGGAGTCGCTGTTGCCGGAGTGGCTCGAGGCCGATACCTATCAGGGATCAGCGTGGCTGGGCGCGGTGCCGTTCTGGCTTGATCGCATCAAGGTGCGCAGCCTGCCACCGATGCCGGGGTTGCGCAGCTTTCCAGACCTCAACTTTCGCACCTATGTGCGCGACCGGTTCACCAGAACACCGGGAATTTATTGTTTCTCGGTCGACTCGAGCAATTTTTTTGCCGTTGCGGCGGCGCGCGCCATCTATCACCTTCCCTACAAGCTGGCCGAGATGCATCTGGAGCAGCGATCGGAGCGGGAGTTCGCCTTTTACAGCCGGCGGCGGTTTTCTCGGCCCGAGGTGGTCTTCAAGGCGCGGTACCGAGGCATAGGGCCGACACTGAAGACAGCCGAGATCAGGCCGGGGGCGTTCGAATACTACTTTTCCGAGCGCAATTGCCTGTTCAGCACCAATCGTTCCGGCCAGCCGATCCGCGCCAATCTGCATCATGTGTCGTGGCCGCTCGAGGAGGCCGAGGCCGAGATCGAGCGCAACGATCTGGCAAGGGCGATCGGGATCGAACTACCAAAGAAGGAGCCGGTGCTGCACTATTCGCGGCGGCTGGCCGTCTACGTGTGGCCGGCAGAGCTGGTACGCCCGGCGCTGGCCGGCAGACCGGTGACGGCGGCCGCTACGCCGACGTAAGAGACAAGGAGAGGTGGAACCAGTCGGCAGCTCAGCCAATGCACAGCCTGCTGACCCTCTGACTTATAATCAGGCGTGGAAAGGCGCGGCTCGCGGGGATCAACGTGCGGGCGCATCGAGGTCATTAGATCCCATGGGTGATTTGCAGGGAAGAATTGCGCTGGTAACCGGCGGGGCGCAGGGGATTGGGCGCGCCATTGCGGAGGAGCTTGCGGAGGCGGGCGCGACGATTGTGCTGGCCGACGTGAATGAGGCCAAGCTGGCTGAAACAGTGGCCGAGATGGAGTCGCGGGGCAAGGTCGCCGCAGGCTTTGCGATCAACGTGGCGAACCAGGAGTCGATCAAGGCCGGCGCCAAGGCGATTCAGGAAAAGTTCGGCAAGGTGGAGATTCTCGTCAACAACGCCGGCATCACCCGCGACAACCTGGCGCTGCGCATGAAGCCCGAGGACTGGGATCTGGTGCTGAACATCAACCTGACAGGCGCTTTTCTGCTAACGCAGGCGCTGCTGCCCAGGATGCTGCGCAACGGCTGGGGACGCATTGTGAATATCGCCAGCGTGGTGGGTCGCACAGGCCAGGCAGGCCAGGTGAACTATGCCGCGTCAAAGGCGGGACTGATTGGATTTACGCGGTCTCTGGCGCGCGAGGTGGCTTCGCGCGGTATTACCGTGAACGCCGTGGCGCCGGGATACATCGAGACGCCCATGACAGCGGTGTTGAGCGAAGAGGTCACCAAGGCCATGATGGCGACAATTCCCCTTGGCCGCGGCGGCACGCCCAAGGATGTGGCGCAGGCCGTCAAGTTCCTGACCTCCGATGCCGCGTCCTACATTACCGGCCATGTGCTGGATGTGAACGGCGGCATGTTCATGGGCGGATAGCCGGCAGGTCAGCGAACCGGGCCATCGGCAGGTTCGCCGGCCTGGAAGCGCTCCCGCTGCATGCGCCGATGCGACGCGTTTCGGCGGCGGGCGCGTCTGCGCGCTGCCGGAGCCGGAGCCGGCGAGGAACATGCGCCATGTGGCGCGTCAGCCGATTCTGGATCTGCGCGGCAAGGTGCATGGATACGAACTGCTCTTTCGCGAAGGCCCCCGCGCAGTCTTCAGCGGTGACGGCGACTGGGCCTCCTGCGACCAGATCGCGGAGTCGCAGGGGCTGAGCACCAACGATCTGCAGGTGTGCTACCAGGAAGCGATCGAATGGGCCGAAGAGGCGCTGCGCTCGCTGTGAAGAGGGCAGGATTTCCTGAAGGTTTCTCCTCCGCTGTAAAGCCTGGCATCTTGAAAACTCCGTCTGGCCGGGCGCTGCCGGCCGGCACGGCCAGTATGCTCCATCCGCTCACGGCGTCAATCGGGGCAAAGTTGCACAGACTTTTCGCAGCGATCTGAATCCCAGCGCCCGGGGATTCATCTGAGAAAATAGTGAGAGTGAAGGTACGGCCTCATCATTCGTTTTTCCCAACGGCTCCAGCGTTTGCTCTCCTGATTTTGTTAGGAAGCCGCGCCGGAAGCGCGATTGCGCGCGCGCAGAACCCCACGTCGGCCGCAAATCCCTTCCTGGGCAGCGTGACCGCGCAGCCGGCGACCGGAGCGACTCTTGATTTGTCCCTGCAGGATGCCATCCGCAGGGGCCTCAGAAACAACCTGGGTCTGAAAGAGGCGGAGAACAGCGAAAAGGCGCTGCACGGTGAGCGAAACGAGGCGCTGCAGGAGTTTCTGCCGACCATCTGGCTCAGCGGCGATACCGGCTACCACATGTACAACCTCGCGGCGGAGGGCTTCAACTCCGCGGCTTTGGCCGACTTTGCGGCATTGTTGCCCGGCGGCAAGGCCTTGTCCAACATGTCCCCGATTACGCGCGACTATCTGACCGATGGGCAGATTCACTTCAGCCAGATCCTTTTTTCCGGGCCGGTGATCCAGGCATGGAAGGCTTCGGGCGCGGCGGAGCAGGCGGCGCGACTCAACAAGATGTCGGCGCGCGAAGAGGTGGTGCAACGGGTGGCCACCGCGTATCTGCGCGCGCTTGCCGATCAGTCCGAAGTGGAGAACGCCAGGGCGCTGCTGGCCGAGGCACAGGTGCTGCTCGATCATGCACATTTGGCGCACGAGGCGGGAACGGTCGCAAATCTCGATGAGCTGCGGGCGCGCGTGCAGCTTGAGGCGCAGCAGCAGGCGCTGATCGCCGCCGAGAATCGGCAGGCGAAGGATCTGATCCTTCTCAAGCGCGAGATCGGCGTCGATCCCGGGCAGCGGATGGCGCTCACCGATTCTGCGCCTTATGACAACCTGGCCGAACAAACGCCGGAGGAGGTGCGGGCGCTGGCCTACCGCAGCCGGCAGGACTATCTGAGCCTTCAGAACCAGCTGACAGAGTACAAGTCCGTGCATGCGGTCTACCGCAGCGAGCGGCTACCCACGCTCAGCTTCAACAGCTACTACGGCACCAGCACGGTCAACGGCGCGGGCACACGCGGCAACTGGATGGCCATGGGCACGCTGAGCCTTCCTATCTTTCGCGAGGCGCGGTTGCGCGGCGACGAGGACGCTTCCAAGGCGCAGGTGCATGCCATCGCGGCGCAGCTTGACGACCTCCGCAACCAGATCGATGAGCAGGTGCGCGCGGCTCTGCTGGACGTAAACGCGAACAAGAAGCTGGTGGACGTGGCGCGGTCAAATGTTGATCTGGCCCAGCGGGAGTTGAGCGACGAGACGGACCGTGTGAATGCCGGCGTGGACGACAATCTTCCGCTGGTCACGGCGCAAGCCACGCTGGCCGCCGCACAGACCAACCTCGTCGAAAGTCTCTACCAGTACAACGTCTCGAAGCTTGGGCTGGCGCGCGCCGCCGGCGTGCTCGAGCAGCAGTACCGGGCGTACCTGGGCGATTGAAGCAGACCTTCAACCGTCACCGGCTGCATCAAAGATCGTATCCCCATCCGCATACCGCAGAAAACCGGAGGAGTACTTCGCTTGCCCCAAACACTGAAAATTGTCTACTTCGTCGAACCGGATGCGCAGGCGCTGGCCCGCCGCACGGCGCAGCATATTGTGGAACAGACTGAGCGGGCTGTAGCTGCACGAGGACGAGCGCGGATCGCCATCAGCGGCGGATCGACACCAAGGGCGGCGTTTGCGCTGCTGGCAGATCCGACGCAGCCATGGATCGCGCGCACGCCGTGGGCGAAGCTCGACCTGTGGTGGGTGGACGAACGGTGCGTGCCACCGGACCACCCGGACTCGAACTACCGCATGACGCGGGAGGCGATGCTGGACCACGTGCCGCTGCCTGCCGGCCAGATTCACCGCATCGAGGGCGAACTGGAGCCGGAGACGGCCGCGGCGCGCTACGAGTCGGAGCTACGCAACAGCTTCCGGCTGGAGGGCGCCGAGATGCCACGATTCGATGTGGTGGCCCTTGGGATGGGTACGGATGGACACACTGCGTCTCTTTTTCCCCACACCCAGGCTCTTTTCGAGTTGGGCCGGCTGGCCGTGGCCAACCATGTGGAAGCCAAAGAGAGCTGGCGGGTGACGCTCACCTGGCCGGTAATCAATCGCGCGGCCCATCTCTTTTTTCTCGTCGCAGGCGCGGATAAGGCAAAGATTCTAAAAGACGTTTGGATGGGCCCCAAGGATGTGGAGCGACTGCCCAGCCAGTTCATTTATCCTGAGGGCGGTATACTGACGTTGCTTCTGGACCAGGCGGCCGCGGCGCTGCTGCCTCCTCCGGATGCGCAGGGTTGGGGAACGATCGAGAGGAACGCATGATTCTGGCAGGCGATGTAGGCGGCACCAAGGCACATCTGGCGCTGTTTGATTTTATCGACGGCAAGCTGAAGGCTGTGCGTGACAAGCTGTTCCCGGCCAAAGAGTACGCCGGCCTGGAAGCGATCGTGAAGGAGTTTGTCATCTCCGAGAAGGTGACAGCGGCCTGCTTTGGCGTGCCAGGGCCTGTGCGGGATGGGCGGCTGCGACTGACCAATCTTCCGTGGACGCTCGACAGCCGCGATCTGGCGCGCAATTTGAAGATTGACTACGTCTTTCTGATCAATGATTTGCAGGCGAACGGCTACGGCATTGCGGAACTCGGGCCGGACCAGATTTACACCCTGAGCGAGGGTGACGCGCGCCAGGTGGGCAACCGCGCGCTGATCTCGGCGGGGACCGGGCTGGGCGAGGCGTTTTTGATCTTCGACGGGCGCGACTACGTTCCTTATCCGTCGGAAGGCGGCCACGCGGACTTTGCGCCGCGCAACGACGACGAGATCGACCTGCTGCGCTTCCTGATGCAGAAGTATGAGGGGCGCGTCAGCTTTGAGCGCGTGGTGAGCGGCCAGGGACTGACCAACATCTATGAGTTTCTGCGCGACGGACGGGGAATGGAAGAGCCGGCGTGGCTGGCGCAGCGCATGGCAACGGAAGATCCGAACGCCGTGATTACCGATCTGGCGATGAAGGCCCGGAGCGAGATCTGCGAACGGGCGCTCGATATGTTTGTCTCGACTTACGGCGCCGAAGCCGGCAACCTCGCGCTGAAGATTCTCTCTGTGGGCGGACTCTATGTGGGCGGCGGCATTGCGCCGCGCATTCTGGAGAAGCTGAAGGATGGCGCCTTCATGAAGGCCTTCACCGACAAGGGACGACTGAGCCAGTTGCTGGTCAATACGCCGGTGCGGGTGATTCTGGAGGGCCGCACGGCGCTGATCGGCGCGGCTGCTTACGCCGAGGCGCGCGCCGCGGAGCTGAGCGGGATCTCGCCGCGCGCGGCAAGCGTCAAGTTTTAGCGGCGCCTGCCACATCTGACGCGCCAACGGCCAGCCCAACGGCTGGCCTTTTTGTTGCCGGGCAAGCCTGGCTTCAAGGCTCGAGTGCGCCGACCGCATGGATGGCTGTTGCCGATCTCAGCGGGGCGCGCTTCAGCAAAAAGGCTGGTATTGCCGGCGGGAGACAGCCCCGATCACCGAGGCACACAGCGGGAGGCGCGGATTGGGCAACGGGGATGAGCGGTTATTCTGGTTGCATCCGCGTAAGTGCAAGGAGATCAGGAATGCGCTGGCTGGGCAGATGGATGATGCGGGCGCTGATTGGATTTGCGCTGGTTTCGCTCGTGACCTTTGCGGTGGACTGGACCGTCTACAAGCTACGCGGCTCGCCGCACTCGTCGGTGGTTGTGAACCATTATATGGCGGTTCCGCTCAAAGGGCAGAAGACCGAATACGACTATCTGGGGACAGCAAGAGTTTCCTGCGCCGCGGCGCTCTTTCCCGAGGACGCGCGCGACCCCTGCTGGTATGTCAGGCGTCATGCGGAGCAGTGGGAGGATCTTGGGGCGCCGCAGTACTGAGCGAAAACAGCGAGGCGGCCGGGGAAACGAGTCGGCAAGGCAGCCGTCAACCTTATTGAAAACGGCGTAAACATGAGGTGGTGACGCGAGTCACGACTGGAAAAATGCGAATGCGGCTACGATCATAAGGTATTTTTTCAAGAACGGTCATGTATAGCCGCACACAAAACGAAAACGGCACGTACAACTCGCGCTGCCTGGACTGCTTCATGACGATCGCATCGTGCGTGGAGACAGAGAAGGAACTCGACGAGCGCGAGGCGCGTCATATGTGCCCGGAGAAAGCCCTGGCGCAACTGCTGGCGCTGGACCGTGCAGCCGCCCGACACGCGGCGCGGAGTTGAAGCGAATCTCCGCACGTCTCCCGCCGACTGACGGAATCGCCTCAAGGAATCCAATGGGGCAGGTGTCTCTCGCGCTCAGAGCCGGTTTCGAGGAAGACAAATTCATTCCCGTCCGGATCGTGGACGAAGAGCAGCTTCCCGTCGCGTTTGGATTTCACCCCTGCCCGTCGGAGCGTATCTGCAGCCTTGCGGACATCGGACACGGGAAAGAGAATCTCCGGTTGAGAACCGGGATGGGCCTGGCTCAACTCGATGCGCAGCTCGGGCGCGGCGGGCGCGGTGAGGCGCACGCTGCCGCCGACATCCTCGGCTTCAAAACCGAGTTGAAGAAAGAACTGCTTCTCCGCGGCGAGGCCGTTGACAGGAAGATCGAAGCCCATCAGCGTAGTGGATACGCGGTTCACGCCGAGGTGCTGGCCGCGGTCGAGCATGTGGCGCGATCCCTGCATGTACTGCGTAAACTCCGTCACGCGACCCTCCGGATCCTTCATGGAAGAGATCAGATTGCCGGCTCCGGCCTTGCGCACCGGCTCGACCTTGAGGCCGATTGATTGGTAGTAGCGGACCAAAGCATCGAGATCGCCGGCCTCGTAGCAGGCGTGCATCCAGCCCAGAGGCTGCGAGGGATCGGCTTGGGGATAAAGCTCGATGAACTGGCGGTCGTTGACCTTGATGAAGACTTCGAGAGGATTGCCGGCATGGGTCGTGGCGAAGGCCTCTTCATAACCGAGCTTGCCGAGGAACAGGATCTCGCGGTCGAGGTCGCTGACGCGGATGGCGATATGCGCGATGCCGGTGATGCCGGCGTCGCCCGCCGGCGGCTGGGCCGCGGCAACAGCGGAAAACGCGCAGGCCAGAGCCAAAATGACAATCCAGAACTTCTTCATGGCGGTCTCCTCGGCGCCGCGCAGGCTGAAGGCTCCGCGCGCAGCGCAGCAAAAACTTATGCGTAATCCTCGCGATAGGGCGTAAAGATGTCGAGCAGCTCAGAGGCTTCAAGAGCCGCGGCCTCGTGCTCCACTCCGCCGTCGGCGACGATGCTGTCGCCGGCGCGCATCTCCCAGCTTTTGCCCTGGGCCTCAAACCGGATGCGCCCGCGCGTCACGTACACCATTTGGTGATGCGGATGGCTGTGGCGCGCTCCCTTCCAGCCTTTTTCGAAGGTATGACGCACAAGCATCAGGTGCGCATTGTAAGCAAGAACTTCGCGCTGCATGCCCGGCTCTGGATGTGTGACTTTGGCGGCGTCGGTTGCGGTGTAAACCACTGCGGATTCGTTCATCGCTGTTCCCTGGGTTGAAATATTAGCACGCAGCTTTCGGCTCTTCGATTTCCTCCGGCAAGGAGGTTCCCAACGTCCATCTGAGCTGCGCCCTGCAATTCAGGGTAAACCCATAGACACGCCCTGCCCGCTTTCAACCTCCAACCGCGCATTCGGAGGCTGCGGATGGCTGCGAACCCGCTCTACTTAAGCCCTGACGATGCGCGGGCGATCAGCTCCGGCTCAAGGAGGATGGAGCGCGGCTGCGCCGGCGTCGGCTTCCTGAGCAGGTTCACGATGAGCTGGGCCGCGCGCTCGCCGATCTCGCGCGATTTTTGATCGACGCTCGACAGAGGCACCCGCAGCTTGCTGCTGTAGTGAAAGTTGCCGCAGCCAACAATCGCCAGATCACGCGGAATACGCATCCCTGCCTCAAAGGCGCGCTCCATGGCGCCGATGGCGATTGTATCGTTGAAGCAAAACAGGCCGTCGGGGCGCGGCTTCAGCGTCAGAATCTCTTCCATCGCATGCCGCCCGCGGGTTTCGCCATCGGAGTCGGAGGCTTCACCACAGGTCACCACATAGTCGGCAGGAACCTCGATTCCACGGCGCTTGAGTGCGGCGCGATAGCCTTGCGCGCGCGCATCTCCGATGCTGGATTCAGGGCCGCGGACATGCGCGATGCGCTTGCAGCCGCGGGCGATGAGGTGTTCGACGGCAAGCTCGGCGGCTCGTACATCGTCCACGCCGACGAAGTGCGACGGGAATCCGGGAAAACGGCGATCGACAAGAACCAGCGGCACTCCCGCCTCGCGAATCCGGCTCAGGCTGTCGGTATCTTTGCGGCAGGAGGCGACGACAAAGCAATCGAGGCGATGAGCGAGCATGTGCTCCACTTCATCGAGCTCAAGCTGCGGATCGCTCTCGGAAGACGAGACGAGGAGGTAGTATTCCTTCTCTCGCAGCTTGCTGGAGAGCCCTTTGGCGATCTCTCCGAAGAAGGGATGAATGAGGTCAGGAACGATGAGTCCGACGAGCGAACTGCGGCCGGTGACGAGGCTGCGCGCGGTGAGATTGGGACGATAGTTTAACCGCTTCACGCGTTCCAGGATTCTGGCCTTGGTCTCTTCGGCGATGTCGGGCCGGTTCCTGAGAGCCCGCGATACCGTAACCACCGACACGCCAAGCTCGGCTGCGATGTCTTTCATGCGAACCGTCATGGCAGAAGTGTATAGG
>JABEBX010018779.1_pt1 | contig 14221 bp, 16 predicted proteins | sample 7245971 | NCBI WGS metagenome assembly JABEBX01 (sample SAMN14506365, study PRJNA622280) | hot springs metagenome | biome: hot spring [ENVO:00000051]|acidic hot spring [ENVO:00002120]; feature: spring [ENVO:00000027]|sediment [ENVO:00002007]; material: sediment environment [ENVO:01001048]... | reverse complement strand
AGATGTGTATAAGAGACAGGCCGGAAATGTTCGGAGTACAGTGTGGTCACCCTAGTGCCGGCGAGTGCGCCCACGGGGACGTGACGACGAAGACTGTGGAGTCGAGCTTTGCGATCCGGAAAGAGGGTCTCTATGGCACATTCTACCACGTCAGCGAGAAGCACCTGCAACGCTACGCGACGGAGTTCGACTTTGAACCACCGAGCGTCGTTGGGATGCACTGATGTTCAACGCGCCGATGTGATGCTGGAGGGTATCGCCGGCAAGAGGTTGATGTACAGGCACACATCGTGGCTGGAACACTGCCGAGGCAACTGAGAATGGCCATTGAAACGAAGCAGATCGACACTGAAATTACTCTTGAGCTAGACGAAGAGGAAATTTCAGTGTCGGATTTTGCCAAAGCCTTCGAGAACTTCTCCGGTCTTGTGCGGGAGATGTCGAAGCAATTCGCTCCGCATAAGGATGCTTCCGCCTGGCTGGTAAAGGTCTATCCGGGTAGTGTCGGCATCGGGCTTTCCGGGAAACCTGGCGTATATACGGCCAACGAGATCCACCAGATTCGCACTAATTTAGTTAGCGGCTTGCGGCAGTTGGAATCTGGCGTCCGCCCCTCGTTCTTCAGCGACAAGTCCGTGGAATGCAGCAAGGCCCTGGGAACGCTGTTCAAGAGCAAGAAATCGCCTGGCAACGTGCGCATATGGTCCAGGCAGGACGAGGCCGTGAGCATCGGTAGGACGATTGCATCCAAGGCGGAAAATCTTCTGGAGATTGCCTACGAGGATGACGGTTCCGTTGACGGGTTTTTGCAGAGGCTCTCCGCTCACGGTCAACTGGAGTTCGTCGTCTACGACGTACTTGATGACCGTGCCATAAAATGCGAAGTAGAAGAAAGTACGCTGCAAATCGCTTGGGAGTCGTTCCGCAAGCGCGTCGAGGTTCTTGGTAAGGTTCGCTACCGGAAGGATGGTATGCCGGTGAGCGTGAGAGCGAAGGAGATTATTCCATTCCCGCCTAAAGAGGAGGTTCCCTCTCCCGCCGAAATGCGGCGCTTGCTAGCCGGAACCTGATGACGCTGCAGATCGTCTATTGGGACAGCAACGCATTCCTCGGCCTCCTAAACGGTGAGGAAGATAAAGTCCAATCGTGCGAGGACGTGTGGGCGGCTGGGGAGCGAGGACTCCTTGCCATCGTGACTTCGACATTGACCGTCGCCGAAGTCATCTACGCCAAGGGAGCGTCAAAACTCGATCCGGCAAAGAGACCGATGGTGAACAACTTCTTCCGGGCAGCGCATATCGTCCAGAAACCGCTGACACGCACCATCGCGGAACTGGCGAGAGACGTTGTATGGGATTCCAACGTGCGCCCGAAGGACGCGGTGCACATCTCCACGGCCGCTTACTTCAAGATCAAGGAATTTCACACGTTCGACAAGCCGCTGCTAGATTCCAAGCTCATTAAGGTCAAGGGTTTTGGGGTGTCAATTCAGATGCCATACGTGCCGCGACAGTTAGAGATTTTCGATGGCAGCGAAGGCGAGTAAGAGGAAGGAGCCCATGAAATCACCAGCCCCCGGCTTCAACGACTTGTTGCAGCGGATGCTGTCGACGCCGCCTAAGCCGCATCCAAAGGCATCGAAGAAGAAAACCGGGTAGACAGCCGAATAATTGGTCGCTTGGGTCATACGCGACGCCGCCGAGAAGTACATCGTGGAACAGTGGCCCTTGCTGGAAGGGCGTCGATTCTCGAGAAAGGCATGGCAAGAACAAAAAAATCTGCTCCCCTTACCCACTCAATTCAGCGGGGAGCCTTGACCGGAAACGTCCGGGGAGGAAGCCAGAGGTAGTCGGCAAGCGGGCGGTCGACGAACGCGAGAGCGGCATGGGAAAGAGGGAGAGCGGGTGCCGGTCTCCGAGCGAGGGGGAGAGCCGAAGCTCTCGCACGCTCCGGAGGGGGCGCGAGCAGAAGAATCCGCTGTGGAATCGATAGGCGGGAGGCGACATGCTCGGGCAAACCCAAGCCGAAGCGCAGATGGCCCGCCCCGCAAACGACCAGCGCGCGTTCCTTGCGTCCGCGGGTCTTGCGCAGAGCCTCGGCGATGCGCTCCGCCATCCAGTCGTCACGAACCTCCTGCGCCTTGGCGGCTTGGACTTGCCACGATCGCCCCATCCCGGGATGAATGGGAAGGAAAAGCTGAAGAAGGCGCTGATAGAGCGGATCGAAACGGACCTGATTCAAGCCCAGGCGCTCTCGTTCGGCGGGAGGCACCGACCGCCACCCTTGCCGAGCGATCCGGTGGAAGAGGAGAGCGGGTCCGTCGAGACCGAAGACCCGAACGTGCTTTTCTCGGGCCGAAAGACAGAGCCCGCGGTAGTCCTGATAGTTGCTCCACCGTCTTGGCCAGTCGATCTTTCGCGCGAACTCCTCGAAGGAAAGCTCCCCAGCCAGAAAGCGGGAGAGGATCGGTGCATCCTTCGCATCGAGTGCCTCCAGAAAGAGGGAGAGCGGAGCATTTCCGGCGGCAAGCGCGCGGAGCAGTCGCTCTTCGATCCGGTGGTGAGAGGGAGCGGTGTGCATTTCCCCTAGGTAGATGATTCGGGCATTCTGCAGGTCGGAGAACAGGTGTGCGTCCGAAACGGGATCACCGGCCAGGAGATCAACCCAGCCTTGGCCGGATGCTTTTCCGGCAGAGCAGAGAAAGATCAGGGCGAGCGCAGCGAGCGTCTCTCGAAGCGAAACCAACCGGCCGATCCTCCTATCCTCCTGAGGGCGCGTTCGGGTCAAACGGTCGCGCGCGACGGCTCCTCTGGCGCAGAAAGCCGGAGCGTCCGAATCGCAGCGATCCGCTCCATGGTCCGAAAAGGATCCCCGAGCTGACAGACGAAGCGTTCGACGTCATCAAGGAGGCTATCGGAAAACGAGCGCCACTCCCACTTCAGCAAAAGGACTAGAAGGCGGCGGATTCCGAAAAGAGCCAGGGAATCTCCCGAGAGTCCGGATTGGGCGGCGGTCAGTCCTTCGGAAAGGGCACCCATGCGAAAGAGAACCAATAGGATCAGGTAGGCGACGGCGCCGTAGCCTCGCTGCCCCTGGAGCCGCTCGCAGAGGGCCGTCCGGAGGCGCGTGCGCTCCTCCTCGGAGGGAAGCCGCGAAAAAAGGCGGAGCAGGGCCTCCGCGTTCGGAGAGGAAACCTGCCGTTGGGCGGAGCCTGCGGGCTGGTTTTGCTCCAAGACTAAGCCATCGGTTCCATTCTCCTGGGGTGCCGACAGGCTGCCGAGCTGCGCTGGGCCGCGAGAGCGAAGCTCGACGAGCTCGAATTGGAGCACCGAGGTCGCATTTTTCTCGATGGGATCGGAAATTTGAAAGCCGGGCTCCTGTGGCAGCTCGATGCCGCTCAGAATTGCCGCAAGGGGGCGGAGGACCAGGTGGATAGGCACGTGGAGCTTGCCCTCGCTTCGGAGAGAGAAAGCGACCCAGAAATCGGTCGTTCCGGCCGGCGGCGCTCCGCGCAAGCCCATTTCCAAGGAGAGATCGAGGGCTCCTTGCGGCGGAACCTCGACCTCCCGATTGGCCGGCGCATGGGAGGAGAGAATCGAATGGTAGCAGAGATCGGAGCCGACGCGAGACGAGACGAGGCGAACGTCGAGCAGGCGAAAGGGCTTTCGGGTGTGGTTGAGAAGGGAGCCTCCCGCGCACAAATAGGATATTTTGCTCTTTCGAGGAAAGAGATCTACCCACCAGCAGCGATCCCTTTTCCATTCCACCTCTATGCCGGGACGGCCCGTCAGTGGATAGAGCCGGTGGACCCAATCGAGCGCCGAATCCGCGGCTACGCCCAGGGATTCTGGGGAAATCCACTTGTCCAGCCAGGCGAAGGCTTCGGATTTCGCCTGCTTGTCCTCCGGCGGTGCTGCTTGGGGATCTGCCACGAAGGCTAGTACTAGCCGATTCATGACAGACTGTCGAGCGGCGCATGGCGCCGGAGCGCCGAAGGGGGGCTCGCTTACCGTTGATGCGCGCGCCATCGGTGCCCGGGAGCTTTGCGAGGCTCGCTGCGAGGAGGCAAAGTCAAGCGCGACGAGGCGGGCAACCCCGGATCCTTTGCTGGAGAACCCTTGCCAGAGATGCCGACCAGATATCGCGGTTGTCGCTGACAACGGCTTCGCCTATCATCTCTTGACGAGGGGACAGCCTTCGTAAGGCAGCAAGGGAGTCGAAAATGTGGCTCGTTCGTACCGCCCTCAAGAAACCCTATACGATTGGGGTGCTTGCGATCCTCATCCTCTTTCTCGGGTTTTTCGCCATCCGAAAAACGCCCACCGACATCTTCCCGGAGATCGACATTCCCGTCGTAATCGTCGCTTGGCAGTACCTGGGTCTGGTGCCGACCGACATGACCAACTACATCACGACCTTCAGCGACTACCAGATCGCCAACTTTGTCGACGGGGTAAAGCGGGTCGAGTCGAACGTCTTCTTCGGCTTTTCGGTCACGAAGGTCTATTTCCAGCCGAACGTCAATATTTCCATGGCCGTCGCCGAGATCACGGCGGTTCTCCAACCGCTCATCAAGCGAATGCCGCCGGGGACCACGCCTCCGTTGATTTTTCGCTTCAATGCGTCCTCGGTTCCGGTCGTTCAGATCGCCGTTTCCAGTCCTGTCCTTTCGGAATCGAAACTCTACGATTACACGGTCTGGCAGCTCCGCCGGGACCTCCTGGCGGTGCGTGGAACTCTTCTCATTCCCCCGTGGGGAGGAATCGTCCGGTGGATGACCGTGGACTGCGATCCCAACCAGCTCTTAGCCCGGGGGTTGACGGCCCAGGATTTACTCAACGTCATCAACGGGCAGGTCATCGATTACCCGTCGGGGGACGTGAAGATCGGGGATCGCGACTATTTTGTCACTCTCAACAACGTTCCAAAAGACATCTTCGAGGTGAACAACTTCCCCGTGAAGCTCGTCCCGGATCCGAACACCTCGGTCGTCCGGAAAAACATCAACGACCGCGTCGTCTACGTTCGCGACATTGCCAATGTGCACGACGGCGGAGTGCCGCAATGGAGCCTGGTCCGTCTCAACGGACGGCACGGGGTTCTGATGACGGCGCTCAAGATTGCAGGGGGCTCCACCATCCAGATCGTCGACCAGATCAAGGCGCTTCTGCCCGAGATCCGGCGGGCGAATCCCCAGATAGAGATCCGGGAGCTTTTCGACCAGTCGGTTTACGTGGAGGCGGCGATCAAGGGGGTGGTGAGCGAGGCCGTGAGCGCGGCTTTCCTTACCGGAGTCATGATCTTTCTCTTTCTGGGGAGCTTCCGGACGACTTTGATCGTCGTGACGTCGATTCCGCTCTGCATCCTTCTGGCGCTCTTCGTGATCAGCAGCCTTGGGCATACCCTTAATCTGATGACCCTCGGGGGCTTGGCGCTGGCCGTCGGAATCCTAGTGGACGACGCAACGGTAGCGATCGAGAACATTCACAGAAATCTCCAGTTGGGAAAGCCCTTCCGGCAAGCGGTCCTCGATGGGAGCCAGGAGATTGCCGCACCCGCGTTCATGGCGACTCTTTCCATTTCCGTCGTTTTTACTTCGGTCATCTTCCTCGAAGGCCCGCCCCGCTTTTTGTTCATCCCCATGGCGCTGGCCGTCGTCTTCGCGATGCTCTTCTCGTATTTTCTTTCCCGGACCCTCGTTCCCGCGATGGCGGTGCTCCTGCTGCGCGGGGAATCCGAAGGCGCAGAAGAGGCACGGGGCACGGCCATGAGGCGGTTTAGCGCGGCATTCAACCGAAGGTTCGATGCGTTCCGCGAACGGTACGCACGCATCCTCGGCTTCCTTCTCGCTCACCGCCGGCGCGTCTTCGAGACCACGGCCATTCTGCTGCTCGTCAGTCTGGCGGTGGCGCTCTGGATAGGACGTGACTTCTTCCCGGTCGCAGACGCGGGGCTCTTGCGACTCCATGTCTATGCGCCTACCGGGACTCGGATCGAGGTCACGGAAGGAATTTTCGCCGATGTGGAAAAGACCATTCGGGAAGTCATTCCTCCCGAAGAGTTGCAGACGGTCGTCGATAACATGGGAATCCCGATCTACTTCATGTCGACGCTCGCACTTTCCGATTCGATGAACGAAGGGGTCTTCGACGGCGAGATCTTCATTCAGCTGCAGGAGCGCCACCATCCGACCGCTCAGTATGCCAAGCGCCTGCGGGATCTCCTTCCGAAGCGATTTCCCAGCTGCGAATTCTTTTTCCAGCCGGCGGATATGGTCAACGAGGTGCTGAATTTCGGGATCGCCGCTCCCATCGACATCCACGTCAGCGGCCTGGATCTCGACCTCGCCTATAAGTTCGCCGCCGAGATCCGCGATCGGGTCCGAGCGGTGCCTGGGGCGGTCGACGTCCATATCCACCAGCGAATCGATTATCCGACCTTACATCTCGAAATCGATCGAGTGCGCGCGGTCGAAATGGGGCTCAAGCAGGTGGACATTACCAACAACGTCCTCAACAATCTCTCCACCAGCTTCATGGTCAGCCCGACCTACTGGGTCGATCCGCGAACGACCATCAACTATCCATTCCTGGTCTTCACCCAGCAGAGAAAGATCTCCTCGATCAACGATCTTCTGAACATGACGCTGGCTCCCACGACGACGGAGACGGTTCCTCCGGCCGCGTCGACGCAGACCCTCCTCGGAAACGTTCAGAATGCGGAGCTGTTGGCGAACGTGGCCCAGTTAACGGAAACGCTCCAACCGGCCATGATGAGCCGCTCTACCATGAAACCGGTCTTCGACGTCTTGGCGAACGTCCAAGGCCGGGATTTGGCGGGGGTGGCGGCGGAGATTGAAAAGATTCTGCGAGACGTGCGGCACAGGCTGCCTCCCCTCTATCGGGCCGAGGTCATGGGCCAGGTGGTCAGCATGCACGATGCGTTCGCCCAGCTCGGGTTCGGCGTCCTGTTCGCCGTTGTGCTCGTCTACCTGCTGCTTGTCACGAATTTTCAATCCTGGAGGGAGCCCTTCATCATCCTCTCGGTACTGCCGATCGGAGCTTGCGGGATCATCTGGATGCTCTTCTTGACGGGCACCGCTTTCAGCGTTCCCGCCTTGATGGGCGCGCTCATGACGGTCGGGGTGGCCAGCTCCAACAGCATCCTGTTGATCACCTTTGCCAATCAGCGCATCGCGCAGGGATTGACGGCGGTCGACGCGGCTGTGGAAGCCTGCAGGATCCGGCTCCGCCCCGTCTTGATGACGGCCGGAGCGATGATCGTGGGAATGCTTCCGATGGCTTTGGGAGTGGCGGAAGGAGGTGAGCAGTATGCTCCTCTGGGACGCGCGGTCATCGGAGGATTGGTCCTCGCGACCGTCGGCACGTTGATCTTCGTCCCCACGGTCTTCGCCTCGATTCGCAGCCGGGAGGCTGGGAACCGCCGGTAACCCAAAAAGGAGAGAAGTTGCGGAAAGAACCGGCATCGCATCAGCGTATTCTCCTGCGGTTTGTGCCCGCTTTGCGGCCGGGAGGCCTACCGGCATTCTGGGGGCGGTTCCTCAGGTCCGTGGCCGGGATTGCGCGGAGGCGGCATCCCGGCTGGATCGTGGGCGCCATACTGGTCTTCTTGTTCGCGGTCGGGCTGGTGAAGCGGGCCATCGACTGGACGGACCTGCAGCGGATCGTCGCGGACAGCAAGAGGATCTACGTGCAGCTGGTCACCCCGGAACCGACCCCCGCTTTGCTCCCTCTGGCTTTGCCGGGCACGACGCAGGGCTTCTATGAGACGCCGATCTGGGCTCGGGTCAGCGGATATGTTAAGAGGTGGTATCATGATATCGGAGAGCGAGTGAACGAAGGGGATCTGCTCTGCGAGATCGACGCGCCGGAAGTCGACCACACCGTGTCGAACTTGAGAGCAAAGGCCGACATCGCCCGAATCAACTACGATCGCTGGAAGGCGCTGGTGCGAACCAGGGCCGTCTCGCAGGAGGAATACGATGTCCAGCGAACCGGGTACGACGCGGCCCTTGCGGAGCTCAACCGGTGGATCGAATGGCAGAAGTTCGAAAGGGTGACCGCTCCCTTTGCGGGCGTAATTACGGCTCGAAACATCGACATCGGAACCCTCGTCGCGGGCCAGGGCGAATTTCCCTTTGGGGCGCTGCGACAGCTCTATCGGATGGCGCAAATCTCGCTTTTGCGCATCTACGTCGCGGTGCCCCAGTCCTACTCCTTCGCTGTCAAGGAGGGGATGGCGGCGAAGGTGATGATCCCGGAGATGCCAAACGAGAGCCGGAATGCTCTCGTCGTCCGTACCGCGATGGGGCTCGAGTCGGCCTCGCGCACCCTTCTCACCGAAGTCGATCTGCCCAATCCCGATCAGAAACTCTTACCTGGGCTCTACGTGCTGGTCACTTTCCAAGTCCCAAGCCGGGCTCCCTTCACCCTGCCGGTCAACACGGTCTTCGATCGGCCCGATGGCCATTATATTGTCGTCGTCGATGCGTCTGATCGGTGTCATCTCCGGAAGGTTGATCTCGGGAACAACGATGGATACAAGGTTGAGATTCAATCCGGCATCCAGGCGGGGGAGCGAGTGGTCTTGAGCCCCCCGGACCGCGGGAAAACGGAGGGGGCCATCGTCACGGTTGTCTCGGTGCGGGAAAGCCCTCGGCCAAAGGCCGAAGGGAAGAAGTAGGGACCCGAGCTTGCGCTGTCCGAGAAGGGGGTCTGTAGCTCAATCGGTAAGAGCAGGGGACTCATAATCCCTTGGATGCGGGTTCGACTCCCGCCGGACCCACGTCGGAGGAAGCGCGGAAGGGAGGCGCTCTTGCGGCAGGCTACGGCACCACAGTCAAGGAGGTGGCCGCAGTGACCTCGGGATACCCGGCCAGGGTCATCTCGACGTGGTAGGTCCCCGGAGAAAGTGGACGGTCGAGGTCCTGGACGGGCAATACATCCGTAAACGTCAGGCAATCGCCCGGGTCGAGCATCGACATCCCCTCGACGGAGAGAAACTCCTTATCCTCTGACCAGACGTAGATCGGCTGGTTCGCTGCGTCGCGCAGCACAAAATTGTAGCGCTGGGCATTGGGAAAGTTAAACAAGTAGGTTCGCTTCCCCTTGTTCAAGACCTGAAAGGTGAGCCGTATCGTAGCCGAGTCGAGCCGATCGTGAAGCAAAGCTAGGGAAAACGGATTCCGCTCGACCTGCAGGCGCGCTTCTACGTTGCGAAAATTGACCTGGTTTGCCTTTTCGATTCGCTTCGGGTCTCCAAAGCGAAACGAAAAAGGGCTCCAATGCTTCCTCGGCGTATCGTCGATGATGTTGGGTTGGGTGTTCTTGCTCGGGCTTACGTCGATGCTCCATGCCGGAAGCACGGCGAGCAACGAGGCGAGCAGCACGATCGCGCGTTTCAACAGGATAAAGTTTACTTCGTCCGAAGCCGGCGTCGAATGGTTTCTTTAGCGCCCCACCGCAGGTTTCTCTTGCTCGTGGGGGTAGATCGGAGGCTTACTGCGATGAGCGGTGGCGACTGCCAAACAGTGGAACCTCCCGAACCAGATCAGTCTGGCAAGGCTCTGCATCTGCGGGCTCTTCGTCGCGGATGTCAGCGTGCCTTGGCACTATTCCACTACGACGGCGCTGGTCCTTTTCGCTGTGGGGAGCCTCACGGATTGGGTGGACGGTTGGATCGCGCGGAGGAATAACCTCGTCAGCGATTTGGGGAAGCTTCTCGATCCCCTCGCAGACAAGATTTTGATCTGCGCCGCCTTCTTGGTTTTGCTCGAGCGTGGAGCCGTTCCTCTTTGGGTTGTGGTCGTCATCATGGCTCGGGAGTTTCTCGTCACGGGGTTGCGTGCATTGATGGCCGCGCGAGGCGCGGTCCTTGCGGCCGCATCGTCAGGGAAGTGGAAGACCTTGGCGCAAATGCTCTACGTTCTCCTGGTGCTGACGCAGATGACCCTAGCGGAGCTGGGGGGTGGAAAGCAGACGGCGATCCCGCCGCTGCAAGCTCTCGCGAGCGTGCTCCTCTGGCTGGCCGTAGCGATCACCTTTGCCTCAGGCGTGCTCTACTTTTATCGTTGCCGCGCCCTGGTTTTTTCGGGAGAAAGCGTGACAGAAGGAGGGGAAGAAGGCCTTGGTTGCCGACGATATTCGTCCAGCTCGGGGAGGCGGATGGCCCGCTCTTAAGGAGGCGGAGCCGATCGTCCGGGCTTTAGGAAAGGGATGGCAGACGCTGATTCTTCGAAAAGGGGGAATTGCCGAAGGGCGCGGCGGCTTCACGGCAAACCATTCCGATTTCTGGCTCTTGCCCACTCGTTTTCATGCCCAGTCCGACAAGATCCGTCCGGAATTCCGCTTCCTGGCGGAAGAGCGAGAACGAGGGGGGCCCGAGGAAGTGGAGCTGCAATTCGTGGCCAAGCTTCTCTGGTCGCGGTTTCTCGCGGATTGGGAGAGCGTCCGCCGGCTCGTCGTTTTTCAGCTCTGGGAGGAAGAGCTGCTTCGGGAGAGATTTGCCTACGGAGCAAAAGAGGGGTTACATCTCTTGCTGGTGCGCATCTACCAGAGCCGGAAAGCGGCCTGTCCTTGGGAGCGCAGCCTGGCGGGATGCCGCTCTTGGGTGACGTTGGGGCATCCGTGGAGCGACCGGTTGGTTCCGGTGGTTTCCGATGAGGAATTCGTCTCGCGGGAACGGGAGGTGCTGATCGCGATTGAGGGCGGGATGAGGGAAGAGACGGAACGCACCGGAGGAAAAGAGGGAGAAGAGAAATGAGCACGCTTTTCTTGGCCGACATCTCCTGGTTGGGAGTGCACTGGAGCCTCATGAAGGTGATCGGGTGGGCCGGCAACCTGCTTTTCTTCTCGCGCTTCGTCATTCAGTGGCTGGCCACCGAGCGAAAGAGGACCGTGGTCATCCCGGTGGCCTTCTGGTACTGCAGTCTGGGAGGTTCGCTGCTGCTCTTGATCTACGCGCTTTCGCGGCGGGACTCGGTGTTCGTCTTCGCCTACCTCTTCACCTGGATTCCCTATATTCGGAACCTCTACTTTGCTCATCGGGAGCGACGGTTGAACATCGCTCCCATCTCGGCTTCATCGGAAGCGGCTTCATCGGAAACCGAAACGGTCGCGCCTCCCGCAGGGCAATAGCGGAGAGCCGCCCTGGGCTCCTCGCTAGTTCGGAGGCTGCTACTCCGACAGAGCCGGAGTCATGGTGCCTTTGTAGGCTTCCCGGGGCTCTTCGATTCCGAAGTTCCCGGCGAGGAGCGCGTCAATTCGGTCGAGCTCGTTCCGGGAAAGGGGAGGGGCATCGGGGGCTGCGGCGAACTCCTCGAGCTGCTCCATCGTGTAGATGTTGGGGAGGCAGGAGAGAATGCGCGGCTCGCAGAGAATCCACTGCAGGGCGGCTTGCCCCAAGGTTCTCCCGGGCGCTTCTAGAAAGCGGAGCTGCTCGACCTTCTTGAGGCCGTTCGGGAGCCAATGGGCCGGCCGATGATTGCGATGGTCTCCTTTCGGAAAGGTCGTGTCGGCGGTATATCTTCCTTCGAGGAGGCCGCTCGAGTGAGGCACGCGGACGAGAAAGCGCGGACTCAGGTCCGGAGCCGCGTCCATGAGCGGCCGCCCGGGGAAAGGCTCGAGGAGATTGTAGATGTGTTGGACGACGTGAGGTTGGCGGCGCCGGAGCGCTTCGATCCCTTCATAGAGCCAGCCGATCGCCGGTCCGAGAGCGATTCCGTAGGAGCGAATCTTGCCTTCCTGGCGGAGCGTTTCGAGCAGTGCCCAGATCCGGTCGTCCTGGATGTGCTCCATCCGGATATTGTGGAGCTGAATGTTGTCGATTGTCTCCCGACGGAGGCGGCGCAGGGAGCTTTCGACAGCCTCCCGGAGGAAGCCCTCGGAAAAGTTATGGGGCAGTTCGCGCTGGCCGCGACTGCGGGCAGGACCCGAAAAATCATACCCGACCTTGGTAGCGATCACCACCTCGCGGGGATCGTGGTCGAAGGCCTTGCCGAGCAATTCCTCTCCGTATCCATGTCCGTAGACATCGGCCGTGTCGAAAAAGTTGACTCCTAGATCGAGCGCTCGGTGCAGAAAGGCGAGCGCCTGCTTTTCCGTATATTCCCCCCACCAACCGGTCGAAAGCGTCCAGACGCCAAAGCCGACCTCGGAAACGTTTTGTCCCGTCTCGGGCAGCAACCGATACTTCATGTCTTTATCCTGAAGCAGCCTAGGGTGGGAGGAAAAGAAAAAAGGCTGACAGCAGATCCATTGCCGGTAGAGTAGCGTCATGATCGTCGTTCGCAGGCCCGATCTCTCTTGGGTCGAGAAGCTCTATCTGCCTGGTTTCTGGGAGGGGTTGAGAATCACTTGGCGCCATTTCGTGGCTCGGCTCGCGGGGAAGACGCACGTCACTCTTCAATATCCGGAGGAGCGCCCACCGATCCCTCCCGGATACCGGGGCGCGCCCGTCCTGGTGAAGGATGAGGATGGGCGGGAAAAATGCGTGAGCTGTCAGCTCTGCGAGTTCATTTGCCCGCCGCGGGCGATCCGGATCGCGCCGGGGGAGATTCCGGAAGATTCGCCCTACGCCAAGGTCGAGAAGGCGCCCAGGGAGTTTTGGATCGATATGACGCGCTGTATCTTTTGCGGCTACTGCGAGGAGGTCTGTCCGGAGGAGGCGATCTTCCTTCTGCCGCAAAACTACTCCTTGAACGGCCGGAGCCGCAGGGAGCTTCTTCACGACAAGGCCAAGCTCTACGAAATGGGGGGGGTCTTGCCGCTGCCGATTCGGAAGTGGGCGAACAAATAGGCCCAACGCATCGGCGGGCACATGTCTCTGGAAAGCGGAGAGTTTTTCAGAATCGCTCTTGATTTTCTGTGGGGAGTCGCTAACCACGGAACAGTCAGAAAGAAAAGATGGAAGGATTTTTGTTTTGGTTTGCGGCCCTGGTGCTCTTGGGGAGTGCTGTGGCAGTCATCGTCAATCGGAGCCCCGTCGCTTCGGCGTTGAGCTTGGTTACCATGATTCTCGCGCTGGCCGGACTCTTCGGTCTCCTGGGGGCCTACTTTCTGGCCGCCGTCCAAGTCTGGGTCTATGCTGGGGCGGTCATGGTCCTTTTCCTCTTCATCATCATGCTGCTCGATCTGAAGGCCGAAGACGGGACCCCGCTCCGCCCGCTTGGCGTCGGAGCGGGACTGCTCATATTGGTCCTCCTCGGGGCCGGGTTCTGGAGGGCCATTCCGTCCTCCGCTTGGGAGGCGAACAGCGCCCGCGTCGCGGAAGCGAATGATGCGACGAGCATTGGGCACCTGCTCTTCGGTGCCTACGTGCTCCCGTTCGAGGCGGTGGGGCTGCTCCTCCTCGTCGCGATGGTTGGGGTGATCGTCTTGAGCAAGAAAGACGTGTAGGAAAAACGGACGCATTGGGAATGGGAACGCCTACTCTCGGTCATTATTTGGTTTTAAGCGGGCTGCTCTTCGCCATCGGCTTGGCGGGGGTCATTGTCCGGCGGGACTTGCTGATCATGTACATGTGCCTGGAGATCATGCTTAACGCCGCAAACCTCTCCTTGGTCGCCTTCAGTCGGTTTTCGCATCAGGTGCGAGGACAAGTGCTCGTCTTCTTTGTCATCACCGTAGCCGCAGTGGAAGTGGCCGTGGGCCTGGCGCTCCTCGTCTCTCTCTATCGGATGAAGCGGACGACGAAGGCGGAAGAGATTACCGCTCTCAAATTCTAAGCGCTTATGGCCTGGCTTCTTCTTCTGGCTCCTCTGACTTCCGCCTTTCTCGTCTGGGTCGCCCTCCGGCCCTATCCCCGGCTCAGCCAAGCGGTTTCGATTGCAGCGAGCGGGCTTGCCTTCTTGACCGCCCTGGGGATCGCCCTAGGTAAGGTCGAGGCGCCCGCAGCACTTTCCTGGGTCGACCTGCCCGGACTCCGAATCGAGATCGGAATGACCCTCGATTCAATGATCGGAACGATCCTGCATCCAATGTATTCCCAAATCACCGGCGCCGTGTGAGCCGCTTTTGGCCGCCGGGAACGCCGGATGAGTCCAGCGTCTTAAGAGCGGGCGGCGAGGGCTTCCACGGGACCGCGCCGCAGGCGCCGGGCCAGCGACCACTTGAGGTCTTCGATTCCCTCGCCCGTCACGGCGGAGATAGCGTGGAACTCCAGCTTGCGCCGCTTAGCGCAGGCAGCCAGTTTTTTGAGCTTC
>JABEBX010000605.1_pt1 | contig 14221 bp, 16 predicted proteins | sample 7245971 | NCBI WGS metagenome assembly JABEBX01 (sample SAMN14506365, study PRJNA622280) | hot springs metagenome | biome: hot spring [ENVO:00000051]|acidic hot spring [ENVO:00002120]; feature: spring [ENVO:00000027]|sediment [ENVO:00002007]; material: sediment environment [ENVO:01001048]... | reverse complement strand
GTGGCTTATCCGAGTCCGGGGCAAACGCAAAAGCACAATTTGCCGTATCGGAAACGGGTTGGATCATTCAGACGAAAATGGCTCCGTTACCCAACCACAAGCATGAGGTGATCGTACATTATAATCTGGGAAAAACGGTTGGGATGTCCTTCATTCCTCTCGTAGGCGATTTCACGCCACGTTATTACCATATGGACATCAACCTCGTTGATAGAGTCACTATTTTGCATAACGGGAAGGCCGTATGGCATGATAATATCCCGGTACATCTCAGCAAGAATATTTCCAAGAGCCAGTTTACCTTTAGCGATGGTGTACAAAGTTCAGACGCATGCAAGGAATATCGAATTGCGCAGACCTCAGCCGTATCTCAGATTCTTACGGGGTTTGGGCAGGTCGTTGCTCAGGCAAAAGCCAGGGAATTAGGTTAGTGTCGGGGAGATCGAAAAGATACGCTGCTGATCACGCTCAAAGCGTTTCTGCATTGCCGCCAGGCGAAATGCTCGTGTGGATAGGGTGGTATCCGACTGCGACCGTATAGCGTCACCAAGGATTCCAGTGCGGAACGGATGATGGCAAAATCTTCTGCGGAGAGAACCACAGTCGGGCCAGGAGCTTGATCGGTTTCACTTGCCGCTATCTTTGGCTGTCGTTCCTGCTCTTTCCGTACCACAGAGACCTCCGCGTTTACTCTGGTCTGCATTCTGGCAGATAGTTGCGAAAAAACAGACCGTTCAGGAACAATACCAGAATCTGCAGGGGAAGTCCGAAGGTTATCCCGGTGTCTACATCGAGTAGTAAATGCGCAGAGCTCCAAGACCAGGAATGGGCCAACACCAGAATCGATAAGGCCCAGCCCAAAGTGAGGATGAAGAGCAACTCCAGGAATAAGAATAGCGTTGGGAGCGCCAGATCTCCGATTATCCGCCGTGCGGCCGTCAGAAAGCAGGTTCGCATAGGGGACCCTCTTATACCTTTGGAACAGGCTGCAGATAGCATGATTGTGGGTTTTCGAAATATCCCCTGGGTAGTGGTTCCTTGCGGTAATCCAGAAAAAGTTCTTGCCCGGGGGCAATGGTTTGCAAGGTTTTCAGCTGGACGGATTGATGGAGGATCGTTGCCTCGATATTGGGTGTGGTCGAGTGATTGATGTAGCTGTAGCTGGTCCGCAATGGGCGGACCAGAAGGCGATTCCTGTCTAGCGCGTTCCATTCCATGAAAAAGTGCATCCGCAATCGACCTAATCCATAGCCAAGATTCACTCGCAGAACTTCATAGGAATCAAAGTCCAGGATTTGACCATCCAGGGTGACTAATAGTGTTTCCGCAGGAATGTGGTTCAGGGCAAATAAACCAAAGCCATGCACAGAGCTTTCCCGAATTTCCGTATCAGGAATATTGTTAACGGTGTGTGCATGTACAAAATGAAGCGATCTGGTGGCGTCTCGTTGCTGGCTGCGATGTCGATACCAAAGGCAGAAGGCCTTATCGATTCTTGACCAGTCTAATCGGTATTCTTCGCCGGTAAGTGCGAGCATCTGGCGAAAGACTTCCATGCGGATGTCTTCCACCATTTCCCAAACATTCTCGCCAACCTGTTGCGGGGTACCAGCAAACCCAAAATGACGAATAATTTTGAACGGGGTCGATAGTCCAGTGTTCGGGACTATCGTCTGGATTCTGACCATATCTCCCATGGTTTCGGCGCGTGGATCCGATAATGCGTAATCCCGCCACTGTATGGCCATAGGGAGAAAGAGAGTGTCGGCGCTGATAGAGAGTGTAGGCACGGCTATTTCTCCAGAAGGGGAATCAGACAAAAATACTGTCACCGCTTGCGCTGTCTTGTTCCGGATCGGTATGGGAAGTCTGTTTCCGTGGGACGCGAGGTTTCGGTTCAACAATAGCGGATTCGAGCAGGGGACGTCCCTGACGTTCCCATTCGGCGATGGTTTGCTCAGAAGGTTCCTGGAGATGGGTGAGAACTCCCAGGATTCCGGCGTAACTGAGACCGAAACCGATATGCTCTTTCAGAAGACGAAGGAAAGCCTTTTGTTCGGCAGAATTTCCCAAGGCGACTTGGGCGTTTTTCTTTTGGATCAGTAATTCCTTACGTTTGGTCAAATCGGCGATCCTCTGTTCCAGTTGGGCAACTTTTTCATCCATGGTTTTCGCAGCCATAATCATTCCTTCTTTCACTGTAAAGGGTACGGGATACTGTTTCTGTTATATGCAGGGCGGAAGATCAATGCTCCGAGTGCCCTGGGGCGACGCCAATAGCGCTGCAATCTCTGCAATGATTTCCCCTTTGCGTAGACGTACGTCCAGTACGGATAACGAAGGACACGCCATCCATGACAAACCAATGCGTTCTGCCGACGCAGGCCTTGCCGGAATCCTTCCTGGGAAATGCCATGGCTTCGATACCCGTCGAACTCGATGGCTACCTTTTGATCTGGAAAGGCAAAATCGATTCGGTATTTCCGGGTTGGCAAAAAACGATATTCCGGCACGATCCGATAGGTCGGAGCAAAATGCCCCATCAAAAGATCACGGAGGTCGTCCGCTGGCGAAGCCTTGCCGGTATCACGAGAAAGCGTCGAATTGCCGCCACAGATCTTTCGGACACGGGATTGCAGGTGTTTGGGCAAGGAATCCCAGCGAACACTCATGCGGCAGGAGATTGCGTGGTGGAGAGGACTGCCCTTTTGGGGCGAACGAATAGAATGGTGATCAGCGCCAATAGAATGCCGGCAATCACGTCTACTCCATAGTGTCCACCCTGGCTCGGCGCGGAAACAATGATCAATCCATTCAGAAGGAGGAACGGATAGCGGAGCCACTTCCAGGACCAGGCAGCGGCAGCACACAAGACCGCCAGCGCTGCGTGGAAGGAGGGAAAGACGACCAGCCCTTGGGATTGGAGGATGTTGATGGTCGAAAGGGTGCCGTTGCGCAAGTCGGCCATGACGGGCACGTAGCCGGTATGTGCGGCAATGGGCAGGTGGTAATAGACGAAAGCGCCACGAGCCGGGAGCAGGATCCCCACGGTGATGGTGACCAGCGCAGAGACCATGTACCACCACAACAGACGGCGGCCTTGGCGTACGTGGCCGCTCAATGGCAACGCCAGGAATAGCAGAATGATCTCTGGAGACAGAAGCCCGTACACGGTCTGGAGAATGGTATGAAAGGCCGGATGGGCAAGTACGAAATGATACCAGTCCAGCCAATGAAAGCCGATAGCCAGATCCCAGGCTGCAAAGTGACTATCCCATTCTGGCAAGACCACGGTGCCGGTCAGCTGGTAGTCCAAAATATTGACGGTAATACTGAATAAGGTAAAGGCACCCAGTCCGAGAAAGGTTTGGCGGGCCTTCGCCCTGCGGGAGATCTCCTGGCCCGTGTTGGCTTTTTTGCCAGTAAAGAGGGCATAGGAAAGTAAGCAGTAAGACACGATGACTGCGTAATCAGCCGTGCCCTGGAAGGTAAGCGTAAAGCGGGTAATTAGCAAGAGGACTGCGTCCAGGAGTCCGAGACCGAATCCTAAGCGGATTTCCGGCCAGGAAAGCAGATCTGTGGTCGCCCGCAGGATCATGCCGGGCCAGGCAACCGCTTTCGGGAAAGAGTACCGCGTCGCTTCTCCGTATTTGAAAGTCATGGATCGTCCCAGCGTTAGCAGGTATGGTCAAAGCAATTGACCGGCGTGTACCCGGAAGGCAGCAGGCTCTGCATGGAAGGGTTGGGGGCTGTGGGAGGATCCTTGATCAGGGTCCAAAGGTTGGAGTTCGTGCTGAGCAAGGTCTGCCCGGCGCTATTTTGCAAGGTCAGAATACCCGCCGCGGGATTCTGTGGGCAGGAAGAAGAACCCGCAGCACAATTGGGCTCGTTCATGACCAGAAATGTGACGGTGACGTTGCCCGGGGGGAGCAAGACGTTTTCGCTATCTGTAGTATCGAATCCCTGAGTGAATCCCACCTGGCTACCGTTAATCCATACCCAGCCAAAATTGTCCGCAGCAAAGTTCAGCGTTGCCGGCATAGTGACGCTGGTGGGATTGTCATACGTAGCCTGCATGACGGAATATCCAGATTGGGCAGTGCCAGAGTCTCCGTCTGGTGCACCAAAAATAAATTGTGCTTCATTAAGGCTGGTGGTGCAGTCTGGGTTATCCCAACCTTCCTCATGCGTGGTACAAGGAAATTCATAGGTTGGGGCGTTATCTTGACCCTCCGTGTTGGCAGTATCCTGGCACGTTTGTGAGGTTGGGTAGTAATGCTTGCAAACGAGTTCCTCTTGGGTTTTGTAATTGGAGAACTCGATATTGAAAGTTTTACTTTGCTCCTGGGAAGGGCTGAGATAATTGGTAAAGGTGACAGAGCCTACAAAGGTGCCGTCATTCGCCGTTCCTGAAACAGTTATGGATGGATACCAGTCAAAATTTTGAGAACAACTGTTGCCCCCATAGGTACAGGTAAAATCACTATCCGGGCCTGTGCTGCCATAGCAGCTGCCACTCGCGCTTCCCGTGACATTCTGTAAGCCATTATCCATCGTGTACTCAGCACTCATGCTGTAGTTTTTTTGCGAAACAGAAGCACCGGGATCATAACTGGTATTCAGAATTTCAAGACCTACTTCGCCATTATTCAGGCACTTGCCGATCGCCTCGAAAGTATCTTCTTCGTAGCTTCCACAAGAGCTTTGCCCGGATGATGTCCACTGGGCGAGGGGCACCCCTTGGGTATCGGTGGTGCACATTTGCGATGGGGTATTCACCGGTTCTTCCTGGCACCGCTCGCAAGGCCCCCAATAGGGCATGGATCCGGAATATTGAGAGTGAATATACGGCTTCCCCAGCTGCCCCATGGCCAGCGCATCACTGCTAATGGTAGTAACCGAAGCGGCAAAGGCTGTGGCCGGGATCAACCCAACCAGTACAGCCAGAAGGCGGAGCCCTCTGAAGCGCGCAAGAGTCTTCCTAGCGAATGCCCGGTTTTTTGCTGGAGGAATAGCGTTCATGGGTTAAAAGCTCCTTGGGAAAAATCCCCTGGGGGGTTTGCTCAAAAATGAATCGGTAATTTCTGCCAACCGGGATCGAGATAATATGGCGATCAAAAAGCAGGCGCTTACCGCGAAACACGTGATAGTCACCTCCCGCGAGGACCTCCAGCAGAATGGTCTGGGCCTTATTCCGAAAGGAGACGGTGGGGAAGAAGGCATGGATCTTGGCAATCCATTCCTCCCGGAGCTCTTGATGGTCGTCCGGTGGTACCACGTTTTGTCTTCGTGCGTCTGCCAAGAGAATCTCCGGGAGTAGGGCTACTCTGTATATGCGTTCGCCGGAAACCATTTTTGATACTGAAAATGGCGATAAATCGCAATTCAGTAGGCGCGAAAATGATAAAGGCAGATCAACATGGCCGATTCTCCCAGGCGAGAGCCTGCTGCTGGTGCCCAGAGAGATTGGGGACGTCCTGTGCCGAAGCGTAGTCCAGCGTTTTTAGGACCTGCGACTCCAGGAAGGCTTTATCGGCTTCTTCCCGTTGTACCAATTCCTCTTGCAGTAAGCGCATGGCCTGATCGTTGCTACGCAAGATGGCCAGCGCTTCCTGATAGGCCTGCTGAACCATTTGGGCAGCGACTTTCTCGGCGCGTGCTTTTCCCAGTTCGGTCTGCGGCACAAAGATTCCTTCCGGCCCAAGACCAAGAACAGTAACAGCCTCAAAAGACATTGCCGAAGCGCGTTGCAGATCATTGGCAGCGCCAGAAGAGATCGAGGGTGTATAGAGCTCTTCTGCTGCCCGTCCGCCCATGAGTACCGCAAGCTCGGTCCGAACGTCTTTTTGGGTGGTCTGAATGCTGCTTTCGTCCGGTTCCGTGAAGGTGACACCCAAAGCGGCACCCCGGGGGATGATCGAAACCCGACTGATCTTGCCTCCCAAGACAAGACGGACAATGGCGTGGCCCGCTTCATGCCAGGCTACGGATTGTCGATCCTGCCCCTGGAGTTCAATGCCAAAGTTTTTTGGGCCAACAAGAATCCGGTCCCGTGACCGCAGGAAATGATCGGTAAGGATGGTGGGAGCGTTTTCTCGTGCGGCTTCGACAGCTGCCTCGTTGACCCAGTTGGAAAGGTCAGCGCCAGACATCCCGGCACTCAACCCCTTGAGTGATTCGGGGTCTACCTGGCAATGGGGAAGCTGGCGCATATATCGGGCCAGGATTTGGGCCCTGGCTTCGGGTCCGGGCATGGGAACGTAGACCTTCCGGTCAAATCTTCCCGGTCGAAGAAGGGCCGGATCGAGCGTATCAATGCGATTGGTGGCTGCCATGACAATGACAGATTCATTGGTAACAAAGCCGTCCATTTCCGAGAGCAGGGCATTGAGGGTCTGCAAGCGTTCCTCAACACCACCGGGGGCATCTCGCTTGGTACCAATGGCGTCAATCTCGTCGATGAAGATAATGCAGCCCCCGGATTCCTTGGCGAACTTGCGAGCTTCCTTAAAGAGGTCGCGGACACCCATGGCCCCTGCGCCCAGGAAAAGCTGCACAAAGGAAGAAGCATTCTGTTCCAGAAAGGGAACGCCTGCCTCCCCGGCAACCGCCTTGGCCAGGAGGGTTTTGCCGTTACCGGGTGGGCCATAGAGCAGAATCCCTTTGGACGGTCGGGCTCCTTGCCGGATGAATGATTCCGGGTTGTGGAGGTAATTGACGATCTCCTGCACTTCGAGCTTGGGCCCTTCCATGCCGGCGACGTCCACCAAACGGACGTTCTGCATGGACTCGCTGGCCCTGTGGAATCGTTTACCAAACACTGGAATCGCGGTGAGGTTCGCCTTCATGTAGAAGATAAAAAAGCCAATGAAAGCAATCATCATGATGCCAAACAACAAATGGCCGACGGTGGCCACAAGGGAACCGGTTACCACCTGGGCTTTGGAAGGGAGAGTCGATTGCAGTTGTTGCTGGTAGTGGCCGTGGAACGAGAGGTGGTGGGATTGAATTTCCTGCAGCAGCTGCGGACTTAGGTAAGCATCCAGACCAGCAATCACGGCATGGAGCGGCTTGGTTTGATCGCTGCCGGAAAAGAGAATCTGCTTGTTCGGTTCTACCGTAAGAGATCCCGACAACATATTCGCGTGTAGCTTTTGGAGGAATTGCGAGGTAGTTATGGTAGAGGTCTGCACGGGGACCTTGTGTAAAACGTACCCGACCCGTTCGCCGGCACCGTAGGTCATCCAGGCAAGAAGAAAAGCGGCGGCGAGAATGGTAAACAGGAATGCTTTGGGGTGAAAATACCATTTTTGGAATTGACGTTTGATTTTGGAAAGCAAGGCAATATCTCCTGGAAATAAAGTTACGGGCAATATTGCCCTTCTGGGTTGCCATTCAGTAACTCGGTGACACAAGGTCCGTCGGCGACGAATTGGGTATGCATGGTTTGTCCGGTGCCTGAAATGTAATACACATTGATAGGGCTGCCGGAAAATTGTCCGCTTTGATAGGTGAGTGGTCCGCCGTTGGCGATTTGAGTAGATTCTGGGTAATCATGGATCGTGCCGCCGTAATAGGTTTCGGCTTCGTTGTTTGGGCCGCAAACGGTAGGTGGTAAGCTGTTTGCTATCAATGTGTTTCCAGATCCACAGATTCCGGAGTTACCGCCACAAACGTAGCCAACCATGGCCGTGCCACCAACATTGATACAACCAGAGAATGAACTCCCAGAGTAGTTAATGCAAGAATCATAGTAGGAAGATACGTGAGAACCATGGCCAGTAAGGCAGTAGCTGCCATTTGACGAAACCAGGCTGATCGGGTTTCCTAAATTGGAAGTGGAATAGGTATAATTTTGGGAAGGAGCGACGCAGTTTGGACTGGAAGAAGACCCATTACAGGAAGTGCAATATTCTCCGGCGCTGGTATTGCGATTATAGGCAGCGTTACACAGGGCATCGCGCAACTCTAACGCACGGATGACGTTTTCTCCTTGAATGGCCGCATGAGATTCAGAGAGAGAGCAATCCTGAATGCTAACGCCGGAAATCAGATTGATTACTTCCGGTCCGTAATAGGCGGCAAGGGCAATACCAATAGTCGGGACTAGAAAGAGTAGGCTCCTGGTATAGACAGCAAGAACACTCCCGAAGGCTAGTGCTGAGATAGCAATAATGATTCCCACCGCGCCTTGCGACAGTCCTTCGAGGGTGCAGGCGGTCTCATAGAATGCCCCGTGCGCCCAGGCCGTTACGGGAAAAAGAAAGAAGAGTAGATAGAAAATCTGTCGCATGACTTTTTCCTATGGGTATAACCCTATGCACAAGATTGCGTATAGCAATCGGTAGTTGGCCCGGGAGGCGGAGGATTGGGTGTCGTTGGTGGGCCGGACACCTGATACCAAGATGAACCACCTGTAGCGGAGAGGACCTGACCATTGGGTCCGATAATTTCGTCCACAGTACCGGTGGGATTTGGGTTATTGTTACACGCGGTACCAGCGGCGCAACCGTCGTCATTGTAGACTGTCACGTTGAGGGTGTTGGTGCCCGGCTGCAGGGTAATGGGTACTTTCGCCATTTGCCCCCAAATATTGGAAAGTCCTGGCGATACGTAGACCTGCTTTCCATTGACAAAGAGCCATCCTTTGTCGTCGTTGGATGAATACCAGGTAGCGGAAATTGTGGTAGAAGTTGGATTGATTATTTGTGTTTGATAGGTGAAATATGCGTGTGGGTTTGCGGTTTTGTATGAATCTGGAGCTGGATAAATAAAGCTTGCCTGTTGCGGAATATTGTCTTGATCGATGCAATAGGCGCTTCCATACCAAGTTTCACCGGAAGTAGGTTTGCCGCATTGTAGCGTAAGGGCATTGGTATAGGATGGTTTGCTACTTTGAGGGATAGTACTGCATTGAGGCGTGATATTTTTGGTGCTGGCGGCAAAGCTGCAAGAGCAATAGTTGGTCGAGGTTTGATAACCAGAAAGGTTATCGTTACAAGCTTGGGTGTAGGTTTCGCATTGCGGTGTTTGCGATCCAGAATTGGCGTCACAAGCACAATAATCTCCCGCCTGCTCATAAGGTTCTGCGTTTTTATTGCAGGTTGCGTAATCGGTTTCGAGTTGTCGTAAATACTCCTGTCCCTGGATCGCTTGGTGAGATTCGGAGAGAGAGCAATCCTGAATGCTAACACCGGAGATCAGATTGATCACTTCTGGCCCGTAGTAGGCCGCCAGGGCGATACCGAGTGTCGGCACCAAAAACAAGAGACTTCTACTATAGATGGTAAGAATGCTTCCTATCGCCAGGGCGGAAATCGCAACAATGATTCCCCCCGCGCCTTGCGACAGTCCTTCGAGGGTGCAGGCCGTCTCGTAGAATGCCCCGTGTGCCCAGGCAACGGCGGGGAAGAGCAGGAGAAACCACAGGATAAGACGACGCATAGGAGGATCCCAAGAGATCTACGGATACCCCTATATAAGCAAAAAGGAAGGAATATCAGGCTCTCATCTTTTGTGCTGCCCCGTGAATGATATCTTTGAGACGCTGGATGTTGGCTGACGTTTCTTCCGCGGGAAGTTCTTGCGAATCCTGGGAATGCTCTACGGACTTGCAATACCGATTTTCCAGATCAGCAGCTATTTCCTCGTTGTAGTAGCCTTGCTTCAGCCCATGCTGAATGGCTTCTCTTCGGTCTTGCAGGGCGTCCTTGGGATCGACATTCCCGCACGAGAGAAGCCACTGATCCATGCCTGCCATGCCGGCGCTCAGGCTGAGGGAGTCTATAAATGCCTTGCGAGCACCATAGTGATCACCAATGGCATAGATGGGTTCAGCGGTTTCCCAGGCGTTTTTCATGCCCAGGGTCCAGGCCACGGACTTCCAATGATCTTGTGCTGCCAGGGCAATGGACCAGGCAATGGAAGGAGAAATCACCGTGTTCTTTTGCAGTTGGAAAAAGATGTCAGCGGGGAGTGGTGGCTTTTGACCACGATGTAGGTCTTTCAGATGGAGAAAAAAGGCTTTTGAGATTTCTTCCAAGGAATAAGTGGAGAGCAAAGAAAACCAGGTGGTCAGTTCGTCATGACTTATCTGATGAATATGGTATACAGCCATCATTTTTTTGTGTGCGTCCACAAATGCCGGAAAGTCTGAGGCTTGCATGGGTAACTCCTTTATCGATTTTTGATAGACTGATCGGTTGTCAGGTGTTTTGGTGTTTCTTGTGATGCTTTTCCACAAAAGATTTCTTCCGGTCTAAGAGGGTTGAGTGGTTCATCATATACCCTGGCATCCTCAGCATTGCGTTTTTCCCATTGATAATAGGCGTCCAAACATTCTTGATAAACTTGCTCGTTTTTTTCACGCACAGTTTTTTTGTAGAAAGATTCTTTTCGTACCGGATCATTCCATTGTTGCCCCAGCAGATATTTTTCGGGCGTAGGAATGATGCCGTCCCGCCAGTAGCCATCCTGAATGGGGCGAATGGTCAGGTCGTGCAGAATAGCCTCGACAAAACGATCGCAGCCTCGTAGTTGCCAAGCATCCCAGGCCTGTGGTTTTGAGCGGGCGTTGGGATACTGTTTCCAGAAGGCCTCGAAGGCGTCCGATCCACGAACTCCATCGCGGTCGGGGTCATAGTCTGGCCCGTAGAGTGCCAGATCCTTGCAATATCGTTCCCAGTCAATCATGTAGGTCTCCGTTCTTTTGAGCAGGAGATCCATTACGTGCCTGCAACGGATTGCCGCAATGTCACCGTGTTCCACATAGAAACGGACCAGGGGAATGGCCTTGGCCCCGATCTTTTTCACCAACTGATTGATCTGGCTATTCACCTTGGCGTTGCGGGGCGGCTCGACCTGATAGCGAGAGAAAAAGGCGTCCCGATAGGCTTGCCAGACGGGGCGGGTTTGCTCTGGCGTAATGTCCGGGTTCCGTTTGCGCCGTGGCTTGGTGGTTGGTACCAGTGCCTCGCTTGGGTGTGGCCCATCGTCTGGAATGGTGCCGTCCCGTGTGAGCGCTGGATCTGCCAGGCCAGACGGGTGGCTTTCCTGCCGGGTTACGGGTGTCACGAGACTGGATTCCGTGGGAACAGGAGATAGTGAACGTGGCGCGCTGGCGGCAGGATCCTCTTGCGCGAGAAGGTCTACGAGCCATTGATCAATGGCATCGTCGTGAGCCTCTGGCGGAGGTGTCAAACTGGCAAGGGGTTGGCTGGGCGCTGCTTCCGCAAGGGTAGCCGTGGCCGTCATTGGGGCCGCTGGTCGCGGTGTGGGTGTGGCATGAGGGACAGAAACATGCCAGGAAGTAAGCAGGGGGGCTTGCCAGAAAAGCGGAACAGCGGGTAAGGCCGGGGCACAAGTCCATTGGGTTGCGAGAGACGTAACCAGCGGCAAGACTGGCGCTGGTGCTGGTGCTGGTACAGTGGTTTCTGAGACAACGGGAGATTCTGCCGTTGCGGATTTGCGGTGAAAGGGGAGGCGAAATCGCAACTGTTGGCGGAGGCTATGGTTTTCTACCAGGCCGGCGCGTTCCAGCCAGCGCAGAATTCTCCGCAGTTGGTCCTTGCGGTACCGGACCCCAGAAATGCCCGGTCGGGGATCCACCTCGACCCGCCGAGCGAGACGATTCCAGGTCAACGATCCTTGCTCTCCGACCTCGCCAACGGCATTGGCAAGCGGCAGGAGACCCAGAAAGTAGAGTTGGACCGCAGCGGCCGGTAAGCCGTCCAATCGGTCCAGGATTTGGGAATCAATACACATGGGCAACACCTCGAAATCAGTCCTACTGTGGTTGTATGCGCCGGGAAAATTTGGGAGAAAAATTTAGAGACGGTAGTCTGGCGACACGAGAAAAACCGTTCGCGCCCAAGGTAACGGGTGGAACTGGACCCACCAGATTGCCAATACTTGAGAGAGCAGGTTAATGGTGGAGTCGGCGTACCAGATTGCGGGAGCGGCGGTCGGTGGCGCGAAGATCCCCACGAAGTAGAGGATTGCGGAGTAGATCAGCAAGACGCGCCAACCGATTGCCCAAAGCACCAAAAGGGCCCGGGGCCAGGTCATGGGTCGGGAGAGTTGTACAGAAAATGCTTGCCCGCCAAACCGTAGCGGTTGCCATACCTTCCGCCCGTGAATCACCACGACCTCGTACAGCAAAGCGAGAGCATTGGCCGTCAAAAAGAAGGAGGCGGTGGCAAGGGGGGAAGGCGGGGAAGCGGGGTGCGAAGAAAAAAGGTAGTGGGCACCAAATAACACCGCCAACATTGCGAGCAGGAAGAGCGTGACCCGCCAGAAGATGCGCCAGAAAAACATCAAAGCAATACCGAATTCGACGAGTAGGGAGGGACGCTGGATCATAACTTTTCTACCGCATGAGGCTGGCTTCCTGCCTCTGGTTCCAGTGGTAGCTGTAACTGGTTCGGATCTTCGGTATCAGGGGGTTCGGAAGCAGCCGGATAGCTGGAAGAATCGTCTTCCGCTGCGTCTTCCGCTTCACTTTCCAGTACCCGCAGTACGCTGGCGAGGAATTGCTTGGCCAATACCGGGAAAAAGTCGTCGGAATAGAGCTCCAGCGGAATACTGTAATCAGCCAGCAGGACGTTGGGGCTGGCAGCAGGAATGGTGAAGCGAATGGACAGCGCCAACTGGTTCAGTTCATTCAGTCGTTGGTACAAAACAGGAGCTGGCGGTCCATTCGGGTCTTGCATGGGAATCACGAACCAGAACAGCAGCAGGCGGTATTCCCGGGATATGGTGACGATGAAGGGGGTGTCCTGAACGGTGCAGCGCACCGCTTCCCCTTGGGCCTCGGCAGTAATCCCATATTCGCGCGCTATGGCAACCAGACGGTCAGCAGTAATTTCTTCAATGGGGACAGGTGGCAAAGGAATCTCCGGAAGGTTGAGAAAGAGGGATCGGCAGTGACGGAAACAGGGACTCCAGGGTCGCCATATCCCACGGCCAGGCAGCAGGAAAGGAAGACGCAGAGAGAAAAATGCTTTGGGTGGGGTCCTGGCGGATCCGGTCCACGACCGGTCGGAGAAAACTGGGGTCGATAGATCCGAGATCCCAAAACCACAGACAAGGGCGCAATCCGTCTGCCTGACTGCGATGCCAGAGGGATTCGAGAAGTGGCAACAGTAGCGCCGAATCGGGGAGGTAGCGCAGGGGCTCCGGGGCTATGTGTGGACGAAGCAACGGACGGAGTTGAGTCGTTTTGGCGACGCGCGGGACGGCAGACGAAAAATCGAGTGGGCAATGATTTTCGAGGGTTAGCCAAAGCAGATTCGTAAGTTCGACGCGGATGTCACGGGACAGGGCCAGGGTTTGGCTCTGGGAAAGGCCTTGGGAAGCGCACCAGGAGGACACCCGCAGTTCCCGCCAGAAAAGACGAAAAGCCCAGTGGCCGGAAAGTTCGGCCAGCGAAGAAATACGGCTTTGCCGGAGGATCGAGAGCAGTATGGGAAAGGGTTGCGTCCGAACCAGCAGCGGGTCCGACGAAAGCGGTCCGGGTTGCAACTGGAGAAAGGCTATCGCCGTCCCCGCACGAAGGAAGGCCCGCAACACTGGCCAAGCAACCGGCACCTGGGTGGGATCCGGCCATTGCACGAGGCGGAGACCGCAGGGACGCTCGGGAAACAAGGGCGTGACGGGTACCCAAGACATGGCTAGGCGGCACCCTGGGGCTGGGAGGTCTGGACTGCCGTGCCATAGGCGATGATTTCCAGAAAATGCTCGTCCTGTCCCGCTGCGAGGTCTACCGTATCGAAGCGAATGCTGACCACGGCGTCAGCGCCCATGGCCTGGGCATTTTGCGTGAGATCATCGAGCGCGTCTTGCCGGGCCTGAACTACCATGGCGCGGAAGCCCCCGGACTTGCCGCCAGTGATCGTTTTCATGCGGGAGAAAAAGTTACCGAGTTGGGATCGGGCGCGCACAGCGGATCCCGTGACCAGGCCCAAGGGTCGTGCTTGTGGGTTCCCTTCAAAGGGGTCATTGGTGGCAAGCAGAATGGTGGGTTTTGACATGGCGACTTCCTCTTGCGGCGTACTACAACTTGATCGGGCCGGAAGGAGAACGGAAAAGGTGGTACCAGTGCAGGACTTCCCGGCTATACGTCACGGACTGGAGGGGTCGAAATCCCGCAGCGATGGCGCCAGGTCCGGCGTTGTAGGCGAGCACCGCGAGGTGAAGATTGTCGTGGAATTGGTGCAGCAAG
>JABEBX010019864.1_pt1 | contig 14230 bp, 20 predicted proteins | sample 7245971 | NCBI WGS metagenome assembly JABEBX01 (sample SAMN14506365, study PRJNA622280) | hot springs metagenome | biome: hot spring [ENVO:00000051]|acidic hot spring [ENVO:00002120]; feature: spring [ENVO:00000027]|sediment [ENVO:00002007]; material: sediment environment [ENVO:01001048]... | reverse complement strand
CTCCGGAGAGTGTATGGTCCATCCTCATGGATTTCTCCCGATATCCCCAATGGAATCCCTTCATTCGCTCGCTTTCCGGCGTGGCAAAACCGGGAGAGAAGCTGCGCGCGACCATTCAACCCGAGGAACGCCGAGCCATGACCTTCCGTCCGCGGGTGCTTAAAATAGAAGAACAACAAGAGCTGCGCTGGCTGGGGCGCCTAGGATTCCCCGGCCTCTTTGACGGTGAGCACTACTTTCAGCTCACAGGACTCAGCAATGGGGACACGCGGTTCACCCAGGGGGAGCAATTCTCCGGCGCTCTCGTCGGCCTGCTCCTGCCCCGCATGGAAGCAGCCACCAAAGCGGGGTTTGATGCGATGAATCGGGCGTTGAAAGATCGCGCAGAGGTAAAAGCGGCTATCGACCGGAGCAATCGTGACCTCTCGGAGGACCAACGCTGATATGACTACCAGGAAATTTCTCCTGACGGCGCAGGACATTGAGCAAATGCCGGGTGAACGGAAGGTCCATTTCCTCAACCCGGGCGCCGTCCGTATCAACAAGTCGCTCGGCGACGCCGTCGGTCTGCAAAACCTGGGCATACATCGCATCGAAGTGGAACCGGGCCAGGAGAGCACCGAGCATCATCTCCATCACTACGAAGAAGAGGCGGTCTATGTCCTCTCTGGTGCCGGCACCCTTTTCCTGGGAGAGGATACCTATCCTATCGGTCCCGGCGATTTCGTCGGCTTTCCGTGTCGCACGGTAGCCCACAGTATTCGTAACGACGGGGTAGAAGTGCTCGTGTGTCTGGTGATTGGTCAGCGACTGGATCAGGATGTGGCCGATTACCCGCGCTTGCAAAAACGCCTGTACCGAAATTCAGGGGAATGGAACCTGGTCGATAGGGCTGAGATTGAGGTATTGCGCAAACCGACACGGGAATAGAGAGAGATCAATGGAGCCATCAAAGCGGGATAGCCGGCCGACACCAGACTTCTTGCGGGAGAGCCGAATCGTAGACTATACGAATGCCGATATCCGCAGCTTAGCGTCCGCGCTGTCTACTGACGACGCAACGACAACCGCGAAGCGCTGCTTCGATTGGGTTCGTGATCATATCGAACACAGTATGGATTTCCATCGGGAGGATGTGACCTGTAAGGCATCCGATGTGCTGCGTATCGGCACCGGTCTATGCACCGCGAAGAGTCATCTGCTCGTAGCTTTATGGCGCGCCAACCAAATCCCTGCGGGATTCTGTTATCAACGACTGACGCTGGATGGCCCCAGTCCGCCCTACTGCACACACGGCTTCACCGCAGTCTGGCTGGATGAGCTAGGCTGGTATCGTTGTGATGCGCGCGGCAACAGCAAGCCCGGAATCCACTGTGCATTCACGCCCGGACAAGAAAATCTGGCCTTCTCAATTGATTATAAAGGCGAGCAAATCTATCCGGATGTTTGGGCAGAGCCCTGGCCGGATTTGATCGCTGCCATGGAGAAGCTGCAAAGCATATCGCAGTATCGGAGCCATCCCATTGATGCCTGCCCACCTGCAACGGGTTCGTGCGTTAGCGAGTCTACGGCGCGAAACATGGAATAACGCGGAGACTGACTATGTACTGCCTTGAAACCTTCTCAGAAACCCGCCCGGAAATCCTTCAAGCATTGATACAGCACTATCCCCTCGCTACCGTGGTCAGCATGGGGGGCAATGGTCTGGAGGCAAATGCCATTCCCTTGCACCTCGCACCCGGCGTAGAACCGGTGCTGCAGGGGCACATCGCACGTGCCAACCCCCTCTGGCGGGAAACAAACCCGAACAACGAAGTGCTGGTTATTTTTCAGGGGCCGCAGCACTACATCAGCCCCTCCTGGTATGCCACCAAGGCGGAAACCGGCAAGGTGGTGCCTACCTGGAACTATGTCGTCGTCCATGCTTACGGTTCGTTGCAGGTTAGAGATGATCCCCATTGGGTGCGGCAGCAGATGACTGCCCTGACCACGCAGCAGGAGAAAGATTTTCTGCAGCCTTGGCAAGTGGAAGATGCGCCCGAGAATTTCACGGAGCGGCTCATTCAGCAGGTGGTGGGTATAGAAATCCCCATCTCCCGGTGGATGGGCAAATGGAAGGTCAGCCAAAACCAGCCCAAGTGTAATCAGGAGAGTGTGGCAGCGCATCTGGCGCAACAAGGGGGTGCGTACTCTGCGGACATGGCCGATCTAGTTTTGAGTCGCTGTATCTCCGATAAGAAGGATCCTGTCGGATGACCACGGCGGGTTTTCTGCTGTTCCCTTGAAGTCGTCGCTTTGCGCCTGGGGATAAGGTCATGCAGATCCAGAACGACTATGAAAAGGAGGTGTTCAACGGCGATATTGGCTCCGTGCAAGCCGTGGATATCGAGGAAGGCACCCTGGCCGTGGATTTCGAAGGCAGGATCGTCAGCTACGGATTCGGAGATCTGGACCTCCTCCAGCCGACCTATACCATCACCGTTCACAAAAGCCAAGGCTCGGAGTACCCTGCGATAGTGATCCCCATGGGCACCCAACACTACCCCATGCTACAACGTGATCTACTCTACACGGCGGTTACCCGTGGCAAGACGCTGGTGGTACTTCTGGGGCAAAAGAAGGCCGTGGCCATGGCGGCACGGAATGGGTCCGGGAGGCGGCGGTGGTCAAAGCTGAAGGAGTGGATGCGGTAGTCCGAAGGGGGACTCGATGGTCGCAAAAAGACTGAGAGCGGACGTTTGAATAAGCTAAATTTGATTCATGATGCGTCAGATGGGGCGGAATGATGCATTACGTCTGGTGCAATGCGCTGTGGCTCAAAGTTAAAATCTCCGAGATTCACTCATGAAATATGTACCGTTGGGCTCCATTATATTTTTCTCGTCGCTTGAAGCGTTTTTTCTGTTTATTCTTGTTAAAGGTATTTATAGTGGACAAATAGCGGTAATATTCGGGCACATGGTTTACGGTTATGCTCTATTCGCCACACATCCCCTGTGATATATTTTTGGTGTAATGGAATGGGTGGCGCTTTCCTTTTTAAATGGGTTCACACTTTTTCTGGTTTGGAAAAGAAGATAACCTGGCCATCTTCACGCTCAAGAATTCAGCTTATTCGTGGTAAATAAAACGAGTATGTTGCATCTTGAGGTTCGCACCTGAATCAGCAGCATAATAACCAAGGATAATCGAATGGATGTCAGAGACCTATGGTTTATAGTTCTAATCATTTCTGCCTTTATTTTGGCTGTTATACTTTTTAATTTATATAAAGACCAGATCAGAGCACTTCCATCATTCCGAAAATCAGGATACATAGGAAATCAAAACAACATATCAACCTCAATAGACCTAATATTATTGTGTTTTTCTTTATTTGAGTTTATTAACGGCCTTGCATCTGGAAAGGTTTATCCAATATACCATGTTTTTATCGGCGGGCCTTCAGTTGTGCAAAGCACAAACTCTTATGTTTACTGGTTTAATATGTTGTTATGGCTTTCTCTTTTTATATATTGTGGCCCTTACTACTTCACAAAATCAAAAAAATAATACGCAAATGTTTTTACAGCGGGTTTGCCATGCGACAAAATTGCATCAAATGTTTGCATCTGGGCTACACGTCTCGCAGCTGGCCGTTTGCGAGAGGCGTCATAATGGTGGTCATGGCCGCCCTATAAATCAATGGGTTGATGTTCTCTAAAGGCATTCTCAGCCGTCAGTTGGCAGCCACGGTTTCCGGTCATGAAGGCGAGTTCTGAGAAACCGATGGTCAAGCCGCTGGACGGCAGCTTTCGCTGCCCTGCCGCCGTTGAACCCTGACGGTCGGCAGCAGACATTGCGGTCATTCAGTAGCAGAAAAAGCCGAGCTTTGGCGCATGATCAATGGTTGACGCTGATTGACAAGCGACCGAATGGTGTGGAGTACGCAGTGCAGCGCTGGCATTGTGTCGTCGAATTAATTATCTGCAATTTGTTCCCAATATGGGACACCACCAAATTTATCAATTAGCAAATCAATAAAAATCCTAACCTTTTTCGGTAAATGCCGACGACTTTGATACACCACTTTTATGTCAAAGGAATGCGGCTTATATTCAGGGAGTAGTGCAATCATCCTCCCTGATTCTATATCACGCCATACATCCCATCTTGGACGCAATGCGATTCCAATGTCTGCCAATATTGCTTCACGCAAAGCATCACAATTATTTGTTTCAAAATTTCCTGAAACGTTCACCGTATATAATTTTCCTGATTTATCGTAAAATCTCCACGGGCTAGGCTTTCCGGAACTGCAAAAAAGTAACGCATTATGATTCAATAGATCATCAGGACTGTTAGGTTCACCAAATTTTCTTATATATGATTTGGTTGCTACAACAAGACGATTGTCAACACATAAATTCCTTGCTATAAGTTTTGAGTCTTTCATTTCTCCGATACGAACCGCGACATCATACCTATCCTCAATGATGTCAACGATATCGTCGGATAAATGCAAATAAAGGTCCAGGTTGGGATGACGACTCAGGATCATGGGGATCAGCGGTGCAATGTGGAGACGTCCAAATGCTGCAGGGGCAGTAACACGTAGCATCCCTTTCAGCTGCTGACTTCCAATCGTTATCAGCGACTCTGCTTCTTCGAGATCAGACAGAATTCGCACGCAATAATCAAAAAACTCCGCGCCTTCATCAGTTAATGCAATTTTCCTTGTTGAGCGATTAAAAAGCCTAACCGACAACTGATCTTCAAGCCTCTGCAGACGTTTACTAACCACTGCGGCTGAAAATCCCAAATCTCTGCCTGCTGCCGAAAAATTGCCGGACTTGGCCGCATGAACAAAAATCACAAGATCAGAAATATTTTCAACAAGCATAAATTATGGCTCTGCGCTGTTTCATGTGGGTGGCCTGAGATCCAGATTCTCCAGGATTAGGTTTTCTTGCAGCTCCCTTCTGGAAGGTGGGCGACAGGTCCAACCGTTTCGCTTCGCCAGAGAAATCACCCCCGCTCCGCCATTCACGGTGGAAGCGGCCCCTAAGCGGCCAAGAAAACCTGCTTCTGAACCATCGTTCCATCTACCTCGCTCCTATCTGCCTACCATATCCTGCATTGTACACCTGACCCACCTCGAACATCGAGGATCCACATTCACATTATCAACAATCTGGAGAAACAGCTTATCTTTAGGCGTACATTGTCAACCTATGAGAAGCAATATAACATAAAAATCTATTAACAACCATTTTTGAGAGGCTCACCCAATGGCACCTACCGGTAAGATCGTAGGCAATAACAATACTGTCGAATTGACAAGAGACATTTTTAACGAATGGTTTAAAGAAGAATTCACAGCAACAATGGCTGAGCGGGAGGAAGCTAGAACTCGTTCCATAGTTATCATTGCAACAAAGGGAACCATTGATTGGGCATACCCACCATTTATACTGGCTACCACAGCCGCAGCAATGGGATGGGACGTTACAATATTCTTCAGTTTCTATGCGCTAGAGCTGCTTAAAAAAGAGATGTCGCTAGGTATAACTCCAATTGGCAACCCTGCTATGCCAATGAAGATGCCTGTCGGGCCGACGTGGTTCCGTGATATTAAGTGGCGCATTCCTAATGCTATCATGAGCAATATTCCATGGTTTGAGGAATTCACAAAAGGGTTATTTGAAAGAACACTAAAACAACATGGTGTTGCTACAATCTCAGAATTGCGCGAATTAGCTGTTGAAGCCGGAGTCAATATTGTCGCATGCCAAATGACCGTTGATCTATTTGGCTATAAAAAACATGATTTCATTGAAGAAATAAATGAGTGGGGCGGTGCGGCTACGATGTTGCCGGTAGCAGCTGATGCTGATATATGCATGTTCATATAACATTGGTCACAGCGAACAATACACTAGTGAAGGATAAATAAACATGACGGATTGGTCCTGGACCAGTTCCGAGGCCAATCTTACCGTTGAGTTTCTTTGAACTTGGAATTTAGTTGTTGTGTTTCAACCATACATGCGGATGACCGCTTCCGCTGCTCACCGCCCATTCGGTGGTCATATTCTTACCCGGGTTGAGGATTTCGTCCAGCAAGCTCACGGATGCGCCAAGGGGCACCGCGCGACCCAGCAGTTCTGGTAGCAATGTCGCGATGGCTTCCGGGCTCTCAACGGCCTCGGTTGCCGGGTGTGCTCGGTTGAACCTAGCAAAGTCGGCTGGATGACAAGCGTCGCGTGATCATTTACGATACCAAAATGATTCAGCCCTTCCGCCACAAGGGCCTCGAAGCTTTCTATCGCAGCGGCAGCAAGGCTGGGATACAGCCGGATCAAGCGGCCAAGCTGCGCATATTGTTGACCGCCTTGGATGCTACGGAAACGGCTGGGCAAATGAACGCACCTGGGTGGCGCTTGCATCCGCTGACTGGCGACTACGATGGATACTGGTCGGTGCGCGAGAATGGAAACTGGCGATTGATCTTTCGGTTTGAAGGAATTCATGCGGAAAAGGTCGATTACTTGGACTACCATTGAGGGGGTGTTATGAGCGGAATGCACGATCCTGCACATCCGGGTGAGGTGTTGCGGGACTACTTGCCCGAGGGCATGGGCGTCACCGACGCGGCCAAGGCACTGAACGTGACGCGCCAGTCCCTCTCGGCCATATTGAACGGTAGGACCGGCATCAGCGCCGAAATGGCGCTCCGCCTGGAGGCGGCCTTGGGGATCGAGGCAGGATTCTGGCTGCGCATGCAGATGGCCTTCGATCTCTGGGAAGCGCGGCAGCGAGGAAGCGTGCAGGGAGTGCGCCATATCGCTGCATGAATTGTCGGTTTGCAGAGTTTTTCTGCAAATGCTCATGGCTTTCTGCTTAAGGAACGGTTGTGCTGCTATCCCACGCCTCCGGCGACTTTGCAACGCCCACACCAACTCCGATTACAGCGCCTCCACAACTGAGCGCAGAGGTTGCCAACTGTCTGGAGCATCCAGAAAAGATCGCGCATTACCCAGCAGAACTTGCCAGGCTCTCCTTCGATGAACCTCACTTGGTGCTCTCCGGTCGTGCGGCCAACTGGGTTGCTGAGGGGTTGCAACACATGGCGACGCTGACGCGCCATCAGCTTGTCTCTGCCGATCGCCCCCCGTTGTACCACCGTGTGTTCGCTCATCATCACCTGCGCCGCGCGCGTATTGCCCAATCATTCCATCGCCTCTTGCAAATCGCCCAGGCTCTTTCGGAAATCCAGTCTTCCGTCTCCGGTGATCTGGGGGCGGCGCAGCGCGCCTTGGCCGAAGCCCAAACCCGAGTGGCGCTCCTCCGCGAGGCCATTGATGTCGGACTGGCGTACCTGCAACAACACCAGGAAGCTGGACTGTCCGCCGATCCTATGGATACCGACCCGCGCGACCGATTTTCCCGGCGCATCTCTCAACTCGAACTGCTTCACGCAAACCAACTGCTGGCCACGCAACAGCTGCGGTTAACGACGGATCGCATCCTGGACAGCTACGAGCGTGTCAAAGAGTTCCTGGATATTGCCTATGCCGCTTGGCTCCAGCAGATCCAACCCGCCCTCAACCAAATCGGAGAAACTCATGAATGAGCCGATCTTTCCCGAAGCATCCTTACCCGACACTACCGTGACTCCGGAAGAGGGCAACCCTGCCTATTGGCTGCAGCAATACGGGTTACAACCCTCGGACTTGCCTGAGGTCGAGAGTATCAGCCAGCGGATCGATCTCAACAATCTGACCTCCATCCAGGATTTCGGCCTGGAGATCTCGCAAAACCTGGACCAATCCACCGAGAGCATCCTCCGTCAGGTGCGATCTCGTGACGTGGAGATCCTGGGCAAAAATCTAGAGCAAGTGCTGAGCATTGCTCACCAAACCCAGGTGCTTCCCAAAACCGGTGTTGCGGCACTACCAGTCGTGGGAGCACTGATCCGTCGGGCCAGGACCCTCTTTCGCAAAGTCGAAGATCGCTATGCCAGTGCCAGCGAACAAATCGATTCGCTAATTCGGGAAGTCGAGCAGGTGCAGGAATCCATGCGGCAGAACACCCAAATGCTGGAGGAGATGTATGGCGTTGTGCAACAAGAATATCGCGCCTTGGGCCAATACATCGTTGCCGGCAAGCTCGCCATCACCCGCCTGGAACAGGCGGCGGCAGCGCTGCGTTCCCCGCCCGAGCTGACTGCGATGGAAACCCAGGAGCTCTCCGACATGGATGCACGGATCGCTTCCCTCGATAAGCGGGTCGGCAACTTTATCGTCCTGCAGCAGGCCGCGCTCCAAAAGTTCCCCATGATCCGCATGATTCAGGCCAACAATCAAACACTGGACGAGAAGTACCATACCGTCCGCGATGTGGTCATTCCCAGCTGGAAACACCAGATCCTTCTGGCGGCCACCCTGCAGGACCAGCACAACACCGTTGCCCTGGCCGACGCCATCGACGCCCACACGAATCGCATGCTGAAGCAGAACGCCGCATTGCTATACAAAAACAGCACCGAGGCCGCCAAGGCCAATCAGCGGCTTTCGATCGACCCCAAGACGCTCGAAGACGTCCAGGAGACCTTGGCCAAGACTGTTCGGGACGTCATTGCCATCCGCCGGGATGGCATTGCGGAGCGGAAGCAAATTGAGTCTCGCATCCAGAGGCTCCAAGGAACGATGCTCGAAATCGTCAAGGGCCAGGACCATTCTCACACCGACATGGCGCCCCAGTCGAACCTGCACTAATGTTATTGGAGTGGATCTGCTGTTTTAGAGGGAGAGAGCGATCGTGCAGTACGATATTCTGGGAAGTGATCTGCAGGCTTTAGAGATCGAACTTGCGCCCGGGGAAGGCATCATGGCTGAGGCCGGCACTCTATGCTGGGTGGAAGACGGCGTGGCTTTTCAGGCGAAGATGGGCGATGGGACCGATGCACATGCTGGGCTTTTCAGCAAGGCACTTTCCGCGGTGAAGCGTGACGTGACCGGCGCCGGGGTTTTCCTGACCCACTTTATCAATGGGAACCAACATCCGGCGCGGGTCGCCTTTTCGGCCCCGTATCCCGGAAAGATCCTGCCGGTCTCCTTGGGAGATCTGGGCACCAATCTGATTTGTCAAAAGGGTGCCTTCCTTTGTGCCCCAACGGGTACGCACCTGGATCTGTTTTTTAATCGGAAGCTCGGTACCGGGTTTTTCGCTGGCGATGGCTTTCTATTGCAAAAGCTGCGGGGGACGGGGACGGCATTCCTTCACGCTGGCGGTGTTTTGGTGGAGAAGGAGCTGCGTGGAGCAACCTTGCGGGTGGATCCGGGCTGTGTCGCCGGATTCACCGAAGGTCTGGACTTCGACATCCAACCTGCCGGGAACCTAAAAACCATGCTGTTTGGAGGCGCTGAACTCTTTCTGGCTACGCTGCGCGGATCGGGCAAGGTGTACTTGCAGAGTTTGCCGCTCTCCCGTCTAGCGGACCATATCGTGGTGCCAAATCCTTCTTGACGGATCGGCCCATTCTCCCGGTTCCCGCCCCAATCGCCCCGATAACGCAGGCGTGGCAGCAGGACGTGGCGCGGGGACGCTTTGCCTGGGAGCGACGCCGTCGGCTACTTTTCTTTATCATCCTCGGCAGCGCAATAGCGGTACCCATCTTGGTGCTCTTGGCACTTCATCTCCAATCGATTCCCCAGCCCTTGGGACACCGTATTAGCCATGTCCACGCGCTGCCCATAACGGGAGGCGTGCCGAGCCGCGCTTCGTGGCGTCATTCCGGCTGGCAGTCGTGGCAAAGCACCTATCAGCAAGCGCAAAGCCTGCTGATCACCGGCCAGAGCTCCACCGCCCCTGAACGCTATCGTAGCCTCGTACAGCAACTCGATCGCCTACCGCTCTCCCGCTATCCGGTTCCACCGAGGATCCTGTACATACTACAGGTTCATGCTTATGGTCATCCCGTCACGGCGGTCGCAAAGCGCTACGTCTTGGATTGGTACCGCGAAAGGCGTCTTGCTGCACAGTCCACCCAGGTGCTTTGGTTACTTTCCGCTTTGTCTTTATTGACCACCGTATTGTTAACGCTACAAGTGCTTATCACTAACCTCAATTTCCAAAAAACGCAATACATTTACGATCGAATGGATTCGGAGGTCAAAACCCAATGAAAGTCTGGAACCTCTGGAAAAAGACGGACGACAACGGTGCTATACGGGATGTTGAAGCCATTCCCCAGGGTTTCAGTGTTCCCGCCTTCCTGTTTTCCTGGCTTTGGGGCCTGTTCATTCCCGGATTGCGGAGAAGATCGCTACTTTACGCCCTTTTCACGTCCCTGATCCCCATCGCTATTTTTTTTGCCATCGCATTTCATTTCTATAGCCTCGGTGAAATCCTTCGGTGGGAGCAATCTCCGTCGTATTACTGGGGTATTACCCTGACTGGCATGATTTCGTTGTTGGTCCAGATCCAATATGGTTGGGAGGCGAATCGTTGGCGCGATCGGGCGCTACAGCGCACCGGCTATGTCCTGGAAGATCACGCCGTGCTGGCGGCAACCGCCGCCAAGGCAGTTAGCACCGCTGCGCAACCCGTGCCGGAGGAGTATCGCTCACCCAACTATTTAGGGGGGGTACTCACCATAGCATGGTGCGGACTCTTTGTTTTGACGAACATTGCACTGCATCCCGCCGAAAACGAATCCACTCCTGCCGCCGTCTATCGGCATGGCGTATTCCTCTTTCGGCATGGGGAAACGGTTCGAGGCCTTGCCTTGATTCGCTCACTGGCGCACGAGGGCTATCCGAACGCTGAGCTGTTTTGGTCCAATATGCTGTTGTTCGGGGGCTACGGAGTACAAAAAAATCTACCCGACGCTATCCATTGGACAGACCTTGCGGCAAAAAATGGAGATATGGGCAGAGCACTCTCCCGACTTGGCGACTTTGTTGCAATCGGCGATCTACCGGGCGGAAGGGCGCGAGCCATTGTCCTTTGGGAGCGTGCCGCAGCGATGGGCTACACCCAAGACATCCAAGCCATCCGCCGTTGTCCCTGGGAGGTTGATGTCTGGGGGGCAAAACTCGGTAACCGCCAGCTCTGGCAGTCACTCCTGCAGGGGGCGAAAGATGGGCACGCGATCGCGGCCTACTATGTCGGTCGTCAGGAAATCACCCATCATCCCGTTATCCCCTACGCTCCCTACGACCCCGCTCAGGCGATCCAATTTTTTAGCATCTCCGCCCACAAGGGCTACCGCAATGGGGAATACGATCTGGCGCAGGCTTATGGATTTGGTTGGAATCATCAGCCGATTCAAGAGAGCAGGGCAGATTATTGGTGGTATCACGCCGCCAAGCAGGGTGTCAATTTAGGAGCCAACAACTTGGGATACTCCTACGAGATCGGCAGTGGTGTGCCCAAAAACCTCGTCCTTGCCGCCTACTGGTTTGATATCGGATTGAATTACGGGTATGACCCGGATAAAGACAAGCTGGCACGAGTCGAGAAGCAGCTCACGCCGGCGCAGAAACTGGAACTACAGCATTTGTTGCTTTCGACGCGAAGGCCACAATTTCCTGCCGTGAAACATGACTGACAGGAAAGATCATGGTCACAGTTGCGTTTTCCGCTAATTTTTTGATCGCTTGGTATCGGCGTTCGGCGCTTTTTTATCCTGGTGAATGAGGAAAGTATGCACGGGCGTTTCGGGGATACTCGTCGATTGTTTCTTTTGCTTCTTTTGGCCCTTGGCGTTTTTGGGTTGTGTCTGGCCAACGCTAATGCCGAAAAATGGCCGTCCTGGAAGGGGTGGAGTCCTTGGGACCCCGATCGCTCGAATGCTGCTCAGGCGCAGGTTTTGAGCGACCAGATCATGCGCGGGAAGGCTATTTTGGATGGCGTGAAGCAGGCGGCGCTCCGTGGCAACGTGACCGATATGAACCTTTTGGGGAGATACTTCTGTTTTCTGCACGATTATCCGAAGGCTGTCTACTGGTATCGTTTGTCGGCGATGAAAGGCAACCCCGAAGGCGAATACGAGCTGGGATACTTTCTGGCTGTTGGACCCGATGTGCCGCACAACCTGGCCCGGGCCATCGTATGGCTGCGCAAGGCCAAGAAGAACGCCTATGCTGCTTCGACCTTGGCTTACTTGCACAGCAAGGGGATAGGGTTCCCCAAAAGCCCATCGACTGCTCTGCGCGATTATATCGCGGCAGCAAAGGATGGATCTGAGGGATCTGGGCAAGCTGCGTCCACCCTCGCCAAGATGTACCGCGATGGGACCGGTGGGGCACCCAAGGACGCCCAGAAAGCTGCCTATTGGGAGCGCTATGGGAAACGGGTGCAGTACCGGGAGGTTGGCGAGGATATGAAGACCAATGCGGCCTACTGTCCACAGGTAACAAAGTTTGATCATGGGTAATATAGATTGCTCATGGGCAATAAAGTCTGGACATGCAGCGAGCATTGCCTGCTTGGTCCCCAGGAGGTACCATCGAAGCAAGGAACGGCAGGTTCAGACTGGAAGCGGACATATGGATAGGACAGTATGTCCACCTACTTGCCGAGGCCGAGGCCGAGAGGGTGAATTTCGCTGTCTTATGTGGCGCTGGCAGCAAAAGCTATGAAATATAATCTGGTATGCCTTGTATGGAGGGCACTTGATGAGACACAATGATTCCTTATGTCTTGTTTTTACACCGCTAAAGATCCTGCCATGAATATCAACATCTGTAAGAATTTGGAAGAAGTAAGGGACAATATCGACCATATCGATCAACAGATCGTGTCACTAATTTCAAAGCGAGGCGCGTACGTCAAACAAGCTGCAAGATTCAAAAATAATAAAGCCGAGGTGCAAGCACCAAGCCGGGTTTCCCAGGTTATAGCAAAAGTGCGAAACCTATCGCTTGATCTCGGAGCAAACCCGGACATTGTAGAAAAAGTGTATCGGGAAATGATCGATGGTTTCATCAAAGAAGAAATGGTCGAGCATTCACGATCTACAGAACAGACCCAATGATACATTCTGTCTAAACCCCACAAACGACGAATAGGGCCTGTCATGGAAGGTAAAAAATGCGCAATAGATACTAGGGAGATTGGCGAGCTGCTTTGTGATATTGCAGATCAGGTTCGCTCTTTGATCGGTGATAAAGGAGCAGTCAGCGTATTCCGGTACGCAGGGAAAAAACTGGGGAAAAGAATTGGCTCAAATCATCAAGGAAGCGCTGAAGACGCCAGAACCCTTGTTAGAGCATTTTTTAAAGACAAGGAGTTCATGGATGGCATTGATCTCGAAGGAACAGAAGCTCTGCCATGGTGCTTGGGGTCATTCAAAGCCTTGTGGTGCGCCGGGTGGTGCTCACGGTTGTTTATTGTCTCTAAGTATAGAGCACCGATTTAGCACATTATTGAATTTGTTGGAGCGGTTATTGTGGTAAATATAGTTGCCACATGAAATTAATTGCTATGATGTTGCTGGCTATTTTTGCTCCACTGTTCGTATTTGGTGGCGGAGTAGCCATTTTTGCAGGTGAAATGTATATGATGCATCATCATATTTTAGGAATGAGCATGAATCATGGTAGTGCCGCCACCTATAAAATGGTTTTCCTGATACCTATAGGATGGATTGTCGGAACGGGTGTTGTTTTTATTAAAATCCTGGAAAAACTGGCAATGCCATGAATAGACCGCCAAGGGTGTCTCTTGCTTTTTTATTAGTGGTTGAGGCGTTTTTCTTGTTTATATTGACTTACGGAGTTTGTGACAAAGAAATACCTGTCATATTCGGTCATTCTATTTATGGGTACGCTTCGCTTGCTACGCATCCGATATGGTATTTTTTTGGTGTAACGGAATGGCTTGCGTTTTCTTTTTTTAATGGATTTATTATTTTTCGGAATTGGAAGGGAAATATTCAAGGAATATTATGACAAGCCTTTTTGATGTGGTACTATTTTCCAATCGTGCCGAAACGGTGGACAAGGTACGCAAGACGGTTGCGGAACAGCCCGCAGCACCGTTCCGCTGGACTATCCTCTTACTATTCGTCGTGACGTTATTGGTTCTGGAGTTAAGCGAGGTGTTTGGTGGAGTAGATTCCCGCTCAAAAGAAAACTTTATTGTTGTAACTGGTGTCCTTGTTGTTGTTTTTGCGGTTCAGGCCGTGAACCAGATTTTCATGAATAGCATGGCTTCGTGGGCATTGCGTCGGCAGCAGCGC
>JABEBX010017491.1_pt1 | contig 14285 bp, 10 predicted proteins | sample 7245971 | NCBI WGS metagenome assembly JABEBX01 (sample SAMN14506365, study PRJNA622280) | hot springs metagenome | biome: hot spring [ENVO:00000051]|acidic hot spring [ENVO:00002120]; feature: spring [ENVO:00000027]|sediment [ENVO:00002007]; material: sediment environment [ENVO:01001048]... | reverse complement strand
GCTCCTGCCTAAAAAGTAGGCAGGGCTAGTAAAACACCTGGGTCAGTTTTGGATCGGCACAACCTCGAAAAGTGGGTCAGTTTTCAGTCGGCATCAACACAATCGCAAGAGGGTCGAGGCGCGAGTTCAACTGCGCGCACGCATCGTGCTGCTGGCGGCTGTGGGTGCCGCCGACAAGGACATCGCCGACAAGCTCAATACCGACCGCCGCGTGGCAGCGCGCTGGCGAGCGCGCTTTCTGGAAGCGGGCCTGGACGGCTTGTTGAAGGATGCCACGCGGCCGGGCCGTCCGCGCACTGCACGCGAGCCCGCCAACGTCGAAGAAGTCGTTCGCGTCACGCTGAACGAGATGCCTGCGGGAGCCACGCACTGGAGCACGCGGACCTTGGCCGAACACCTGGGAACAAATGCCACTGCCGTGGCCCGCATTTGGCGCGACCACGGCTTGAGGCCCCACCGCGTCAAGACCTTCAAACTCTCCAACGATCCGCACTTCATCGCAAAGCTCGAGGACATCGTGGGCCTGTACTTGGATCCTCCCGAGCACGCCTTGGTACTGAGCTGCGACGAGAAGACGCAGATCCAGGCGCTGGACCGTACCCAGCCGGGACTGCCTCTGAAGCGCGGCCGCGACGCAACGATGACGCACGACTACAAGCGCAACGGCGTCACGACACTTTTCGCTGCACTTAACGTGCTCACCGGCAAGGTCCTGTCCATGACCGATCAACTGCATCGTCACCAGGAGTGGTTGCGGTTTCTCAAAACGATCGATCGCAACACGCCCAAGACCAAGCAACTGCACTTGATCGTTGACAACTACGCCACCCACAAGCATCCCGAGGTCCTGGCCTGGCTCGACAAGCATCCGCGCTTCCATATTCACTTCACGCCCACCAGTGCCTCATGGCTCAACATGGTCGAGCGCTTCTTCCGTGACATCACCGACAAGCGCATCCGCCGCGGCGTGTTCACCAGCGTGCCCGACCTCGAGGCCGCCATTAGCGAATACATCAAACTGCACAACGACGAGCCCAAGCCCTTTATCTGGACGGCCAAAGCAAACGACATCCTCGCGAAAGTCACCCGCGCCCGTGCAGCCTTGAATAAGCGCACTTCTAATTGACGCACTGCACTAGCGTACAACCTGATGAGTGTGTTTCGCCATACGGTGATGCGTCAAAGTGTGCACCACACGCTGGCCACGTTACATCACAAGGTGCTGGCCGTGGGGGCGGTGTGGGATGACCACGCCACCAACGGCCCCAGACCGGCGTTTCGCTTGGCGGTCGCTCGCAAACGAAGACCTTGGTTTGAGGGCTTGTGGGCCAATGCGGGCGAGCCAGTCAAGCTCGTGGCAGTAGTGAAAAATGGCTAATGGACAATCTCGGATTATGTCTGCTGCCGACCAAAGCGGTGTTGGACTGGACGTGCCAAGGATCCCGCCACGGTCAGTCAAGATGGTGATTGTGTTTCGGTCTGGTTTAGGCGTTCAACGGTCACCCAAGGGGCCGCTTCGGCGAACATGTGACTGGCCGCTCCTGGCCGTGTGCAGTCGTTCGGTCTGGCGGCGTGCGACGGCAACCATCAACCCGTCCGCGTGTCCGAACGGAGCCTGGCGTCGTGGCAGACCAGAATTGGAATCGGTGGCGGGTTTGAATCAGAACGGCTGGCGCTTTTGCTCTGGATTACGCAATATGAGTGGAGAAGCGAGGACGAAAGGAATGCGCGGGGAATACGGGATAAGCCGTGCCAATCTGAGTTTGTTCTGAGTTGCCCGAAGGTCAACTTGAGTTTGATCACGCCGTGCCGTTGGGCACGAAATGGGCACGGATTGGGCACTGTGCCCATTTCGCTCAGGCAACAAAAAAGCCAAACACCGCTAAGTGCTTGGCTTAATTGAATAAATTTTGGTTGCGGGGGCTGGATTTGAACCAACGACCTTCGGGTTATGAGCCCGACGAGCTACCGAGCTGCTCCACCCCGCGCCGGAAGCTGTGAATCATACTTGAAGGCCGCCCTTTGTGCAAGGCGCCCCGTTCGCCTATGTCTTCATTGGCGATTGGGGGCCTTGTGATCAGGATTGATCCGAGGAGTTGTCGGATTCTGCCGAGTGCAGGGTGCTGTCTTCGAGCGCCTGCAGTTCGGCGGCGGCCTGGGCTGCGCGGTCAGCCTGGTCCATCGCATCTTTCGCCTTGCGCGCCTGGTGGAACGCCAAGCCAGTGCCTGCGGGAATCAGGCGGCCGACGATCACGTTTTCCTTCAAGCCACGCAGTTCGTCGCGCTTGCCCATGATGGCGGCTTCGGTCAGCACGCGCGTGGTTTCCTGGAAGGACGCGGCGGAGATGAAGCTGTCGGTGGACAGGCTGGCCTTGGTGATGCCCAGCAGCAGGTTGTTGAAGGTGGCGGGCATCTTGCCCTCGCGCAGGAGCACATCATTGCGCGCCAGCACCTGGGAACGCTCGGCCTGTTCGCCCGCGATGTAGTCGGTGTCGCCCGGGTCTTTGATTTCGACGCGGCGCAGCATCTGGCGAACGATGACCTCGATGTGCTTGTCGTTGATCTTCACGCCCTGCAGACGGTAGACATCCTGCACTTCGTCAACGATGTAGCGCGCCAAGGCCTCGACTCCCAGCAGGCGCAGGATGTCCTGCGGCTCGGCGGGGCCGTCGACGATCAGTTCGCCCTTGTTGACGACCTGTCCTTCGTGCACCAGCACGTTCTTTTCCTTCGGGATCAGGAACTCGTTGGAGTTGCCGTCCAGGTCGGTGATGACCAGGCGGACCTTGCCTTTGGTTTCCTTGCCGAAGGAGACGGTGCCAGTGGTTTCGGCCAGCATGCCGGCGTCCTTGGGCGAGCGGGCCTCGAACAACTCGGCCACGCGCGGCAGGCCGCCGGTGATGTCGCGGGTCTTCTGGCCTTCCATCGGGATGCGCGCGAGCACTTCGCCCGGGCCCACGTCTTGGCCGTCGCGCACCTGGATCAGCGCGCCCACGGTGAAGCCGATGGTCACAGCGTGATCGGTGCCCGGAATCTTGACCTCTTGGCCCTGCTCGTTGAGCAGCTTGACTTGCGGACGCACCACCTTGGCAGAGCCGCGGCGTTTCGGGTCGATGACCACCAGGGTGGACAGGCCGGTGACTTCGTCGACCTGCTTGGCCACGGTCACGCCTTCTTCGACGTTCTCGAACTTGGTCTGCCCCGCGTACTCGGTGATGATGGGGCGGGTCAGCGGATCCCAGTTGGCCACCAGCGTGCCGGCCTTGATGACCATGCCGTCCTTGACGAACAGCGTGGCGCCGTAAGGCACTTTGTGACGCTCGCGCTCGCGGCCGTGGTCGTCAGTGATCAGTACCTCGCCCGAGCGGGTGATGACCACCTGCTCGCCCTTGGTGTTGGTGACGTAGCGCATGGTGGCGGTGAAGCGCACGGTACCGGCGCTCTTGGCTTCCACGCTGGACACGACGGCTGCACGCGACGCCGCGCCACCGATGTGGAAGGTCCGCATGGTCAGCTGGGTGCCGGGCTCGCCGATGGACTGCGCGGCGATCACGCCGACCGCTTCGCCATTGGTTACCAGCGTGCCGCGGCCGAGGTCACGGCCATAGCACTTGGCGCAGATGCCGTAGCGAGTTTCGCAGGTCAGCGCAGTGCGCACCTTGATCTCGTCGATACCGGCAGCTTCGACCAAATCGAGCATGTCTTCATCGAGCATCTCGCCCGCCGGAACGATGACGTCCTGGGTCTCGGGGCTGACCACGTCGACTGCGGCCACACGTCCGAGCACGCGGTCGCGCAGCGATTCGATGACCTCGCCGCCTTCGACCAGCGCTCGCATATTGGTGCCGTTGGCCGTGCCGCAATCGTGCTCGGTGACCACCAGATCCTGCGTCACGTCCACCAGACGGCGGGTGAGGTAGCCGGAGTTCGCGGTCTTCAGCGCGGTGTCGGCCAGACCCTTACGCGCGCCGTGCGTGGAGATGAAGTACTGCAGCACGTTCAGGCCTTCACGGAAGTTCGCCGTGATGGGGGTCTCGATGATGGAGCCGTCTGGCTTGGCCATCAGGCCGCGCATGCCAGCGAGCTGACGGATCTGCGCGGCGGAACCACGGGCGCCCGAGTCGGCCATCATGTAGATGGAATTGAACGACTCTTGACGCACGTCCTTGCCATGACGATCCTTGACCGTCTGGTTGGAGAGGTGATTCATCAGCGCCTTGCCGACTTCATCGCCCGCACGGCCCCAGATGTCCACCACCTTGTTGTAGCGCTCGCCCTGCGTCACCAGACCGGAGGAGTACTGCTGCTCGATTTCCTTGACTTCCTTTTCGGCGCGAGCGATGACCGTGTACTTCTCTTCCGGAATCAGCATGTCGTCGATGCTGATCGAGATGCCGGCCTTGGTCGCCAGCGAGAAGCCCGACTGCAGCAGCTTGTCGGCGAAGATCGCGGTTTCGCGCAGGCCGCAACGGCGGAACGACGAGTTGATCAGGCGCGAGATTTCCTTCTTTTTCAGCGCCTTGTTCATCACGCTGAACGGCAGGCCCTTGGGCAGAATTTCCGACAGGATCGCGCGGCCCACGGTGGTTTCCACCACGGCGGTCTTGGGGGTGAAGCTGCCAGTGGGGAACAGGATGTTGTTCGACGCCAGCATCAGCGCGCGGGCTTCCACCTGCGCTTCCAGCGACAGCGGCACGTGCACGGCCATCTGGTCGCCGTCGAAGTCGGCGTTGAACGCGGCGCAGACCAGCGGGTGCAGCTGGATGGCCTTGCCCTCGATCAGCAAGGGCTCGAAGGCCTGAATGCCCAGGCGGTGCAGCGTGGGCGCGCGGTTGAGCATGACCGGATGCTCGCGGATCACGTCTTCGAGAATGTCCCAGACGATCGGGGTCTGCGATTCGACTTCCTTCTTGGCCGCCTTGATGGTGGTGGCCACGCCCATGGTTTCGAGCTTGTGGAAGATGAAGGGCTTGAACAGTTCCAGCGCCATCAGCTTGGGCAGACCGCACTGATGCAGCTTGAGCGTCGGGCCCACGGTAATGACCGAACGGCCCGAGTAGTCGACGCGCTTGCCCAGCAGATTCTGGCGGAAGCGGCCGCTCTTGCCCTTGATCATGTCGGCCAGCGACTTGAGCGGGCGCTTGTTCTGCCCCACCATCGCCTTGCCGCGACGGCCGTTGTCCATCAGCGAATCGACCGCTTCCTGCAGCATGCGCTTTTCGTTGCGCACAATGATTTCGGGCGCGGATAGCTCCAGCAGACGGCGCAGGCGGTTGTTGCGGTTGATGACGCGGCGGTACAGATCGTTGAGGTCGGAGGTGGCAAATCGGCCGCCGTCCAGCGGAACGAGCGGACGCAGATCGGGCGGCAGCACCGGCAGCACGGTCATGACCATCCACTCGGGCTTGGCGCCCGAATCCTTGAACGCCTGCATCACCTTGAGGCGCTTGACGTTCTTCTTGACCTTGGTATCGGAGCCGGTCATGTCGCCGCGCAGCTTCTCGATCTCCAGATCGAGATCCATGTTGTGCAGCAGGGCATGCACGCCCTCGGCGCCCATGAACGCGACGAACTCCTCGCCAAATTCGGTGCGCTTGGCGGCGTATTCATCTTCGGACAGCACCTGACCCGCCTTGAGCGGCGTCATGCCGGGGTCGGTGACCACATAGGCTTCGAAATACAGCACGCGTTCGATGTCGCGCAGCGGCATGTCGAGCACAATGCCCAGACGGGACGGCAGGCTCTTGAGGAACCAGATGTGCGCCACTGGGCTGGCCATGTCGATATGGCCCATGCGCTCGCGGCGCACCTTGCTCTGGGTGACTTCGACGCCGCACTTCTCGCAAATCACGCCGCGGTGCTTGAGGCGCTTGTACTTGCCGCACAGGCACTCGTAGTCCTTGATCGGGCCGAAGATCTTGGCGCAGAACAGGCCGTCGCGCTCGGGCTTGAACGTGCGGTAGTTGATGGTCTCGGGCTTTTTCACCTCACCGAACGACCAGGACCGGATTTTTTCCGGCGACGCCAGGCCGATGCGGATGGCGTCGAAATGCTCATCCTGATGAAACTGCTTGAACAGGTCGAGTAGCGCTTTCATGCTTTCACTCCTTCAGTTGCTTGCCCGGCGCAACCAAGCGGCACCGGGCGCGGCATCAATCAATTGCGTTCGAGTTCGATGTCCAGACCCAGGGAACGGATTTCCTTGATCAGCACGTTGAACGACTCGGGCATCCCGGCTTCGATGATGTGGTCGCCCTTGACGATGCTCTCGTACATCTTGGTTCGGCCCTGCGTATCGTCGGACTTGACGGTGAGCATTTCCTGCAGCACATACGAGGCGCCGTAGGCTTCGAGCGCCCAGACTTCCATCTCGCCGAAACGCTGACCGCCGAACTGCGCCTTGCCGCCCAGCGGCTGCTGCGTGACCAGCGAGTAGGGGCCGGTAGAGCGGGCGTGCATCTTGTCGTCAACCAGGTGATGCAGCTTGAGCACGTGCATGATGCCCACGGTCACCGGGCGCTCGAAGACTTCGCCAGTGCGGCCATCGGTCAGCATGACCTGCTTTTTCGCCGCGGTGAGCTGCAGCTTCTCGGCGATCTCGTCGGGATAGGCCAGGTCGAGCATCTGGCCGATTTCGGCTTCGCTGGCGCCGTCGAACACCGGGCTGGCGATGGGCAGACCGGCCTTGAGGTTGCTGGCGAGTTCAAGCACTTCGGCGTCGCTGAGCTGATCGAGCGCTTCCTGCTTGCCGCTGAAGTTGTACAGCGTGCCCAGGAATTTGCGCAACTCGGCCGCCTTGGCATGCGACTGCAGCATGTCGTTGACGCGTTTGCCGATGCCGATCGAGGCCCAGCCCAGGTGGGTTTCGAGAATCTGCCCGATGTTCATGCGCGACGGCACGCCCAGCGGGTTGAGCACGATGTCCACCGTGGTGCCATCAGGCATGTGCGGCATGTCTTCGACCGGAACGATCTTGGACACCACACCCTTGTTGCCGTGACGGCCGGCCATCTTGTCGCCCGGCTGCAGGCGGCGCTTGACGGCCAGGTAAACCTTGACCATCTTGAGCACGCCGGTGGGCAGCTCGTCGCCCTGGGTGAGCTTGCGGCGCTTCTCTTCGAACATCAGATCGAAGGCGTGGCGGCGCTTCTCCAGCGAGTCCTTGAGCTGTTCCATCTGCTGCGCCAGAGCTTCATCCGCCGGGCGGATGTCGAACCAGTTATAGCGGTCGGTCTCGCCCAGGTAGTCGGCGGTGATGGTTGCGCCTTTGGCCAGCTTGTTCGGGCCGCCGTTGGCGGTCTTGCCGGTGAGCAGCTTGCCCAGTCGGTCGAAGGTATCGGCTTCGACGATACGCATCTGGTCGTTGAGGTCGAGGCGATAGCGCTTGAGCTCGTCGTCGATGATCTGCTGGGCGCGCTTGTCACGCGGGATGCCTTCGCGGGTGAACACCTGCACGTCAATGACGGTGCCGTACATGCCCGAGGGCACGCGCAGCGAGGTGTCCTTCACGTCGGACGCCTTTTCGCCGAAGATGGCGCGCAGCAGCTTCTCTTCCGGCGTGAGCTGGGTCTCGCCCTTGGGGGTGACCTTGCCCACCAGCACGTCGCCCGCTTCCACTTCCGCGCCCACGTAAATGATGCCCGACTCGTCCAGACGCGCCAATTGGTGCTCGGACAGGTTGGGAATGTCGCGGGTGATTTCTTCGGAGCCCAGCTTGGTGTCGCGCGCCGGGACGTTCAGCTCTTCGATGTGGATGGAGGTGAAGCGATCTTCAGCCACCACGCGCTCGGACAGCAGGATCGAGTCTTCGTAGTTGTAGCCGTTCCACGGCATGAAGGCCACCAGCATGTTCTGGCCCAGCGCCAGTTCGCCCAGGTCGGTCGAAGCGCCGTCGGCCACGACATCGCCCTTGGCGAGCTTGTCGCCGCGCTTGACCAGCGGGCGCTGGTGGATGTTGGTGTTCTGGTTGGAACGCTGGTATTTGATGAGGTTGTAGATGTCCACGCCGACTTCGCCCGCCTGGGTTTCGTCGTCATTGACGCGCACCACGATGCGGGCGCTGTCCACATAGTCCACCACGCCGCCGCGCAAGGCGGTGACCACGGTGCCCGAGTCGACCGCGGTCACGCGCTCGACCCCGGTGCCGACCAGCGGCTTTTCAGGACGCAGCACGGGAACGGCCTGACGCTGCATGTTGGCGCCCATCAGCGCGCGGTTGGCATCGTCGTGCTCCAGGAAGGGCACGAGCGAGGCCGCGGCCGACACGATCTGGCTGGGCGACACGTCCATGTACTGCACCCGCTCGGGCGAGACCATGATGGACTCGCCAGCTTCGCGGGCAGACACCAACTCATCGTTGAGCATGCCGTGCTCGTCCATGCCGGCATTGGCCTGGGCGATGACGTACTTGCCTTCTTCGATAGCCGAGAGGTAGTCGATCTGGTCGGTGACCTTGCGATCGATCACGCGGCGATAAGGCGTCTCGATGAAGCCGTATTCGTTCAACCGGGCGAACAGCGCCAGCGAGTTGATCAGACCGATGTTCGGGCCTTCCGGCGTTTCTATCGGGCAGACGCGACCGTAGTGCGTGGGGTGCACGTCGCGCACTTCAAAACCAGCGCGCTCGCGCGTCAGACCGCCCGGGCCCAGGGCCGAGACGCGGCGCTTGTGGGTGATCTCCGACAGCGGGTTGGTCTGGTCCATGAACTGCGAGAGTTGCGAGGAGCCGAAGAATTCCTTGATCGCCGCCGAAATGGGCTTGGAGTTGATGAAGTCGTGCGGCATCAGGTTTTCGGTCTCGGCCTGGCCCAGACGTTCCTTCACCGCGCGCTCGATGCGAGACAGCCCGGCACGGAACTGATTCTCGGCCAGCTCGCCCACGCAGCGCACCCGTCGGTTGCCGAGGTGGTCGATGTCATCGACTTCGCCGCGGCCGTTGCGCAACTCGACCAGCAGCTTGATGACCGCCATGATGTCTTCATGCGACAGCACCATCTCGCCTTCGATCTCTTCGCGACCGAGGCGGCGGTTGAACTTCATGCGGCCCACGCGCGACAAGTCGTAGGCGTCAGCGTCGAAGAACAGGCGGTTGAACAAGGCCTCGACGGCGTCTTCGGTCGGCGGCTCGCCGGGGCGCATCATGCGGTAGATCGCCACCTTGGCGCCGAGCTGGTCGGCCACTTCATCGATGCGCAGGGTTTGCGAAATGAACGCGCCCTGGTCGAGGTCGTTGATGTAGAGGGTCTGGATCTGCTGAATGCCGGCTTCGCGGATCTTCTTCAGCAGCGCCTCGGTGAGCTCCTCGTTGGCGCGAGCCACGATCTCGCCGGTGTCTTGTGACACCAGGTTGCGCGCCAGCACTTTGCCCAGCAGGAAGTCTTCCGGCACCGACAGGCGTTGCGTGCCGCCCTGCTCCAGCTCGCGCAGGTGGCGGGTGTTGATGCGCTTGTCCTTGGCGACAACCACTTTGCCATTCTGGTCGATCAGGTCGAAGCGGGCCACTTCGCCCTTGAAATGGTCGGGCACGAATTCGAGCAAAGCGCCATCGTCCATCAACTGCATGTGGTCGAAGGCAAAGAAGTGCGCCAGGATCTGCTCGGGATTCAGGCCCAGGGCCTTGAGCAGAATGGTGACCGGCATCTTGCGGCGACGGTCGACGCGGAAATACAGAATGTCCTTGGCATCGAATTCGAAGTCGAGCCAGGAGCCACGGTAGGGAATGATGCGGGCGGAAAACAGCAGCTTGCCCGAGCTGTGGGTCTTGCCCTTGTCGTGCTCGAAAAACACGCCGGGCGAGCGGTGCAGCTGGCTGACGATCACCCGCTCGGTACCGTTGATGATGAACGAGCCCTTGTCGGTCATGAGCGGAATCTCGCCCATATAGACCTCCTGCTCCTTGACCTCCTTGACCGTGGGCTTGGCCGCTTCGCGGTCCATCACGATCAGTCGCACTTTGGCCCGCAGTGCCGACGCAAAGGTCAGACCGCGCTGCTGGCATTCGCGCACGTCGAAGACCGGGCGCGCCAGGGTGTAGCCGTTGTATTCCATGCGCACATACTGGTTGTGCGACACGATGGGGAAAATGGCGCGGAACGCCGCTTCCAGCCCTTCGTCCTTGCGCTGCGGCAAGGGAAGGTCTTTTTGCAAAAAGGCCTCGTAGGAGTTGATCTGCGTAGCCAGCAGATAGGGGACATCCAGAACACTTTGGCGGCTGCCAAAACTTTTCCGAATGCGCTTTTTCTCAGTGAACGAGTAGGACATGGATACGCTCCGCTCCACAGGGACAAAATCAGTTATCGCATAACCCGGGCTCACCCCAGGCCATGTGGTAACCAAGCTACCGGCCTGAACCGGCAGAAGGCGCGAAAGCCCGGAAGGCCAATTGACCTTCCGGGCCCACGCAAAACCAAAGACTTACTTGATTTCAGCCTTGGCGCCGGCTTCTTCCAGCTTCTTCTTCGCAGCTTCGGCATCGGCCTTGGCCACGGCTTCCTTGACAGCCTTGGGCGCGCCGTCCACCAGATCCTTGGCTTCTTTCAAGCCCAGGCCCGTCAGTTCGCGCACGGCCTTAATGACGCTGACCTTGTTCGCGCCGACTTCCGTCAGGATCACGTTGAATTCGGTCTGCTCTTCCACGGCAGCGGCAGCACCGCCACCCGCGCCAGGAGCGGCCACGGCCATCGCGGCAGCGGACACGCCGAATTTTTCTTCAAACGCCTTGACCAGGTCGTTGAGTTCCATGACGGTCATGCCGCCGACGGCGTCGAGGATTTCCTGTTGATTCATTGCCATTTGTTGACTCCGAGATAAATGTTTGAAAAGAGAATGTTGAAAGCTTCAGCCTGATCAGGCTGCTTCGGTTTCGCGTTTTTTCGCCAACTGGCCCAGCGCCACGGCAAAGCCGGACACGGGAGCCTGCATGACACCCAGCAGACGCGCCAGCAGCACTTCGCGCGACGGAATGCTGGCAAGGGTCTTGACCCCGGCGGCGTCGAGCGCCTTGCCGTTGACCACACCCGAGCGAATGACCAGCTTGTCATTGGTTTTGGCAAAGTCGTTGATGACCCGGGCGGCGGCTACTGCATCTTCGGAAAATCCGTAGATCAGCGGGCCAGCCATTTCACCGGCGATAACTTCGCATGAGGTTCCCGAAACAGCGCGCTTGGCCAGGGTGTTCTTGAACACCTGGAGATGCACCCCGTTTTCGCGAGCCTGCTTGCGCAGCTTGGTCATCTGCTCGACTGCAATGCCGCGATACTCGGCCAGAACCAGGGATTGCGCCTTGGCTGCCAGCGCCGAGATTTCCTCGACTGAAGCTTGCTTTTCAGAGCGGTTAAGACTCAAGATTGACTCCTGAAGAAATTGCCTTGAACCCTAGCGGCTCAAGGCGCCTAAACAAGCGTCCTCTGGAGTGACTACAGGCAACGTTCGCACCTTGCCCATTCTCTCGTCCAGCGGGTTCGCCATCTGCGCAGACCCGACGTCGCAGGCATGACGTCGAATTAAGCGAGACTGCCGTCTCGCGCCTGCGGTCTTGGATCGCCCGAAGCGGCATGAAAATCACCGCATCGGCCCACCAATTGCTGCTACTCATTCCTGCTCAGGCCCGACCGATCATTTCAACCGGCCGGGACTGCTTCAAACATTTACTGCCCGGCGACCGCGGCGTTCACCGTGGCGGTATCGACGCGCACGCCAATGCCCATGGTGGACGAAACCGCCACCTTTTTCAGGTAGATGCCCTTGGCCGCTTGCGGACGCGCTTTTTGTAGCGCTTCGATCAGCGCGGCCAGATTGCTGCGCAGCGCATCGGGGCCAAACGAGGCGCGGCCGATCGTGCCATGCACGATGCCGGCCTTGTCGGCACGGAACTGCACCTGACCGGCTTTGGCGTTTTTCACCGCACTCGCGACGTCCGGCGTCACAGTGCCAACCTTGGGGTTGGGCATCATGCCGCGTGGGCCGAGAATCTGACCCAGCGCACCGACTACGCGCATGGCGTCGGGTGAGGCGATGACGATGTCGAAATTGAGGTTGCCGGCCTTGACCTGCTCCGCCAAGTCCTCAAAACCAACGATGTCCGCACCAGCGGCCTTGGCCTCTTCAGCCTTGGCGCCTTGGGCGAACACGGCTACGCGCTTGATCTTGCCGGTGCCCGCGGGCAGCACGACCGAACCCCGCACGACCTGGTCAGACTTGCGGGTATCCACGCCGAGGCTCACCGCCACGTCGATGGACTCGTCGAACTTGGCGACCGCGCACTCCTTGACCAAAACCAGCGCATCATCCAGCGCGTACAGCTTGTTGGAATCGACCTTGGCGCGCAAGGCCGCATAACGTTTGGGCATCTTGGCCATTTACACGCCCTCCACAGTAACGCCCATCGAACGGGCCGTGCCCGCGATAGTGCGAACAGCCGCGTCGAGATCGGCGGCCGTCAGATCTTTCATCTTGGTGTTGGCGATCTCTTCGAGCTGGGCGCGAGTGATCTTGCCAACCTTGTCGGTATGCGGGCGGGCCGAGCCTTTGTCGAGCTTGATGGCCTTCTTGATCAACACACCGGCGGGCGGGGTCTTGATGATGAAGGTGAACGATTTGTCCGCGAAGGCGGTGATGACCACCGGCAGCGCGAGGCCCGGCTCCACACCTTGAGTCTGCGCGTTGAACGCCTTGCAGAACTCCATGATGTTGAGGCCGCGTTGACCGAGCGCCGGGCCGATCGGCGGCGAGGGATTGGCTTTACCAGCTGGCACTTGCAGCTTGATGAAGCCGACAATTTTCTTTGCCATAGTGACTCCGAATGGGTACGAGCGCCTTTGTTTTCACAAGGCTCCCCGAAACCCGCCCTTTACGACTCACACTGCAACCCGGGCGGGATGGGCGGCAGCAATCAAACGATTTGCAGTTGCTCGCAAGCAACCATGCAGATCAACAAGCGGTCAAAGCCGTTCGATCTGCTGAAACTCCAATTCCACCGGCGTGGCGCGACCAAAGATGGTGACCGAGACGCGAAGCCGCGACTTTTCGTAGTTCACCTCTTCCACATTGCCGTTGAAGTCGGTGAACGGGCCTTCCTTGATGCGGACCATTTCGCCCACCTCGAACTGCACCTTGGGACGCGGCTTGTCCGCACCCTCCTGCATCTGGCTCATGATCTTGTTGACATCCGCCTCGCTGATCGGCACGGGGCGATTTTTGGCGCCGCCCACGAAACCGGTCACCTTGCTGGTGTGCTTGACCAAATGCCAGGTCGCGTCGTCCATTTCCATTTCCACAAGCACATAGCCCGGGAAAAAGCGACGTTCGGTAATACTTTTATGGCCATTCTTGATTTCGACGACTTCTTCCGTCGGCACCAGAATGCGCCCGAATTTGGTTTGCATCCCCGCGCGCTCAATGCGCTCGGCGAGGTTGCGCTGCACGGCCTTCTCCATGCCGGAATAGGCGTGGACGACATACCATTGCTTGCCAGCTTGCGCCGCCATCGTTTGTGCTTCAGCCATACTCATGCTCCTAGCGCTTCCAACCAAGGATCAGGTCGTAGAGCACATATTCCAGCGATTTGTCGGTCAGCCAGAGAAAAAGGGCCATCAAAATAACAAACGCAAATACGATGCCCGTCATCTGCATGGCCTCTTTGCGCGTCGGCCAAACCACCTTCTTGGTTTCGCGCACCGCATCCTGCCCGTAGGCAATGAGCGCACGCCCCGGCTCGGAGAGGAAAAACACCACAACCGCGCCCGCCAGCAGTACCAGGAACGTGACGACGCGCACCCACATGGGCTGCCCGGCCAGACCATAAAACAAGCCCAGCGCGGCGAGCAGCAAGACCGCTGCCGCCCCCAACTTAGCTTTGTCCGCCCCAGTGGAGACGGTTTCGACAGACGGATTCGCCATATGGATTTACGCGCGTTCAACCCCGAAACGGTTCGGAGTGGCAGGGGCAGAGGGAATCGAACCCCCAACCTTCGGTTTTGGAGACCGACGCTCTGCCAATTGAGCTATGCCCCTGTACCTTCTAGCACCAAGGCCGTTGTCTGCGAAACAGGCAACGGCCGCAATTCAAACAGATTCGGGCTGGCCCCGCAGAGCGCCCTCACAAAACCCTAGTTCGGAGCGCACGCCAGATTTCTCCAGAAGCCACACCGAATCCAGGTTGAACGATTTACTCGATGATCTTGGCCACCACCCCGGCGCCGACGGTACGACCGCCTTCCCGGATGGCGAAGCGCAGACCTTCTTCCATCGCGATCGGGGCGATGAGCTTGACGGTGATGCTGACGTTG
>JABEBX010016919.1_pt1 | contig 14297 bp, 15 predicted proteins | sample 7245971 | NCBI WGS metagenome assembly JABEBX01 (sample SAMN14506365, study PRJNA622280) | hot springs metagenome | biome: hot spring [ENVO:00000051]|acidic hot spring [ENVO:00002120]; feature: spring [ENVO:00000027]|sediment [ENVO:00002007]; material: sediment environment [ENVO:01001048]... | reverse complement strand
GGTGGCACAGGCTTGGTGGCAGGTCCTTCGGCTTCGGCTCTCGCATAAAACCGCGAGAGCCTCCGCTCAGGATGACGATTTTGTGGTGATTTGGAGGAGAACAGCCGCGCCTTTCAAGGCAGGAGCCCCCCTCGGCAAGATCTTGTTTCTGGTGAGAACGTGGTGAAAGCAACGGACCCAATCTCACACGCGTAGGAGGATGCAGGGATGTCTGACTATATCGGGGCAATCGATCAGGGAACGACCAGCACCCGCTTCATCGTCTTTGACAGAACTGGACGCATCGTCAGCGCAGCCCAAAAGGAACACGAGCAGATTTACCCGAAACCCGGTTGGGTCGAACATGATCCCGCGGAGATCCGGCGTCGGGTCGAGGACGTGATCGCTGGAGCCATGGAAGCCAAGGGCCTGCGGCCGGCCGATCTGGCGGCCATCGGCATCACCAACCAGCGTGAGACCACCCTGGTCTGGAATAAGAAGACCGGCAAGCCGGTTTATAACGCCATTGTCTGGCAGGATACGCGCGTTGCGGATAGGGTGAGCGAACTGGCAGCCGACGGGGGCCAGGATCGCTATCGCGCCAAAACAGGTCTCCCTCTTACGACCTATTTCAGCGGTCTCAAGATCCGTTGGATCCTGGACCATGTTCGTGGAGCACGCGACGCCGCGGAGGCCGGCGAGCTGATCTTCGGCAATATCGATACCTTTGTTATCTGGAACCTGACCGGAGGAGCGGATGGCGGTGAACATGTCACCGACGTTACCAACGCCAGCCGTACGCAACTCATGGATCTGAGGACACTGGAATGGGACGATGCGATCCTGGCGGACTTTGGCATTCCGAAGTCAATGCTTCCAAAGATCGTGTCGAGTTCGGAGGTGTACGGAGAGTCCGTGCTCGGTCCCATCAAGGGAGTTGCCCTTGCGGGCGACCTCGGTGACCAGCAGGCGGCGCTCTTCGGACAGGCTTGCTTCAAGCCAGGTGAGGCGAAGAATACCTATGGCACGGGCTGCTTCATGCTCATGAACACGGGGGAGAAGATTGTGCCCTCGACCAGCGGGTTGCTCACCACGCTCGGCTACAAGATCGGCAACCAACCGGCGGCCTATGCTCTGGAAGGCTCCATCGCCATCACCGGCGCTCTGGTGCAATGGCTGCGCGACAACCTCGGCATCATCGAGAAGAGCTCCGAGATCGAACAACTTGCGCTGACCGTGACCGATAACGGCGGCGTGTACTTCGTGCCCGCCTTCTCCGGACTCTATGCGCCTTACTGGAAGGATAGCGCGCGCGGCGTGATTGCCGGCCTTACGCGCTATGTGAATAAGGGCCATATCGCCCGCGCCGTTCTCGAAGCGACCGCCTTCCAGGTTCTGGAGGTAGCCGACGCAATGCAAAGGGACTCCGGCATCGAAGTTGCGAACCTGCGCATCGACGGTGGCATGGTGGTCAATCAACTGTTGATGCAGTTTCAGTCGGATATGCTCGACAAGCCGGTGGTCCGTCCCGTGGTGCAGGAAACCACTGCTCTGGGCGCCGCCTATGCCGCCGGACTCGCGGTTGGTTACTTCAAGGACACGGACGAACTGGTGGCCAACTGGGCGGAGGATTATCGCTGGAATCCGCGCATGAAAGCCGCGGATCGCGACCGGATGTATCGCTTCTGGAAGAAGGCCGTCACACGCACCTTCGATTGGGTGGAGTAGCCGCCTGCGTCCCAGCGCAGTTCTTCCTCAAGCGCTGGCGGATCGAGCAGCCTGCGCCCTGCAAAATTTCTGCGAAATCCCAGCGAAATCCCAGCGACCTGAGCGCACCAAGCCAAAACAAGGAGATTCCCGATGCATGGCATCTCTTTTGGCGAGTGTATGGGCACACTCGTACTGCTCCTTTTCCGTGACGGTGCTGTTGCGGACGCTCTTCTTGGGAAGACCAAAGGATTTCTTATCCGCCGTAACCGTGAGCTTCGCCTCAGTGGAGCTTGATTATTGGTAGTTAGGCGGCGGAGGAGCCTGGGACTGCCGTTGTTGTTGGCGTTGCATCCTCCGGGCTCTCCATTCCTGCCTCAACTGCCTGTACTGCCGTCTTTGTGGGTAGCTCAGAACGCCGTTGATCCTGCGGATGCTGTTGCGGGCAATTTGCCCGACCCTTGCTCGCCTTTGCATGGGAGCAAGCGTGGGATCGGCGCGAACGCTCTGAATCTTCCGCTGCCGATCCGCAAGAATTCCCTCGACTTGCGATTCTTGTTGCGGCGTCAGGCCCAGTCTTCTGGTCATCTCCCTCACCTGCCACACGGGGTAGGGTGGGCGGTTGGGCCGTATATTCGGTGGTGGCGCAGGCGTCTGTGGATACTGTGATGCCGCTGCCGGAGGCGGCGGCGGAGAGCCTGCCGCAGGCTGTTCCTGCGCCAAGGCAACGCCGGTCAAAAGGCCGAAGATCAAAGTAGCGCCGAGAACAATCGGGTGGGCAGATAGTCGCATCTTCATAGCTCCTGACAGGGTATCCCGTCCTCACGATAGTAGCGGTCTTCGCAAAAAAAGCAAAGATAGACAGAGAGAAAGAGAGGGTGGTGTGTCGCCGAAATGGCTACCCTGGCGATTGAGGGTGTCTATGCGCCAGGTTTCGCTCAGAGAGTTCAGGACACGCGGCTTGAAGGCGTTGCAGGCTGTTCCCCGAGGGGGGACGGTGCTGCTCGCAGGCCAACAGGGGCCGGCTTACTTCCTCATCCCTGTGCTTGGGGGTGTCGCAATCGAAGACCGCGAGTTGCGCCGCACCATGGCGAAGGCGAGCTTGCGCAAAAATCAGCGCATGGCTGAACAGTTGGGATCAAACGCGGTAAGCATATGGAAGTTGCTGCCCAGATCGGCCAGATCCATACCAACCGCCTTCGCCGGAAGACCCAATAGGTGCGGCTGGCGGTGTTGGGCACCAACGTGATCGTCTCCGCGGGCACTCGCACTGGAGGACCGCCGGCGCAGATCGTGATGGATTGGGTGCCCGAAGGGTTGGTGCAAGTTGTCTTCTGGCGCGTGGATCGCGGTTTTGAGCACTTCCAGAGCTGATGGGTACTCTGGAGGGGGCGTGCAGTGGCATTTTCTTGGGGGAAAGCACTCCTAAAAGGCCGAGGAGCAGCGTTGCGCTTACACTGAAGATGTTCTGACGGCACCTCTGAAGCCGTGTGCTTTCAAAGCGGAGACTCCATCCGATGATCCCAGAGGACCCATCAACCGCGAAGAAAACAGAGAAGGGAAATAGAGACTCTTCATGATCGACAAGGAAAAGAACCAGCTCATTGAGGCAATCTGCAGCAACTGGCAGACGGAGATGCGTGGATATCACACGTACTATGCGCTGTCGGAGCAGGAGGGCGATCCGCAGCGGCGCCGGACGCTGCGAAATCTGGCATTGGCGGAGAAGCACCACGCGGATATGTGGGCGACCCGGCTCACGGCGCTGAACGAGCCGGTTCCGACATACGACGGGCCGGAGGCTGGAGAGGCGGGCTCGCTGGCTTCGCGCGTGGGCGGACCGGATCTGGCGCTGCGCCGTCTGGAGCTGGATGAGAGCCGCGACATCGCCCGTTATGGGAAGCAGATTCGCGAGCTTGGAGATGAGAAGAGTCTCGCGATCCTGAAAGAGGTGATCTCGGATGAGGCGGACCACTACCTGACGCTGGGCGGGTTGATCCGACATCACCTGCCGGTGACCCCGCTGGACCCGGAGGTGGCCCAGCAGGCGCTCGATGAGCTGATGGCCGAGCGCGAGAGAGGACAGCCAAGGGCGGCGAGCTGGATCGGCGATGCAATCTATGGTGTCAACGATGGGCTGGGGGCGATCTTCGGGATTGTTTCCGGCGTATCCGGCGCGACGCTGGGCAATAGCAGGTTTGTGTTGATTGCGGGGCTGGCGGGGATGTTTGCCAGCGCGCTCTCCATGGGGTCGGGAGCGTACCTGGCGGCCAAGAGCGAGCGCGAGATCTATGAGGCCGAGTATGCGCGCGAACGCGATGCGGTGGAGAACAACGAGGCCGAGGCGAGGGAGTTGCTCTCGCTGACCTATCAGACGCGAGGGCTTTCGGCGGAGGATGCGGACCACTTTGTGGGGCACATCGCGGAGAAGAGAGAACAACTGGTGGAGGCGCTGGCGAGGGAACGTCTCCATATGAGCCAGGAGGGCCTGAGCAAACCGTGGATCTCGGCTACTTCCGGTGCGCTGTCGACGGCGGCGGGAGCGCTGGTGCCGGTGATTCCGTTCTTCTTCATGGCCGGGATTCCGGCGATTGTGATGGCGGCGATCGTCTCTCTGCTGGCGCACTTTGCGGTGGGCGCTGCGAAGTCGCTGATCACCATCCGGTCATGGTGGAGCAGCGGGCTGGAGATGACGATGGTAGGACTCATGGAGGGCGTGGTGACGTACGTGATCGGGATAGGAATTGGACGGCTTGCATAGAGGGTAGAGCATTTTCCCTGTTGATGAGTATCCCGGAAGAGGCGTGCAGTGGCGTTTTCGTTGGGGAAAACGCCCATCCATATCGAAGCCCCAAGCTACACCTACAGGGAAAATGCTGTAGCGGGAGATCTCTGTGCCCGTGAGGCATCGGGTTGCGGGTGTGCGCCTATGCCGGGCCTTCAGAGGTTGCGGAAAGACTCGACAGTTCAAAAGCGTACCGTTGTTCTCCTCCAACTCAGGATGACAAATTTCCGGGGGTCTGGGAGAGGAACGGCCTCGCATCGAAGTAGGGTAAACGTCGAGTTTTCCGCAGTCTCTAAAGCCCGTTGATTCTGATGCGTTTATGTACGGGCTAAAGCCCGTACCCTTGCAAGCTAAAGCCCGTACTCTTGCAAGGCGTTGATCTATTTCCCGGGCCACGGCTGTCCGGCTAAAAGTCGAACAGAATCAGTTGGTTGGAAGATCTGGATAACTCCTCCTGGGAGGCATCTCTCTGACGTGCCCGTAAAATGGGGGTTTTCTCGAAAAGGGGAACACTGAAAATCTGTAGAAGTTGGTAGAGGCTGGACTCGATGCCGAGGCGTTTGCGGACGATAGCGACGAGCACATAGACCGAGACGGCGATCCAGATCCGCGTTTTCACAGCATTGTCGCTGGTGCCGTAGAAAGCCTTAATGCGTAGATGCTGTTTGATCCAGCGAAAGAAAAGCTTGACGGCCCACCTTATTCCTATAGATTTCGGCGATGGCCAACGGTGGAAGCGCGAAGTTGTTGGTCAAGAACTTGAGCCGTTTGCCAGTTTCCGGGTCGCAATAAGTGACGCGCCGAAGCGGGCCCGGATAGGATCGCGCCGACCTGATGTAGGTCAGAATGACCGTATGGTCGCTGCGCAAGCCGGTGGTCTTATCGACCGGGCGCGAGTAGCGCCGCTGAAGCAATACGTTGGTCTTGGCGCGGGTGACGAAGAAGGCCGACTCCTGCGCAAATCGGTAGAGCCGCTTGAAGTCAACGTAGCCGTGGACCATCACGTAAAAGGCGCCTGGCTCAATGATTATTTCGTCGAGTACGTTCACGCCATGCACTTCGCCGTCGGTGATAGAGTAGAACGCGCCACGGAGGAGCCGAAGCCCATGTGATAAAGCCTGGGGCTGACCGTCCCCAGGCAGACCTCAATGTCGCGCAAACTCTCGCGGTAGGATCGTTGCGCAAACGTCATGGCGAGGAACTGCTCTCAACAGGAGAGTGTCTTGGTGTAGCGGTCGCCGCCATAGCGGGCTATACAGCGGCGAAAGTCACGGTCGGGGAGAAAACCGATCAATTGGGAGAAGATGCTCTTGCCTTCGTTCATCCGTCCATGTTGCGGCATGGGGAATGGCGGCTCCAATTTCAAATCGCGGCAAGCCAAAATCGTCTACAACAGGCTTGTTATGTGTGCCCTGCCAAGCGCCACCTTGACTTTTACCGGACAGCCACGACCTTGACGGGGTCGAGGAAGGGCATGCCGGCACGGAGTCCGGCGCCTACCCGCTCGATGGGGTGGTTGCGTTCCTTGGCGCGGAAGGCTTCGAACTCCTTGCGTCCGCTGTTCTGGTCGTCGATGAAGCGCTTGGCAAAGGCGCCGGATTGAATGTCGGTGAGGACCTCCTTCATCGCCTGCTTGACGGCCGGCGTGACGATGCGCGGACCGGAGACGTAATCGCCCCACTCGGCGGTGTCGGAGATGGAGTAACGCATGTACTCGAGGCCGCCGCGGTGCATAAGGTCGACGATGAGCTTGAGCTCGTGGAAGACCTCGAAGTAGGCGAGTTCGGGCTGGTAGCCGGCCTCGGTGAGGGTCTCAAAACCTGCCTTGACAAGAGCCGCTATACCGCCGCAGAGCACGGCCTGCTCGCCGAAGAGGTCGGTCTCGGTCTCTTCCGTGAAGGTGGTCTGGAGCACGCCGGCGCGGGTGCAGCCAATGCCTTTCGCATAGCTGAGAGCGAGGGCGAGGGCCGTGCCGCTGGCGTCCTGCTCGACGGCAACCAGCGCGGGGACGCCGCCGCCTTCGGTGAAGATCTCGCGGACGCGGTGGCCGGGCGCCTTGGGAGCCACCAGCGAGACGTCGGCCGTTGGGGGCGGGGTGATGGTGCGGAAGCGGATGTTGAAGCCGTGCGCGAACATGAGGGTGACGTTGGGCTTCATGTTGGGCGCGATCTCCTCGTGATAGACCTTGGCGGCGGTCTGGTCGGGGACCAGGTTCATGATGACGTCAGCCCAGGCGGAGACCTCGGCGACAGAGCCGACATGGAGGCCCGCGAGAGCGGCCTTTTTGGCGTTGGGCGAGCCGGGACGGAGGCCAACGCGGACGTCGACGCCGGAGTCCTTCAGATTGAGAGCGTGGGCGTGGCCCTGCGAGCCGTAGCCGATGATGGCGACTTTCTTCGCCTGGATGAGAGAGAGATCTGCGTCTGCATCGTGGTACGTCTTTGCCATGGGTGTCTTCTTTCCTTTTAGGTGCTATTCGTGTAGCGAGTTGGTGTGGCGCATGTCGTTGAGGGTAAAGAGGGTGTATCGGAGTACCCCCTCCAGACTGACGCCGCGCCCGGTGGGGTTGGTGGCGATGATACGTTCCCGCTTGCGAGTCCTGAGCCGGCCTTTGCGTTATTTCTCGCGGCCGATGGCCGCGGGGTTGGTGGCGAAGCGCTCCAATGCTTGTTTCTATCCTAGTTGGCTTCAGTCGTCGAGTTCGGTGGGGAGGACGTTGTCGCCGGTGAGCGTGCCGGGGTCCTGGGTGGGGAAGTCGGAGGGGCTGAGGTCGTTGTGGGTGCCAAGGGCCTTGAGGACGCGGCTGGAGTGCTGACCGCGGCGCATGGCCATGCGGCCGGTGCGGGAGACCTCGAGGATGTTGTAGCTGGACTCGCGGAGGACCTGGAGAAGACCTTCGATCTTGCTGGCCGAGCCGGTCATCTCGAGCATGATGGATTCGGGAGCGAGGTCAACGACGCGGGCGCGGAAGACCTGCGCGAACTCGAAGATCTGGGAGCGCGAGTGGAGGCCGTGAGGATGGGTGGGGCCGGCGGCGACCTTGATGAGACAGAGTTCGCGGACCACCGCCTCGGCGCGGTTGACCTCGTCGACGTCGATGGTGGTTTCCAGCTTGTAGAGCGAGGCGCGGATACGGTGCGCCGCGTTCTCGTGCGCATCGCAGACGATCGTCATGCGTGAGGTGTCGGGGCGTTCCGATTCTCCGACGGTCAAAGACACGATGTTGATGTTGAGGCGGCGGAAGAGGCTGGCGACGCGGGTAAGGACGCCGGGCCTGTCCTGAACGAGTGCTACGAAGGTGTGGAGCATAGAACCTCACAGAAGGGGAGAACGGAAAGAGAAAGACCACGGTTTAGGAGTTCTCAGGGCGTTTGGATCGCATGGCTGGCTACTCGTCCTCCGCTGTTTCCAGTAAGGGGTCGTGGTGGGGGCGGCGGACCATCTCGTGCAGGGCCGAGCCGGGCGCGATCATCGGGTAGACGCCGTCTTCTTTTTCTACCTGGAAGTTGATCAGGAAGGGTTTGCCGGAGGTGCGGGCTTTGCGGACGGTGGGAATGACGTCGGGGCGTTTGGAGACGTTGGCTCCAGCGATGCCGTGGGCGGCGGCGAGCAGGATGAAGTCCGGGCTGAGGATGGGGGTGGCGGCGTAGTTCTTCTCATAGAACTTCTCCTGCCACTGGCGCACCATGCCCAGGAATCCGTTGTTGATGATGGCGATATTGATGGCCATCTTCTCCTGCACGATGGTGGAGAGTTCGGAGGCGGTCATCTGGAAGCCGCCGTCACCGGCGACGACCCAGACGTCTTTTTCCGGGCAGGCGGCTTTGGCGCCGATGGCCGCGGGTAACGCAAAGCCCATTGTTCCAAGGCCGCCGGAGGTGACCAGCGAGCGCACGGTCTCATGTTTGAAGTACTGGGCCTCCCACATCTGGTGCTGGCCAACGTCGGTGACGATGATGGTGTCGTTGAGCCGGCCGGCGGCGGCGGCCTCGTTCCAGATGTCGTTGATCACGTGCGCTGCATAGAGGTGTCCGTTGTCGGGCAGGTTGATGATGTCGTGGACCGCGGCGGAGCCTTTACTGGCGTTGATCCGGGCGAGCCATGCGGTTCTGAGGTGAGACGATGCGGCAGAGGAGGGCAGTTGGTTTGTGGAGCTGAGCAGGGGGAGCAGGAGGCGAAGGATCTCCTTGAGGTCGCCGATGAGGGCTACGTCTACCTTCACATTCTTGTTGATCTCGGAGGGGTCGATCTCGATGTGGATCTTCTTCGAGTTAGGCGAGTATTGGGTGAGGTTGCCGGTGACGCGGTCGTCAAAGCGCATGCCGAAGGCGAGGAGGAGGTCGGCCTCCTGGATGGCGTTGTTGACCCAGGACTCGCCGTGCATGCCCATCATGCCGAGGGAGAGAGGGTGGCCAGCCGGGATGGCGCCGAGGCCGAGCAGCGTGCTGGCGATGGGAATCTGATGGGCTTCGGCGAAGGCCAGGACGTCGCGCTCGGCTCCAGATTCGACAATACCGTGGCCGGCAAGGATGACGGGCCTTTGCGCTTGCTGGATGAGGGTGACGGCCTCGCGGATCGAGGAGGAGTCGGCGCGGAGCATCGGGTGGGGACGATAGGGATGGGGCTTGGCGGCGTCGAAGTCGAAGAGGGCGGTGCCCTGCTGGGCGTCCTTGGTGATGTCGACGAGGACGGGGCCGGGGCGGCCGGAGGTGGCGATCTGGAAGGCCTCGCGGAGGGTGGGCGCGATCTCCTCGGCGTGGGTGACGAGGAAGTTGTGCTTGGTGACGGGTAGGGTGATGCCGGTGATGTCGATCTCCTGAAAGGCGTCCGTGCCCAGGACCTTGGACGAGACCTGGCCGGTGATGGCGACGACGGGGATGCTGTCGATCATGGCCGTCGCCAGGCCGGTGACGAGGTTGGTTGCGCCGGGGCCGCTGGTGGCCATGCAGACACCAGGGCGGCCAGAGGCGCGGGAGTAGCCGTCGGCCATGTGGGATGCGCCCTGCTCGTGACGGACGAGGACGTGGTGGATCGTGGGAAACTTTCTCATCGCATCGTAGACAGGCAGGATCGCGCCGCCGGGGTAGCCGAAGACTGTGGTGACGCCTTCGCCGGCTAACGTGGCCCAGAGGATCTCGGCTCCGGTGAGGGTGGGGTGGGTGTTGTTCGACATAGACGGCTGTGGCATGAGTGCAATACCTCGTGGGCTGGAGCCCGGTTCGTTCTGGTGCTGTTATGGCATGTGTGAACTTAGGTGGTTACGGCGCCCTGGCCGGCGCTGCTTACGGTGTTGGTGTACCTGGCGAAGACGCCTCGCTGGTAACGCGGGGCTGGTGGGGTGAGGTTCTTCAGGCGCTTGGCGATCTCCGCGTCGGAGACGTTGAAAAAGTTGCAGGGGCCGACCTCGGTCCATGTGTTGGCGATACCGATGATGGGCTTGCCGAGGTCTTTCCTGGAGAAGCCGACGCCGCGGAGCATGGCGCGGGAGGGATCTTCGGTAAGTGCGTTGCTGTGGGTCTTGCCGGTGGTGCTCATGCGTTTGCTTCTCCTCTTGGGGCTAGCCAGAACGCTTGTTGGTGCTTGGATTCGTAAGCGTTGAGCTTGTCTTCGTGGAGCAAGGTCAGGCCGATGTCGTCGAGGCCGTTCAAGAGACAGTGCTTGCGGAAGGGGTCGAAGTCGAAGTGGGCGTGGAAGCCTTGATCGTCGGTGACGGTCTGGGCTTCGAGGTTGATGGTGATGAGATGTCTGGGGTTGGTGGTCGAGCGCTCGATCAGGGTCTGGACCTCGGCTTCGGTGAGGCGGACCAGGATGATGCCGTTCTTGCCGGCGTTGGAGAAGAAGATGTCAGCGAAGGAGGGGGCGATGACGGCGCGAAAGCCGTACTGGGCGATCGCCCAGGCCGCATGCTCTCTGGACGATCCGCAACCGAAGTTGCGCTCGGCGAGCAGGATTTCGGCGCCCTTGTACTGGGGCTTGTTGAGGACGAACTCCTTGCGCTCGGAGATGTGGTCGGGCGCGGCGGAACCGTTCCCGTGATCGGTTGTTATCGCATAGCGCCAGTCGTAGAAGAGGAAGTCGCCGTAGCCGGTGCGCTCGATGCGCTTGAGAAACTGCTTGGGGATGATCTGGTCGGTGTCGATGTTGGGCATCGGCAGCGGGGCGGCGGTGGAGGTGAGGATGTTGATGGGTCGCATGTGAATCTCCTCAGGGGCGAAAGCCCGGGTGTTGCGCGTTTCGTAAGCTGCGGGCAGAAGCCCGGATGGAACTCAGAAGCAAGTGCGAGAAGCAGATCCTTCGCCCGCCTCACCCCCAGGAGCAAAGGCGCTCGCGGGGGACCCCGGTTCGGCGAAGGCGGACAACTCGCTGGGCGCTGGCGTCACGGGATGAACTTCCAGTTGCGGACGTCGGTGAAGTGGCCGGTGATGGCGGCGGCCGCGGCCATTGCGGGGGAGAGGAGGTGGGTGCGGCCTCCACGGCCCTGGCGGCCTTCGAAGTTACGGTTGCTGGTGCTGGCGCAACGTTCGCCGGGAGACAGGATGTCCGGGTTCATACCCAGGCACATGCTGCAGCCGGGCTCGCGCCACTCGAAGCCGGCGGATTTAAAGATGTGGTCGAGGCCTTCGGCCTCGGCCTGGCGTTTGACCGCCTGCGAGCCTGGGACGGCCAGGGCTCGGACCGTGGTGGCGACGTGATAGCCGTTGACGACCCTGGCCGCGGCGCGGAGGTCTTCGATGCGGCCGTTGGTGCAGGAGCCAAGGAAGACGGCGTCGATCCTGATCGCTTCGATGGGCGTGCCGGGTTTGAGGTCCATGTACTCGTAGGCGCGGGCGAAGGACTTCTGGTCGGCCTCGGACCGGGCCTGGGCGAGGGAGGGAACGGCGGCGTCGATGGTGGCGACCATGCCCGGGGAGGTGCCCCAGGTAACGGACGGCACGAGTTGGGTAGCGTCGATGTGGAGTTCACGGTCGTAGGCTGCGCCGGGGTCGGTGGCGAAGGAGCGCCAGTGGGTGACGGCCTGCTCCCAAGCGGAGCCTTGCGGGGAGAAGCGGCGTCCTTTGAGGTAGGTGAAGGTGGTCTCGTCGGGGGCGATCATGCCGGCGCGGGCGCCGGCCTCGATGCTCATGTTGCAGACCGTCATGCGGCCCTCCATGGAGAGGGCGCGGATGGCCGAGCCGGCGTACTCGATGACGTGGCCGGTGGCTCCGTCGGTGCCGATCTTGCCGATGATGTCGAGGATGATGTCCTTGGCGGTGACGCCGGCAGGGAGTTCGCCGTTGGGACCGCCGTCGATGGTGATGAGGAAGGTTTTGGGCTTCGACTGCGGGAGGGTTTGCGTGGCCATGACGTGCTCGACCTCGCTGGTGCCGATGCCGAAGGCTAATGCGCCAAAGGCCCCGTGGGTGGATGTGTGCGAGTCGCCGCAGACGATGGTCATGCCCGGCTTGGTGAGGCCCAGTTCGGGGCCAATGATGTGCACGATGCCCTGCTCCGCGTTCTGGACGTCAAAGAGTTCGACACCGAAGGCGGCGCAGTTTTTACGCAGGGTCTGGACCTGGGCGTCGGCGATCTGGTCTACGATGTGGAGACGATCGACGACGGAGGTGGTGGGGACGTTGTGATCGATCGTGGCGATGTGGCGTTCAGGATGGCGAAGCGGACGGTTGGCGAGGCGGAGGCCTTCGAAGGCCTGCGGCGAGGTGACCTCGTGGACGAGTTGGAGATCAATGTAGAGGATGGTAGGCTCGCCGGCGGGTTCGGTGACGACGTGCTGTTGCCAGACTTTTTCAAACAGGGTGCGGGGGGTGGTATTTGTGCTCATAACTAGTCGGTGTTTCCCTGATGAGGAGTGTTCGTGACGGGTTGGGGGGCGATGGTGTTGGCGCCAGCCTGTTCAGGATGGAGGGCGAAGGGGTTGCCGTTGGGTTCTACTAAAAGGGCATGCGCAATGTGAGGGACCAGGCGGTGCGCGGCGGCGAGGCGGATATTCCAGTCGGAGATGGCCTCGGTGAGGGCAAAGGGAAGCGCGTCGGGTGAGATCTGATGCGAGGCGAAGAGCCAGAGGTTGTAGTTAGCCGTGGGCTGGTCGGTGGTGTGGGCGTTGGGATCCCAGTTGACGGCGGCAAAGACGGCCAGAGGGTGCGGAAGGCCAAGGTCGATCCAGAGGAGTCCGCTGGCGGCGCAGAAGTTGGGGACGCAGCCGTCGATGGTGATATAGCGGTTCTGCTTCGAGGAGACAGCGCCATGCTGGGTGAGGAAGAGCGGAATGATGGCGGAAAGGGGTTCGGGCGGGTGGGGTGGCCCCCACATGGCCTGGGGCTGGTGGAAGGCGTTCTCGAGGAAGGGCTGAAAGCGGGCGTCGAGGCGGAGGTTGGCGGCCTTACCGATGGGCGCGGGACGGGTGTACTGCCAGAGCCACTGGAGGTTGTCGGAGGGGGCGGGGCGATGGATGGCCGGGTTGCGCGGTAGCGGGGCGATGAGATGGTCGGGGTTGGTGATCTGTGCGCGGGTGGCCGTCGCTCCCAGGAGTCCGGGAAGGATGAGGAGTGCGGCGAGTTGGAGGATGGCGTGCATGGTGGAGGGTGGTGCCTGGCATTCCGTGCGAAAGCCCCATCGGTGTCGGGTGATGAGAGTCGAGGCTTCATCGGTTGTGGAAAACGGCCTGGTTCCGGTCGAGATCCTGATCTCTCGTTTCGGCCGCAATCATCTCTCGTTTCGGTCGAAATTCTTATATATAGATTCCCTCAGGGGCTAAAGCCCACTGATTTTGTTGCCTTTGCGGCGCGGCTAAAGCCGCGCCCTTTCAAAACAGCGAGTTTTTCCGCAGCCTGTAAAGCCCCATCGATTTTGTTGCCTCTATGGCGCGGCTAAAGCCGTGCCCCTTTCAAGGTATTGAGTTTTTCCGCAACCTCTAAAGCCCGCTGATTCTGTTGCGTTTATGTACGGGCTCAAGCCCGTACCGTTCGATGTAAAGCCGTGCCTCTTTCAAACCGTCGCGCTTTCCGCAGCCTGTTAAGGCTGCGGGGTACCCGGTGGATGCCGGGGTTCCTCTTCTCACACATACGCTCGGTGCGCGCATGCATGGGGCAACCGGATTGCCGGCGGATGGATGTTTCACGCCGTCCTTCCGTTCCGGGACGGCGACTGCGTTCGCGAAGAACAACAACAGCAAAAGCAGGTCCTCCGCTTTGCGAAGGATGATAACCCAGGGTTAGACGGCGTGCAGCGACTGGCTGCGGTCGATCGCCTCCGCCAGGGCAGAGTGGACGAGCTTGCCCATCTGCTGGGTAGTGACGATGGGCGGCGCGGTCGGCGAGCCCGCCGTGCGACGAGGGGCGATGTCGGCCGTGCGATGGCCGGCTGCGAGGACTTGCTGGACGGCGGCTTCGACGGCGGCGGCTTCCTGCTCGAGATTGGCGGAGTGGCGAAGGACCATGGCGGCGGTGAGGATGGCGCCGAGGGGATTGGCTTTGCCGGTGCCCGCGATGTCAGGTGCTGATCCGTGCACCGGCTCGAAGAGGTTGACCTTGCCGCCGATGGCGGCCGAAGGCAGCATCCCCAGCGAGCCGGTGATGATGCCGGACTCATCGGAGAGGATGTCGCCGAAGAGGTTCTCGGTGAGAATGACGTCGAAGTTGCGGGGGATGTTCATCAGGTGCATGGCCATGGAGTCGACGAGCTGGTGCTCGACGGTGACGTCGGGGTAGTCAGGCTTGAGGCTGTCTACCGTTGCCCTCCAAAGCTGCGAACACTCGAGCACGTTGGCCTTATCGACCGAGGTGAGCTTCTTGCGGCGCTTGCCGGCGAGTTCGAAGGCGATGCGAGCGAC
>JABEBX010023207.1_pt1 | contig 14304 bp, 13 predicted proteins | sample 7245971 | NCBI WGS metagenome assembly JABEBX01 (sample SAMN14506365, study PRJNA622280) | hot springs metagenome | biome: hot spring [ENVO:00000051]|acidic hot spring [ENVO:00002120]; feature: spring [ENVO:00000027]|sediment [ENVO:00002007]; material: sediment environment [ENVO:01001048]... | reverse complement strand
ACGGAGCCGGGGAAGGTTTGTTCTAACGGCTGATACACGGATGGTGAATCTATTTTCGTATGTGCAAGACACGCACGTCTGGCAGCAGTGGCGCTCGCATGAGGTAAGTCTGCGGACCGCTCAGCGGATGGTTCAGGATGGCGAGGCGACGGCGGTGCATCGCATGGTAAATGGTCAGGTGATGCTGGTCGGCTACCAGGCCACCAGGCCCATGGAGATGGAGCGGCCCAGCCCCAGCACGCTGACGGAGAACACGATCAAGGCCGTAGCCAACGCCGTTGGCAAATCATCCGATATCCGGCTGACTCGCTACGAGCGGAGCCAGGTGGAGAAGTATAGGGTGTGGCCGCTGGTGGGCGATACCAAGGCCCCCGCCGTTCGCCCCAGGCTGAATGGCCGGGAGCGTGAGCTGGCACAGAGCGTACTTGAGCGCGGGTACGTCAAGGCCGCATGAAAAAACAGCGAGGAAGCAAGTCGGCGAGTCAACCAGACAGCAAGTCGGCGAAGGGCTCTAGTGGGAAGTTGTGTCCGCGGAAAGACCATCCTCACAGCCATCGGCAAACGATGCGTGTGGATGAGGCGCCTGCTTCGGCTGAGGAGCCGAACCGCTGGCTCGCCGACTCGCTCGCCGACTCACTCGACGAGGGGATATCCCATCCCAACCGGGCGCTCTTCGAGGGTTGTCTGGCGGTGTTGGACAAACTCAGCGACAAGGCGCCCAGCGGAGCTCGAGGACATCGCGTGATGCTGCCGCGGCGGGCCGCCGAAGAGGCGCTGCCCAGCCTGATCGGGATGGCGGTGGACTGCAAGAGCGGATGGGACGGGCACGATCCGCGCCAGAAGGTCGGTGTGATCACCGGCGCCAGGATCGTCTCCGGCCACTCGGGAGATCGCCTGATGGTGCGCGGGTTTGTGTATGCGCGGGACTTCCCGGAGGTGGCCGCGGACCTGGCCGCGGTGGATGCGGCGGGGCTTGGGATGAGCTATGAGGTGGTGGGCGCGGAGGTGGTGGATATGCGCGCACCCACATGGGTCTTGAAGAAGGTCACGTTTACCGGAGCGGCGATCCTGGCGCGCGAACATGCGGCGTACAGGGAGACCAGCTTTGAAGTGCGGAAGAACAGCGAGTCAGCAAGTTAGCAAGTCAGCGCGTCAGGAAGGATCCTATCAAGTTAACCGGGAAGGGAAGGCCGTCGCCTTGCTCGTCCGCGGAGAACGCGTAGGGATGGGGCACCCGCCCGCTGACACACTCCAAGCTGACACGCTCCAAGGGAGGATGGGTCCATCATGATTGTTCACCGGGTAGAGGGCCAGTACATCGAGTGCACCATCTGCGGAGAGACGGTGGAGTTAGCGCGTAAGGAGTACCGTAACCCGGAGGCGCTGATGATCCGCCGACAGGAGATGGAGGCCGAGCATGCGCCCTGTGTCGAGTGGCGGAGCAACCCCGAGCGAGCGCGCGCCGAGCGGACGTACAAGCACAACATGGAGATCGAGATGCGCGCGGCGATGGTCAAAGCGACGGCTTTGGCAAGAGCGGCGGCAGGAACAACGGCAAGAACAACGGCCAGAGCAACGGCCAGAGCAACGTCAACCGTAAACGTAACGGCAAGTGCACGAGCAGCTATGAGGAGCCTTCCCCTTCGGGGAGTTCAGGCTCAGGATGACGGCCTGGAAAGTGTGCTCAGGATGACGGCGTGAGACACGCGTGCTTCGATGGACGAGAAGAGGTTTGATGGTGAACAAGAAGAGGGAGAAAAAGGCCGTGAAGGGAGCGGCGAGCTTAAAGAGGTCAAAACCAAAACCAAAACCAAAGCCGACGCCAAAGTTAAGGCCGACGCCACAGGCATGTTCAGAGTCGGCGGCAGCCGCTCCCGAGAGTGCTGAAGGCGCGGAGGTCGAGGCAATCTTCGCCGCTCTGCCGCCCCGGCAGCAGGCGTTCATCACCGAGTACTTCGCGCAGTCGTTCAACGCGGCCGCGGCGGCTCGATCGGCTGGATATAGCGTGCGGACGGCAGAGTCGCAGGGGCCGCGACTGCTCAAGGATCCACGGATCGCCGGCGTGGTGGCGCACCGCTCCAGGAATCTGCTGGCCAAGCGGAAGCTGACTGCCGAGCGCGTTCTCGGCGAGATTGAGAAGTTGGCGATGTATGACCCGCGCAAGTTGTTTACTTCCGACGGAAACTTGATTCCGTTCTCCGAGTTGGGGGAGGAGGAGGGAGCGGCGATCGCCGGGCTGGATGTGAAGGAGTTGTATGAGTCCCAGACGCCGGTGGGGCAACTGAAGAAGATCAAGCTCGCCGATAAGGGAGCCAACCTCGAGCGGCTGATGCGCTACTTTGGACTCTTTCGCGACAGGCTCGAGGTCAACCACAAGATCACGCGGGTGGTAGTGCGCGAAGAGCTGAAGGAGCCTCGGCAGTTGCCGCCACAACAACCGGATTTTGGGGAGATCAGAGGAATCAGTGGCACGTAGGAAGACAGGCTTTTGGTACGCACTGCGCACTCCTCATTCCATCCTGCGATGGCAGATAGCAAAATCCAGATGTTTATTCGACGACACCATGCCCAGCCGGTTGTGGTCTGACAAGTACTGCAAACCGAACCGACTCAATCTGAGCGGCATGTTGAGCCCAGGGCGTTCCATGCCAACGACCAAACGTGCTCGTTTGGGGGGTCCCGGCTGGCCTGGGCTGGTATATGTCGCGCCGTTGGCGCTAAAGGCGCTTCTCCCAACTCCAGCAGTGTCCGGGGGATAATCCTCACTTACAACCTCAAACATTAAGGCTTGGGGTTGGTGGCCTCAGAAGATAGCTAGATTGCAAAAAGGAGATCGTATGCCAACTGGAACGCCTTTGCAAAAGATTACAGCCAGCGGAGCGCTTGATTGGCCCGGCATGCCGCCCATCACGACGCAGCCCGGAATGGAACCGAGCCAGGGCGAGCCGGATCAGGAGACGATTGCCTATGTAGCTCCCATGGCGCCCACGCCGACGATCACGGTGGCCGATCCCACTCGATACACGCCTTCGGTTGCCGCGCACGAGTCCAGCCACGTCTGGCAGAATACGCGCAACCCAGACTTTGTGTCCAACGCGCAGGCGGAGGAGCCGCTGCAGCCGATCCCGAGCGACTACGACTACGGCGGCGTCTCGGGCCTGCTCGCTCATCCGCTGAAGTCCATTGGGGATTACAACCCCGAGCAACAGGCCACGATGGTTGAGGACCTGACCAAGGCTCAAAGCCTTCTGCACCCGGGGATGAGCCGGCAAGAGCTCGAAGACTGGGATCGCACCAAGAACGCCCTGGAGCGGCCCATCCAGCAGCTCAAAGATATTCCGCCCGCGAGCAACTCCCTGCTCGAACGCATCGACTCGCATCTGGAGGGTCATCCGCTGGAACGCTTCATGGGGCTGCTCTCGACGCCCTCCATGCCCGTCGCTCCGCAAGCTGTGCCCGGCCCTCCGAGCGCCGCGCTGGGGTATGCGTTGCCGTCGAAGCTGGTGAAGTGACAGTTAGAAACAGGAGCTGAATGTCTGACCATCCTGCGATCATCGACGGTGCGCTGGACGTTAGCCGCCTCTGGGAGCCTACGCCGAAGAACAGAATTCTGCGGGCCAGTAGCGCTACCAACCGGCTGCGCTGGGGCGGAGCGGGCGGGTCGAAGAGCTCCGATGCGCTAATGGAGGCCTTCGAGTATATGGTGCGGTGGGATGGGCTGAATGTGCTCTTCCTGCGGCGCACGATCGAAGACCTGCGCAAGTCCAGCATGAAGGACTGGGCCGAGTTTATTCCGAAAGAACTGTGGGAGGCTTCGGGCAACCAACGGACGCTCTACAACGGCAGCACGCTGTTCTTTGGCTATCTGCCCAACAGCACGGAGCGCGATCTGCAACAGTTCTACTCCGCCGCGTTTCCGGTGATCATCCCGGACGAAGCGTCGCAGTTCTCGGGCGAGGCGTACCAGTTCCTTGCCAGCCGCAACCGCGTGAACCGAGAGTGCAAACCGGATGAGCGGGGACAGTTTCCGGTGCCCTGCATGCTGCCCTGCACCAACCCCATTGGAGCGCATTGGGGGTTCTACAACACGCAGTTTTTGAAGAAGCGCCCGCATGATCCTCCCAGGGACGCGCGGAGGGATCGAAACGGCTGCTGGTGGGTAGAAGAGAGCGGCGGCTGGACCCTGATCTATGACCCGAACGACTGGGCGGAGATCAGCTCGACGCTGCTGGATAACCCGCATTTGCTGGCGCGCGATCCGGACTACCTGCGCAAGTTGCAGGGACTACCCAAGGCGCTGCGCGACAAGCTGCTCTATGGGCATGCGAACTCGGTCGTCGGGCAGTACTTTGACAACTGGGATGAAGACAAGGCCGTGGTGAGCCTGGCATCGGATCCGGAGGCGGTGATCTGGCAGCCGTGGCAGCCGCGCTGGCTGAGTTGGGACTGGGGCCGCGCCCACTGGACGGCCTGCTACTGGTGGACGATTGCGCTGGTGAAGAGCTTGCAGGGTGAGTACAAGGAGAAGGTCGTCTGTTATCGCGAGTATGTGGACCGCGGCAAGAGCTACAAGGAACTCTGCCATACGGTGGCCACGATGACCAAGATGGGCCTGCCGGGGCTGGAGCGCGGGGGTGAGGAGAGGGAGGAACGGAACTGGCATCCGAAGGCGATCTATCTCTCGCATGAGAAGTTCATTCAGCGGGAGGAGAACCAGCCGCATGCGCCCAGCGTGGAGATTACGCGCGAGTTGATGCGCGAGGGGCTGCCGGGTCCGACGCGGAACAACGCCGCCGCGGGGTCGAGGGTAGGGAAGGCCTCGATGTTGTGGGATCTCTTCGATAAGCAGGGGCTGGTCATTCTGGATACGTGCCCGGAGATCATCGAGGCGCTGCCGAACCTGGTGCGCGATGAGAAGAACATTGAAGACGTGAAGAAGATCGACGGCAAGGCCGACGACTGCTACGACGGGTTTTCGATGGGGCCGTACAACTTCTTCAACACGGTGAAGAGGCCGCAAGAGGCGAGGGACGCCGAGCGGTTGGAGACGGTCGAAGACCCGCTGCAGAAGGCGTTGTTGCGGTACAAGATGACGATGGCGCGCGAGAAGAAGACGGCGGAGCCGGAGCGAAGGCCGGAGTGGATGTAGGTGAGCGAGCCGGAGAAGGTTCCTGCCGTCCTCTTTGAGCGGAGCGAAGGATCCCTGGTAGTTGCGGTTGCTTTAGGGCCCTGCGGGGAAAAGGCATTGCTTCGAACGAAATCCCCACATGCATTCCCTCAGGGGCTAAAGCCCGTACCCTTCAAGCTAAGCCGCGCCCTTTCAAAGCGTCGAGTTTTTCCTCAGCCTGCATCTTTCATGCGTCTCCTTTGGCCCGTATGCTTTCGCCCAAACCCGTCGCGCATCTTGGGGTTGTCCCTTGCAAGCGCAAGAGCAAGGGCAACGGAAGATCCTCCAGCCGCGTTTGATGCTCGCCTGAAAGAGGCAAGCATTTGGGGTTGAATAGGCTTGGTGGCAGGTCCTTCGGCTACGCGCTGCGCGCTTCGCTCAGGATGACAAATTTCCGGTGGGTCCGGGAGAGAAACGGCTTTGCATCTGTGAAACAGGGTAATAGGGAGTTTTTCCGGAGGCTCTAAAGCCCGTACCCTTCAAGCGAAAGCCGCACCCTTTCAAAGCGTCGAGTTTTTCCGCGGCGGCGAAAGCCGCGCCCTTTCAAAACCAGAGTTTCACCACAGACTGTCAGTGTCCAAGGCTCGACCTATAGCGGCGAAAGCCGGCGGCTGAAGCCCTCACGAGCACACTCGCCGGATCCAGTCGCAACAGCAAGGGCGAAGACAAATACAGAGGTTCATACACGCATGAGGTTCATACAGTGGTTGCGGGCGGTGCTCGATCTGCTCTCGCGCGGGCCGTATACACGGATGCTTGAGTCGGCGGCCGAGCAGCATACGACAGCGTTGCTCCAGCAGCGACAGGATCTGACCGAGAGGCTGCGGGATAAGGACGCTGTGATTCAGGACCTGCGCATACGGCTTGCCGCCGCCGAGGCCGATGTGCTGCGGGAGCGCGTGGCTGTGACCCGGGCACCCATTCCCATCCCCGATTTCACCGGACCCGTTTCGTTCCAGGACGAGGTGGGCCGCATGAAGAGCAACGAAGAGCAGGTCAGCGAGTCAGCGAGTGAGCAAGTCAGCAAGGAAGAAGACGAGGAGGAAGTACCAGATGGCGATCGCGCGTGATGGAAAGATGTTTTCGAGCCGGCAGGCGATGCTTGCCCATGAGCGCAGGCTGCCCCCCATGAGGACAGCCAAGGATGTGCTCCAGATGCCCGGCCAGGGCCGCGGCGACGACGGCGTGGACGATGATGGCGACGAAGAGGCCAGGCGGACCGTTGCGCAGCATGGACCGGCCATCGAGGTGACCATCATCCACGACCATGAGGCCAGACGGCATGACGTGAGTTCGCTGCACCCGGACGGTTACACGACCGAGAGCGACCACCCCAGCGCCGAAGAGGCGCATGCCCGCGCCAAGGCGTTAGCGCAACCGGTGGAGGACGGCGACCCGGACGGCGATATGGACGACGCTGAGTTCGAGTAGCCAGCTACGGTATGCATTCCCCGGCGAGCCAGTGCGCTTGCCGGGGATCCCGGCACGGAAGAAGACCGAAGACGTGCATGTGGGAGCGAAGGGCGGCTTCAGGATCAAGAACGACGCCCTTCGCCCGATGCTCGCTATCCCCACCAACCAGGACATTTCCGCGGCAAGGCTGAAGAAGGCTGAGCACTCCGGCGACAAGCTGGAGTGGGAGCGCGCAGGCTGCGCCGAGGGTTTCAAGAAGATGCGAAAGCGCTGATGACAGACGAGACGATGGTACTGGAAGATCCCGCAAGCACACTGCCGACCGAAGAGGCGTTCGATCCCTGCACGCTGCCGCTGGGAACCTTCGCGGCCTTTCCTGTCTCCGACGAGAAGGAGTGGCTGCCCTATAAGGATCCGGGTGATCGTCCCGGTGGGCAAGCAACTGCCGCCGGAGACTTCGATAGCGATCCCCTGGACGGCAACGGCGCGCGACTGCCCGACGATATGCTCACCCAGGAGCAGACGAATGCGGTGCGCGCGATGGTGCGCGCCGTGTCCCTGTGCGAGCCGACGGCCCGACGGCTGGAGGTGCAGAACGCCTGGCGGCAGGAGCTGATGGACCGCGGCTTCCACAACCTGAAGCCCGCCGATAACTACGGCTGGGAGGTTGCCGGCGGCGACAGCAAGAGCAAGTACGGGCCGTATGGGTCTTCTGTGATCAATGGCTACTACCCCACGCCCACCATCGGAGCGTACAACGACATTCTGGTCAGCGCTCTTACCCGGGATGTTCCCCGCACGCGGATCTTCCCCGTGCGTCCGCAGAACGATGGCGACCTGACTGCCGCGGACGCGGCCAACAAGCTGCAACACTTCATTGCGCACGACAACCGCTACGAGGAGATGATCGCGCAGATCGCGCGGTACTTCTGCACGGATGACCGGGTAGTGGCGTATATGGCTCCGTGGGCCGATGCGCAGGCCTGGGGCTATGAGGACGACGCCAGCGAGATGGCGGAGGTTGTGCCGGAGACGGAAGACGAGAGCTGTACCGGCGAGGGCGGAGCGAGAGGCGAGGCATCCACCCGGCGTCCGCGCATTCGGTCGATGGTTAAACTCTTCGGCAAGCTCAATGACAAGTGCCCGTTGATGGCGCACAGCCAGCGCGCGATGCCGTGGCGGCAGATTAGTTGGGAGTGGCACAAGGCGATTGCCAAGGCTATGCTGCCGTGGGTCGCCGATGAGATCACCGGAGGCGGCGTCGGCATCGCCGAGATCGCTCTGGATAGAATTGCGCGTTGCACCGTCAATCTGGCGCTGCAACGCACGACGGGGGACTCGATCGAGAACGATGTAACGATGCAGTTCACCTGGATTCGCCCCGAGATGTATATGGACGATAGCTGCCCCAAGGACCTGCGGCCGTGGTTCTGGAAGACCTTCCCGAAGGGGTTTTTGGCCGTATGCGCGGGTGACACGCTGGGGTTTGTGCGGAACGAGAGCATGGATGAGGTGCTGGTCGAGATGCACTCGCGCTCGGGTCAGGGACAAAATCGGCGTTCGCTGACCGAGGCGTATGTGAACCCGCAGCTTCGCCTGAACAACTGGGTGGATCTGATCGACGAGTTCTTCCGCAAGACGATTCCGCGGGTCGGTCTACGCGCCGATGTATGGAACGTGGACGAGATTCGCAAGAGTAGCGTGCGGGTGGGAGTGTATGAGCCGTTTATGACCGCGCCGGGCGAGGATGGCGGCGGCACGATGGTGCAGTTCCCGATGCCGACGCATCAGCCCGCGCTGCCGGACTTTATCAAGTACTTTGCCGAGCAGTTGGGCGAGTTGTTGACCGGGGCGATGCCTTCCTTGTCCGCCAGCCAGGCCGATGACCCGGAGACGCTGGGGCAGAGCCGGCTGCAGAACGCCAATGCCATGGGGAGATTGGCCGAGAGCTGGAAGTCGCTGTGCTCGGGCGTGAGCCGCATGACGGTGCTGGGTATCCGCTGGGCGGCCAGGGTGCAGCCGCCGAGCTTGCGTATCGACTCGATCTTGCCGGGGTGCGGGCGGTTGAGCGTGAAGATCGCGGATCTGCAGGGCGGACAGATTGATGGCTACCCGGAGAGCGATACGAACTTCCCGGAGACGCAGGCCGAGCGCGAGGCGCGCTGGCGCGAGATGCTGCAGTCGGCCAGCCCGCTGATTCAGGGGATTGTGAACGATCCGCGCAACAGCACGCAGGTGAAGCAGTTTATGCCGGAGGGAACGGTGGTTCCGCAGGCCGAGGCGGTCGAGAAGCAGCAGGGTGAGTTCGAGGTGCTGTTGACCACCGGACCGATTCCAAACCCGAAGAAGGCCGCGCTGGAAGTGATTGTGACCAAGCTGAAGGCCGCCATTGCAAGTCAGCAACTCAGGGAGTTGGCGAGTCAGCAACAGCAACAGCAAGAGCAACGACAACAGCAAGAGCAACTGCAGGGGGCCTTCCCCTTCAGCAAGTTCAGGGTCGGGAGGACGGTGCAGAACGACCTTGCACAGCCGCTTGCCGCACAGCCGGGACAACCGCCCGCGGCGAATCCGCAACTGGCCCAACAGCTCACCCAGATGGTGGCGATGCTGCAGCAGGCTACGCAGCAGTTGCAGACGCTGCCCGAGCAGGTCAGTTCGGTTCCGGTGCGCGGCGATGGCAGCGAGAACGATACGGTCGAGGCGCAGGTATGCCTGGGGATGATGAACTCGCCCGAGGGAAGGCGGTTGTCATGCTCGAAGAAGCCCGAGGATGTGGCTGCCTGGCAGAATCTGATGCTGCACTGGAAGGAGCACGACGCCAGCGCCAAGCAACAGGCGATGCAGAACCAGCAGCCGCCTACGCCGAAGGTGAGCGCGACGGTGGCTGTGGACAAGCTCGCTCCGCCGGCGCAGGCGATCGCGCTGAAGGAGATGGGCCTGCCGATCAGTGGGCCGCAGGATGTGGAGCAGCCGCTGGAGCCGCATGAGGTGACACGCAAGACGAAGGGCGTGAACGCTGTGGGCGCGGAGACCGAGGAGACGGTCAGCATGACGGGAAAGAGGCTCTGATTCTCTTCCGAAAGGGCAGTCAGTTGAGGTGGAGCAGGAGTGGTGGAGGGCCCCTTTCGGGCTTAGACAGGCTCTGCGGCTATGCTCTGCGTGCTTTGCCGACGATGGCAAACGATGGGTTGTGCGTGGGAGAAGATGATCTGCATGGAGACGGACAATGCAAGAAGTTGAACGGATGCCCAACCGGGGCGTGATCGAGTGCCTGTGGGCTGAGGGCGAGGGCGGCGACGGCGCGAACGTGGATGCCGGCACAGGTACAGGCGAAGTTGAGAGTCCGGACAGCGGCGAAACGGACGTGGTGTCAGGAGACGCAAGCGACGGCGGCGACGGAAAAACAGCCGACGCCGACGCCGGCGCCAGCAAAGACGCCAGGGCGGCGCACGATGCGGAGGGCGGCGAAGCGGAACATAAAGCAGACGGGCGCAACAATCCCGACGCGATCCGTAAGCACCTGGCCGCGCTGAAGGCCGACGCTGCAACCGCTCCGCTGGCCAAGGCGATCACGGATGGGCTGGGGAAGAAGCGTGGCTACGAAGAGGTCTTTCCGACCGTTCGCGAGGCTCGCGAGGTTCGGCAGTTGCTCGAGACGGTTGGTGGCCGTGAAGCCGTGACCAATGCACTTGAAAGCCAGTCGGCGATGCGGCGCATGGATGCGGCGCTGGCGGCAGGCGATCCGATGGTGCTCAAAGATATCTTTGAACAGGCCCCTGAAGGGATGGTGAAGCTGGGCGCTCCCGTGCTGGACGAGATCGCCCGGCGCAACCCCCAGGCGTATCAGGCGATGATCGCTCCGCATGTGATTGGGGCTCTTGAGGGACGCGGATGGACCGGCGCCCTGAACTCGCTGGTCGATGCGTTGAACAAGGATGACAGGGCTGGGATGAAGGACATCCTTGGCCGCATTACGAAGGACTATACGGCGATGCTGCAGGGAGCCAGGGAGAGAGCCAGGCCGCAGCAGATCGACCCCGAGCGCGCGAAGTTCGAGGAGGAGAAGAAGAACTTCGAGAACGAGAAGCGGCAGCAGGCGATCAAGGGGACGTTCCATGAGAACCTCGCGTACTCGGCCAACAAGATCGAAGAGGGGTTGCGTGCGGACGTCAAGCGGCTGGGACTGTCACCGAAGGCGGTGGAGAAGCTGCGGCAGGATGTATGGCGGGAGATCGAGCGGAGGCGGAACAGCGACGCGACCTTCAAGAACCAGGTGAACCTGAAGTTCGACGGAAAGACGCCGAAGCCGGATGCGGTGCGGTTTCTGAATCAGTACACCGATCAGAATGTGAAGGACGCCATCGACGAGGTGGTCACCACCTACTATGGCCCGCGCAAGGCGATCGTTACGCAGAAGATAAATCCTACCGCGCCGAAGAAGCAGGTTGCGACGGCCGGCAAGCCGAGCGGGCAGCAGCCGGTGGGATGGACGAGGGTGATGGCGCCCCCTGTCCCGAAGGAGATCAACTACGGCCACAAGGATACGGACCCGTTCAGCGGGAGGGCCGTGTTGAAGGACGGGCGCCGTGTGAACTGGAGGTAGAAGAGCAGGGGAGAGGGTTCCTTCGACCGTGGTCAACGACTGGCTCTTCTCCATGCTCCCCTTTCCCTTTTGGGCTCCCCATCCGCCCGCCCAGCGCACGCTGGTGGCGAAGCGATGGGAATCGCAACAAAGCAGTAAACGCGTAGGCAACCGGCGCGCAAACGCCTTAAACTAGACCGCTTCGCGTGGCAACGGATGCGAGTGCAAGTCTCGTACAAACCCAAGACCTTCCAGCCAAAACAGAACGCAGGCCTGTCGGCTAATTCATATAGCCGGGGCTATCCATTTTTGTACTGGAGATTCTTATGGCAAATCCCATGAATGAAGCCGCCGTCGAGTCCATCGAACTCGAACAGGTTGGCAAAGAGTTGGCCGTTCTTTGGCCGACGTTCAAGACGCTGTACAGCGAGTTCAAGCAGACGGCCAAGAACGTGAACATCGCCAACGTAACCAACGGCGGAGGCACTACGCGCGCGGCCTGGCGCGAGAGCATGCTGATCCAGGGTGGCGCGCCGATCGCGGTGGGTACCGGCGACAGCACCAGCCTGTTGCGTGGTTCGGGCAGCTCGACGGCTGCGTTTGCCATGCAGCCGGTGTGGATGTTCGGGGTGACCGAGATCACGCACCTGGCGGAGATGGCTACCGACGGCGCCGAGCGCGGCGTCGTCTCCATCACCAAAGACGAGGTCAAGCGCTCGCTGGAGCAGTTTATGAACGGCATCGAGGCCTTCTGCAACGGGGATGGCTCGGGCGCGTTCGACCAGATCCCGTCTACGGCGACGATCAACACCGGCGGGACGGGCAACCAGACGGCCAGCATTATCGGCATGAACGCCGCGGCTCGGTTTACCGATCAGCAGGTGGTGCAGGTGTTCTCGTCCGAGGGTGGAAGCGCTCTCGGCACGGCCACGATCAGCTTCGTGGATCCGGTGTCGCAGGCGCTGTACTTTTCTACCGCGCTGCCGGCAGGGACCACGACAGGATGTTACCTGATGCCGATGGGGGCGTCGGGAGCTACGGGAACGAGCGTGCTGGGGCTCCAATATTGGAACGTGAACGGCAACGCAAGGACGGTCGCAGGCGTACCTGCCGCGAACTATCCGGGGCGCCTGTCCACGCCGACCATCAACCTGAGCGGCGCGCCGATCACGCCGAGCGTTGCGCAGCGGGCTTTGGTGCTGTTGACGCGAGCCTGCGGCGACAAGGCCAAGGAGCTGGGCGATGGCTTCTGGTACGGCACGCCGGACCAGATGTACACCATCGACAGCCAGTTCTATTCCTCGCTGATCACGCAGAACATCGAGCAGGGAGACGCGGTGCCGAGCAAGTCGCGGAAGGACTTCAGCGATAAGTTCGGCGGAAAGAAGTTTCTGACCTCGGCGACGGCCAGCCCCAACCGGGCGGATCTGATCTTCCCCAAGAACTGGGCGTTCGGCGAGCTGAAGGAGATTGGTCTGTATGACTTCGGCGGCGGCAATACCATCATGCCGGTGCCGGATACGGGCACGACCAACGGAACCTACCTTACCAACAAGATGTTCGTGTACGAGGGTGGATTCCAGCTCTGCAATCGGGCGCCACGGCATGGGCTCTACATTCAACAGGCAGGACAACTGACGGTGTAGCGAGTGGCCCGGTGGGACGGAGACGTTCCACCGGGCTACGGCTTGATTCTCGCCGGGAAGGGTCAAGACGCTGAGTGGAACGGATAGAGTTGGAGGCCTTCGGCTCCGCGCTCCGCTCAAGGATGACGGAGCTTTTTGGCCGGCATGGCGGCGAACAGATTTTAAAGGAGACGGACTTTGAAAGAGATCATAGAAAACTTCCATCCGTGCGGGTCGTCGGCGGAGGGCTGCGGACGTGATTGTCATGCTGCCGGTGCAGAGAAGAGCGCGGCCGATGAGGTCCATGGCTTCGCCGCGGCGAACTTTGTTCCAGCGGAGGACCGGCTGCTGCTCAAGCGGCTGCCCCCGCGTGAGGAAGGCCTGATCGTTCGGCCGCAGATCACCGTCGAACAGAGTGAGTATGGCGTGGTGATCGCCGTAGGTGATGACGTATATGTGCCGCTCGGCGTAGTGGCAAAGTTCTCGCGCTTCTCCGCGGAGGAGATCCACTTTGAGGATGAACAACCTGGCGAGGAGTATGTGCTGGCCTATAAGCACGACATTCGCGGATGGTTCCTGGCCACGGATGGTTGTGCCTGATGCCGGCCATCGAGCGTAGGCAGTGTCCGCAGGAGTTCCAGGAGCGGCTGACGCGCGCGGGCGGCGTGAATCCCTATGGCGAGCCCCTATGGAAGATCGCATGGGGGCAGACGGAGACCTTTACCGCCGGCGGGTACTTCCCGCACGATGGCTTCCTCGGCTACCGGCAGCTCATGACATCCAACGGTTCTCCCAACGGTGACGGTGAGCCCTGCTGGATGGTGATGGAGTGGAAGCCACCGGAGAAGTACGGTGCCGCAGCCATGTACTACTGGGAGAACCGCGACGAGTTCACCGGTTTGCAGACGCTGGGAGAGTATCCCTATCGCGGGCGGTACGAAATTGCGTTCAAGCTGACCAGTCAGGAGTATCGCAACGGGCGCATGGAGGTGATCCACTACCAACTGGATGGTTTCATCCTCGATTGGCTATGCCCGCTGCTGCAGCGCGCTTCGGCGATGAGCCGTAAGGAGCGCATGGATCTGGCCAGGAAGCTGAAGGAGGCCGATGAACGCGCCTTCGACACGAACTTTGAGGCCGCGATGAAGAACGCCAAACACACCGATTACTCCGGCCATCGGACGCAGCGGGTGCTCGATCGCGAGCTGATGATGCGGCGGCAGATGGCGGAGTTTTTGAAGCGATATGGGCGTCCTCGCGCGGGGATGCATCAGGGGAGTTTTGTGGAGGCTCGCGCTTGATGCTCAACCAAAATGGCGAGCGAGTGGGGTGAGATGGAGGTGGTGGCGGGTCCTTCGGCTACGCGCTCCGCTCAGTATGAAAAAGGGCAACGGCGACAGCAACGGCAACGGCCAATACAGGGGTCTCTCCGCTTCGTGCTCCGGTCGAGATAACGGCGTAAGAGCGGCAACGGACATTTACTCATTCACTGATCAGGAGACGGACGATGGCACAGC
>JABEBX010000604.1_pt1 | contig 14322 bp, 13 predicted proteins | sample 7245971 | NCBI WGS metagenome assembly JABEBX01 (sample SAMN14506365, study PRJNA622280) | hot springs metagenome | biome: hot spring [ENVO:00000051]|acidic hot spring [ENVO:00002120]; feature: spring [ENVO:00000027]|sediment [ENVO:00002007]; material: sediment environment [ENVO:01001048]... | reverse complement strand
GATACACATACAACACAAATAGGTAACTTATCTAGTCAAGTCTCAACTAATCAGACTAATATATCTTCCTTATCTAATGATATATCTACTATTGATACTAATATTAATAGCTTAAGCAGCGAAATATCAACTAATGACACTAACATTACCACACTGTCTAACGACATTAGTACTTTAGATACTAACGTATCTAGTATTTCTGCCGAACAACAAACTGATAAAACAAATATAGTGACGTTATCTAACGATGTGTCAGCTATAGATTCTAACATAACTAGTATATCTAGTCAAGTGAATTCTAATGCCACAAACATATCAACTCTGTCTAGTGACATTAATAATACTAACACTAATGTCTCAAGTATTAGTAGTCAGCAAGAAACAGATAAAACTAATATAACATCATTGTCTAACGATATTAGTACAATAGATACTAATGTTTCTAGTCTATCTAGTAAGCAAGAAACCAATATAACCAATATATCTAGTCTATCTAGTCAACAAAATACTGATAAGACTAATATAACTAGTCTCAGTAGTCAGGTAAATACTAATACATCTAATATTAGTTCAATATCTAATGATGTTGAAACAATTAATTCAAATATAAGTAATATAGACACGTCTATCTCTACACTAAGTAGTCAAGTATCTACAGATACTAGTAATATTAACACATTAAGTGGCGATATATCAAATGTTAATACTAATATATCTTCTTTAAGTAATGAACAAAATACTCATACTACAGAAATAAGTAGCATTAGTTCACAGCAACAAACTAATATAAGTAGTATAAATACATTAAATGATAATGTATCAACTATTGACACCAATATCAGTAGTATTAGTAGTCAACAAGAGACTAATAAGACTAATATAGCTACATTGTCTAATGATGTATCAACTATTGACAGTAATGTTAGTAGTCTCTCTAGTCAAGTAAGTACCAATTCAACTAATATTACTAGTCTATCCAATGATATATCTACAATAGACTCTAATATAACTACGTTAAGTAATCAGCAAAGTACTAACACTTCTGCAATCGCTAGTTTAAATAACGACATCGATACTCTTGATTCGGATGTATCTACATTTGGAAGTATTATTAACACAGGTGGGGCAACTACAACTAGTAGTCCTACATCTGGGTCAGTAGTTTCATTTAACTCTCATAATGGAACATATAAAATAAATACTTATTACTTAAATGGATATGAAAATGACTCTAGTGCTAGCCAAACATTAACATTCCCTACAGCGTATACATATTCACCAATTATTAAAAACTTTGCTGTAAATAGTTCTAATCAAGCTAAACCTTTATCAGTCAGTACAACAGGTATAACTTTCTTATCTGGTGATACTACTACTTATACAGGTTATGTTCAAGTAGAAGGCTTTTAAATCTATTGACTACAGAGACCATATCTAGGTCTCTGTAGTCAATTTTTTGAATACTATATAGTTAAGGAATATTCTAATGTCTAATATTAGTTTCCCTAGTACGTCCACACTGATTGGTCAATCAAGTTTTAAACCTAATCAATCCTCTATTTTAGGTACTGTAGATGCATCGTATATAGATGGTGTAAATATATACATAGCTAATAATAGTGCTTTCTCTAGCAGTTATGTAAACATCACTATCATAACTAATACGATTAACCCCATTACAATCTATAATGACACTTTTACTATTGAGCCTCAAAATGTATTAGTAATTCAGAATGTTTACAATATATCTAATAGTACTATTAGTGTGTTTGTATCAGAAAATAATAACACTAAAGGATACATAGTCTATGATACTGACTATACTAGTGAAGTGCCTAATAGTAATAGTCAGGTACCATTAACCCAGTTTAGTTCTAATACTAGCACTAGTAGTACATCTTCATCAGATGATAACGCTCAGTTAACTCAACTACAATACTTGATTACTAGTCAAATCAATAACTTAACTACTCAAGTAAATGCATTATCTAATGAAGTACAAGGTAGTTTTACTACATTAAAAACAGCCTCACAATACGGAACTCTAGTAAATAATCTATCTAGCCAAGTTTCTACTTTAATTAATAATTTAAATGTTATTAATGGGAATATATCTCAATTAACAAACACTACTAGTACTATTCCAGTACTACAAGCTAGTACTACTAATATACAAAATAACATAGCAGATTTAAGTTCAGCTATAGATTCATATTATCAAAACTATACGAATAGTATAAACGAAACTAATGACACTGTAGCGAATATAGAAGAAGTATATAATGCATATAACGATGCATTAGTCACTATAGGTAATATGTCTAGTGATGTAACTATTTTACAAGCTAATCAAGATAAAACAAATACCTTATTAGAAGGTTTGTCTAATATTGATAATATCACAGGACTAGCTGAAAGTATAAGTAATGTAAATAATAAAATAGATACTATAAACACTCAATTAAACAACGTTTTTGAAGATATTAGTTCTATTCAAGGTACTACTAATGATAACTCATCATCCATTACTACATTAGAAAATGATGTTACTAATTTAGAGAATGAATATGAGTCTATTTTAACATTAGTGAATAAAAATATCACAGACATTCAAACTAATTTATCATCTATAGATAATATAGAATCAGATTTATCATCTATAGATTCTACATTATCTACTGTTAGTTCTAATGCTTCGAATGCTTTAAGTACAGCTAATACAGCTATTACCCAAGTAAATATAGTCGCTGGTAAAGTAACTATATTAGATGGTGTGAGAATAGTAGCAGTAGAAAAATTTGGTGCTAAAGGTAATGGTAGCGCTGAAGATGCACCAGCATTCGTAGATGCTGCTAGCTATTTATCTAATCTAGGTGGTGGGTCTATATTAGCTACTAAATCCTATTATATAAATGAAAATTTCACCTTACCAGACTTTGTAGGTATTGTAGGGCATTTTCAGTCAGCAGCCACTACTTATAACACTAATCTATTAAATAGTGGAAGTTCAACTCTAATAATTAATCCAGCTAATGTAATTACTGGTAGCGATACATCAGGTATTACTGGAATGATTATGTTTCAATCTGAATTCCCTAATAACGGAAATAGTGATACTACACCTACTTTCCAAGGTACAGCTTTCCAAATTGGATTACCTAATAACAGTTCAGGTCAAGTAAATGGATTTACTAAAGACTGTGCGTATATTGGTTTTAACTTAGGGTTTGCTAGCTGGTACTCAGGTAGAACTATTGTAGACAACTTGACTACTTTCTGTAATCAAGCTATTCAAATTGAAGCATGTTATGATATAGCCCGTATTAACAGAGTACATCAAAACTTTTATATATGGAATTCAAACTGGACTCACCCACAAGGACCATTTATCTTTATTAATGGTGGTGGGTCATCATGGCAGCAGATTACTAATTGTTTTACATATGGATCTGTATACGCCTTTGAAGAAGCTAATAGTGGAAATAACATATATACTAGATGTGGGTCTGATGGTAACTTCCCAGCAGCAGGTGGTCCATCAGGTCAAGGTAGCGCATTCTTAAGGACAGGACTAGACTTTGGTGCATCTCAATATATCGGATGTCAATGTACTGGTAACTATGGCTTTAGTAGTTTAATTACTGGTCTACCAACGGGTTCTACAGGCGTACAGTACACTGATGGATCATCTAGTAGTGTAGCTCTATCAGGTCAAACTCCATGGCCTCAGATGCAGATTATAGGCGGTCAGGCATGGGGTCCAAGTACTGGAGATCTATTCCAGATAGGTACTGATAACTGGGTAGACGTAACTAACTTTATGCTACAACCTAATACATTAAATGCTGGTAGTATTGCCTCTGGTGGTGGTTTAGTAGCTACTGGTGGTACACCATTAAACTTTGGTACTCAAGCAGGTACCTATACTCAAATGTATCTAGCTCCTGGTAATGGTGGTTGGATTACTAACTCTAATGCTTAAATTAAATAGGAGAATATAAATATATGTCTACAGCAACAAATGCAGTTCAACGTGCTTTACAGATGATACGATATAAAATACCTAAAGAAATATTAAATGAAACATTTATGAATAATGAAGATACTTATCAAGGAACTGATATATCTTTAGATGAAAGAATAAAGAATATAGTTATCAGAAGTCGTGTAAATGTAGATGCAGACTTAGTAGGTGGTAATCTTATATTCTTATATATAGGAGATCTATTTACTGAGTATGTAAATCCATATACAGCTATTGTTAGAATCCCTAAATCTAAAACAGGTGGTAAAACTATTATCAGTGTACTATCAGTTTATAATATCCTTGAAGTAGGTATGGCGACACCTGGTGCAGCTAACCCATTCATTGAGAATAACTTGGTATTAGCTGGTAACGCTATGATGAACTCTATGGCTAGTGCTCCTGCTATTATATCAGCTTACCTAGAATTAATAGGCGAGAATACAGTATTGATTAGACAAAATACTACATTAACTAATATGAACTTTGTAAGATGTGTATTAGCTAACAATGAAGATATGTCTAACCTTCAGATAAGATCAATTAACTTTTATGTCGAACTAGTAATATTAGCAGTTAAAAGTTATATCTATAACTATTGGGCTGTAAAGATCAATATGGGTTATCTAGTAGGTGGTAAAGAACTAGGTACCTTTAAAGACGTTATAGAGACTTATGCAGATGCTGAACAACAATATCAGGATTACCTAAATAATACGTGGGGAGCTGTTCAATTCCTAAATTCTAACGAAACCACCGTTGAATTTATTAGATCCCTCGTAGGGCCAATGCGTTAGTATATAGCGGTTGTTTCATTTTAACTAGACTTTAACGTACTCTAGAGTGATCTAGAGTACGTATTATTTTTTATTTAAGGAGATGATAGAAAAGATAATTTAGAATGGGTGACCCATAAAGAAAATATATTACATGCTGGGAATAATGGGTTATTAAGACATTTTACTGGAGCTATAGATGTTAAACGAATTCATGATGGAGAAGAGTTTTATTATGATAGCGTCCGATCAGCTTCGGAAAAATTAAGAATACACCCTGATTTAATAAATGAACAATTGGGCAAAAAGACTTTAGAATTTATACCTACTAAAGGTTATTTATTCAAACTTGCTAGTGACGACTGGCCTACTTATAATGATGCTAAAAAGAAATATAAGGGTAAATATGCTATTATAGCTAAAAATGTATTTACTGATGAAGCTTTAATTTTTAATGGATTAAGGGATGCTAGTGAAAAATTAAATATACCACCTGGTTCTATAAATTTGAATTATTATAAAAATTCTATTATTCCTACTTCAGGATATATCTTTAGAGATATTACTGTAAAAAACTGGCCTACGTATACATTCTATCATCTTAGTGTATATAAAAGAATACTAACTAATAAAACATATCCTAAAGCCTATTTCTTTATTAATAAAAAAGAACAAAAGTTTATGTTTTTTATTGGAGTTGAAGAAATTATGGCTCATTTAAATATATCAAAGAGACAAGTATATAAGAGCTTTGAAATAAAAAGATATGAAAACTATTCTATTATGGAGTTTGATTATAGTAAAGAAATGGAAGTAAGTTTATTAAACGAATTAAAAAAGATGGAATGTATATATAAATCTACTGATTAAGCAATAAATAATATACTACCAAGACATATAGTCCTGGTAGTATATATTAATTATTCGTCTTTAACAAACTTATTATCCAGATCCATATCAGGTACTTTAGCTGGGACAAAACTACTTTTATAGTTTCTAATAGCTAGTATTAGATCTTTTAAAGACATATCTAAAGCTTCAGGACAAATGATAGATAGTACTTCTTCATCATCATCTCTTTCACCGGTAAATAATTCATAAAAAAAGATTGGCGGTATAGTATGATTTCTTAATGCTACATTAAGTACTGTTTCACCAGTAAGAGGTGACTTTGATAAGTAAAGTCCGTACCATACTTCTTTTGGTATAACACCATATACTGCATATGCATGAGCTAGTTTTTCACCTTCATTATTTAGAAAAGGCTCTCTACACCAGTTAAAGTCATATTTAGAGATTAATTCCTGGAAGGGTAAAGGTTCTTTATTAGCAATCATACTCCAATAACGTTTCTTATCATACTGCATTACTCTAGTAGCTACTGGAGTAGATACTACTCCAGAGCACATAGGTGAATCAGTTACAGGTTCCATATTAGTTTGCTCCACATTAGGTGTATTATCACTATTATTAATCTGATTAATAAGAGTGTTTTCGTCATCTGTATTTGTAGGAATCTCGTCATTCCCTATTACAGCTACATCTACCTTACCACTAGTATCAGGTGTACTGACTTCATTTGATAAACAATCAATATTAGTTGTACTATCTTCCATTTTACTATCTCCTTAGTTGAGGGTAATAACTCAAAATATAGCTACTTAGAATAATTTAAATAATCATTAAAATATATCATATACAATATATCATATACAATAATATGGTTAAGGTATTTTTTCGACGTTTTTGGTATCTTAACTGACTCGCGTTCTTTCATACTCCCCAGGAAGCGGTGGGTTAACACTTCCAACTGGAGAAGCGCGCCTCCTTGTCGACAAGTGGTTAATAGGATCGGGTTCTTGTTAATTAATTGTTGATTCAAATGTGCTTTGATCCAGTACTATGATTTGTCATAGTTAAATATAATTACACTACTGAGCGTCAGTGCTCAGTAGTGTAATTTTTAAACACCAACTAATTTTTTAGTCTAGATACTAGGAGAATATTATATGAAAAAGTTATATGAAGAAATGGATAAGACGAATGTTAAAAAACCATTACCGTTTAAGTACATTAATGGTACTCCTAAATCTATAAAAGATGTTAAAACTAAAAGTAGACATAAACTTAACAAAGGTAAAAAATAATGTCTGATAATATATTTCTTTTTAATATAGATGATTATAAAAGGGATATTGATCCTGTTAATCATTATATAGAGATAGCTAGTGAGTATATAGCTACTGTTAAAGGAGTGGATATAGAGACTGTAAAGTCTAGATTAAAAGAAATGATTAATACTAAAAGTGGACCTTTTAGTGAAATTAGTAATAGAAAGATTAGACATACATCTAGATTAGAATCTACCGATAGGAAAGTTACTAGTCAATCATTATTAGACTACGTTAATATGTTTAATAATAAGAATTTGATTGTAGCTCCTACTTTAACTACTTATCTTAGACATGATGTAAAGAATGCTTTATCTAATGACTTTATTACTACTAATAAAAAGAATAGGTCTATTTATAAGTTAAAGAAATTAGAGTTTAAAGCTAAAGGTGATAAAGTTATGGCTAACTATTATCATAACTTTCAAGATAATATGAAACGAGATAATAATGCTTATTCTGGGGCATTGTCTTCTCCTCATACACCTTTGTTTAATAAGACTGGTCATTCTACTTTAACTAGTGTTACACGTATGAGTACGAGTACTAGTAATAGCACTACTGAGAAACTATTGACCGGTAATAGGCATTATTTTAGTATTGATATTATTATCAATAATATCGTTTATATAGTGGGTCAAACTCCTAGTAAACTTAAAGAAGTAATGGATAAGTATAATATAAAGACTTTAACAGTTAAAGACTGTAAAGATATTATATTAGAATCTAGTAAACTCTATAGTATACGAAACATAGATGAAGTAGATAGTTATCTAGAAAAGTTAGATCCTTATCAATTATCCTGGTTTGGGTATTGTAATGACTTATTTCATCTTTATGTTTATAATAAAGATGTACTAGATAATATTCTAAAGAACTTTATGTATAAAGTAGAAACTACTAATACATATGTAGTAGAGGACTTATTCAAGTATCCATCTGAGTATATAATGTTAGGTCACCATATATGCTTAGAAGATATTAAAGGTCTAGGTACTAACTATGATGCAATGATAGAAAAAGGAGTATTTAATAAACTAGTAGATACTGTTAAACATACATATGAGTCAATGCAGTTTTATGCTGATCTATTTAACATTTTCTTTAGTAATAATGTTAATGCTCATAATGTAGCTAACTATCCAGTATCTTTACGTAAGTCTGTTTTAACATCTGATACTGATTCTACGATCTTTACAGCACAAGAATTAATCTTTAACATATTAGGTAATAAAGAGTATAGTCAACAGGGATTAAATCTATATTCTTACCTAATGCTACTAGTGACTTATATTGTTAAACATCAGTTAATAAAGATGTCAGCTCAATATAATACTGTTAAAGAAAAGCTAAAAGAAATCTCTATGAAAAATGAATTTACTTTTCCTGTATACTGTACTACTGGATATGGTAAACATTACTATGCTAGTATAGCAATACAAGAGGGTATGGTATATGAAAAGTTAGAAAGAGAATTTAAAGGAGTTCAATTAGTGTCGTCTAACTTACCACCTAAGATTAGAGATGGTGCTAAAGATATGATGAATGACATTATGGATAAATGTTTATCTAATAAACTGTTATCTATTAATGAATATCTAATGAAAATTAAAGCTGTAGAGAATGATATTATCAATTCAATTAAAGCAGGAGATATTGATTACTTTAAACGATTCAAGATCAACGGTGTGGCTTCTTATGACCAAAGTAAGTTTAATAACTACAAGTATTATACTCTATGGAATATGGTTTTAGGCGATATTTACACTCCTATTGAAACTACTCCATATACGGCTTTTAAGATATCTACTACTTTAGTAAATAAGACTGCTTTAGCTGACTGGGTAGCTAGTTTAGACAATGATGTTCAGTTAAAATTAAAGCTTTGGTTAAAGGAAACAGGTAGAACAGACTTACCTATTTTACTTTTACCTGTAGATAAAGTTAGATCCTATGGATTACCTAAAGAAATTATACCTATTATTGATTTTAAGAGTATGGTACGGGAATTATGTAGTATATACTATATTGTTTTAGAGTCAATAGGGTTTTATATCAAAACGGACTATATCATATCTGACTACTTTATCGAGGCTTAACGAATGAGTACTTATACAACTGAAGAAATAGTTGAATTTTTTTGGAATGGGTTAACTAAAACCAACATGATTGATACTAGGTCTAATTATAGACAAATGGAAATAGGAATAAAGTATGGAGATACTGTAATCAATAATGGATGGACATATACTGCCCCAGCAGGTGAATATATTGATCCTGACACTATTGTAGCTATTGCCCAAGGCTTTGCTGCTAAAATTAATGCTGCTGCTACATCAGATACTAACTTTATGATACTTAAAGTACATAGTCCTGGTGTAGGTGATAGAGGTAATATTCTACGTCAGTATGAGTATTACAATCTCAATAACATACTTCCATCTACTTCTTTAGTAATGACGTTAAGAACAGCACCTAATTACCTTTCATACGCTACCACTCCTGTTGAGTCTAATCTAGGCACTACTGGTGTAGATGCTGCTACAGGTCTGGAAGATACTAGTGTAACGAATGTAACTAATATCAGTGCTGACACAGGTGGTCCTGGTGTAGATCAGCCAGAGCCTAGTGGGAATGCTTAATTAGTATTAGACTACTAGGACTAATATGTCCTAGTAGTCTGTTATTTACTCGCCATATAAATCAGTATTTACTGTAGGTCCTAAGTTATTCTGTATTTGATTTAATGAGTTATATATATAATTTATGTCATCTTTAATATGATGGAAAATGTTATTATCATGAATATGGGCTTTTAATACTTGATCTGTTTTTAATAATCTAATTTCTACTCTAGCATTGACTATTAATCTTTCATTCATTATAATGTCTTTTACTCCACCTAGCTCTATAATAAATCTAAAGGTACTAGATCTAGCTGCTGCATATGACCAGTTTAATTGTCTAGTCAATGGTAAATCAGGCATCATTAAAAACTCATACATATTCTTAGTAGTAATAGCAGGAATCATAGTCAATAATGTTTCATATGTCATTGTTTGTGATTGAGCTACTGTAATGATTCTATGTAATACTAGATCTAATCTAGCTGTTAAATCTTTAACAGTAAATGGTTGTCTCCGTAATGTCTTAGACATAGGTCTACCATAATAGTAATTTTTTAATCTATTAAATACTATCATGTTTAATTGACTAATTAATACATTAGGTAGTATTATCATAGCCATTAGATGGTGAGTATCTAATAGTAAAGCTTCATCTCCATATTTTTTATAGTTATCTGTATTTTGTTTATTCCACATGTAATAGACAAATGCTAACTTTCTAATGTCTAGACTAAATACAGCTAATTCATCATAGTCATTATCTTTCCAGTTTTCTCTACCATCTGGAGTTAAATAACTAAAGTCTGATATATTAGAATTAATGACTTTTAAAGGAGAAACATATTTCCAATTACCAATATGTTCTCTATAGTTAAATTCACTATCATTATCTACTATAATAAGTTCTTTGGTGTTATTCCCATAGAAAATACCATTAAATAATTTACCATAAGAACTAGTAGATGTCATTTCTTCATCAATAGTTAAGTAGAATATTCTTTCTTCTACTATCTTCATATATTCATCTAGTTTATTGTTTAATCCATATCCTATATTATATAGTATATTAGCTATAGGATGAGATCTATTAGTAATAGTAGGTCTTTCATGTAAACGTTTTAAAACATACTCTAGATTTAGTAAAACATTTCGTCTTACAAAGTCCCATTCAGGAAATAATCTATGAGGTTGTACATATGGTTGATAGTTCTCAAATAGTGTATACATTAATCATCACTCATCTATTTATCTAAAGGATTTTCATGGAACCAAATTTAAATAATGATATTAGTACTGAAAATACTGATGTAGATAATTTTTTAAATCAAGATACATTAAATATCCCAGTATTACTAAAAGAGATTAGTACTCTAGATCCTAGTATAGTTAAAGACCTTCCGAAAAATGTATCTATTAATAATACTAATACAGGAGTAAGCATGACTACCAATTCAGTACCAGATATTTTAACATTGACACAAAATTATTTAGCTCAATCAGTATATAATACTATCTTTCCATTACAAGGCGTCCAGTCTATTGGAATGCAGGAGGGTTTAAGACAAGTAGCGTATTTAGATTCAGAAGGTAATTGGACCATTGGCTTGGGTCATACACCAGCAGTAGAAGGTGAAACATGGTCGTTAGATACATGTTTTAGTGTCTTTTTTAATGATGTAAATTCAGTTGGAGTTCAACCAGTAAATACTAATTTACCATGGTCATCTAGTATGGGTACTATTAGGCATTGGGTAAACATTAATGCTGCATACAATATGGGAATTAATAATTGGTTACAATTTACTGAAGTATTTAGTGGTATGCAAACACAAGACTGGGCATTAGCTGTCCGAGGTATGATGGATTCTATTTGGTATGAGAATCAGGTACCTGATAGAGTAAATGCTTTAGCCTATCAACTTTATTTTAACGAATGGGTAATAGGTTACCTAACTACTGATCAATTCAATCAGTTTAAAGGTATATTTCCTAATGCCATCACAAATCTCTAAGTGGGAGAAGATAATGATTGTTGATGAAAAATCACTAGTATCAGTAGCTATTGCAGGTGCTGGTACACAAGGTGTAAACGAAGCTGGTGCATTAAGCTCTTTACTAGATGCAGGAATGAATGTTCGTGATCTAGCAGGTACTAGCGCTGGTGCTATTATTTCAGGTATTTATGCATTAACTAAAGATAAAGAGGTTCTTAAATCTCTTTCAATTTCAGCAGACTATGCCAAACTACTAGATTTTAATTGGTTTAATTTTCTTTTGAATCAAAATTTAAATACAGGTAAAGATGTAAGAGATTGGTTAGGTAGTATTACAGATCATGCAGCATTAGGAGATTGTCAAATCCCATTAAAACTAATATGTGGTGATTTAGATACTGGTGGTGTTCAAGTGTGGTCTAATACTACTCATCCATCAATGTTATTAGCAGATGCTATTTATTCATCTATGGCTTTACCATTTATCTTTCCTCCATATCTAGATCGTTTCGTAGATGGTGGGACTGTACGTAATATCCCATTACAGTTTTTAGATGGTCCTAAGAAAATTGGAATTGCTATTTCTAATGACTTTACTGTAAAGCGTATTAGTACATTTGTAGCTAAAGCTACCAGATTACTTTCTATGCTTTTAACTGATGACGATACCATCTTAGAGGCTCTAGGTACAGCATATAAAATCCCTGTAGTTAAATTACCGAGTTTAGGGTATGGATTTCTAGATAGAAACATGACTCAGTCTGAAAAGTTAGAACTATTTAATAGTGGCTATAATACGATGACTGATTATTTAAATTCGAGGTCAGGTAAATCATGGATGAGTCGGAAAGTTTAATTAAGTTATCTAAGTCAGATAAACTTAGTCTAATACTTAAATATGCAGCAGGAGGTGCTATATTAGGTAGTTTGTTTTATCTAGTAATTACTGGTAAAATTCATACAACAGTTTATCTAGTATACTGTACTTCAGTATTAACAGGTTTAGGTGTACATGGGCTTTTAAAAAAAAGCCAAAGCGATCAATCTTAACTCAAGAGGTTTCAAGTGAAAAAGATCAAACTATGGATACGAAAGAATTTAAAAGTAGTAGCAGGGGTTGGTGGAATCGTAATGTTGGCGGGATGTTCAACAATGCCAGCAACGACGACGACACCAGTGACAGCGACGACCAAGTCAGCAACGGTAACGTCAGCAACGTCTACGATGTCAACAGTCCTAACGAGCACTCAGAAGACGGAATTTCTGGGATGGGCGGAGTCGTGTCAGGGATACGCCCTGGCAGTATACGGAGCATCAGCAGCACTAGCGAACGGGACACTGAAGCCAGCAGCGATTCCTTATCTGGAAGCAGCGAAAGCGACAGTGACTCCTCTATGCCACAGCTTTCCAGCGAATCCAACAGCAGCCAAGTTACAGATATTAAACGCTACGATCAATCTAACTTCCCAGTTAGCCAATCTTCATACCACACCATCTACACCCACCAAATAGGAGCAAATAGAATGTCCCCAGCAATGTTAGCTGTAATTTTACAATCTTTACCTGCATTAATTCAATTAGTTCAGAATATGATTACTGACCTTAAGTCTGGTAACGGTAATGTTACTGAAGAACAAGTAATCACTATGCAACAGCAAGTTGATAGTTTAGTCAATATGGCTAACGAAGAATTAACAAATACTATTGCCAGTGTACAAGCAACTGCACCATCTGGCGCTTAAAAAACCTTTAGTAATAAAGGTGTTAAAGGTACTATTAACACTACATGTGGTAATAGTACCGTTGTACAAGCCATCTGTATCAGGTATACACAACGCGCAAGCTCAACCTGTATATGAAAGATCTTGGCATTATGTTTTGCATAATAATCATTTCCTTGAACCAGATGGTGTATTGATTAAATTTAAGTTTAAGTTTAAATAGACTACTAGGACATAATAGTCCTAGTAGTCTAATGTTTTTTTAATCATATATTACTATTCTGTAGTCCATGGATAATTAATTAAGGAGATAGTAAAATGAGCCATTATGATTACGAAGATAAACATGATGTACCTGTAAGAGTATTGACCACGGAACCTACTAAAGATGTTAAGAAAAGAACAATAATTTCAGATTTAGGTAAAGCTAATTTAAAAGCAGCTAAAAGAGTTAAGATTATACCTAAACATCGTAATAGTAGTTTTGAGTATTTTGTATTATTAGTAGGTACAATGGGTAAGAAGATCCCATTAGAAGATAAAAATGGTAATACCATTATCTATAGTTCAATAATTGCAGCTAAAAGACAATTAAAGTCTTATATTGATTTAGGTAAAGTAGAGATTGTTTCTCAGTTAGAAGTTGAGGAGTGAAATATGAAAGTAGTTGATATTCAAAGTAAATTAAAGAATAAAAAGATTGAAGCGGTAGCGCAAGCTAATGTCGGTGAAAAGATTAATTATTTTGTTTTAGCTTTAGATAATTTAGTTAAAGATCATTCAACTGTTAGTGTAGAAATTCTTCAAGACTTTTTGTTAAAAGAAATAGGTGAAGAAAACTCAACTGTAATATACGGAATAAATACCCAAGATACTGGGCCTTTCTTAATGTATTCTAAGATTAGTGAATTAGCAGATAATCTTACTAACAAGTTTAGTCCAGATTACTTTTTAATTAGCTATAAAGAACCTATGAAAAACGGGTTTGAGTACATGACTAATATTTCAT
>JABEBX010019863.1_pt1 | contig 14349 bp, 8 predicted proteins | sample 7245971 | NCBI WGS metagenome assembly JABEBX01 (sample SAMN14506365, study PRJNA622280) | hot springs metagenome | biome: hot spring [ENVO:00000051]|acidic hot spring [ENVO:00002120]; feature: spring [ENVO:00000027]|sediment [ENVO:00002007]; material: sediment environment [ENVO:01001048]... | reverse complement strand
ATTTTCCCCAAGTAGGTCTGTACCATGCGCATTTTTGGATAAAATGCCCTTTGGCGATAGCGCCAAGGCCATATTATTTTTTAAATTTCACAAAAAAAAACGCCAAAGTGCGAAGGTTGGGCTAATTGATTTACCATGACTTACGGCTTCAGGAAGTGCCATTCGTACCTGACACCTTTATTTCCACAGCAACTTATCGAGAAGCACGGCTACGTCAAACTCAAGACCCAAAAGTGTGTGGCGATGGAACCGCATTATCCATTGACTCAACGAAGTACACTCGGTACTGTTTGTCCTTTCAGGCTCCTTACGGAAAATACTTCGGGGTCTGGGCGCCGGTCGGGAACTACCGGTTGTTGTTGGTTCAGCGGACCCGTCCGCATGGTGGAAATTGATGTAACCACTTCCAATCTAAGATACCCAAATTAAGTGGACAATCAATTCAAGGAGATCGTTGCATGTCAGCCATGGACAAACCCAACTGTCAAATCATTAACTCCGCTAAAGCCACAAAATCGGCCTTCGGACGGTGGCTGGCATTGGCGGCCGTAACCACGATTGTGGCTGGCGGCGTGGTTCGCGCCGACTCGCCAACCTGGGATCCCCTTGCAAATCATACCGGCAGTGACGGCAGCGGAACCTGGGATAACAGCACACCAAACTGGGCCACCGGCAGCGGTGATATCGCCTGGAGTGTGGGGGACTTCGCTAACATTGGCAGTGGTGGAACCGCGGGAATCATAACACTGGGCGCAACTGTTAACACCTCGGGGATAACCTTTAATCCGGTAGTTGCCGGAAGTAACTATACCATCGCCGCCAGCGGCAGTTATAGCCTGATACTGGCCAACGGTAGCGGCGCATACATTGACATGAACCTTGCCAACGCCACCATCAGTGCTCCCATCCAGCTTTATAATCAGATGAACATTGGGGGAACCGGCACCCTGACTATATCCGGCGGTGTCAACTTCGAAGGCAACAACAGCATTCAGATTGGAATGGGCAATGCCTCGGCAACCCCGACTTTGCTGATTACCGCCACCGGCGGCGGAAGTAACACCGATAACGGCGTCCCGGGCAACATCACGCTCTACGGCGGCACGTTTGAGAACATGAATACCGCCGGTCCATTTGCGGATGTCAGTACCCCTGCTTCTTCCACAATATTTTCCATAAGCTCCATCGGCGTCAACCTGACCAACACCTTCGATGTCGGCGCAACCAACCAGACCCTGGACGGCTCAATTTCCCAATCGAGCACGGATACATTTGTTCTGCAGGATGGCACAATTAATCTGGGCGCGAACAACGCCGGCTCCTTTACCGCGGGCACATTGAAAATCGGCAATGGATCAGCGGCCACGAACGTCATCTTCGGGTATAACAACTCGGACAATCTTCCTGCGAACAATGTGCCAATCGCGCTGGATGGTGCTTCACTTACCCAAGCCAGTGTAAATAACCCCATCAGCGTTGATGTGGTGGATTCTTCCGCTAACACCATTGAAAATCTGATTCAGCTTACGGGAGCCAACACCGTCAATGCCGGAACACTTTATAACCTGACACTGGCCGGCAATATTTCAGGCGCGGGTTCACTTACTGTGAATGGCGATGGCCTGTCTGGTGATAAGGCTTTGATCATGACCGGGAACAATTCCTACACCGGCGGCACCACGGTGAAAGCCGGGACATTGGTTTTGGGAAACAATAACGCTGTTGGAACCGGCGCTCTGGCGGTGGACACCGGCGGACAATTGGAAACCGCCGGCGCACGGGTGGGTTCAGGCGCTGCGTTAAACATTAACGCCGGCAGTTACGCACAACAGATCGGTTCCACCTTGACTCTTCTGGCCAATAGCAGCACCCTCTACGATTCCCTGCAACTTGGCAACGGCAGTGCATCATTGAATGGAACATTGAATTTGATCTTCGCCGCCAGTTTCACTCCCTCCGTCGGTCAAACGTACAATCTGATCAATACCACCGGTTCCGTCAGCGGGAGTTTCAGTTCCATTGTGCTTACAGGCGCGGGGAACCTTCAGGCTGCGGCCAATTTTGAAAACAATGTCGGTGAAGTCATTTCCATCATCAATCCCATACCCACACTTATCTGGTCACCCAGCGGCGCAGCCGATGGGGCCGGTAACTGGGATACCACCTCTGCAACCAACTGGAATCCCGGACAAGTGGTATGGAACAATGGTGACTTTGCTTCCATCGGTGGGGGAGGAGCCGGCAACATAATTACCATTGACGGCCCGGTAACGGTCGCGGGGATGACATTTAACACTGTAACCAGCCCCTATACTATTGCCGCCAGTGGAGGAAATGCACTGACTCTTTCCAATTCCAGCGGTGATGTGGCCATCGTTATGAACGCCAGCGCCACCATCAGCGCCGGGATTACCTTGGATACCACCGCCAATGTATCCGGCGTTGGCACATTGAACATAAGCGGGAACATCATCGGTGCTGGCGCGGTGAATGTAGAGGGTGCCGGAACGCTGGTACTTTCCGGCACCAACACCTATACCGGCGGCACGGCGATCAATGGAGGAGTCTTGAGCATTTCCGCGGATGACAATCTTGGCGATTCCAGCGGCAGTCTGGCCTTTAACGGCGGCACGTTGCAAACCACTGCAACCGTCTCCGACAACCGGGCGGTTACTCTGTACACCAGCGGAGGAACCATAGATACCGACGGGCAAAGCGATATATTTTCTGGAGCTATTTCCGGCAATGGCGGGCTGACTGTGACGGATTCCAGCGGCACAGGTAATGGAGTGCTTACCCTTTCGGGCGCTAATACCTATATTGGATCAACGACCATTTCCACCGGCACGCTGGCACTGTCGGGTTCGGGCAGCATCGCCGACTCCAGCGCCGTGACGTTGGCTTCCAATACGGATCTGGATATTTCACAGTCCACTTCCGGCGTCACGCTTTCCGCACTCAATGATGCCGGAAGCACTGGAGATAAAGTTTCGCTGGGCGCTAAAAATCTGACGGTTACAGTCGCCGGCGCCAACACATATGATTACTTTAATGGAGTCATTCAGGATGGCGGCATAGTCAACAGTACGGGAGGCAGTTTCACCAAGGGCGGTGCGGGTACGATGGTTCTTTCCGGCACCAACACCTATACCGGCGGCACGACCATCACCGGCGGTACGTTGGACATATCCACCGACGCCAATCTCGGAGCCGCCTCTGGCACGCTGACGCTGTACACCGGAACGCTGAATTACACCGGCGGCGGCGGCACACTGGCGAATTCAATCAATGTAAGTGGCACCGGCGGAACCACCAGCATTCTGGAGAATTCCGGTACCGGCACGGAAACACTTACCGGCGCGATTACCGATTCAACCGCGGGGAATATTCTGGCGTTGAGCGGTGGAACATTTAATCTCAATGACAATAGTTCCAGCACCTTCACCGCCGGCACTGTTCAGATCGGCGATGCCCCGACCACGGTTATTGTGACCAATGCCGATGCGTTTGGTTCCGGCGCGATACTGCTTACCTCCGGCTCCACATTGGAAACCAGCGGGTTTAATACTGGTACCGGTACCGCACTGACCATCACTGCGGGGACTTTCACCCAGCAGTCCAACTCGGCTCTGGCGTTACTGGTGACCGCCAGCAGCACTACCTTGGGTAGCAGCACCAACGATTCAATTAATCTTGGCAGTGGAAATGCTTCGCTTAACGGCCAGCTTGATTTAAGTTTTGCGGCGGGTTCTTCGCCGGCCAATCTAGATCAGTATATAATCATCGGCACCTCCGGAACCGTCAGCGGCAACTTTAGTTCCATTGATTTAATTGGCACATCGGGTTTGCGCGGCGTAACAAGCTTTGATAATTCCGTTGGGGAAATTGTCACCTTGTATAACCAATACTTCCTGAATCTTTCAACTTTTACACCCAATGAAACTGCGGTAGCTGATTATCTCAATGCCTACGCCTTGCAATCCGGCACGCCCCAAGCCGTTCAGAGTTCACTAAACGTTGTTGCCCTTTTGTCGGAACCCCAGCAGGAGGCATACCTGGATGAACTTGTGCCGCAGGTTTATTCCCAACTGCAGGACCAATCCATCGAGAACAACACCTTCATGGCTCAGGAAATTTTCAGCCAGGTGCAAAACGTATTTACGGGCGGCGGTTTTAATACATCGGGCCTGGCATTGCTTAAAACCGGTGATCAGGACCCCTTCACCGTTTCCATGGATGCGGCCATGCAATCCGCCCAGCAACAGGCCAATCATTATACAGCGTATATGGATAACACCCCCGTCGATCCCGCCTCCGGTGAAAATGCGGAGCATTTTGAGCCGGACAACAATATATTCCACAGTTTTTCGGGATATTTACTGGGCACGATTACCGTTGATCAACAGCAATCGGATAATGCGATCAGCCAGCATTTCACCACTCACGGGCTTTTGGCAGGGCTGGATTACCGCTTGAATTCCAACCTGATGATGGGTGGCTTTTTCAACTGGGGCTATTCCAGCGGTGCCTTGGATAACTATGGCAGCCGGCAACAATCCAACAGTTACACACCCGGCATTGTTGTCGGCTATAAACTCGGCGACTTCTACGTCAATGCTCTGGCGGCATATACCTACAACAGCTATCAAATCAATCGCAACATCTTTATGCCCGGATCAAGCACTGTGGCTACCGGCAACCCGACGGGTAACGAATATGACACCAATGGTTTGCTGGGTTATAACCTGCCTTTAGTCAAGGGGTTGGTGGCCGGACCGGCGGCGGGAGTGGGGTTTACGCAGGTAAACATCGGCGGATTCAGTGAAAGCGGCAGTCCCTTTGCTCTGACCGTGGCGAAGCAAGATGCGGATTCGTTGCGTTCTTTGCTTGGTATGCAAGGTCAATACATTTTGGCCATGGATGATCTCCCCATGCGGATCAACATCAGTTTCAATGCCTTCTGGCAGCATGAATATCTGAATTCCGCACGGGATATTACCGCAGCTTTTAACCAGTTTGGAACCGGCTCATTCGTGTACCAGACGACAGGTTCATCCGGAGATTCGGCACTGGTGGGGCTGGGAGCCGACGGATATCTGACCAAGGATGTCTCAGTGTTCGTGAATTATGAAGTACAGGTCGGTCAGCACAGCCAGTTCGGACAAACGGCGATGGTCGGCCTGGCGATGAGCTTCTGAGCATTGTTGGTAATGAGCAGTCCGGCATTCGTCCGGGGATGATATGTAAATTGAGATTTGCATTTACTGGCCAAAAGCTGCATAATAAAGAACTCGGCTGATGGAAGAGTGAACTTACTGCCGGGGCATTTTGCGTCATGGGAAACCATGACCCAACGATGCGTATAATGAATTGCGATTAGAAATTGATCGCGGGGTAGAGCAGTCTGGTAGCTCGTCGGGCTCATAACCCGGAGGTCGCAGGTTCGAATCCTGCCCCCGCTAATAAAAAAAGCCGCCTTTAAGGGCGGCTTTTTTTATTAGCAGAGCAGGTGAAAGTAGAGCAGTTGGGCCGGAGAGCAATATACAATGATGCAAATGAGTTTCTCGTCAATCGCCATTCATTTGGTAGTCAACTGTGTCCGTCCTATGAACCCCGTCTACCGCGGAGATGGGGGATGTGAATAATATTCCAGCGTGAGGTACGGATTATTATGTCAACGGCACAGACGCGGACTTGTTCCCGGCGAGGCGCCGACTTTTCCAGACATCCGGCAGTTATTGTTTTACGGGCCATTATGGCGGGCGCTTCCCGCAAGTCGTTACAATACGGTAATATACACCAATGAATATTAATCGTCCGCGAGTTTTAATCATCGCCGGCAACACGAAAGAAAAAATTGATTCCGTGCGCTGGTGGAGCAATATTTTCACCGGCCAGACCGGCTTGGACGTTGCGCAAGCCGTCCGCACGATTGCGGATGTGACCCTGTTGACCAGCAACATGGAACATCTGCGACAAATTCAAAGTGGCGATTCAGCCGCCGGCATCACCGCCGAATTCTTTGAAAGCCATGCCGATCTCATCAAACTCATCGCCTCTCACCTGGCAAAATATCCGTATGATGCGGTATTTATGACTGCCGCCGTCAGCGATTATAAGCCCGACGGGGCTTATCAGATTATTTTTCGTGAACCGGCCGCGGAACCCAACCGGGAAGTATGGGTGGTGGACAAAATCCAAAGGCCAAAGATATCCAGCACGCACAAGTCCATTGCCATTGCCGGAAGCCCGACGTTGAAAATTATCGACCAGTTCCGCAAAGTGTGGAAGTACCGCGGGTTGCTATTCAAGTTCAAACTGGAAGTCGGCTTGGATCAAGCCGCTCTGATTGCCGTGGCCCAGGCCAGCCGAGCGCATAGCAAGGCGGAAGTAATCGTGGCAAACACATTGGAGATGGTCCGCGGCCCGGAACCAACAGCGCTGATCATCGATAAACGCACAGTCCGCAGCGTCCCACGCAATGAGTTGGCCAAAGCCCTGCGTGATGAACTCATTCGCCGCCTTAAACTGCCTGCCCCCGGTATACCCATAGTTCACTAGCGAGTTCCCACTCCGCCACAGTCAGCGGTATCCCACAATCTCTTTCCAATATCCCGCCGGGGAGCATCTTTCGGCCATACACCGCCACAAGATGACTCATCAGGGATCTGGCTTGCGGCGTGGCGTCGGGATCGCTTAAGCGGGGGAATGGGCCGGCGCGGTGGTGGCGGAGATTCAGCGGGCATGTACATGACAACAACAATGCTGAAGTACCCCATCCCCGGCTAAAGGCAATGGTGTTTTTCCCCGTTTAATTCAATCAGACCCGCATTATAATTTCTAAACTGTGCGGGAGAAGCTGGAAACATGCCGGAATATTCGCTCCCATTGACGGTTAGTACAAAGCCTTTTTGACCGGGAGAACTATATCGGATAATGGCGTCATACAACCCCGCATCCGCAGCGTTACAAGTTATAATCCAGCCAAAAGCGGAGCGATAAAACGCGATGGCCTCATCACAGCGAACTTCAAAAACATTTTACGACGTGCGGTAAGATACCATATCCAAAGTTTTTGCAAGGGTGCCAATCCACGCCTTTCGGAAGCCGTCACTATTCGATGTCCCAAGACCAGGGCGTTATTCATCGCCTGAAGGACTGTACATGCCGGAAACTGGAAAGTCATTAAGACGCAAATAGTTGAAAAAATCGACCAGGCGCTGAAAGCCGCCGAGCGGGACACACAGCGGGCCAGTGCGGTGGGGTAGCCGCCACAGGACACCGTCAAAACCCGCTGACGGAGCGGGAAAGCATTGATTCTGTTGGATGCCCGGGGCGGGAGTCGAACCCGCACGACCGAAAACGGTCACAGGATTTTAAGTCCTGAGCGTCTGCCATTCCGCCACCCGGGCGAGTGTGTGCCATTATCCTTGGAACGCGTGGGTTTTCAACTGGAAATTCCAATCTGCTGCCATGATGCGGTACAATGGGATCAATTGAGGATGCCGCGATGATCATCATTGATGCCTACAACTGCCTCCATGCGGGAAGTTCCATTCCGGGGCCGTGGCGCGGGTTTTCCCTGCGGGAACTCTGCCGGATCCTCGAACGGATGGATAAAAAAATAGTTCTGGTGATGGATGGATCACCCAAGCCTGATGAACCTGCCAAGGCGGAATTTCCGGATATAAAACTGGTATATTCCGGACGCGGAATCTCCGCGGATTCGGTGATCATCGCGATGGTCAACGCCAGCACCGGAGCACGTCATATCACGGTGATAAGCAATGACCGGGCCGTGAAGGCCGGGGCGCGCCGGGGCGGCGCCAGAACCATGGCGTGCGAAAAATATCTCTCAGGTATTCTACGGCGCAAGGCCGCGCTGCGCCTGCGGAGGAAAACCGCCGAACCGGAGCGGAAATCCACGGGGCAATCACCGGACACGGATTATTGGCTGCATGAATTCGGCTTTTTGCCGCGAGGGTCCAAAACAAAATTGGTGCGACGCGCGGAGCAAAAGCGATCCGATACGCCACCGGGTGAACTGAATATTGATGACATCAACATGGAAGAAATCCTCCGCATGACCGCACCTCCGGACAAATGACGCCGCCGGCGCAGCGTGGCACAATAGCTTCCTCTGTGTATTGCCCGCTTACTTACCCACGGTGCCGCATCTGGTTTGGGAAATGGTTTTCATGGAGTATATTATCGCATGTCGCAACCTCGCGGCTTTCGGATTGAATTCGGGCTTGGGATGGCGTGCGTCTCAGGCGCGTCTGGCCGGATTTGAAAAGGCGGCAATATTATGGCCCTACCCAATAAACCTTTGCCGGTACTGCGGTTTGCCGGATTAATAGCCGGCAATGAGGCCATGCTGGCGGCGGCGCGGCATCATCTTTCACAGTGGTATGGCCCGATTGATGATAAGTCGGAAGTTATCGCTTTCAACTTTACCGCGTATTATGAAGATCAGATGGGCACGGGCCTGTTGCGGCAATGGGTAAGATTTTCAACCCTCTGTGAGCCGCAACTGCTGGCCAAGTGCAAGCTGGAAACCAACATGGCGGAGGTGCTGCTGGCGGGCCAATTTCCGGGATCGGCCCCGCGTCCGATTAATATTGATCCCGGCTATGTTTCACGCACCAAAGTGATTCTGGGAACCACCAAGGATCACAGCCACCGGGTGTATCTGGGAGAAGGCATTTTTGCCGAAGTTACGTTACATTGGACCGCAACCGGCTGGGCACCGTGGCCCTGGACCTATGCGGATTACCGCACGCCCACGGCCCAGGCTTTTTTTCTGCGTTGCCGGGATGCGTATGTAAAACAGTTGCCCGCGGCGGCTGGTGCGTTGTAAATGGAAGCGCTTTGCCCGGACTGTTTAATTGAGGTTCATGGATGTTCCTGATTGCCTTGGGTCTTTTTTTCAGCAGTCTGCTTTTGTGTGTGGCCGGCACAGGCCTGGTGCGGCGCTATTCCCAGCGCATCGGGTTAATTGATCAACCGGGTCTACGCAAAGTGCATGAAGTCCCCAAAGCCCGCAGCGGCGGGATTGCGATATTCTGGGCGATGGCGATCCCCTTATTGATCGGCATCGGGGCAGCGGGACTCTTTACCCATAAGCCACTGGAACACTATGTTCCACCGCCGGTGCGGATGTATTTGCCGGGACTGGCGGCGCACCGGTTCCTGGCGCTGTGGCTGGTGATCTGCACGTTGGGAATTCATATTGTGGGATTGTGGGATGACCGTAAAGCCATGGCTGCGATTCCCAAGCTTGTGTGGCAATTGATTATCGCGGGGGCGCTGGTGGGTGGAGGCGAATTTATTCAGACCGGCGGGTTCCGGGTGCTGACGTTCATGGATCATGTATTTCCCGGTGGAGCGCTGGTTTCCGCGCTGGTCAGCGTGGTGTGGATTGTGGTGCTGACCAATGCGTTTAATTTCATGGATAATATGGATGGCCTGTCGGCGGGCGTGGCGGCAATATGCGGGGCGCTTTTTTTTATTGCGGCACTGCAGGCGCATCAATGGTTTATCTGCGGACTGCTTTTGTTATATGTGGGATCGGCGATGGGATTTTTGTTCCATAATTTTCCGCCGGCAAAAATATTCATGGGTGATGGCGGCAGCATGGTGCTGGGATTTTTTCTTGCCGCATTAACCATCCGCACAACATTTTACATTGGGCATGGGCGTTGGTATGCCGTGCTTATGCCGCTGCTGGTGGCGGCGGTGCCGCTGTATGATTTTGTGGTGGTGTGCCTGCTGCGGCTGCACCGGGGGCGCAGCCCGTTTGTGGGAGATACAAATCATTTTTCACACCGGCTCACGCGGCACGGATTTTCCAAGCGGGGGGCGGTGCTGGTGATTTATGCGGTGACACTGGCCAGTGGATTGTCCGCACCGCTGCTGGCAAGAGCGAATGGTTTTGAGGCGGCACTCATTGGTGTGCAGTGTCTGAGCATCCTGACCATTGTGGGAATTCTGGAACGACTTGGCGAGCATGTAACATGAGTGATCAGCGGCGCAACATCATGGCATGGGGGGCGCTGGCTGGATTGCTGGTGATCCTATGCGTCCGCATGACCATCCCCGAGCCGATTGGTGATGGGGTCTGGAGTGGCAGCGTGGCTTTTTTACGGGTGGGGGCATCCACCGCGGGCAACTTGACCGGGCCGGCGGAAGTCATGGGCCTGGCACTTTTGACGCTGTTGGCAAGTGGTATCACACTGCTGGCGGCGGGCCGAATTGGGCGGGCGGCATGGATTGAATTGGGCATCATTGCGGCGGTGCTGGCGGGGGCAATTGCGGCAATATATGGCGCGGCCAACCGCTTTGCGGCGCTGGTGGGTGTGTTTGATCTGGGGATGGCATTGCTGGCGGGCTGGAGTGCGGGAATTTTGTGCATGACGCCGGCGCGGCGGCGGCTGGTTGTGGTGGTGCTGGTCGGATTGCTGGCGGCGGTGACGGTGAAGGGGATTTATCAGCGGTATGTGGAAATTCCGCAGACCATCCATTATTTCCAGAAGCATCAGCAGCAATGGTTGAAAAAATCAGGTATGCACGGCAACAGCGCGCAGGTGAAATTGTTCATCAGCCGCTTGAAAAGCCGGGAAGTCAGCGGATTTGGAATTTTAAGTGATGGTTTTGCTGAAGCTCTTATACCATTGCTGCTCATGGGTTTGACGCTGGCGGGAGCGGGGTTGCTTTCCGGGGGTGCGGCAACGGAGGCGCCGGAGAAGAAAAATAAGAAAGCCGCGGTGGTGATGAAACAAAGCAGACCCGGTGACGTGAATTTGCCCGACCATATTGTGCTGGGCCTGGTGTTGTTGATCCTTTCGCTGGCGGGAATGGCGGTACTGGTATTGACGCGCAGCAAAGGGGGCATGGCGAGTTTCGTAATTTGTGCGGTGTTGATGGCGGCGGCCTGCTGGAAGCGGCGTTGGCTGGCGGAGCATCGGCGGGCGGCCATTGTGGCGGCATTGCTGATTCTGCTGATCGGAACGGCGGGGTTGGTGGGTTATGGCCTGTCCCATCATGGCCTGCCCACCAAAGATTTGCTTTATCGCTGGGACTATTGGACCGGTGCGGTGCGGATGATTCAAACTCACCCGATGACGGGGGTGGGCCTGAATAATTTTGGTTACTACTACACGCAATATAAACCGCCCAGTGCGCCGGAGGATGTCAAAGATCCGCATAATATGTTTATCCGCATTGCCGCCGAGGCGGGAATTCCGGCGGCATTTTTATTTGCGGCGCTGGTGCTGTGGGGATTTCTTTCGGCACTGCGGCATGAAAAAGCGCCGGAAGAGATGGTGGAAAAGCCGCCTCTGCCCATGGCGGGTTTAATTGCCTTCGCCGTGGCGTGGTGGGCGGGGCGATTGCTTTTGGATCATCCGGGATTTGGCACATCGGGCGTAGCAAGTTATCAGCTTACGCTTTCTGCGTTGTATGCGGCGGCGTCCGTGGGCGGGATGCTGATGGCCAATCGGCTTTGGAGTGTGATAAACCCGGAATATCGGGGGATTGCGGTGAAAGCGTTGGTACTGGGGGCGGCGGGAATGGTGTTGTACGATCAGATTAACATGGCTCTGGATACGGGACCCACGGCGATGTTTTTCTGGATTATTCTGGGATGTTCCGCGGCGCGCGGCGTGGTGCGAGATGCGGTTCCCGTCAATTCGGCGATTGAACGCACGGGAGCAAATGCAGGTATGGCGGGGCGGATGACCGGTGGGATGCTCTGTGTGGTGGCGTTGATCCTTGGTGCGGTGATTTGGATTCCAACGGTTCGTGGGACGTTGCCATGGGATCCATCAAATTATCGCACCATGTATAAGCAGGCGATGGCGGCTCGGGATTGGTCGGCGGCGTTGCGGGCGGCGGAGCAAGTATTGGCGCGGGATACGCGATCCCAGGGATGGCTGGAACGCAAGATCAGCGTGGAAATGCAAATGGGGATTAAACCGCGGAAAGATATTCTAAAATTATTGTCCATCAACCGCACCGATGCACGCGTGCGTTTGCCTTATGCTCAAACCAGTCAATCGGGATTGACGGTGCCACAGCGGATCGCACAGTTGCAACTGGCATTGAAACTCAATAATGCACTGCCGCAGACCGAATTGGAACGGCTATCACCGGAGGAAGTGGCGGTGATTAACGCGGAAATTAAAAAATTGCGGGCACGGATGAAGAAATGATGGGGGTGGGAGTCCGTGTCGCGGAAGGCATCGAACTGGATGGGGGGGCAAACGATTCCTGCAGACCAATTCCGGGTGTCATAGCGGCGTTTCTTTTTCGGTGGAGATGGATATATCGCAAGTCAATATGCCATATAGAATCCGTCGGGTAGCGCGGCACCGGACTTGATCCGTTCAAATACCCACGGCTTTTTGGCGGCGTGGGTTGGGCCGGCGACGCCTTGGATATAGTCCGCCAGCGCTGCCGTAGATTTGAACCAGCGGCCTATCAGGATAACGCCATGCGGAGTATTGCCGTTGGGTGACAACATGTAGGGCGTGACGGTCAATCGTGTGGGCGTTAGGGAATCAATCCGGACAATAAAATAGACTCGTGCCACGCCTGTGCGTTGACAGGATTCAATCAGCGATTGTGTAAAAAGACGTTCGGAATTATTGTCCGCAGCCGCCAACTGCTGTTTCAACGCGGCGATATTATCGGGTTGGTTGATGAGTTGTGGTGTGAAAATTTCGCAGGTCAGGTAGTGTTGTGTGCCCAGTGTGGTCATCCATACCCGCATGATGCCGGAGCTAATTTGCTGATGCCGGGCACTGAACTCGACATTCTGGACAAGATAACTGTGTTTATTAAGCGGATAAACGGTCAATGTCCAGTGAACGCCCTTTTTCATTGTGATGCTCCAGACACCTGCCAGCGATGGATCGATTTTTGCCGCCGACAACCTGCTTAATGGTTGGTTTACGTAGTAGGGCATGGCGCATCCGCCGAGGAAAATCATAAAAATGACCGCGAATAAACCAATCACAACAGAGCGGTGCGGTAACCAAACAGTACATAGCCCCCGGCTTTGCCGGGGGTAATCCCGGTGCATCGGAATAAAACTGGTTTGCCGGGGTGGAATATATTCGCATGGTGTGATGAAATCATTCCCTGCACGCCGTACTGGCCTGGAAAATCGGAACAGCGGCATGATATGTACTCCATTTCTTTTCACGGCGTGAGGTAAAAACCAACCGGCATCGCATCGGAGACATTGGTCCGATGCAGCACCAGGGGCGGTTGAGCGGCCAATTTGCGGCCAGTGGGGCTATTAACGTATGCGGCCAGATCAGCCGGATGCAATATCGCTTCCCCGGAGAAGTATTGTGAACTCAATCCCATGTCAAACAAGGGAGTTACCGTGAGGCTGTCAGCGTTGATGGCATCAAGTTTCACCACACAATAGACCTTGCCAAGGCCCGTCCTGCCGGTGGATCTCATTAATGCCCAGAGAATTGGTTTATCGGCATTCTTCGCGGCGTGCAGAGCCTTAAGCAATTGAACCATATTTTGTGTCTGCCGGGTTAAATTAGGCAGGAGCATTTGTCCGATGAAATACTGTATGCCATGAAGTGTTGTCAAGCGGGCCTTGAGCAACAGACACCCAATCATCGGCCTGCGCGTGTTGAAGGCGATGCATTCGACGATAAAGGCATGATGTGGCATGGGGTAGACCACCGCGCTGATTTTAAAGCCGCCGGTAAGCGGAGCGCTCCAGACGCCGGCGAATTTGTAATCGGCGGCTGTTGAGGCACTTATTGCGTCAATATGCTGATGTTTGGGGATAGGTTTTGTATCGGCGAATGGAATAACTGCGTTGCTAACAGGGGGTAAGTTAGGATGCGCACCATGCGGCATCAGCAGATCAAGAAGAATGGTCACCCCGATCAGCGCTGTGATCGCCGCTGAAACAATTAAGGTCTGCCGGTTTGGCCGCCATGTTAACGACATTACAATTATGTTATCCACATTCGGTTAAAAAATAGTAACAGTTCAAAGCCTTTCGGCCTGTCAGACTCAAGACAAACCTGACCATGTATAAAGTTTACCCACCCCCAGAAGAATTACAAATAAATTACAAATAAGTTACAAAGTAAGTTTCCATAGAAAAGTTTGGCATAAGGTTTCAGCATTCCGCGCGATCCATCCGAGAAAAGAATTTGGACCACAGAAAGCCCATGACACAAATATGATCCATGGGGCCCGCGCGGTCCTTGATTATTTCACCGTCAAAGCTGACTGGAACCTGTAGTTCCCAGATTCCAGCAGATAAATCGCCCGGCCATTGACATAAGCCACGAATTTAATCCATGGCTT
>JABEBX010016724.1_pt1 | contig 14353 bp, 11 predicted proteins | sample 7245971 | NCBI WGS metagenome assembly JABEBX01 (sample SAMN14506365, study PRJNA622280) | hot springs metagenome | biome: hot spring [ENVO:00000051]|acidic hot spring [ENVO:00002120]; feature: spring [ENVO:00000027]|sediment [ENVO:00002007]; material: sediment environment [ENVO:01001048]... | reverse complement strand
TCTTTGAATTTTTTAGCCATTTCAAATATCGATAAGACATCATCGCGGGTTAAGATATCGACATCAAAGAGATCCTTTCCAAGAATGCTCATGTTTTTTCTCCTTTCGTGCTAAATTTTTAGGGCATCCTGCCCTTCGCCAACTTACCGCCCACTAATCTCTAATGCCTAATCCCTAATCTCTATGTGCTTCGGCTCCGGCACGTGCCCCCTCGATGTCTGGTCCTCGCTGACGCTGCGGAGGCCATCTCGCGGGCATCCTGCCCTCCGCCAACTTACCGCCCACTAATCTCTAATGTCTAATCTCTAATCTCTATTCCCCAATCCCTAATGTCTAATCCCTAATCCCAAATTCCTGCCTTTGCCATATGCTATACGCCATATGCCATGCGCTATTGGATATACGCCATATGCTATGCGCCATGTACCATATGAATTGGCATTCATCTTTCAAAATTGAATCAGCATATAAAAAAAGTGGCGCCTTTAAGGCGTCACTTCGATTTCTATCACAAATTTGAGGATCAATCACTGGAAGAAAAGAAAACCACTTCTGCTCTCCTTTACGGAGAAAGACAATGCACACGGCATTTTCCCAAAATTCTTCGTAAGAAATCATCTTTTCCTCCTTGAATCGAGAGAATTATACTCCTAAAAATTTTCAATGTCAATTGCTTGACAAATTCTTGCGATATGTTGTAGAATACGCAAGGAGTGCCAGCGTAGCTCAGTTGGTAGAGCAACTGATTTGTAATCAGTTGGTCGGGGGTTCAAGTCCCTTCGCTGGCTGTTAAGGGAGAGGTGCCCGAGTGGCCAATGGGGACCAAGGAAGTTAAGTGAAAAGTAGGCCCGTAGCTCAATTGGCAGAGCACCGGTCTCCAAAACCGGGGGTTGTGGGTTCGATCCCTACCGGGCCTGCCATGTTTTTGCGAGGTGAATGAAATGGCAGATGTAGGTAAATTTGTAAGAGAAGTTAGGAGCGAGGCTCAAAAAACCAATTGGCCGACAAGGGCTAAGTTGTTTTCTTCTGCTGGAATAGTGCTTTTAATCCTGATCGTAACAGGAGTTTACTTCTGGCTTCTTGATCTTGGATTTTCGAGTTTAACGACGTGGTTGCTTTCGGCTCTCGGTATAAGATAAAAGAATTCAAGGATTGATTTAGGAGTGATTTGATCACTCTAAAAATTTGTTTTTTGGAGTTAAAATGAAAAAGTCATGGTACATAGTCCAGACTTATGCTGGGCTGGAAGAAACGGTAAAAGAATCAATAGAACAAAAAAGGGATCAGATGAATCTTATTGATTTCATAGGCAGGGTCTTCATACCGCAAGAAAAAGTTGTGGATATAAAGAGTGGACCTGTTGAAAAGATAAGGATCCCTTCGGCTGCAAAATTTCACGTCAATTCAGGCGAAGACATTGCAAAAGATCAGATGATAGCAGAACTTTCCGAAGTTCATTCTAAACATGACGGGAAAGTCATCGAAGTTAAGAACATGAGGAAACTTGTGATAGAATCAATCGATCGAAAAAACAGCAGAACTTATTACATTCCTTCAACCACCGGCATAGAAAATGGTATAAGATTGGGTGCCAAATTGACGGAAGGAATGCCTATTGCAAAAGATAAGTCTGTTTTCTGTGAGATCGATGGCAAGGTTGTTCAAAACGATCGTGTCAAAAAAGTTGTAATTCACCCTGAGGGAGGAGAAGATGATTTTTATTTTGTCCCGCTTGAATGTTTTAGCAAGTCTGTAAAAGTTAACAAGCCAATACACGCTGGTGATAAAATAGCCGATAAAAAGATATTCACATCTCCAACTTCAGGCATAGTGGAAATAGACGTTTTTGGTGCTTACAAAGAAGTTAAAATATCAAAAGTCATATCCAAAAAACTTTTTCCAGGCTACGTCTTTGTTGAAATGTTCATGAACGAGGAAAGTTGGGGAATAGTTAAGAATACCGAACATGTGATAAATTTCGTTTCAAATGCCGGTCAACCTATTCCTCTTAAGACGAAGGATGAAAAATTGATCTCAAATTTGATGGTTGAGAAGAAGAGTTCCAAGACTGTCGAAGAGATAAAAGTTAACATAAACCTTGAAATTGGAGAACGTGTCAAAATAAAAAATGGGCCTTTTGAGGGTTTTGCTGGTACAGTTAAAGAGGTAAAACCTGATAAAAAAGAGGTAACCGTTATGGTCACAATCTTCGGAAGAGAAACTCCAGTCGTTTTAAATGTTTCCGAAGTTGAAAAAGCAGTTTCATAAAATTAGTGGGAGGGTATACCCGAAAATACCACAAGGAGGTTTTTATGGCTTCAAAAAAACTGATAAGGCAAGTGAAACTTCAAATTGCCGGAGGTAAAGCAACGCCGGCTCCACCTGTAGGGCCAGCCTTAGGACAACATGGCGTGAATATAATGGCTTTTTGCAAACAATTCAACGCCGAAACGGCAAAACAAGCTGGTATGATCTTGCCAGTGATAATAAACGTTTACGAGGATAGATCGTTTACTTTCATAACGAAAACTCCTCCGGCTTCTATATTGATAAAAAAAGCTGCTGGCATAGAAAATGGCTCTGGAGAACCTAACAAGAATAAAGTTGGAAAAATAACCAAAGCCCAACTTCTTGAAATAGCAAAGGTCAAGATGCAAGATCTTAACGCTCAGGACATAGAAGCTGCTGCGCGCATAATTGCCGGAACGGCTAAAAGCATGGGCGTAGAAGTAATAGGGTGAGGTGAAAAAATGTCAAAGCATTCTAAAAGATACAACGAAGCGGCCAAAGCAGTTGATAGGAATAAACTTTATTCTCTTGAAGATGCCGTTAAATTGATAAAGGAAACTTCAACCGTTAAATTCAACGAAACAATAGAAATGTCAATTAAAACAGGCATAGATCCAAAAAAGAACGAACAACAGGTTAGAAATACCATAACTCTTCCAAATGGGACTGGTAAAAGTGTTAAGGTACTCGTTTTTGCCGTCGGACCAAATGCAGAGGCTGCGAAGGCCGCAGGAGCGGACTACGTCGGTGGTGAAGAATTGGCTCAAAAAATAACGTCTGAAGGATTTCTGGATTTTGATGTTGCCATAGCCTCTCCAGATACAATGAGTTTTGTAGGTAAACTGGGTAAAGTGCTTGGTCCAAGAGGGCTTATGCCGTCTCCAAAATCTGGTACCGTTACTCCCAACATTGGCGAAGCCGTTAAGTCTTTTAAAGCTGGTAGAGTTGAAGTGAGAAACGATAAGACTGGAAATCTGCATTTGCCCGTTGGAAAAAAAGAATTTGAACATGATAAATTAAGTGAGAACATAAAATCAGCCGTCCAACAGATAAATGCCTTAAGACCACAGGGCGTTAAAGGAAGGTTTTTGCAAAAATTAGTTGTAAGTGCCACCATGGGACCTGGCATAAAACTGGATCTCAGTCAATTTGAAGATTAATTCACAACCAAAGACAGCGGGATTTTAAAGGTTTATTCCTTCCCGCCGAGGTGCGTGATCTTGAATTTTTCAGATATGAAGATCAACGGCCTTAAGAAGGCCGTTTTTTTGAAGGAGGTATACCATGCAAAAGCAACAAAAGGCCTTGATAATTGATGAACTTACCAATTCTCTTTCCCAGTCTCAATTGGTACTTTTCACAGATTATAAAGGTATGAATGTTGAAACGATAAGCAAGTTGAGAAAAGAACTCTCAAAAGTCAACGCGGAGTATAGAGTGGTAAAAAATACACTGTTGAAAATATCGTTGAAAAAAATAAACCTTTATCCGGACGAGATTGAAAATCATCTTCAAGGCACAACGGCAATAATGTACTCTCAAGGAGATTCTATTTTGGCTCTCAAGTCACTTTACAATTTTCTTGATGAGAATGCAAATGCCTTTGTCATCAAATCAGGTTTGTTTGAAGGGAAATTCATAACTGCCGAGCAGGCAAAAGAGTTTTCTAATTTGCCACCAAGAGATGTGCTCATTGCCCAACTTGTTGGTCAATTTCAGGCACCTATATACGCTTTACATGCTGTGCTTTCTGGTACACTTAGAAAGTTGCTTTACGCTTTGAATGAAATAGAAAATAAAAAATCAAATTGATCTTAGAATATCATGGAGGTGTTTTAAATGACGAATGAAGAGATAATAAAGGCAATTGAAGAAATGAGTGTGGGTGATCTTGCAAAACTCGTAAAAGCACTTGAAGAAAAATTTGGAGTTAGCGCTGCCGCTCCAGTTGCAGTTGCTGCTGCACCAGTTGCCGGAGATAAGAAAGCAGTAAAGGAAGAGGAAAAGTCATCCTTTAATGTCATGCTTAAGGAATCTGGAGACAAAAAATTGCAAGTTATAAAAGTCGTTAGGGAAATAACGAACTTAGGACTTAAAGAGGCAAAAGATCTGGTTGACAAGGCCGGTGCTCCTGATGCTATGATTAAACAGAATGCGACGAAAGAAGAAGCAGATCAAATAAAGGCTAAACTTGAAGAAGCAGGGGCTGTTGTAGAGTTAAAATAATTTGATCCAAATTTTTCGTACAAAAAATCATATTCAAATTGAAACTCAACCTCATCGGAATTGTAAAGATTCTGATGGGGTACTTTTGCTTAAATATAGTAAGAGAGGTTTTTGTATTTACACTAAACGATTTTAAATTCTGAATCTTCCAGCGGAGAGCATGATGCCCCAGAGGAATCCTTCGCAGCGCAGCGAGGACAGATTCCGACGGGGCGCATGCTGGAGCGGCAAGATATGAATAGACATTCGAATTTTAAAGTTGAATCAGTATAAAAGAAAGGCATGGTGAAAAGGTGGAAAAACGGGAAAGGTACTCTTATGGAAAGATGAAAGACGCCATCGATGTCCCAAACCTTATATCCGTACAAATCGATTCTTACAAAGAGTTTGTTGAAAAAGGCATAATGGAAGTGTTAAAGAAATTTTCGCCGATAGAGTCAAAACCGCACAAGGCTGATGTTAAGAAAGGAGAAAAGGGTTTTAAACTTGAATTTGTGAGTTCGAGAATAGGTCAATCGAAGTACACCGAAGAAGAATGCAAACTTAAAGATACCACTTACAGCGTCCCGCTTCACATAACCATAAGAATAAAAGACATTCACTCAAATGAGATAAAAGAAGACGAGGCCCTTTTCGGTTATCTTCCGATCATGACAGAACGTGGCACCTTCATAATAAATGGTGCCGAAAGAGTCGTTGTTCATCAACTTGTCAGATCTCCAGGTGTTTATTTCGTTCAGGAATTTGAAGGTTCTGAGAGAATTCCGACTTTCTTTGCTCATTTTCTTCCAGAAAAAGGAGCATGGCTCGAGATTTTGTTAAACGTTAAAAAGGGAATACTTCAAGCGAGGATTGATAGAAAGAAAAAGATAAAATTGCCACTCTTGCTTAAAATTTTTGATTACGTTACGCCTATGGATATGATGAAAATCTATCCTGTTACTGTCGTTGCAGACGAAGACGAACTCGTTTTTCGCAGAGGTTCAATATTGCTTGAAGATATAAAGGATAAAAGTGGAAATGTTTTGATAGCGGCCGGTGAGAAAATTGAAGAAGAAATGATCCATTCAATACTTGAAGCCAAAGTTCAGGAAATTACCGTAGCCCATCCTTACATGCAAAAGACGATTGAAAACCTTGATGATGTTGAGAAAAACATGACTTCTGATGATGCGTACATAGAATTTTTCAGGAAATTAAGGCCTGGAGAGATTCCAAGAATAAACGTGGCCAAGAGTTATTTCAACAGTCTTTACTTCGATCCTGAACATTACGATCTCACAAAAATAGGTCGAGCGAAGATAAATGCCAAACTTAGCCTCAAAAGCGATTCAATGGTACTCACCAAAGAAGATATAATTTCGTCGATCCAATATCTGCTTGACATAGAAAATCACGATGAAAGACTTGATACCAAAGACCATCTTAACTCCAGAAGGAGCGAATATAGGTCTTATAACTTCGATGGCCGTCTTTGCCGAGATAGATGAGTATGGTTTCTTGAGAACTCCTTACAGAAAAGTTGATAATGGTAAGATAACGGATAAGATAGATTATCTTATGGCCGATGAAGAAGGAAATTACAACATAGCGCCGGTAAACGTCAAAATAAATCCAGACAACACTTTGGCAGACGAAAGAGTAACGGTAAGATTCATGGAGAGTTACCGTTACGTCAACAAGGAAGAAGTTGACTACATAGATGTTTCTTCAAGACAAATAGTCAGCATATCGGCTGCTTTGATACCATTCCTTGAAAATGACGATGCGAACAGGGCTTTGATGGGTTCTAACATGCAAAGGCAGGCTGTTCCTCTTGTGGCCCCTCAAGCACCTTTGATAGGAACTGGAATAGAAAAATACGTTGCGAGAGATTCAGGACTGATAGTCATGGCAAAGCATGCTGGAAAGGTCAAAAAAGTCTCCTCAACTGAAATAATAGTTGAAAAAGATGATGGCTCTGGAGACGACCTTTACAAACTCATAAAATATTCGCGAACAAATCAGGACACGTGCATAAATCAGATACCCATAGTTGATGTTGGAGATCACGTTGACGCTGGAGATTGCATAGCAGATGGACCAGCGATGGACATGGGAGAACTCGCTTTGGGACGAAATGTGTTTGTTGCCTTCATGTCCTGGGAAGGATATAACTTCGAGGATGCCATTATCGTCAACCAATCTTTGATTGAAGATGATGCTTTCACATCGGTGCACGTCGAAGTCTACGAAACGTACGCGCGTGAAACAAGGCTTGGGCCGGAGGAAATAACGTCTGACATACCCAACGCTTCAAAAGATTTGCTAAAAAATCTTGACGAAAACGGGATAGTAAGGGTTGGTTCTCTCGTTCATCCTAAAGATATTCTTGTTGGCAAGGTAACTCCAAAAGGAGACAGTGAATTAACGGCCGAAGAAAAGATCATGAGATCGATCTTTGGTGAAAGAGGCAGAGACGTTAAAGACACATCTCTTAAATTGCCGCATGGAGTTGATGGAAGGGTTATAGGAGTTCACATATTCGAAAAAGGAGACATATCTGAACTCGATTCAAGTGTCAACAAAATGGTGAAAGTCTACGTTGCAACCAGGAAACCTCTTGCCGTTGGAGATAAACTTGCTGGGCGCCATGGAAACAAAGGTGTTGTCTCCAGAATCGTTGCCAAAGAAGATATGCCATTTTTGCCCGATGGAACACCGATAGAGATGATATTAAGTCCGCTTGGAGTTCCATCGAGGATGAACATAGGACAGGTACTTGAGACACATCTTGGGTGGCTTGCGATGTTAAAAGGCATGTATTTTTCAACGCCTGTTTTCAACGGTGCTACAGAGAACGATATTTTTACCCCTCTTTACGAGGAACGTGCTAAGCATGACTTAACAGAAGGAGACGATTCGAATTATCCAAATGGCAAAGTTGTGCTTAGAGATGGAAGAACTGGCGATGTTTTTAACAGTCCTGTGGTGGTTGGCGTTATGTACATGATGAAACTCATTCATATAGCGCAAGATAAGATCCATGCGAGATCTATAGGCCCCTATTCTTTGATACATCAGCAACCTCTTGGTGGAAAAGCCCAATTTGGAGGTCAGAGATTCGGTGAAATGGAAGTCTGGGCACTTGAAGCGTACGGTGCATCTCACACGCTTCAGGAAATGCTTACCATAAAATCAGACGACATTGAAGGAAGAAACGAAGCCTACAAAGCGATAATGCGTGGGAAAAATATTCCAATTTCTAATCTTCCCGAAAGTTTTAAAGTGCTTGTTAAAGAATTGCAGGGTTTAGCCCTTGATGTTAAAGTTTACGATGATAACGGTAACGAAATTAAATTGGATCGTTAAGGAGGGGTAAAATGGCAGAGAATAACCCCAAGATAGTTTTGAACTCTTCTCAGAGTAAGATAGGAAGGGTCGAGATAGGACTTGCATCGCCTGACACGATTTTGAAATGGTCTAAAGGCGAGGTAAAGAAACCAGAAACCATAAATTACAGAACTTTTAAACCTGAATCAGACGGTCTTTTTAGCGAGCAAATCTTTGGACCTGTCAAAGATTACGAATGTGCTTGCGGAAGGTACAAGGGAAAGAAATATGAAGGCACAACTTGTGAAAGGTGCGGTGTCACCGTTGAATCCAAAACGGCTCGCAGAAGAAGAATGGGACACATAACTCTTGCTGTGCCTGTTGTTCACATATGGTATTTAAAGAACATTCCGAATTACATATCTACGTTGCTTGATATAGCTCCAAAGGATATAGAGCAGATAATATACTTCGGATCGAGAAGAACTGTTGAAGCATCTTACATGGTCACCAATCCCAAAAATACGAATTTTGACGTCGGAGACAAACTTTACATCACCGAATACAACATATACAAAACAAAACTTGATTTTGACGTTGAAAATTCTGTGAGAATAAAAGCCCCTCATGGTCCAGTAAGATCTGAAATAGATGGACTTGTCTCTATAAAAACAGAAAAGACGAACACCGGCAGGATCATCACGTGGGTTAACGTTTCTCAATCGATGAAATCAGAAGATTCAAAAAGCCTTGAATACACCGTTTACCGGGGCATGGAATTGGTTGTTAAAGAAGGAGATAAAGTTAAAGCCGGAGATGTTATAGCAAACGAAATCAAAGTCGAGCCTTTCAAGGCTCCTTTCGACGGAACTTTCGAAATAGACGAAGTAACATCTACCATAAAGATGCTTCCACTTCCGACATCCAAATCTCAGCCTGTAACTTACACGCTTCCGTACGGATCAAAAGCCACAGTTCAAAACAATCAAAAAGTTAAGAAAGGTAAAGTTCTAACCACAGGCACTCATATAGACGCTGTTCGGGCTACAATCGATGGAACGGTACTTTATGGGAAAAATCTTTCCGTGATCCAAAGAGAAGATGGCAAAACCATTGCCAATTCAACTGATATGATAAGTATCATAGAAAAAGGGCAGTTCCGAAAATTTGAAAGATCATACCCTCTTTTCGAAGGCATTACGCCTTACGTTGAAGACGGTCAAGAAATAAAAACTGGAGATTACATAGCAGACAGGTTTGTCTACGAAGATGAAGATCTAACCGTTAAAGAACTTGAGGTATTCGAAAAGTATTATCCAGGATTGTTTGATAAAGAATTTGAAATAGAAAATGACAGAACTGTCGTCATGATAACGGACATAGATGAATCGGTAGCGGGAGAAATAGGCAAAAAAATTGGAGATGTGATTCTTGACAACGAATACGATGCCTACAAAGATATCTATGGAGATAAGATAAATGCCGATATAGGAGCCTCTGCGATCAAAAAATTACTTGAAAAAATAGATCTTGGAGAAACTGAAAGTAAACTTGAAGCAGAATTGAAAAATACTCCAGAATCGGCTTCAAACAAGAAAATGAGAATTTTCAAGCGTCTACATGTGATAAGAAGTCTTATCGAAAGCGATCAAAAGCCAGAATGGATGGTACTCGATGTCATACCGGTCATTCCGCCGGATCTGAGACCCATGATCCAGATCGATGGAGGTCGTTTTGCAACAACCGATTTGAATGATCTTTACAGAAGAGTCATAAACAGGAACAACAGACTTAAAAAACTTCTTGAATTGAACGCCCCGGACATAATCGTTAGAAACGAAAAGCGCATGCTTCAAGAAGCAGTTGATTCTTTAATAGCAAATGGAAAACGTGGCAAATCGGTCATGGATAAATCTAACAGGCCCTTGAAATCTTTGACGGATTTACTCAAGGGTAAAAGAGGAAGATTCAGAAGAAATTTGCTCGGAAAACGTGTCGATTATTCTGGTCGCGCCGTTATAGTCGTGGGCCCTAATTTAAGAATAGATCAATGCGGTATCCCGAAAAAAATGGCCATGGAGTTGTTCAAACCTTTTGTACTTCAAAAACTCGTCAAAAGTGATCCTGACAAGTCAGCAAGAAAATGGGGACGCATGTTGATAGAGCGTGAAGTGCCTGAAGCATGGGAAGTGCTTGAGGATGTTATAAAAGGACATCCTGTTTTGCTCAACAGGGCACCAACACTTCATAGAGTTAGCATTCAGGCATTTGAGCCGAAGTTGATAGAAGGAGATGCCATTCAACTTCATCCGCTTGTATGTCCTCCCTTCAACGCCGATTTCGACGGAGATCAGATGGCAGTTCACATACCGCTTTCAGCAGCGGCACAGGCTGAATCAAAGTTTCTTATGCTTTCCAAGTACAATACCATCAGCCCTGCCCATGGCCAGCCACTCTCCATGCCGGGTAAAGACATCATATTGGGAATGTACTATTTAACGATGAAAAACGATAAATTGAAAAAGCCCAAAACAGTCTTTTCATCTGCAGAAGAAGCAATGTTGGCATATAGCAGTGGCTATATAACTTTGCATACGCCTATTGATGTGCTGTTAAAATTCTCCACAGGAGAAAAACTTGTGAAAGACACGACAGTTGGCCGTGTTATATTCAACGACGGCCTTTTTGAAGAGCTGATAGATTACACCAAGACATACGATAAAAAAGAGATCAAAAACATCGTTTCTAAAGCCTTCAAAACTTTTGATATAGATGCAACTGCAGATGTGCTTGATAGGATAAAAGATTTCGGATTTAAGTACGCTACAATTTCGGGTGTTACGATTTCCGTCAGAGATGTGCTTATATCTGAAAAGAAACCTGAAGTAATAAATAAATCTCAACAAAAAATAGACAAAGTTGAAGAGGCATTTTCAAACGGCATGATAAATCAGCAGCAAAGATATGAGCAGATCGTTAGAATCTGGGAAGATGCCACCAGAGAAATTCAAGACGTTACATACGACGAATTGTCCAAAGATATGTTCAATCCAGTTTTCATGATGGTCAGATCGGGAGCGAGAGGAAGTATTGATCAGATAAAACAAATTGCAGGAATGAGAGGCCTTATGGCAGATCCGTCCGGTAAAACAATAGAAGTTCCAATACTTTCGAATTTCAGGGAAGGTCTCAACGTTATGGAATACTTCATATCAACGCACGGTGCTCGAAAAGGATCGGCAGACACGGCTTTGAGAACATCTAACTCCGGTTATCTTACCAGAAGACTTGTTGATGTTGCACAATCGATGACGATAAAAGAAACAGATTGTGGAACCAAAAATGGTGTAGAACTCAAAACTTTAAGAGATGACGATGTTGTGATAGAAAAACTTGAAGATTCCCTCTTTGGTCGGGTGCTTGCCGAAGACATAGTTAATCCTAAAACTAAAGAAGTTATTTATGAACGTGACACCATGATGGAAGAAGACGATGCACATAAAGCCGTCAGTACGATAGAAGAAGTTGAAGTTCATAAAACTGAAGATATCAAGATTGAAGCAATAAACGATCTTAAAGATTATGCAGAAATAGCCGAAGATCTTTACGATGATGCTAAGGGCACTTCTTCAGGAGTGCCATCCAAGTTGATCTTTAAAAAAGGCGAGCCTTTGAGAAATGTTATAAACGTTGCTAAAAAATTAGGGCTTTCCAAGATAAAAACGGATATTTACCCGTGCGTTGGCGGTGTGACTGTTTCTCCGATTCTTTCCAAAAATGGTAAAAGTGAGGTTGCAACTTACGAAGAAAGGGTTACTCCTGAAATTGCCAAAAGATTCTTTGAAGAGAATGTCGATACGGTCACACTCAGACCTTACATAAAAATAAGGTCTCCTATGACGTGCGAACTGTCAAACGGTGTTTGCGAGAAATGCTACGGGATGGATCTTTCAAATCACAGGATTGTGCATGTTGGTGAAGCCGTTGGGATAATAGCAGCGCAATCAATAGGAGAACCCGGCACCCAACTTACCATGAGAACTTTCCACACAGGGGGAATAGCGACAACCGGAGATATAACTCAGGGTCTTCCAAGGGCTGAAGAATTGTTTGAGGCAAGAAAGAAACTAAAGGATGTTTCTGGCATATTCAGTTATGTGTCTGGTTACATCAAGCAAATAGGTAAGGAAGAAAATAAGAGTGTCAAGATATACGTCGAAGATGATGAAGGAAATATTCATGATTACACAGTTCCAAAGAGAACTCAAATACGTGTAAGAGAAGGGCAACGAATCATAGCTGGTACTCCTTTAACGACGGGAACGATAAGGCCGAGAGATTTACTTGAAAAAGTAAGTACTGAAAGTTCTTTCCAATATTTACTGCGTGAGGTTAAAAGAGTTTACGCCGAACAGGGAGTAGATATCCATGACAAACATTTTGAAGTCATAATAAAACAGATGTTCAACAAGGTTGAAATTACAGATGCCGGAGACACCAACATACTTCCAGGCACTCTACTTTCTTTAGAAGAGGCTAAAGGAATAAATGAAGATATAAGGAAAGAAAATTTAAAAATCGATGAAAACAGAAGAAAAATTGTTGGGAAAGAACTTGCTTATTCAGTCATCAGCCCAGACGAAGTTGACAAAGAAATCGCCAAAGCCGGAGAAATAATAACTGATGCACTTGTTTTGGATATGGTGAAGATGGGTATAAAGTTTGTCACAATCAAAGATGGAGAAAAACGTGATAGATACACAATAAACGTTAAAAATGAGATTGAATACAGACAAAAACTACTTAGAATAACAACTGCTTCTCTCGAAAGCGAAGGATTTTTGAGTGCGGCATCGTTCCAACAAACGCCACAAATACTTGCCGAAGCGGCAGTGGAAGGAAGATCTGATCTTCTCAAGGGGTTAAAGGAAAATGTAATAATAGGACAACTTATACCTTCTGGCACCCGCATTTTTTAAAAATTGCGCACGATTGAGTATAATGTAATGGGAGATGATCTGACTGGTATGGCGGAGGACATTGGTAAAACTCTTGACTTCATGGTTGATACTGCTGCGGCTCTGATGAGAACAGGATCTCCAACGACAAGAACAGAAGTGTGGGTTTCCAGAATTGGTCAAAAACTGGGTTTTGAAGTTGACGTTGCGATAATTTACACGGTTATTTACATAACGATCAAAGATCGAGACGGAAATATCATGACAATAACAAAAAGAACTGGAAATCTTTCAAGTGATTTTGACAAATTCATAAAGATAGATGCTCTCGTAAAAAGATTTGTAGATGGCAAAATAAATCTTTCAGATGCCCATTCTGAGTTAAAATCCATTCTCAACGCCGATTTTTCATACCCAATTTTCATTCAACTGATAGCCGCGGCTCTTGCGTGTGGAGGATTTGAATATATACTTGTTGGAGGACTAATGAGCGCCATTGCATCAATGGTACTTGGAGCCATGGTTTACGCTGCCACAAATTACATTCGTTTACTTGACAACAGATTTTTTCAACAATTCAGTTCTGGCGTGATGATAGCCATTGGAGCATGGATATTGATGCCCATTTTCAAAGGATCGACTTTGAGCGGCATTATATCTGGATCGATAATGCTGTTTGTACCAGGTTTACTTATAACTAACGGTTTTTCAGAAATCTCTCAAGGCAGTGTCATATCTGGGACTATAAAAGAAAGCGAAGCGCTTGCACTGTTGGTGGCACTTGTCTTTGGAATATCTGCGGGCGCCGTCTTTGTTGGAGGAATGAAATTTTGAATTTGATCGTTCAATCACTCATTGCCGGTCTTGCAAGTGGAAGCTTTACACTACTTTACAATGCCAGCCCATTCGATGCAGTACTTGGTGGAAGCATAGGCTTTATGGGATGGTTGATTTATTCTCTAACGCTTGGATACGGAATCGTTGCATCATCCTTACTCGCGGCGCTGGTGGTTGGTTTGATTGGAAGAATTCTTTCACGTTTAAGGCACATACCATCTCAACCTCTAATAATTGGTGGAATAGTTGTTTTAGTCCCAGGATTTATGGCATTTAAAGCCATGAATGCCTTTGTAGTTGGCAATTCGACTCAAGGCACAACCGTGATGTTGAATGCATTTCTTGTGGCAGCCTCAATTGGTACGGGATTGGTAGTTGCTGTGGCTATCACGACGATAATTTTTAGAAAAAAATAGGAGGTTTGATATGGAAAAGATAACTTTTTTAAGTCATGATGGATTAAAAATAGAAGCAAAAATTTTTGGTAACTCAGATCATATGGTTATCCTGGCACATGGTAAAATTTTTGATATGCAAAGTTGGGAACCATTTGCAAGATATCTTGAGGAACAAGGCCTTTCAGCGATGCCTTTTAATTTTCGCGGCTACGGCAATTCACAATCTGGAGATTTAAAATATGAATTTGACGTTGTGGGAGCGATAGATTACGCACTCGAAGATCACAAGCATGTTTCTGTCATAGGCGCAAGTATGGGAGGAGCGTCGGCTCT
>JABEBX010000603.1_pt1 | contig 14402 bp, 11 predicted proteins | sample 7245971 | NCBI WGS metagenome assembly JABEBX01 (sample SAMN14506365, study PRJNA622280) | hot springs metagenome | biome: hot spring [ENVO:00000051]|acidic hot spring [ENVO:00002120]; feature: spring [ENVO:00000027]|sediment [ENVO:00002007]; material: sediment environment [ENVO:01001048]... | reverse complement strand
GGGTCGGCCACACGGCACTATCACGGTGTCAAGCACTTTCGTAGCAAAAATAGAAAATAAAAACCCGGCGGAGCCGGGCTGAATGTCTAAACTAGAGGCAACATAAAAAACAATCAGATATATCATAACCACATCGGTAGAAACTTATGTGGTGTATCTTACGAGTGACTGGGAGATTTTGTACAGGTCAGAGTGCTGGAAGTTAGCGGCGACGTGATTGTTCCAGAGTCGCTATGCCTACTCTGCAATGCGGGAACGTGGGTGCTGCCCAACCATCTGCAGGACATTGACCACCCGAGTTCGACCAATACTGGTGTTTTTCCTCCGGGAGTGCCGTTCGCTTGGCGTCGAAAAGCCTCACCTTATAAAGCCGTTTTACTTGGTGTTACCAATCTGGTTGGTCATCAGAGCTTTTCTTCGATCCAATCCCATCGTTTGTTCTTAACCATTACGAAACGGCAGCGGTCATCCGACAGTTCGGCCCACAGCCCACCAATCAGACGGTCATCTGCAGCCCCGCTCCATCGATCCTCACCCTTGTACTCGACCGAGAGAATCGGTCCAGGTTGGTTTGCTAAACCGGGCAACTGGCAAAGAAAATCTGGGTAGAAACGGCCATCGGCCTTTTGTAGAAAAAATGAACTACATTCGCGTCGGACTAGGTTGCGCACCCAAAACTGAATACGTCCCTGCTGGGCCCAGATGTCCAGTTGACAGGCACATTCAAACTCTTCCTTACTGTCAAAGTCACCGATGCGCCCATAAAAGTGCTTGCGAAAATCGAAGTGCCCATAGCGACCATCATAGTCACGGCTGGGTGCGTAAGATTGGGTACAATACTCAAAGATGTATTGATCAGTCACAGCCACACGCATGGACGCATTTTCACCAAATAACGTCTGCTGGTACGCTTTACCAACGGCCTGCTTGCGCAGTTCACGAATGCGCACCTCTAGTAGATTGCGAATCAGAAACTTCTGCAAGTTGGCGCGGGCCAGCGTGAAATCATCCTTATCCAGCAAGGTCGTGAGCCACGCAGCGACAAAGGCCTGTTTGCTGGTATGGGTCAGCGTCGGTTCTGGCAGATTGCGGCATAGCCAAGCAGCAATGCGAACTTCATCCCAATTTTCCGGTTGATAAACAAGGCCTAGATCGCGCTGTAATTCAGGCAAAAAGCGTGAAACAACGTGACCGCTGTCGTCGATATCAATCTCGCCACCTTCCGATACTTTTAGCGCGGCAGACAAAGCCGTCAGTTCATCAGATGTTGGCACAGCATCATGGGGAGAAATATCCCATGAATACTCCAGCACTTCCGGGTCATCAAACAACGTCAGTTCGCCCTGCACGCGTAAGGCCAACTGCGGTACACGGAAGCGCTCGCCCAATTCTGCGGGCGTTTGGAAAAATTCAATCGCCGTGGTGCGGCTGACCTCCGCAGCTTCCACAATCGCCGCCACAGCCGTTTCTGAGACGACCGACGCCTTGAGGACTTCGGCATCATCCTCCGTGAGTGGTGTACTAATGGTAAGCGTATTGAGCTTACCGTCCCAGCTCACCTTATCACGCACGGGTTTCGGTACGCTCTTCAGGTCGGGTTTTTCAGATAACATAACCTCAATAGGTCTAAAGACCATATGCCCAGCGTGACCATCCAAATCCAAACGTGCCTGCTCGACACGCGCGGCGGTAACAAATTCGGCGACTTCACGCCGCTCGAAACCCGCACCAGCCACAAGACGGTCGCGCAGGGCACCAGCCGTTTCGGCAAAGTTACGCGATACCACAAAGGCATAAGATTGATTCAATGCCTTTGTGCCGCGATGACTGGCTCTGGGCTGCCGCAACACGCGTCCGAGTAACTGTTCCACCGCCGTAGCCGAAGACAGCGAAGCCATGCTCACCAGAACATAGGCAAACGGGCAGTCCCAGCCCTCGGCTAATGCCTTCTGCGTAATCACGAACTTTACCGGGCAGGCTGGGTCGGCAATGCCCATCCTGTACTCCGCATCAATCTGCTCTAGCCCCCTTTCTTCGCCAGTGGCCACCACAATTTCCTCGGCTGGAATACCGTGGTTGGCGATCAGTTCTTTTTTTATCCTCTCGAAGTTAAGCGTATCAATGTTAGTACGACGTGGTTCCGACTGAATCAGCACCAACGGGCGCAGGTAGGCGGCACCAGCCCGATTTTCTTCATCGGCCAGTTTGTGCAGGGCATCTCGGCGGCCAATGGCATCAGCAAGGCATTGCTGCCAGTTGGGTTCGGTTTCCAGCACCACTGGTAGTTTGATCATTTCTTCCGCCTTTAACTCGGCGGCGGAGACGCTGTGCAGCACGTTGGTAGGTGTGCGCTCCAGATCGGGTGTGGCTGTTAGCTCCATCACACCGCTGGGGCGGAAGCGCGCCAGCATGTCAAAGGCCAGTTCAGTGCGACTGTTGTGCGCCTCATCAACGACAATAAAGGGGCGTCGCAGGCGCAGTACGTTGACCAGAGAATACGGCGCCCTACGCTCGCTGCCTTCACCCTCAGTCAGTAATTCATTTTGCTGACTGGGCGAAAGATTCTCAAAGTGTTGTAGCAATGCGCCGCTTGATTCGTAAACCTTGCGACACTCATCCTCTTCAACTTGGAAAGCCTGGCGTGTGGCCACGATCACCGTGGTAGAAGTATCCAGCGTGGCGCGGGTTATATTCTTGGCTTCTTCCAAATCCAGTATTGTGATCTTTCCCGCTTCGCACAATGCCGCGTGATAAGGATGACTAGAGTCTTTCAGTGCCTTGATGGTCTGCTCACGAATCGGTTTGCTGGGCACCAACCACAAAATGACACTATGTTCGCAGCGCAGCAGGTGGGTGTTGACCAGTGCCACACTCTTTGCGGACAACCATGTCTTGCCGCCGCCAGTGGGCACCCGTACACAGAAATACGGCACATCACCCGAAAAACCAGGCAAATGGTTATACGGATTGCCGCGTCCCCACAGACGTTCGGTCGTGACCGTAAAAGCAATCGAGGGCGACGGCAGTTCGTGGCAGGCCTTAAAATAGCTTTCCACACTGTCGAGCACTTGTTGTTGATAGATTTTCGGTGCGAATCCAGACATGATTTATACCTCCAGTGCGTAAGGGGTCTGTTTGAATGTAATGCATTCGCGCGCGGCGCGGGAACCCATGCGATTTGCAGCGGCGTAAATCACTTTCGGGCCGGAGAATTTGGGGAGCACATCAAATACAGGACCGGTGAGTACATTGCCGCCAGCGAAGGTGCGGTCTTTGAGAATGCCGTTGTAGAGAAGATAGATTGCTCGGCCTTCGTGGATACCCAGCAGCGGCGAATCAGCAGAACCTGTAAATGCCGTGCCTGTCTCGGTAAACCAGATAAACTCGGACAGTTGCGCAAAGGTTACATCGCGGCGGATTTGTCCATTGGGCTCAAATAACGGTTCGGCCGACAGACGGCAGAACTGGAAGCCACCCCCCAGGCCGGGGACAGGAACACGTTTCTTGCCAGCAAGGGGTGTGTATCCTTCAATAGCTTTCTTAATCCGCTCGCATGTTTTGTACCGCGCGACGTCATCGTCAAGTTCGATAATAATGAACCGCACCGGCTCTTCAACATGTTGATTCAACTTGAGCACGGCATGAGCCGTGGTACCAGAGCCACCAAAACTATCGAGTACAATGTCACCTGGCTCAACCACCATCCCCACCAAATCTGCAATAACATCGGAGTCCTTCGGAAACGGAAACGCACCTGCACCGAGTATCGCTTCGACCTCCAGCGTGGCTGCTCGTCCATCCTTGTAGAACACGCTCATCATCGGCTCTTCGCTAATCTCAAACAGATAACTCTTACGGTTTGGAATCGTCGTGTGGTCCTTTCCGAAGTGAATACGAGGCGGGTCTTCGGCCAGTGCCGCTTTTGTGGTGTCTTCTTCCCATCGCCAGCCGGTTGAGGGCATAGCACAGATCTGCTGGGTGACGGGGTGCAGAATGGGGTAGCGCGGGCGATTCTCGCGACCGTCATCTGGTCCCGCGAAGTCAGCCGCGAAGTAGAGCCCACGCTTGTCTGACCAGTTATAGTGCTGATGCCCCTTGCGCGGGTCGCCCTTCGGTAGTATCCGGTACCAAGCCATCATCTCCTTTCGAATAGCGGTATGGTCATCACCGTGTTTCTTGCGCAAGCTTTCGTAATATTCCAGCACGGCGTCTATACCTGGCTTCTTGCGCCGCCAACGCACCTTGAGATCCTTGAGCAGTGTCTTGCTGCGCGCAAACGCGACAATATATTCGTGAGTGACAGATACAAGCTTCGAGTCGCCCTTTTTGCCTTTCTCCCAAACAATAGTCGCAATCTCATTGGAAGCACCGAAGATCTCACCCATCAGGGCCTGCAAGTTACCTACCTCATTATCGTCTATGGAAACAAAAATCGCCCCATCTTCGCGCAGAAACTGCTTCAGCAATACCAAACGCGGGTACATCATGCACAGCCAGCGGTCGTGGCGGTCCAACGTTTCACCTTCCCTGCCGACTACCTCACCCAGCCAGCGCCGAATCTCTGGACTATTCACATTGTCGTTATAAACCCATCCCTCGTTACCCGTATTGTATGGCGGATCGATATAGATGCACTTCACCTGTCTGGCGTAACGCGGCAGCAGCGCCTTAAGAGCTTGCAGGTTATCACCCTGTACGATAAGGTTTCCGGCGTTAAACTGTCCGCAAGATAGTTCTGGTACTGGCTCCAACAGGCGAATGGGCACTTCCGAGTGGTGTTTGACAACAGCTTTTTTTCCAATCCAGTTCAGTGTTGGCATAGTTGTTTATCCATATTTATTCCCCTTCAAGTTTTACTGTAAACTGTGACCAAGAACTAAAGTTAAGTTTTATCACAAATGCTCACACCCTTTAAAAATGTAATTTAGTTGAGGGCCAATTAAACTGACAACTTAGGGAAAAACCTCTCAGGTAGGATGCTGCCTGGAACGTTCCTATGCCGTCCTTATATTTTGGTATCAGCAAGTTGGGTTGCGGATACCGCCACTCAGTTACTAGTTACATAGCTGTGGCTGTACCACCGGAAGACCCATCCGTCATCTAAAGGCGGGGGGGTTTACGGATCCCCTGTCGGGGACTCTAAAATCGCGGTAAGTGGTGGACCTTAATCCCATTGCTTACCCAGCATAACTCTGTCTATGGCACCGCCCACCTTTATTTGCAATATACTATTCAATAAGCAGTCTGTTAAGATAAATAGGAAATCATTTTATCGTTGGAGAGAATCCCCTGATATCTGCAGGCGAAAAAAAAGACGCAGGCAGATTACAGAAAGAAGCCACAAGATTCTGTGAAATCTTTAAATCTGCAACAGTTTCATCTGCCATTTTAATACCAGCAGACACAACCATTTCTGTAGCCTTTTGCAATAGCCTTGGTTGCTCTAGCGGAAATTCTCGCAAATCATCTAACGGCTCACGACTACGCCAGCGACGTGCTGATAATTGCTTATAAAGGTTTGTCACCTGATCTTCATCAAATATTTCCAGCTGTTTGCAGCGATATACCATAGCCTGTATCGAAACGTTCCAACGCCTTTTTAAGGTGACAAATGCGTCAAGGCGCGTGGTGAAAACTTCAGACGGAAACGACTTTCTCGGGAGAAGAAAAGCCGAAGCAAAGCGATCTGCTTCCCGTTCAATCTCCTTTAGTTTCTTAGGGTCTTCGAGTTCATCTGCTCCTATCCACCTATGCAAAACCAGGTGACCCAACTCATGAGCAGCATCAAACCGTGAACGCGCTGAAGAATCTTTTTGTGAAGATAGAATGATAAACGGACGGCCCCCATCCCAAAAAGAAAATGCTTCAACTGTCTCTCCGCTTATCTCGTAGCGACATACTGAAATACCATGCACCTCAAGCAACGATACAAGATTAGTAATAGGACCAACACCAAGTTGCCATGTCTTACGACATTCTTCTGCCGCAATTTCAATTTCTTCTGGTTCATAGCGGCCATAGGAAGATGAAGGGGCGAGCTGAGGTATCTGCACTTTCGGAAAATTTACCAGATTATCCAAATAGGCAGTCACTTGTGCAAACCATTTGCTAAGAACGGCGCATGCCATATTTCTGCGCTTTGTTGCAGGGCCAACCGCTCGAAGAAAAAGTGACCCCAGTTCTCCAAAAGTTGGCAGATCATCACTTGTAAAATAAGAGATGGGCTGTTTTAGAATAGTAGCAATCTTAATCAGTGTTTCGGGGTCAGGGCTCTTCTCACCCTGCTCGTAGGCAGAAATAGCCTGTCGTGTCACCCCTACGGCAGAAGCCAGATCAGATTGATTCATCAGAGCTGCTATTCTGGCGTCCTTCAGGCGGCTAACTACCAGGCGCCGTTTGGGTGATAAGGCGCTTTGAAATTTTATTACATTAGCGTTTTCGCTCATTTCCCCTCGTTATCTCGCTGCCACTTCTCGATCTCCGCCTTAAGACTCATAAGCTCTTCAACATTTCGGATTGGTTCAGGAGGCGGCAGATCTGAAGGCTGTACTTCATGCATCATTTGCATCAGGTTTTTCGTTTTATAGAGATATCCACGCTCATGATGATGAGGTATTCCAATATGGGCAAATTCAAGGTTCTGATGCCCATGAACGAGAAGAAAAGATGGGTTCCCAGTAACTGTATCTTCCTCAAGTTCGCCTTCTAAGCCAGGGATACCAAAGCTTAATTGCGAATTTCCGATCCTGGAGTTCTCGCGAAAGACCACGTTTCGGGGCTGGTCCCTAGGGTTCTGAATCTGACTAATGGAAAGCGTGGAATGAGAAAGTCTAATTTGCAAGTAATTTCCGGTCGGACGGGCAAATTTCGGCCAACTGTAGTCTGCGTGCCACTCACCGGAATCAATCAGTCCTTTGACGAAAAAATCCACCGCGTGAGAAACGATACGCCCACGGCTTCCAGCAGCGGAAGGGATTTGAAGCATAGGTGTGGCATTGATGTGTGCGTCAGCTGCTTCGTACGCGAGTTTGAGTTTTTGCGGCAAAAGACTCTGAATGCGAAGAGGAATCTGGTCACAAAGAAACTGCTCAAGGACGTCTGCTTTCATATGAAATCCTGGTTGTCATGACTATTTAGCAACTATACCCGATTATATCCATACTTTGTCAACCATAATTTCGCAATTGGTGCCGAAGGTTAGCGTCCATCGTGGGTGAACGTATCCACATGGGGAAGGGCTTTAACATCCTCCAATCACCTCTTGCGTATTCTTCATCCTATCGTCAGGTGTTATCAAGCCTAAATTTCAATTTAGCAATTCTTGGCTCAGCGATGGCAACCAGTACGACATCCCTGAAAGATCAATAACAAAACCACCGCCTTCCGTTCTCAATACTCCCACTGTTACCCCCAACCCCACATTCCTCGGCAGCCCATGAAAATACGCCAATCCCACCGATACCCAACGGCGCAGAAATTCCTCTCCCTTCCCGCCCTCACGCATCATCGCCAGCATCTCCTGCTCCAACTTGCGCTGACGGACCTTCTGGGCGACACCCTCCTTGGCTTTAGGCACTACGACATCCACCGAATGCGTCTCTCGCAAATATCGTACAAAGCCCATCAGAGCAGCACGTTGACCGGGCACCTTAGCCAAATATACATCTACTGTCTTCTGGTCTGGCTTCTTCAAGCCCATTTTCTGGGCTTCCAACATCAACGCTTTCGCTGGTGACATCGCAAGGCGCACGGATCGCAAACTCTGTTTTCCAGCCTTCGCCTTCACCATAAGGGAATCGTGATAGCCTTTCAGTATTGGCAGACCTACCAGATCACCTTCCAGAGCCTTCAACATACCGGCAATTTGCCTTTTCTCGGAGTCCTCAGCTTGCACCCCAACATCTTTGACTATGAGTCCAGTTTCATCCATCCAGCGAATGGGAAGGCGCACTCTGCGCAGACCTTCCGCGCCGAAATGCGCAATCAGACGAGCATAGTCAGGAATATCCTTCCAGAGTTTCTCCATCTCCAGAAAGAAGGGCAGATATTTGTTCAAAGTAATGGCCGTTTTGTTCTCACCGACTGTGGCAGTCAACCAGGCAGCATAATGCTCGAAGCGCCTCGCCATAGTCTGCGCAGAAAATGCTGCCTGATTCATGGCAATACGCTTTTTCAGAAGGCTCCGCCAGTAACATGCCTCGCACTGGGCAATTCTACCTGCCGGCATGGACTGTCCGCACTCCTGGCAGGGTATCAATCCACCCTCAAAACAGGCTTTGCATAAGCGCCGTCCGTCAACTGTCACCATCAGCAGTCTATGATGGTGACAGGCCTGGCAATTGCCGTGATCCGCACGAGCACATTTGGGGCACAGCCGAAGGTCATGCTTGAACCGGGAAACCCGAGTCAGCCTTTTTGACAGCTGACCGCAAAGCTCACAGGCTTCCGCTTCCTTAAAATATTTCGCGCAGGAATTGCAAACGGGGCCAGAGGATGTCACCCGTCCGATTCTGTAATCTGTTTTTCCACAGCGCAGACAGGGGCGGTCTACTTCACAATGACGGCATACTGCGGTCAAATCACGGCGCGGCAACCGTTTATAATTGCCACACTTCGCGCAGAGTCTGCGTTTGAACTCCCTGGCGTAACATGTGGAGCAATACTTATGCCCCTTATGAACCCGCGTTATTTTCCGAACCCGCTTGCCACATTCATCGCAAATAACCTCGACCGTTGGAGTCTTTACTGTTTCCATCATCGCTGCTGCATCTCCAGTTTGCGCTGTAAGCGGCGCCACATACGCATGACCTCGTGACGTGACCGTGGCTGACTGGGATCTCGGATAACGGGCTTTCTGTGACTTTTGGCGTTGTCGGGCAGTTGGGCATAAATCTCGGCGAACAAATCCGGCATCTGTTCTCCCTTACTCACAAAACCTTGCCGGGTAATGCCGGATTCTTCCAAATGCGTGGACACATCGGCAAGGTCAGTTTTTATCAGCTTCCATAACGCATCCAACAACAACCGCCGTTCCGAAGCTGAAAGCAGTTCAACCCCCGTACCTGGGTCCGGCAGCAACTCCGGGATTACAACACCCATCCTTCCCAGAAACACATGTAACGCCTCTGTATTGCTGCGATTTGCCCTACGCAAAAGTGAAATCAAAAAGGAAGATCCAGCGAACCACGCATCCGTTTCAGTCCGTTGTGCCATGAACAGATTTTTACCATCACGGACGGCATCATCCCCAGCATTCTGAAAAGCCAGGGCATCATCAGAACAGGGCGTCAGGTCATCCACATTCCTCAAATCGCCTTTACAGCTTGCGCAAACAGCCACTAGGCTGTCTTCCGCCTGCAAGCGGTGCGGTTCCAAGGGCGCCCTACAATGGGGGCAACGGTCCAGAAGTACGCAATAGTGCTGGGCACAGCCTGAATGCCATGCGAAACGCCATTGCAGGCGGAAATAAGGAATAGCATCAGCGCGAAGACAGGCTGGACAATATTGCAGGCCGCTTCTCCGCTTCGTATTGCGTGCGCCAAGAGCCAATATCCATGGCCACACAGCTTTGGCAGGCAGGGTCTTCCCACTGATTTGCCCGGCGACATTTTTAAGGGTTGCCTCACGAAAGAATGATAAAGGAATCCCGGATGGAGCAACCAATCTGGTCAAAGGTGTTTCATCCAGAAATCGGTCCACGTCTCTCGTCCATATGCGCCACTTAGGCCATATTTCGCCGGTAAGCACCATGGGATCGCAGCCCTGGGCCAAAGCTGCACGCACCAGCCACGACGAGATAATCTCATCGGGTAGCATTGGCACAGAACGTACCCAAAGCGGGCGATCTACACCTGTTCCCGGATGCCACGCGTAGGCCGTAGCCATTGCTTCCCCTCTATGATCGATTTGTCGATTTTCTCCGTACCCGTTTTAATGGCTTCCACCGCACACTCCACCAAAAGCCGATGGAGATTCCCAAGATTTCCTTCGGAAATAGCGAAAAGCAGACTGACCGTTTCGCTTTGATGTAACAAAGAGGGCTTTTTGAGTGGTAATACTTGTTCAAAACTCGCTACCAGTTGCTGAAATTCTGGGTTCAATTCCCATGGCGGCAACGTGACGACATCGAAGCGGCTGGCATGTTGTGGATCCGTATGCAAAACCCGAACGGCCTCTCTGGTGCCCACCCCGACAATGGGAATCGCTAATTCGTTGCAGAGCAGCTTGATCGCGTTCATGACCTCGCGCTGCTTGGTCACCGTCCCCGTCAGGAGAGAGTGAAATTCGTCGATAACTAGGATGCGCACATGGCAGTCTCGCATCAGGTGAACCACCTGATAGCGGAGCTTAGAAGCGGGGTCCGTGGCTCTGTACGGCGTCCAGAAACGCTCCAGGATCGCTATATATAATCCTTTTTCGTCCGCGCTGGGCGGCGCTTCGCTGACAATAATCGGCTTGACGGGTTCCGCATTCTCATTGACGTAGCCCTCTCCATGCAATTTCTGAAAGCGCCGAATAATCGTTGTCTTGCCATTGTTGGAATCACCAACAATGAGCAGATTAGGCATGCGTGGGCGCACGGGCTTTTCCATTAAACCGCGCAAGTTATCCAAAAGGCGATTAGCCTGGGCGTAACCTATCCAGCGCGGCTCATCAAGAAATGCCATGCGGTCCTTATCCGACATGCCTAAAACATGGCGGAATTCCGGATGAATATGAGTAAGGTCTATCATGCAATGTCATCCAGTGGCTTAACTACGCCTTCCAGCAAGGCCGAGACAGGAATCGCTTTCTCCAATGTCGTTGCCGCCAGTGGCTGTGAAGGAGAAACTTTTTTGGAATGTTCTTTACGCCTTTGTTGTTGACGACGTGCCTTTTTCGTCTTTTCTGACGAGCTATCGACCTGTTGACGCAGGTCATTCAATGCCTGAAGTACCATGGCCTCATTCATGGACTTCATACCATTTTGGCGAGCGCGTTTTGCTGCCAGTGTGTACTCCCAGATACTCATGCTCGGCATCGACTGATCAGCGAACGGAATACGAAAGTACATGCCCAAATCCGGGTCGTGAAACCAGATGATACTGATGTCACGGGGATCCCGACGAAAAATGAATTGTCGTTTTGTACCGGGCTTGTCTGGATCATCCGCATTGATCCATTGCCTTATCACATCTGCATAGTAAGTCAGCCCATCTATGGAGATGCCATCCGCCTGAATCGTCCGCCGGAACATTGGCATGAAGTCCAATAGTAAAACTTTAGGATCTGCTGGAACCGAAGACAACCCACGACCAGGTGTATCCTTATCCCCAAAGATGCCCAATTCCCACTTCTTTTCAGGCGTCATGCCAATGCCCGAGTGAATCCGCTTGTGATACACCTTGCAAATCAGTGTCACCAGCCAAGTCTCAAATTCCGACTTGGTCATGGTTGCGTGTTTCTCGGAATCATATTCATCACGTTCCTTGATCGACGAAAAAGTGGTTCCAGGGAGAGCGTGAAATTCTTTTAGAAAAGTACCCAGCAGGCGCTCGATATGCCCACCAAACCGGGGTTGTTTTACAGGACGATATTCCAAACGAATGTTATACATTGCGCAGGAGTTACGAAAACTTTCCGAACGAAAATCCGAACCGTTATCCACATGAATCGTCGTCATGAGGCCGGATACGGGCCATGTAGCATCCACTTTATGCAAGACCAGCCAATCCGCTTTGGGCAAAATAGCGTGCGCCACACACATTCCAACAGAGGTGCTTGAAGGCGCTTCAAAAGATAAGTAGTAACCTACCACCATACGACTAAACACATCTATCGCCATCGTAATGGTGGGCCGTCCAATAGGTTTGCGGTAAATATCATCTACCAGAATAATATCAGCTGGCGTGTGGTCGATCTGCACGACAGCCAATGGGTAGTCCGCGTTAGGGAACTGACCGGGAACCGGAGTAAATTTATTTCTGGCCTTTTCACGATAACCCCGTTTGCGCAATGCCTCACGCTCACTAATTTCCGAAACTCTGGCACGGATGGTATTAGGATGTGGTACTTCTGGCAGTTTGGCTTCCATACACCGCCGTCGCACTTCCAAAACCACTTTCTGAACAGAGGGTCGCTGTACCGTCAGATACAATTCATCAATAACTTTCTGAATGATCTGCTCCGCATGCACGGAAATTTTCTTGGCCCCTTTTTTGACGCCTCTTTTTTCTGGGATGAGGCTATCGAGGGTTCCTGCATCCCGGTAACGTTTAAGCCAACGGTAAAGCGTGGTGAAATTGACACCCACTTCTTGAGCACGGGCCTCAACCTCGCGCCGTCCAACATCAAACCGGTCTACAAGGGGTTGTATCGCAGCATGTCGCTCCTGCGCTACTTTCCAGTTTTCGTCAGCAATGGAGTCAATATCCTGAACTTTTATGGATCCATCCACTACGGGGGCCAGATCGGCAATGCTTAGACTTGTGCTCCGGCCAGATTCCACATCCATTCCGATAGCCGTGTCAAAATCGATGACTTCCGTTATGCGATAAACATGACCGCCAGAAACAGCCATTGTTCCAGGTATGGGGCGGAAGGTTTGTCTGCCTGTATTACGCATGTTCAGGAATCCATAGTTCACTATTGTTGGACAAGGGCTGTGACCAATCACACTCTATCCGGGCAGTTGCTAACAGATACCAGAGATGACTGATTCCCCTGGAACGATCCGCTTCACCGAAAAAGTGTCGGGCCAAGAGATAATCAAAAGTTGCGGTTCCCATTTGGTTCAAATTCTCGATAATCCATTCTGATTCTTCCGGCACGAACTGCATCTGCCGATATCGTTGCAAAAACATGGCATTTCCCCAGCGTTGATCGCGGATACGAGGTTCATGCCGCAAATGAAACAGATATCCATGAGCCTTGCAGTAGGCCATTGCTGCACGAAATTTAACTTTCCATTCGGACAAATATTTATCCAGTTCACTGACGGGCTTGACCTCAACAAGAACAGGGGCAAGGTAAGGGGCGGGATATGCCCTATAAGTCACCAGATAGTCCGGTGTGTATGGATAGATCTGTCCATTAGAACCGACAAACTCAATGGTCAAAGGTTGGGAAACCACATCCAACACGCTTCTCTCCGTTTCCAGGCGGATCAGGAAATCCCGTTCCAGCGTGGATTCAAAGTCCACAGGCCCCACCCCTCGAAATGGGTACAGCCCGGATACGCTACGTCGAGTTGTACCGATCTTGCGTCTGGGGGAATTGTCGGTTTTGTAGCACTTATTAGTGTTCATATCAAACCTTGTAGCACCTATTGATGGTATTGTGTAGCAACAATTATTGTAAATCAAGCCGCATAACCAATTGATTCACTGTTCCGAGTGTAGCATCATTTAAAGGAAATCACAGGGGATCGCGCCCCCGCCCCGGAGAAATCAGTCTTGCGCATCATGGCATTCTTTTTCTGGATGAAATGCCGGAATTCTCGCGGAGTGTTCTCGAAGTGCTTCGGGAACCTCTGGAGTCCGGCGAAATCCATATTTCCAGAGCCGCCCGGCAAAGCACCTTCCCGGCGCGTTTTCAGTTGATTGCCGCCATGAATCCCTGCCCCTGCGGCAATCTCGGTAATCCACATCAGGCCTGTGTGTGCACCCCGACCCAAATTTCCCAGTATCGTGGCCGTCTTTCCGGCCCTCTGCTGGATCGTATGGACATTCAAATAGAAGTACCGAGTCTTCCGGTAGAACTCCTGCAAAAAGCGCCAGAAGGCGAAAGTTCTGCCTACTGGCGCGAACGGATCAGCGCGGCCATAAACCGACAGTGGCAACGACAGTCCTGCCGCAATGCCCAACTGCAGGGCGAAGCGTTGGACCAGCATTGTGCGCTACAGCCCGAGGGCGCCCGCTTACTGACGCGCGCCGCTGACACCCTGCATCTTTCCGCCCGTGGTTATCACCGCATTTTGCGTCTGGCCCGCAGCATTGCCGATCTGGAAGAAAGCACCACGATCAGCCTGCAGCATCTGTCCGAAGCCATCCAGTATCGGCGGCTGGCGCAAAGCTTTACTTTGTAGGCAAGCTGTAACCCAAAATTAGCCATACGTTTATTATCAGAGGAGCGATCATGTACGGTGCCAGTCCCTTCGCAGGCTTAAGCAATCCTTTAATATTACTGGCTTTATCAGGAGGCTTGGTATTTTTCGGGATAGTGGTTTTTCTGTTGACGCGCAAATGAGCGATACGACCGGTCACAACAACCATCAATCCTGCCGCGCTGACTCCTGCGGGTTTGCGGGAAGCTGAGCAGCGGCTGGCAGGGCTGTTTCAAGCTGGGCAATATGGGCCATGCGCGCAAAATAGGCCTTGGCCTGTTGCGGATTTTTGCGCACACCCAGGCCTTCTTCGTAAGCA